>Ga0206130_10000134_pt1 | contig 124517 bp, 109 predicted proteins | sample Helgoland_Spring_9_FD_148637 | JGI IMG/M metagenome (GOLD analysis project Ga0206130, IMG submission 148637) | Pelagic subsurface seawater microbial communities from Kabeltonne, Helgoland, North Sea - Helgoland_Spring_Bloom_20160512_1 | ecosystem: Environmental > Aquatic > Marine > Epipelagic...
TTACTTGTTAAGCGCAGTTTCTCCGCTCCGTCTGGGGTCTGTAGGCTGCGTTCACGCAGCCGCAATAGCCAACTATTTTCGATATTTTTATGCCCTATGCGGTTCGCTAGACCCTGCAATACCAGAACGAGCTCATCAGGCATCACAGGTTTCGTGAGATAAAAATCAGCGCCACCTTGCTTGTAAGCAGCAACCTTGTCTGTGAGGCCAGTGCGCGCTGTCATGATGACGATACCCGCTTTGGGCTGTGCCTTGCGCAGGCGGGTAGCGATACTGATACCGTTTTCGCCGGGAAGGTTCACGTCTAGCACATACAGGGTAAAAGACTGCCTAGTGAGAAGGTCGTTGAGCGCGGATGCGCTATTTACAGCCGATACCTTGAAGCCGTTGTGATTCAGATGTAGGCAAATACCTTCGCGTAATTGAGGGTCATCCTCCACCAGTGCGACTTCGGGTGCAGCGGTGCTCGAAACAGCCCATTGGTTATCTGAGTCGTTCACGGGAAGTTCACCTCAATGATGACGGTGTGGTCCTCGAGCCAGCTTTCAATAAAGCCGCCCATCTTTTCGGTAGCCGTTTGTACGATGTTTAAGCCCAGGCCCAGACCTGGCTGCCCCGTGCTAGTTCGATGCCGGTAGTATGGCGTAAACATCGCGGCAATATCGGGCTTGTTTTCAGGGGCAACTTGGTTGCTGACACGGAGTGTGACAGAGGCACTCTGGCGTGGTGACTGGCCATGCGGAAATGCCTGCCTTTTTTCTTCCTCCTCAGAGGCGCCTAGCAAGGCGAGGCTAATGACAACATCGCTGTTTGGGGTTGCATACGTCATGGCATTACGCATAATGTTTTCCAAAATAATGCTAAGCCACTGGCGGTTGACCTCTCGCGAAATACGGGTGTCAAGTTGTGTTTTAAAGCGTGAGGGTTCATCAAACTCCTCAATCGCTTGGTAAATCAGGTCGCTAAAATTTACCATTTCCGTGGGTTCCGCATCCGTTCCATATGACAACTTGTTAGCGGTCGTTACGTGATTGAGCAGGCGGTCAATCTTGTTGATAGATGAAAAAATAGGCCTCAGTCTGTCGCTAAGTACTGGATTTTCTTTGAGCTGTTGTCGAATCGCTGTTGCAGCGAATCTTGCTGATGCCAAGGGGTTCTTTATTTCGTGCGCTAGCATATCAACGAGCATGCCGCGATCCTTTGCTGCCGACTCCATTAGCGTGGCTTCCGATGCCAGTAGCTGCAAACGCTGGGCCTCTGCCATTCGCTGTATCTCCAAGCGTTTATTTTCGGTAACGACAAACCATAAGATAAAAAGCGCGACAACTAAACCGCTTAGTTTCCAGTCTGAGGTGCTTCTAATCTGAGTACTTTCCACGGATCCGCCGAGGTTAAACGTGCCGCTGATAGCGAGAAAAATCGCCAGCAGCAGTAATACGCCGCCTGCCATCAGGACAATGCGGATATTTCTTGGCGCAGTTTTTAAGGATAGGACGCCATAAATCGAAAATATCGCGGCAGCTAGGATGACGAGCATATTAAGGCGCAGAGCGAGTCCTGGCATGTCGATCGCGATGAGCGCGATCGCGATCACCCCCAGCCATTTCACGGCACGCATCGCCGCGAGGTAAGCCCTGGCGGGTTCATACGGGGTAAGCATGGCCGAGAACAAAAAAGCGAGCCCGAAGGTTCGCATGACGATAGTCGCGGATGCCACGGTAGCCCAACTGGCGCGTGTCAATAAAGGGAACCACATGGCGAGTAGCCCCGACGTGGCGGTTAGCGATAAAAAAATACTGGACTGGACTGGACAGCCAAGAATGCGTTGGCGATGCCCGTACGCTCTGATAGCGCAAACATCCCCGCGACGAGTAGTAAAGCAGAGGCAATGGTAACGGCCGTCGTTAGTGCGCGGTTGCGCGCGTGGGACACGTAAGCCAGCTCGTCGCGGGTGAGTATCTGAACATCGACGTTAAAGATAGTCGGCGTCTGAATGCGTATATAGGTTACGTCTTTGGTATCCGTTAGCGCGGGGATTGTCAGGCAGTGAAAGTCGTCTAGGCAAGGGCCTCCCTCTCCCATGGGGCGGCTGGCGCCTGTTCGCGTTAAAAACCAACGGTTATCTGCGCGAAAGAAAAAATCAACTTCTCGCAGTTGGTGTGGCCCAACGCGGATGACATGGGCTTCTGGGTCAGGTGCCCCCGTGGTTTGCTCGCGTACCACGCGAACCCAAATGACGCCCTTCCTAAAGCCCAAATCAGCAAACTGGGTAAAGGTCTGATATTGAGCATTCACTGGTGGCGATTGCGTCAGTGAAGCCGCTGGATCAGCATCGACGAAATAGGCGGTGCTGATGCCGCTGGTAGCAGCGTGCACGCCGGTCACAAAGAACAGCAGGAGGGTCGCCACGAGTTTGCGTAATCGGTTCGTCATAAGCCATCACATCATACGATTTTGCTAAACGTATGCGATTAAATACGCATTTCAGCCTAAAAAAAGATGAAAAATCGTGTGAAAGTGTGCGTATTGGTGTCTGGTGATGCCCGCTTAAGAAGGGGATGCCATGGCGTGGTTGGTTAAGAGGCGTTACTTAAACGGACGCAGCAAGCCTGTCGACAGACTGATTCCCGCCAAAATCACGGCGGCGCATGCCACCATGTATGGCGTGATGTGTTCGCCAAGAAAGGTCACGCCATAAAATGCGGCGAAGACGGGTACAGCGAATGTGACGGATAGCGCCTTGGTCGCTCCAACCATGGCGATCATTCGGAAAAATAAAATGTAAGCAAAGCCAGTGCAGAAAACACCGAGGATGACCAAAGAGGCAATCGTACCGCTTTGTATGCCCTGCTCTGGCCAGTACAGCCATGCCAGCGGCGCGAGAAATAAGGTGGCGCCAAGTTGGCTTCCCGTTGCCGATACGGTGGGCGGCACATCTTTGCAATAGCGTTTGGTGAAGCTGGCCGATATGCCGTAAAAAATAGGCGCCGCGATACAGACGGCAATGCCAATAATGTAGCTACCTAATTCCGCAGCCGGTGCCTCGCTTGCATTTTGCAGAGCTAAGAGCGTCACGCCGACAAAGCCGATCACAAGGCCGACCATCTGGCTGAGCGTCAACTTGTCTTTTAGCCAAACCCATGCGATGACGGCGCCAAATAGCGGCGTCGCTGCATTGATGATGGCACCCGTGCTGCTCGGCACGGTCAGCATAGCGATGGAGTAGGCAGCAAAGGGGATACCCGAATTCAAGATGCCCAAAAGCATGATCCGTCGCCAATGTGCCCTGAGCGTCGGCAGTTCGCCGCGTAGGGCAAGCAGGGGCAGTAAGCACGCAAAGGCGACGGCGACACGGCCGAACGCGGCGGGCATAGGGCCGATGTCTTGCGTGATGACCTTGGTGAACATAAATGATGAGCCCCACATGGTGCTCAGTACCAACATGTCTACCCACCAAGGTCGCGCATGTAGTCGCGCTAACCAGCTTTGGGTTTGGGTAGCGTTCGTGTGTTGCGGTGCGCCGTCTGCGTTAGCCAAGCCTATTCTCCAAACGCAAAAAAGCTATTTTTTTTTCAAGGCCGCCGGCATACCCCGTGAGGCTGCCGTTGGCACCCACGACACGATGACAAGGCACCACAATACTGATGGGATTACGCCCGACCGCACCACCGACTGCGCGAGCGCTGGCGTGACGACCTGTGGTTGTACTGACTAATTTGGCGAGTGCGCCGTAGCTGATGGTCTGTCCCCAGGGAACAGTAAGTAGCTGTGTCCAAACCGCTTGGGCAAACGCGCTGCCATGGGTCCATTGCAGCGGCACGGTAAAGTGTTGCAGTCTACCGGTGTGATAAGCCTTTAATTCCGTTTTCAGGACAGCCCAAAGCGGATGCTTGTCCATGCGCGGAACCTCAGAGAGGTTGGGGGCATGCGCTTGGGGTACAAACCATAAGCCAGTGAGCATTTCGCCGCGACAGGCGGCTTGCATCGGGCCCCAGGGCCCCTCAAATACAGTGTAAGCATCGTGCAACGGCATGCCGCCATTGTGCGTCAAATAACGGCGTGATGCGGTGCAAACAACGCATGCCAGTTCGTGAGCCAAACTTCTTACAATGGAGGCGTCAATAACCAAAACCGGCGAAGGTGGGTGAATGCTTTTTCAAGAAAAGTGCTTCAAAGCATACGACATCAGGGGCACCGTGCCCGAGCAATTAACGCCGGAGTTCGCGTGGGCGCTGGGGCTGGTATTCGGCCGGGCTGCTCGGTCCTTGGGTGAGACCACTGTTGCCGTCGGTCGCGATGGCCGTCTGAGTGGTCCGTCCTTATCTGAGGCTTTGTGCAGTGGCTTGGCCGCTGCCGGTGTGGCGGTGATAGATATTGGCCTAGCCACGACGCCCATGCTTTATTTTGCAGCCCATACGCTGTGCAGCACAGGCATACAGATCACGGGAAGCCACAACCCGAAAAACTACAACGGTTTCAAAATGGTGTTGGCGGGAGAGGCGATTTACGGCGATACCATTCAGGCCTTGCGCGCGGCGATGAATGGATTATCGGAAGACGATAGGCGTCTGCAGCCCGCAAGCGCTGATGCGATTCAGCGCCTAGACATAGCGGCAGACTATGGGCAACGTGTGGTGGCGGACATCCAGTTGAGTCGCCCCATGAAGATCGTTGTCGATAGTGGCAACGGTGTGGCAGGCGCCACCGCCCCAGGTATTTTCCGGGCACTCGGTTGTGATGTTGTTGCCTTGTTTAGTGAGGTGGACGGCAACTTCCCCAACCACCACCCAGACCCAAGTAAGTTAGAAAACCTGCAAGATGTCATACACGCGCTGCGTACCACTGACGCGGAGATTGGACTTGCCTTTGATGGCGATGGCGATCGCTTGGGCATTGTCACCAGGGACGGTCAGGTGATTTACCCCGACCGCCAGATGGTTTTATTCGCGAGAGACGTGCTGTCGCGTGTGCCGGGCGGAACCGTTGTGTTTGACGTCAAGTGTAGCCAGCGCTTGGCGCCAGAGATTGCAGCGGCGGGTGGTCAGCCTGTGATGTTTAAGACAGGACACTCGCTGGTAAAAGCCCACATGAAGGCACTCAACAGCCCATTGGGTGGCGAGATGAGTGGCCACATCTTTTTCAAGGAGCGTTGGTATGGTTTCGATGACGGGACGTATGCTGGCGCACGATTATTAGAAATTTTGAGCCGCTCGCCCGACGTCAGCGCGGTACTCAATGGGTTGCCAAATAGCGTCAGTACGCCAGAGTTGAATATCGACTGCAGCGGCCAAGACGCTCATGCGTTGGTTGACACGCTGGTGGTGGCCGCACAAGCAGATACCGAAAACTTTGGGGCGCCGGGTGAGCTGTGCACCATCGATGGCCTGCGGGTTGACTGGCCTGACGGTTTTGGGTTGATTCGTGCTTCCAACACCACGCCGGTGTTGGTGTTGCGTTTCGAGGGGCATGATGCCGAGGCGTGTACGCGTATTGAGTCGCGCTTCATGGCTTTGCTGAGAGCCCACATGCCAGACGCACAGATTCAGCACGCCAGTCATTGAAAAGGCCCTTACTGTGTCCATACCCCACAACCATCCGGACCCCGAGGTCATTGTCTTTAATCTAAAGACGCGTTACACGGGGGTATCCGCGACGGTCAATGCACTGGTACCGTGGCAGTTGCAACAGTGGCGCCTCGCCTATTGCGGCACGCCGCTATCCAATGGCATAGCGGGCCTGCGCCTGAAAGAGGCGATTCGCGTGTCAAAACGGCCGCCAACAGGACGTGATTTTCGTATATGGCATGTCCGCCGTGATCACGAAATGATGGCAGGGCTGTGGGCTCGTGACGTGCTTCGCTTGCCCATCAAGCTGGTTTTTACATCGGCAGCCCAGCACCGTCATGGCTGGTTTCCGCGTTGGCTCATTAGCCGCATGGATGCGGTAATCAGCACGACGCCATTGGCGGCCTCGTTCGTGCCGAATACAACGGCAGTCGTGCCGCATGGTGTTGATTTAAGTCGCTTTTCCGTCCCTGCTGATAAAGACGTTCTGTGGGCGGAAACGGGGCTGTCCGGAACCTACGGTATCGGCGTTTTTGGTCGTGTGCGGCCAGACAAAGGCACCGATATTTTTGTGGATGCCATGATAGCGGCGCTGCCGCATTTGCCAGGCGCCACCGCGGTTATCGCGGGCTTGGCGCAAGCCAAAGACCAAGCGTTTCAGAAAGACCTGCTGGCGCGGATAGAGGCGGCGGGCTTGTCCGATCGCATCGTATTTCTTGGCGAGGTCGCTGCTGGCGAGATACATCGCTGGTACGAGCGCTGCACCTTGTGCATCGCATGTCCGCGTTATGAGCCTTTTGGCTTGACGCCGTTTGAAGCGGGGGCCTGCGGCTGTGCGCTGGTTTGCTCAGAGACAGGTGCCTTCAGTATGTTGGTAGAGCCTGGTGTCAACGGATACATGGTGGCCTTGGAAGACGCGCAGGGCCTGGCCGCCGCCGCGCAACAGGTGCTGTCCGATTTACCTGGCGCACGGGCCATGGGCTTAAGTGCCCGAGCGCGTGTTGCGCAGCATTTTTCCCTCGCTGCTGAGGCGGCGGGGATTGCCCAGGTCTATCAGTCCTTGTTCGATACGGAGAAGACCTAACCGTGCAGGTGAGCGCCGAAAAGTCGCTGAGATCGCGCGTGGTCCGGGCGCTATATCGTGCGGTTATGCGCATGGCGGCCCCATTCTTGACCTTTAAATACCGGCGTCGTGCACGATTGGAGCCGCTTTATGCGCACGACCTGCCCGCGCGCAGGGGTTATTACACGGGCGCTGCTGCGGGGGAGTACGTCTGGGTACATGCGGTTTCGCTTGGTGAGACCCGCGCGTGTCTGCCGCTAATCGAGGCCATACGTCGGCGCTGGCCGGATAGCCAGCTGTTACTGACGCACGGGACGGCCACCGGTTGGGCGGCGGGAACGCCGTTGCTCAGGGCGGGTGATCAACAAACCTGGTTGCCATGGGATGAGCCAGCCAGTGTGCAGCGCTTTCTTGCGCACTTTAAGCCGCGTATGGGGTTGTTGATGGAAACCGAGGTGTGGCCCGAGTTAGTGGTCGCCTGTGCCGAGAGGCGGTTGCCGCTTTATCTAGTCAATGGGCGTTTGTCTGAGCGGTCCCTGCATAAAGCGTCACGTTTTGGGCTGACTACTCTGTCGCACCTTGCGTTCAATGCACTCGACGGTGTGGTAGCCCAAACCGCAGATGATGCGATGCGGTTTGAGCAGTTAGGTGCGCGCGTGCTTGGCCACCTTGGCAATGTGAAATTTGACGTCACCGTTCATCAGGCGGCGCAGGCTCAGGGTCAGCAATGGCGTCAAGGGCTGACGAAACCGGTCGTGATGTTAGCGAGCTCGCGCGAGGGAGAAGAGCACGCTTGGGTTGACGCGCTCCTGAGTGAGGCCACCCAGATGACGTTGTCGCTCTCAGCCTGTCACTGGCTACTGGTGCCCAGGCATCCACACCGGGTGACTGAAATCGAGCGCTTATTGCTGGGCGCAGGCTTTGACGTGCAAAAGCGCAGTGCATGGGCTGCGGCAGGGCCATCCGATGTCTCTGCCATGAACGGTCCCTCAGCCAAGCCCTGTATTTGGTTGGGCGATAGCGTGGGAGAGATGCCTGTGTACTACGCGCTGGCGGATGTCGCACTGATGGGAGGGAGCTTTGCCGTATTTGGTGGCCAAAACTTGATTGAGGCTGCCGCCTGTGGTTGCCCGGTGGTGGTTGGTCCGCACACCTACAACTTTGCCCAAGCGGCTGATTGGGCCATTGCGTGCGGAGCAGCAGTCCGCGCGCCCGACATGCAAGAGGCGCTGATGGCGGGCGTGGCGATCGCCGATGACATGGGGTTGCGCGCCGAGATGTCGCAAGCCGCGTTGACTCTGGTTGCCACCCACCAAGGTGCGTCAGCCCGCACCATCGACTGCGTCGCGCGGGCTGCGGAGGGGAACGCGACCGACGCTAGAACCTTAGGGTCTTAGGGCCTGAGAACCTGAGAACTTTAGGGCTGTAGCAGGCGCGATACCGAGTCCACATCGGCATCGCTGAGCACACCGACGGCTTGGCGCAGTTTCAGGCTACCTAGCAAGACATCATGGCGCGCCTTGGCCAAACTGGCTTGTGTTTTATACACAGCGGTCTGCGCATTCAAGACATCAATATTGATGCGCACACCGACTTCGTAGCCAAGTTGATTCGCCTCCAACGCACTCTGGCTGGACACAAGGGCTGCTTGCAACGCCGTTGCTTGGCTCATGCCCGATTGAAGTCCTAGGAAGGCACGCTTCACCTGATTGGTTGCGGCACGGGTCGCGTTTTCAAGGTCAGCACGCGCCTTGGCCTCTTTCTCAAGTGCGGCTGCAATGCCATTTTGGACCGCGCCACCTGTGTACAGTGGCCAATTAAACTTCAGCGCAATGCTACTTGTGGGGTTGTAGCTTGCCGTATTTGCACTGCCGTGTGCCGCATTGGTGCCGTTGTGCAGATACGCGGCCTCTACATCCAGCGTGGGCTTTTCTCCTGCCTTGGCGATTTCTAAGTCTAGTCGTGCGTTCTCCAGGTCGACGCGTGATTTGGCGATAGCCAAATTGGTTTCGGCGCTTCGCCTCACCCATGTCTCGAGCGTCTCCCCCGAAAGGTCAGGAAGTCGATCGGCCATGAAAGCCTTGGGTTGCGGCGAGGTGACACCGGTCAACTGCGCCAGCGACAGTTTCGCAAGTTCCAGACTATTCTGCGCATTGATTTCGTCGGCCGTAATTCGGTCGTATTGGGCTTGGGCTTCGCGAGCGTCGGTGATCGTGGTGTTGCCGACTTCGAAGTTACGCTCAGCGGCGGCGAGTTGCTGTTCGGCGGCCTTTTTGGATGCCTGAACGCTCACTAAGGTATCTTGCGCGGTCAGCGCATCAAAGTAAGCCTGTGAAACTCTCACGATGAGCGACTGCTCTGCGACGCGCTGCAATGTCGCTGCCGCTTGCTCAGTTTGGGTGACCTTCTTGGCTGTTGCTGCATTTTTTTCACTGAATAGCGACTGTGAACCAATCAAGCCGATGTTCTGTGACCGGTTCTCTGTGCTTCGGCCTGAGGCGTATATATTCGACTGCGTGATCGATGATGTCAGTGACACCTTTGGCAGCGTGGATGCGTTGTCAAGCTTTGCGGCGGCATAGGTTGCGCGTGCCGCTGCTGTATCGCTCAGGTAAGTTGCGTCGAATTGACGTGCTGCCTCAAGCATCCCCGATAGACTTTGCGCGCCTGCGCCTGACGAAAAAGCCAACAAAACCCCAAGCACACATGTCGATAGACCCATTGTTGGCAACGTGACGCGCTTTGAAAAACCAGATACATGACATGTCATAACAGACTTCCTCTGTGGAATGGGTGTGAATGCGGGTGTGGCGCTGTGCGCTCGGTATGGCCTAGCAGTGTGCGATCAGTAGCGAGCCAAGGTGGGCTCGAGTTGGGTGGCCCAGGCATCGATGCCACCACTGATGTTCGCGACATGTAGATAGCCCATGTTCTCAAGATACATGGCAACTTGCGCGCTGCGCGCGCCATGGTGACACAAACAGGCAATCGGCTGGGTTTTATCTAGTTCATCTAAGCGGGCGGGCACACCCCGCATGGGCATGCGAATCAAGTCGAATGCCGGGTCTTCGGCGGGGCTCGCCGTCTCAAACTCATGTGGTTCACGCACATCAAGGACCACTGGGCGCTGCCCTTCGTGGGTGGCAAACCATTGGCTGAGGTCGGCTGGTTGTAATTGCAGCATGAGCGATAGTGCCTTCAGGTTAGAAGTTAAATCGTGAGCGTTCGGGAAAACCAATGAGACGCGAGGCAACGGTGTCCCACGGCGTACGGGTGCTGGCACTGTCGTGCGTGCCTTTGGTGATGAATGTCGCGTGCATCACGGGAGCTTGCCCACTGATGCCGACCAATCGGCCGCCAGGCTTGAGGTGCGTTAGCCACGCCATGGGCATCGTGGCGACGGAGCCACTTAATAGGATCACGTCGAATGGCCCACTTTTGCTCCACGTCTCCACGAAGCTGCCATCACCCAAAATAACCTCAACGTTTTGCATATTGGCGTGCTCAATCGTGTCACGCGCTTGTGCGGCCAGCGTTTGATCAATTTCAACCGTGGTGACACGTCGCACCAGTTGGGCCAATAGCGCCGCCATATAACCCGACCCCGTGCCAATTTCTAAAACGTGGTCGCTTGATTGTAGGTCCATGTCTTGCAACAGTCGGGCCTCGACGCGGGGTGCCAGCATCATCTTGCTCGCCTTGATGGGGTCGCTCAACGGAATTTCAAGATCTGAAAAAGCCAGCGCCTTGTGTTGGTTGGGAACAAAACGTTCGCGCGGAACTTGACTCAGTGTTTCCAGAACACGCGCGTTCAGAACGTCCCATGGGCGAATTTGTTGCTCGATCATGTTGAATCGGGCTTGATCGGTGTTTACCACGGCTTGCATGCAGGCTCTCCCAGGGGATTTTTTTCAGACAGGGGTTATTTTACTGATTGCGCGCGGGTTTCGCTCTTAGACCGTGGGTTTTTCCTGAGCACCAAACAAGCGCTTCAACCACTGGCTCAAATCGTCCATGTAGCAGTAGACAACCGGAACGACCACGAGTGTGAGCAAGGAGGCGGTGATAACGCCGCCTATCACGGCTTGACCCATGGGCGCGCGCTGCTCCGCACCCTCAGACAGAGCGAACGCTAGCGGCGCCATACCAAAAATCATGGCCAAGGTGGTCATTAAGATGGGGCGTAAGCGGACCTTGGCAGCCATCAGCAAGGCATCGTCTCGGTTCAGCGGGGGGGCGCCGTCAATCCCTTCGCGGGCGCGTATGGCGAAATCGACCAGCAGAATGGCATTTTTAGTCACCAAGCCCATGAGCATGACCACACCGATTACTGAGAACATGGACATGGCTGACTGGAACATCAGCAAGGCCAGCACAACGCCTATCAGCGTCAGGGGTAGGGCGCTCATGAGGGCCAGTGGCTGCAAAAAGCTCTTGAATTGACTCGCCAAAATCATGTAGATGAACACCACGGCCAAGGCCAGTGCTGACAGCGCATAGCCGAAGGACTCGGCCATGTTCTTGGTGGAGCCACCAAACTGATAGCGATAGCCCGGTGGGAGGGCCACGTCGTCGAGCACCTTACGGATGTCGCCTGAGACCTCCCCAACGGAGCGACCGTAGGCGTTTGCGTCAACGGCGACTTCACGGCTGAGATTTTTCCGGTTAATTTGATTCGCCCCTGTTGAAGGCAATACATCGGCAAATTGAGCCAGCGTGACCACGCGGGCGGAACCATCGGCGTTCGCGCCCGTGATGAACGGTAACTGCTTCAAGTCCTCCAGGCTGCTGCGGTCACTCGCGGGCAGTCGCAAAATCACGTCGTAGCTTTGGTCATCGGGCGCGCGCCACGTGCTGACTGTTTGACCTGCAACGAGGGTGCGCAGGCTTTGCGCGACAGCACCTACGGACAAACCCAAATCGCTGGCAGCGGCGCGTCGCACGCTGATGTCTATGGTCGGGTTGTTGGGCTTCACGCTGGAGTCGAGGTCCACTAGGCCGGGGATACCTCGGATTCTGTCCGTCACTGTGGCGCTGATACGCTCCAGCTCCTTCAAGTCTGACCCTTGCAGGGAGAATTCAATCTGCTTATTGCCCCCTACGGAGTCGAGCAAGCCCACATGGGTCACGGTGATACCGCTAATGCTTCGCAACCGCTCCCGCAATTGAGCCGACATTTGATCGACGCCCAAGGTGCGTAGCTTGCGGTCGATTAAGCGGACATAGACGCTAACGTAGTTTTTGCCACGTGCACTGCCTGTGTTGATCGTGGACAAGGTGTAATCAACCTCCGGAAACGAACGCAAAACGGCTTCAACTTGTTTGGTTTTGAGCTCGGTGACTGCGAGAGACGAGCCGACCGGTGTGTAGAAGTTGAGGCGTGTTTCGGAAAAGTCGGCCTTGGGAACAAACTCGGTTCCGAGTAGCGGCATCATGGCGATGCTGGCAACAAATGTGGACAAAGCCATCGCCACAGTGGCGAGTTTGTGGCGCAGTGACCACCGCAGTATGCGCTGATAGCTTTCGGACAGGCTGTCTTGCCAGACGTCAACCGCATGGGTGAGGCGCCCAATGGTTTTGTTGTACCAACTGTCGGCCTTGAAAGGTTTGCGGTGGTCATCGATGGCGGGGTCATGCCAAATACTCGAGAGCATGGGGTCTAGGGTGAAGCTCACGAACATCGAAATCAGTACAGCGGCCACGATGGTGATGCCAAATTGGTGAAAGAACTTACCAATGATGCCGCCCATAAAACCAATTGGGGCAAACACGGCCACGATCGACAATGTGGTCGCTAAGACAGCCAAACCAATCTCTTTGGTGCCGTCCATCGCGGCGTCGTAGGGCGTCTTCCCCATCTGCACGTGGCGAACAATGTTTTCGCGCACCACAATCGCATCGTCTATCAGTAGGCCCACACACAGCGACATCGCCATCAGCGTAATCATGTTGATGGTGAAGCCAAATAGATACATGAATAAAAACGTACCGATGATGGCAATTGGTAGTGTGAGGCCAGTGATGACCGTAGAGCGCCATGAGTTTAGGAAAAGGAAAACAATCACCACCGTCAGGATGGCACCTTCAATCAAGGTCGCCTTCACGTTGGCGACGGATACCCGGATCGGACGCGAGCTGTCGCCAATGGCTTGCAAAGATATACCTGGCGGCAAGTCTTTGCTGCTCGCAGTGAGTTCAGCCGATAAGCGGTCGACGACTTGGACCGTATTCTCGTCTTGCGACTTTTGAATTTGTAATAAAACGGTGCGTTGCCCGTTGTAAAGCGCCAGGCTTTCAATCTCTTTCTCAGCGTCGGCAATACGTGCCACTTGGTCAAGTCGAATGTCTATGCCATTTTTCCGCGCAACAACAATCTGACCGAAGTCACTGGGTCGTTGCATGCGGGCTTGCACCTGAACAACCAACTCCCGCGCAGACGATGTAACGGCCCCGATTGGCGAATCTTGGCTTTCTGAGCGGACCGCGTTGGCAACCTGTTGGGCGCTGACGCCTAGCGCGCGCATGGCTGTGGGCTGTAATTCAATTTGAATTACGCGCTCGGTGTCGCCGACCAGGGACACGAGACCCACGCCGCGGACGTTCTCCAGTTGCTTACGTAAAACCTGATCGGCCCAGACGCTGGCTTGTGCCGTCGTTGGTGCATCTTTTTGACTCTCGTCGACAGTGACAGCCACCGAGAAGATGGGACGACTTGCGGGGTCAAAACGGCTAATGCGAGGCTCCTCTGCGAGATCGGGCAGGCTGGATTGCATGGCCGCAATTTTTTCGCGAACGTCATCGGCGGCTTTTCGACTGTCAACGTCCAGTTGAAATTCTGCAATGACCACGGATGCGCCTTGGTAGCTGCGGGAGCTCAAGGAGTTGATGCCTGAAATGGTGTTTAAGGCCTCTTCGATTTTTCGGCTGACTTCCGTCTCCACAATCTCTGGCGCTGCGCCGGGGTAAATGGTGTTGATGGCGACGACTGGGAAGTCGACATTCGGAAATTGGTCGACTTGTAGGCGTTGATAGCCAAAAACACCGAGTACGACAAACGCCAACATCACCATGGTGGCAAAGACGGGGTTGCGTAAAGAGACTTGGGTAAACCACATAATCGTTTGTCTTTAGGGTTGGTCGGCGTTGGCGTTGGCGCTGGGGTAGTTGCTTACTTGCTCAGCTGAACAGCGGTGCCATTGGCGATGACCCCGGCGCTTGGCGACAGCACAATTTCGCCGGCGGTGAGGGGTGACACGATGGCAAATTGGCGCCCGTTACGCGAGCCTGTGGCGGCGATGGTGACGCTCACGTGGGCAACGCGTTGGTTCTGAACGACCTGAATGTAGGGTTGCGCTTTCTCTGTGCGCACGGCATCCAAGGGGATAGCGCTTCCCTCTATGGTGCCAACGACCAAGCCGCCGGTCACGAACTCCCCGACCCGCGCGGAGTCAACTGGCAGACTCAAATAAATTTTCAGGCTGCGACTACTGGCATCCACGCTGGGGTTGATGCGTGCGACCTTGGCGGTTACGGTGGTCGCGCTGCTTTCTAGCGTCAATGTTGCCATCTGACCAACCTGCAACTTGGCAGCTGCGGCGATGGGCACCATCACCTCGACCTCGAGCGAACGGGTGTCGACAATGTCGACGAGTGGTGCGTTGAGCGCCACACGATCGCCTGGTTTCACGTAGCGTTGGCTGACTTGCCCGTTGATCGGGCTGCGAACCGTTGCATCAGCCAGGTTTCGTTTGGCAATGTCCAAAGCCGCAATGGCTGCCTCATGGTTGGCCTTTGCCGATGCGTACGTGCTATCGGAGCTCACCAAAGCGGTGCTCGATATAAATCCTTTTTCAACCAGTGCGCGGTTGTTGTCGCGCTGGCGCTGCGCTAAATCCATTTGCGCCCTTGCCGCGATAACCTGCTGCTGCGCTTGTTCCCTGCGTGCTTTGGCATCGTCTGCGTCTAGCTGTGCAACCACCTGCCCCGCCTTGACACGGCCGCCTTCAGGCACCCGAATCGCCGTGACAATCGCTGCTTGATTGCTCCGCAAGGTCACCGCGTTGACAGCCTTCACAGTACCGTTGATGGTCTGCGTTTGATCCAACGACTGCCTGGCGGCGGCGACGGTGTCGCTGGCCTGAAGGACATAGTTGATGGGCGCTTTGAGCGCCTCGGCGGCGAGCGCGGCACTGGCCTGCGCGTCGCTGCGTGCCTTCAGGGCGCGCCACACGCCACCCGCGAGTGCGACGACGATTAAGCTGTACACGAGCCACTTGACAGTAGACTTCAGACGCATGGCGGATTACCTTTCAGTTCGATGCCAGAGAGCAAAATATCGATTTGGTTTTGTATGAAAGCAGTGGGCTCAATGGCAGGGCCGCAAACGGGGTTATCAACCCCCATGGCCTGCCGCCAGAGACACAAAAATAACAGCGAGGACATGATGCCCATGACGGTATTGGTCAGATCCAAGTCTCGTAGCTCACCCCGTGCGATGCCTCTTTTGAGTATGGCTTGCATCAGATGCAAGCCAGGCCCCATGACCTCAGTCTGGTAGAAGGCGGCGAGCTCGGGAAAGTTTTTCGCCTCTTGAATAATGAGCTTGCTGATGCCCCCCGCCTGGGTACTGCCGATCTCCTGCCACCATTTGTGCATGGCTAAGGCGATCAGGTCGCCACTGCTCCCTTGGAAGTGCGCAACGGTCGATTGAAAAGCGGTCAGCCGGTCAATGATGTTGGTGCGCACGACGGCCTTGAATAAGTCGTCCTTGCTGGGGAAATACACGAACAAGGTTGCCTTTGAAACGCCCGCTTGTTTGGCGATTTCGTCCATACGGGCGCCTGCAAACCCCTTGTCCACGAACACGGCGAGAGCGGCTGCAACAATTTCGTTGGGCCGCGCCTCTTTGCGTCGGGTGCGTTTAAGGGGACGGCCCAATGGGTCGTGTGGCTCGATCGTGCTTGTCGGAGGCATCGTTAGTGACTGCTTGGTCATTAAGCGATATTCTAATGACCGCTTAGTCAATAATTTTGTATGGGTAAAAAAATACCCTGCGCCGGCAGGGTATTTGATTGCGCCGGCTAGCGACTCAATAGAACGCTTGCAAGCCCGTTTGCGCACGCCCCAAGATCAAGGCGTGAACGTCGTGGGTGCCCTCATAGGTATTCACGGTTTCCAGGTTAATCATGTGGCGGATGACGTGGTATTCGTCGTGAATACCGTTGCCGCCGTGCATATCACGGCTCATCCTGGCGATGTCCAAGGCTTTGCCGCAACTGTTGCGCTTTATGAGGCTGATCATCTCTGGCGCAGCACGGTCTTCGTCCATGAGGCGACCGACCCGCAAGCAGGCGTGAAGACCCAGCGTGATCTCGGTCTGCATGTCGGCGAGCTTCTTCTGGATCAATTGATTTTGGGCCAGCGGGCGTCCAAACTGTTGACGGTCTAAGGTGTACTGACGCGCGCGGGTCCAGCAGTCTTCGGCGGCACCCATGGCACCCCAAGCGATTCCGTAGCGCGCTTTGTTCAGGCAGCCGAATGGGCCTTTTAGCCCGTTTACGTTTGGCAACAGGTTTTCGGCGGGTACAAAGACATCGTCCATCACAATTTCGCCCGTGATGCTCGCGCGCAAACTCATCTTGCCTTCAATCTTGGGCGCGCTCAGGCCTTTCATACCCTTTTCCAGGATAAAGCCGTGAATGGCGCCTTGCCCCATTTCTTCGCCAACGATCTTGGCCCAGACCACAAAGACATCAGCGATGGGGGCGTTGGTGATCCACATTTTTGCGCCCTTCACGATGTAGCCGCCGTCCACGGGTGTGGCACGCGTTTCCATATTCGCGGGGTCGGAGCCGTGGTTGGGTTCGGTGAGGCCAAAACAACCGACCCACTCGCCTGTTGCCAGTTTGGGCAGATATTTCTGACGTTGCTCCTCAGAGCCGTAGGCGTGTATGGGGTGCATGACCAAGGAGCTTTGCACACTCATGGCGCTGCGATAGCCACTGTCCACACGCTCTACCTCGCGCGCCACCAAGCCGTAGCTGACATAGTTCAAACCGGCGCAGTCGTAGCCGTCAATGGTGCAACCCAAGAAACCCATCTCGCCAAACTCGTTCATGATCTCACGGTCAAAGGTCTCGTGGCGGGCGGCCTGAAGCACGCGAGTTTGCAGGCGCTCTTGACAGAAGGTGTGTGCGGCCTCGGCAATAGCGCGCTCGTCGTCGCTCAAGGCATCTGCGAGGTGTAAGGGATCTTGCCAGTTGAATTGGGGTTTCATATGTGTGTTTCTTTGAGCTGTATGCGTCATACGGTTTGTTCAGGAAGACAAGTCTCTATTATTGTGAAAACCTTCGTCGTTGCGGTGACATTGTCTGATGGCGAATAATGTAGGCGACACTACATTTTTTTCATACCTTACAGAGGCCAGCACATGTCCCTACCCAACGACCAACGATCTGATTCCCATGCCAGCGACCTCGACACCATCGTGCTCGGAGGCGGGTGCTTTTGGTGCACCGAAGGGGTGTTCCTGCGGGTCAAAGGGGTTAGGGCTGTTGAGTCTGGCTACTGTAATGGCCATGTCATCGCGCCAACGTACGAGCAAGTGTGCACTGGTGAGAGCGGTCATGTCGAGGTGGTACGTGTCACCTTCGATACGCGTGAAATACAGTTGAGTCAAATCCTCGAGGTGTTCTTCAGCGTTCACGACGCCACCACCTTGAATCAGCAGGGCAATGACGTGGGGCCGCAATATCGCAGCGGTGTATACCTCACGCGGTCCGAGCAACTACCCATCGTGACGGCATTCATTGCAGACCTAGCGTCGCGCGAGCAGGCGTTGCGAGGACGGATAACGACGGAGGTGGTGCCTCTGCACAACTACAGTACCGCTGAGAGTTTTCACCAGCAGTACTACGACCGGTTTCCCCAGGCAGGTTATTGCGACTACGTCATTGCCCCGAAAATTGCGAAGTTCATCACAGCGCACCCAGACTTGGTTGCCTAGGGTCGCCTGCGGCTTGCAGCTTACGGCTTACGGCGCTGTCCTTATTGGCTGATGGCGCGGGCCGCTTCCACTTGGCTCTCGAAGTAGGCCTGAAAGCTCATGACTAAACTGGACATGAGGGCGACCGCTCCAATCATGAGGGCGCACACCACCACCATGACGCTCAGCCAGTTGGTGAGCCCCGATGGGTGCGTATCGTCTAGGTCGTGGCCGGGGTTGTACTTGGCCTGCCAACGTGCTGGCGCCATGAGTGCGTAAAAGATAGCGGTGCCACAAGCGACAGCAATACAGATGCCAAAGACCGGTATGAGTATCCAAGCCAATAGGTCGTCTTGCCCAATGTTGTAAAAGCGTGCCAAGCCAACCAGCCCGGCGGCTGTGGGTAAGGGGGTTAGCCAGAAGCCGATATCTTTTATGCCGAAAAGATAGAGCCGGTGAAGGCCCAAGCTGCCAAATAAGAAAGCGAGCCACGCAGCGATGGTCTTTGACTTGGGCGAGCGTGAGGTGATGGCGGTCATGTGTGGGTGTCTTTGCGTTGTGTGAGGTCGTTATGCAGCGTCAGAGTCCGTCGGGGCCGTCTGGGTTCCCTTGCCTAAGGTGCGCTCCATCAAAACGATATCTAGCCAACGCTCAAATTTCCAGCCGCAACCGCGCATGGTGCCCACGTGCGAGAACCCCATGCGACGATGTAAATTGATAGAGCCCGTATTGTCACTGTCGCCAATGACCGCCATCACGTGACGAATTCCCCGCGCCTCCAGCAGAGCCAGTAAATGAGTCATCAATGCGGCGCCTATGCCTTGGCCCATGCTGCCCGGGGCGACATAGACCGAGTCCTCGGTGCTGAACCGGTAAGCTGGTCGCGGCTTGAACCAGTTGGCGTAGGCGAAGCCAAGCACTTTTCCGTCGCGCTCAGCGACGATGTAGGGCAGGGATTTTTGCAACACATCGGCGCGTCGTGTTTGCATCTCGTCCAGACTGGGGGGGACCGTTTCGAACGTGCCCGTGCCGTTGAGCACATGGTGTGCGTAGATCTCTTTAATCGCGCGCAGGTCGTTGGCGGTGCTGGCACGGGTAAAAATGTCGGACATGGTGTTGTAAATGCGTTAAATCCGCCCGGGTGGGACAGGGGATATTGTGCCCGACAGGGGCGGAGATGGGCGGCTACCCGTAAATGCCATATAATCGAGGGCTTGGTAACGTTTCGCTGGCCGGGTGGCTAGTCGTGTGTCTCAGGCGTTACGAGAATTTTGGAACGAATCGGTCTAGGTGTGATCTGCGCCAAGGCCGTGAAGCCCCACCCAAAGGATTAATCATGGTCGTTATTCGACTCTCTCGCGGCGGCTCTAAAGCACGCCCTTTCTACAATATCGTTGTCGCTGACAAGCGTAACCGTCGCGACGGTCGTTACCTTGAGCGTATTGGTTTTTACAACCCAATGGCGCGTGGTGCTGAAGAGCCTTTGCGCCTAGCGCAAGATCGTTTGACGCACTGGTTGTCTATTGGTGCACAGCCATCAGACACGGTGTCCCGTTTGATGAAGGTGGCCGCGAAGGCCCAAGCCTAAGCGATCGTTTGGGCTCCCCGGATTCGGGTGGCCACCGCGAATCGTGTAAGAAGCGCGTATGCCTTTGTGGTGTGCGCGTTTTTTTTTGCCCATTTTAAGCAAGGGGTATGGTTAAATTTATTGACCTTTCACCCCCGTTCAGTCCCGTTTAGCCCCACTTACACCCCTGATTGGTATCCCGTTTATGTCTGATATGCCCACCCGACCGATCCCGTGGCCGATTGCGACCCGACCCAAGGACGCGGTGGCGTTGGGGCACCTGCAGGGTGCCTGGGGTGTAAAGGGCTGGCTGAAGGTGACGCCTTACAGCGCCGATGCGGACGTCTTACTACAGGCTAAAACGTGGTATCTGGAAGCACCTGAAGGCCGATTTGCCAAGTCCTTCGACGCATTCACTGGAACGGTTCAGGTCGGCGTCACGGCCTGCAAGCCCCACACCGGTGCGTTGGTTGCGCAGTTAACGGCTTGCGACGACCGCGATCTGGCGCAGGCGCTTAAGGGTGCGCAGGTGTGGGTGTCCCGAGCCGACTTTCCTCAAACGACCTCTGCTGATGAGTTTTACTGGGTCGACCTCATTGGTCTGCGAGTCGTGAACCGTGGGGGTCTACCGCTGGGCGTGGTGCATGAGTTATTGGCAACGGGACCGACATCCGTCATGTGCATACATGACGATGCCTGCGTGGGCGAAGGGGGTAAGCCGCTAGAGCGGTTGATCCCGTTCGTTGCGCAGTATGTCGATACCGTGCAGTTGGCGGAAGGACGCATACACGTTGATTGGCAGGCAGATTTTGATGTTTAGACGGCCCATAACCGATGCCCGCATGCGCTATGTCGCAAACCTTGCAGGGCGTCAACAGCGATATGGTGTGAGATCCGATGCGTATTGACGTTATCACGCTGTTCCCCGATCTGTTCGTGCCCTTTCAGCAGCAGGGCGTGGTGCGGCGTGCTTTCGACTCGGGAGCGGTCAACCTGAAACTGTGGCAGTTGCGTGACTTTGCGTCGGGCAACTACCGTCGCGTCGATGACCGCCCGTTCGGTGGAGGCCCCGGCATGGTGATGGCGGCGCAGCCCCTAACGGACGCGTTGAGCGCGATTCGTGCTGACCGTGCTGAGCCGCAAGCAATGCAGGCGCCTGTCGTGCTGTTTTCGCCTCAGGGCGAAACGATCACGCATGCGCGCGTTGCGGCGCAGGCCGCGTCGTCGCGAGGGGTGATCTTGGTGTGCGGACGCTACGAGGGAGTAGACCAGCGTTTTGTCGACCGCTTTGTAGATCTGCAATGGAGTCTGGGTGACTTCGTCTTGTCGGGTGGGGAGATTGCGGCCATTGCTTGGCTCGATGCGGTCGCGCGTTTGCTTCCCGGTGTGCTGGGTGATGCCGACAGCCATTTGCAAGATAGTTTTAATGACACCTTAGACGGTTTGTTAGATTGTCCCCACTACACGCGCCCCGAAGTGTGGGAAGGGCGGGCGGTCCCCGACGCCTTGTTGTCGGGTAACCACGCGGCGATTTCGGCCTACCGACGTCAGCAAAGCCTGCGCGTCAGCGCACACAGCCGCCCCGATTTGGTTGACGAGGCGCGCCGCACGCAGGCGCTGACGCCCGCAGACGAGGCTTTTTTGGCGGAAGTCGCTAGGTCTTCTCAAACCTAGGCTAGTCGCGCTATAATAGGGGGCTAACCGATCCTCTGTTTGGCCGCCTAATGGGACAGATCTCTTTGATGGGCAAAGAGACGCCATGGGCCTTGTGTAGCGCAAATACGATCGACTAAGAGGACCCTATGAACTTGATCCAAGAACTCGAGCAAGAAGAAATCGCTCGATTGAATAAAGAAATCCCTGAGTTTGCACCTGGCGATACCGTCATTGTGAGCGTCAATGTGGTTGAAGGTACGCGTAGCCGCTTGCAGGCCTACGAGGGTGTCGTGATTGCACGCCGCAACCGTGGTTTGAACAGCAACTTTATTGTCCGTAAGATCTCTAACGGTGAAGGCGTCGAGCGCACGTTCCCTTTGTACAGCCCACGTATCGCCAAGATCGAAGTCAAGCGTCGCGGCGATGTTCGTCGTGCCAAGCTGTACTATCTCCGTCAGCGTAGCGGTAAGTCCGCGCGCATTAAGGAAAAGCTGGTTCTCAAGAAAAAGCCTGCAGCAGTGGCTTCGTAAGCCAGCGCATGCAAAAAAAGCCACTGTACGCAGTGGCTTTTTTTTGGTCTAAAGTGATGACATTGAGTTCCAATTCCAATAGGCATTCGTTTTGACACAATCAAGAACCCTTCCTGCGAGTGGCATGCTGTCGTCGCTCCCAGACCCACGTGTCGTGCCCAGCGTGTGTAACCCCGACGCGGAGGTTGCGGTCGGTGTAGACAAACTGTCAGCGGATGCGTTGCACGCGCGGTTTGGGCAAGATCTTGCGTGGCAGCCCGATGTCGTCCAAGAACTGCAGTGGCAACACGTTGAGACATGGCGGGATGCCGCCGTATTAATCGGACTGGTTATGCGTGAGGAGCTGATGGTGTTGCTCACGCAACGTAGCGCGCACGTGCCGACTCACGCGGCACAAATAGCTTTCCCGGGTGGGAAAGTGGACCCGACCGATGCGGATGCCCGTGCGGCGGCTGTGCGGGAGGCCGAAGAGGAGGTGGGTCTGCCACCCGCCTGCGTGCGCATCTTGGGCGAGACCGGTCAGTACATCACGGGCTCTGGCTTTCGCATTACCCCAGTGGTTGCATTGATCACACCCCCTGACGCCTTCGTGGCTAATCCGGGCGAGGTTGATGACGTATTTGAAGTCCCCTTGTCCTTTCTGATGAATCCAGATAACCACTACCGACACCGGCTGAATATGGGTGAGCGTGGTGAGATCAAGCGCCAATGGTGGTCTATGCCTTATCAAGCTCCCGGTGCAGCTGCTGAGCGATATATTTGGGGTGCAACCGCAGGCATGTTGCGCAATTTTTATCAGTTTTTATCTGCCAAGTAAGGTCCCATTCCTATGATTTTTTTCGCCCTATTGGTTGCTACCCTGCTGGATTACAACGTCCCCTTTGCTTACGAGAAGCGACTAAACCCCTACGTATTGCGTTGGACGGCGACGGCGCAGCGGTGGACTAGCCAGCAAGCCGGCTGGGTTGATTGGGCTGTGGGCGTCGGGTTGCCGGTGATTGCGACGGCAGTGATATTTTTGGCGCTGTCTGCATTCGCCAGTGTGTTGGCTTGGGTGTGGTTGGTTGTCGTACTCTACGTTTTTTCAGGTTACGGGCAATTTAAGGACCATATGTCCCCGGTTGGCATGTTTGGTCGCGTTTCGCAGGGTGTCGCGGACGAGGGAAACAATGCGTTTGATACGCCAGCCGCTGTACGTTTCGTTTTGCACCGCGTGGTCGGTTATTGGGTGGCCTTTATCGTGCTGGCTTTATTGGGGCTGGGGCCGGCCGGTGCGGTGTTGTATCGCCTAGCGAGGGAGAAAGCGACGCCCATGACGCAGTCACAGGCGGGCGAGGAACCGGCCCTAGAAGAGCAGGCCGTAGAAGAGCAGGCCGTAGCAGAACAGCCTGTGATGCAAGCGGTTCAGATTGAGGCAAACGAGTCAACCACCACCGACGGAATGGCGCCAGACCCTCACGCTGCAGACCCAGTTCACGCCTTTGCGGCCTTGGCTTGGCACTGGGTGGGCTGGTTGCCTGCGCGCGCTATGGTCATTTGCGCGGCAATGGTGGGCGCGTTTGACGGCGCAATTGCCGCGTGGCGAGAGCCGGAGGCGCGCCACGACGAAAGCAATGATGCGCTCGTGGTCTCAGGCGTACTGGGCTCGTTGGGGGAACCTGAGCAGATAACACCCGGAATGGTTGAGCGATTAGCGACGCGGTTGCTATGGCTTATCTTTGTTGCCGTTGGCGTGGTTAGTTTCGCCGTCTAAATTTTGCCGTCTAAACGAGCGCCAAGAATGCAACTGGCCCGTTTGTGAGCACTTACCAAGCCCGAGCTACCTCGGTTAATTCGAGGTGTAGATCTTGGTAAATGCTGTAGCGGTTGGGTGAAATCTGAGGCGGCTCTGTCTCGGTCGCATCCCGCACGGGGCACTCTGGCTCATGCAAATGGGTGCAGTTGCTGAACTTGCAATGGCCCAAATGTGCTGACAGGTCAGGCATGTAGGTGGCGAGTTGATCCACCGCGATGTGGTGCATACCAAACTCCTGAAAACCGGGGGAGTCAATAATGGCGCCAGCCGCTTGGTCTTCCGGGTTAAGCCAATACAGCGTGGTGTTCGTCGTGGTGTGCTTGCCGCTGTTCAGCGCACGCGAAATTTCTTGCGTTCTTAAATCTACGGCCGGCAGCAGCTGATTAATGAGTGTGCTTTTTCCAGCACCCGAGGGTCCCAGAACCAGCGTGATTTTTTGGCTCAGCAACGCGTGCAACGCGCTCAGACCCACAGGGGGCGAGGAGAGTAGTGAGAGGCCGAGCACGGGGTAGGCCATGTCTCGGTAGGGTTGCAAGCGCGCCCACGCGCGTTCAAAAAGCGGTGTTAAGTCTTGCTTGTTCAAGATGATGGTGACGGCGATGCCTGTAGCCTCGGCGGCGATTAAAGCGCGGCTGAGCTGCATTTCAGAAAACTCAGGTTCGGCACCTAAAAAGACGAGGATGTGATCCAAGTTTGCAGCAAATGACTTGGTCCTCATTTCGTCTTGGCGAAAAAACAGATTTTTGCGTGGCAACACACGCTCGATCGTGCCTTGGTCCTCAGACTGTGACCACACCACTCGGTCCCCAACCACTGCGGTATTTTTCTTACCTCTGGGGTGGCAGATACGTTGACTGCCATCGGTTGCGAGCACGGTGACGTGCCGTCCAAACGTCTCAATAACTAATCCGTTGTTCTCAACGTCTACGGGCCTGGTCTGTCCGCCTAGCGTCTTCTTCGCCGTGTTGCGGGGTTTGGTCGCTCGGGAGGGTAGTATGCGAACTTGAGCCATAGACCGGGGTGCCTGTAATGTTTACGCGCTGTGTTTTAGCGCGTTGACCTTAGTCGCCGCCAGAAAGTCTAGGCTGGTTAAGCCTGCAGGCTCATGTGTGGACCACGCCACCGTGCATTGGCTGTAGCTCACGCGTATGTCTGGGTGGTGGTCGAGTTGGTGAGCGACGTAGGCGACGGCATTTACAAATGCCATGGTGTGGTGGAAGTTTTTAAATGTGAACTGTCGCTGCAGCGCACCGTCCTCAATGCGCCACCCTAGGGCCTCTTCACCGTTGAGCTTGGTTAGTTCACTCACCACGATCGTCGGCGTGAGCAGGGTGGGGCGGGAGGTCGAGTCGGTCATGGGTGTGCAGGGGCTGTAATGCGGGTAATACGCTCCATCGCCGCCGGATGCGAGGCATAAAAGCGTGTGTAAACCGGGTCTGGGGTGAGCGTGCTGGCGTTGTCGTTGTAGAGTTTCGTGAGGGCGCTAGCCAGTGCACTTGCTTCGGCGTGCTGGCAGGCATAGGCATCGGCTTCAAACTCATCTTTTCTGGAAAACCCAGCCAGCAAAGGGCTTACGAAAAACGTTACCAAGGGCAGCATGAACATAAACAAGATGAGGGCCAATGCGTCGTTTGGTCCGCCGACATCGGGAAGGACGCCGAGTCCGACATAAAACCACAATTGGCTGGCAAACCAAGACAGTGCGGCCAAGGCCAAGGCGCTTAGCGCGAAGAGGCCGATGATGCGCTTGCGTATGTGTTGGTGAGCGAAGTGGCCCAGTTCATGGGCCAGCACGGCGTTCACCTCTTTAACGCTCAGACGATCCAGCAGCGTGTCAAAGAAGACCACACGTTTGCTCTTACCAAAACCAGTGAAGTAGGCGTTTGCGTGTGCGCTGCGGCGGCTTCCATCCATTACAAAAAGCCCTTCCGCTTTGAATCCACAGGCCTCGATCAATGCATTCGCGCTGGCCCTCACGTCTTCACGGGTTAACGGTTCGAACTTATTGAAACGCGGGGCGATCCACTTGGGGTAAACGAACAGCATCAGCGCGTTAAAGCTAGCCCAGACCGCCCAAACATACAGCCACCAGTAGCTGCCCGCCGCACCCATCAGCCACAAGGCGACCCAGGCCAGGGGCAAGCCGAGTGCGGCACCGAGGACGGCGCTTTTTGCCAAATCAGACAGCCACAATGCCGGTGTTGTTTTGTTAAAGCCAAACGCGGCTTCCAGCTTGAAGGTGCGCCACCATGCGAACGGGAGTTCGATGAGAGAGCCGAGCACCACGACGCCCGTTAACAGCGCGATTTGTTGGGTCATGCCAGAGCCAAGCGACGCGAGCAGCCATTGATTCATGGCATCAAGGCCGCCCATCAGCGTCCAGCCAAGCAGCACCGCGTGGCTGACAAAGACGTCCAAGTTGCTGAGGCGCAATTTGGCTAAGGTGTAGTCGGCCGCTTTTTGATGCGCTGCCAAGGAGACGTCCGAAGCAAATGCGCTGGGTACGTGGTCTCGGTGGGTCCAGACATGGCGAGCCTGACGGCTATTGAGCCAGAGTTGTGTCAGCACGTTCGCGACCAGCAGAATGGCGAAAGTGAGGGTGATGTACGTGGAGATTTCGAGAATTTGGTGCATTCGGTGCCGAGGTGCGGGGGTAAAGAGACCGATAAATTGAGCGCGTTAGTCAATATTGTGGCAGTTTTAGTGCCCGATGCCGCGCGGTACCGCAAATTGGCTTGCGTTTTTCAGGCCTAACCAGATCGGAGACAATAGGCAAATGAGCGAAAACACACATACCCATTTGCCGACAGCGCCGACGCAATTGCCAAAATCTGACCAAAATCTCATTTGGTTGGACTGCGAGATGAGTGGCCTGGACCCCGAGAAAGAACGGTTGCTGGAGATTGCCGTCGTGATCACCAACGCCGATTTATCCGTGCGGGTTGAGAGCCCCGTTTTAGTCGTTCACCAAAGCGACGCGGTACTTGGCGCCATGGACGCGTGGAACACGGGAACGCACGGCCGCAGCGGACTCACTGATAAAGTGCGTGCCAGCGCGGAAGACGAGGCCTCTGCAGAGGCTAAGCTACTGGCCTTTATCAAGCAGTATGTGCCGAAAGCGGGGTCACCTATGTGTGGCAACACCATTAGCCAAGATAGGCGGTTTTTGGTTAAATACATGCCTAAATTTGAGGCCCATTTCCACTACCGTTGTTTGGATGTCAGCACCCTCAAGGAGCTGGCGAAGCGGTGGCATCCCGAGGTGTTTAAGCGCTTCAAGAAGCAGCAAGCGCACACCGCCTTGGCGGATGTTCATGAGTCGATTGACGAGCTGATTCACTACCGCACCCACTTTTTACGCATGCCGACAACCGATGGTGTTTGATAACAACAACGGGCCGCGTGCCCTTGTTTCAAATCGTCAAAGCGTGGCATAATAGGGTTTTCCCGGATTGGACATGGCAGGGGCCACTCTCACCGGGATTTGCTTCATCAGCCTCACACCCTCGGCCGAACGAAGACGTGTTGCGTGTTCTGATACCAAAGACCACGCTCAGCAGCACGACTTCTTACCTTTGTTTTCGGCCACTTGCTCCGTACCTTCGGCTTTACGCCGACTGTGTTGACCGATTGGATTGGGTGGTTGGTGTTTTTCACCTAGAGCCCTCTTCGGTAGCACCCAAGGTACAGGTTATGCCTGAGTTCCTGTGCGTCGATTGTGTTCGTCAAGCGTTATTTAGTTACGCAGGAAGTTAGTCATGAAAGAGTTTTCAAATCGCCCTCCACGCGCGGGTAAGCCGCGCTTTTCGCGTGGTCCGCGTACAGAAGAGGTGCGTGCGCCAAAGCGCCCCACGTTAGATATCACGTTGGCCCAGGCCTTCACAGACATGGGCCTGGCGACCGAATTGGTGCAGGCCGTAGCCGACCTCGGCTACACCGCGCCAACCAAGGTGCAAGAGGCCGCTATTCCGCGCTCATTGAATCGTGGCGATAACGAAGTCGTGGACTTGCTGGTTTCTAGCCAAACCGGTAGTGGCAAGACGGCTGCGTTTTTGCTGCCTGTTTTACACATCATTCTTCAACAGCAAGAGGCTGAACGCGCTGAAAAGGTGCGTTTGGACGAGGCGGCTCGTGCCGCACGCGAAGCCGCGTTGGCCGCCCAGGGACAAGACGCTGATGCGCAAGACAGTGCGGAGTTGCTCTTAGCGGGTGCCAAGCCAAAGGCCGACAAGCGTGCGCCCCGCAGCTTTGAGCCTGCGACACCCGGTGCCCTGGTCTTGTGCCCGACCCGTGAGTTGGCGCAGCAAGTGGCGCGTGACGCGATTGACTTGGTCGCGCATTGCCGCGGCCTGCGCGTGGCCAGTGTGGTCGGTGGAACCTCTTACGTTCACCAGCTTGCCGGATTGCGCAACGCCGATGTCGTGGTTGCAACGCCGGGTCGTTTGTTGGACCTGCAGAAGTCTGGCCAAATTCGCCTAGACAAGGTTCAGTACCTTGTTGTTGACGAAGCGGACCGCATGTTGGATCTGGGCTTTGCTGAAGATTTGGCTGATGTGCACGCCCTCACTAAAGATCGCGCACAGACCATGATGTTTAGCGCAACATTTGCGCCCCGTGTTCAGCAGTTGGCGATGCGCGTGATGCGCAAGACCGAACGCATTGAGCTGTCAACACCTGAGCACACGCATGACAACATTGAGCAACGTTTGTACTGGGCGGACAACGCCTTTCACAAGCGTAAGTTGTTGGACCACTTTTTGCGCGACACCGAGATCAAGCAAGCGATTGTTTTCTCTAGTACGCAAATCGAGTGTGACTCGTTGGCCGAAGACCTCCAACAAGACGGCTTCTCTGCCGTCGCGTTACACGGTGCCTTGGGCCAGGCGGTACGTAACCGTCGCCTTGCGTCGGTCCGTGATGGTACCGTTCAAATTTTGGTCGCCACCGATGTCGCGGCCCGCGGCCTAGACGTGCCGACCATTACCCATGTATTTAACTTTGGTCTTCCCATGAAGGCTGAGGACTACACCCACCGTATCGGTCGTACCGGTCGCGCTGGTCGTCAAGGTTTGGCGATCACGTTGGCTGAGTTCCGTGACCAGCGTCGCATCTTCGCCATTGAGGCGTTTACCCGTAAGCGCTTTGAAGAGAAGACGGTTGAGGGCATGGAGCCATCACGTCGTCCGAGCATCGGTGCAGGTGGTGGTGGCAACGACCGTCGCGGTAATGGCGGCCCACGTCGCAATGCCGGTGGTTTTGGTGGTTCACCTGGCTTTGGCGGTAACCGCGGTGGTAATTTTGGCGGTGGACGGCGTGAGGGCGGTGGTGGATTCGCTCCGCGCTCTGAAGGTTTCCAAGGTCGCAGCGAGCCGCGCTTTGACCCACGCTTTGAAGGACGTCCAGAGTCTCGCTCGGATGGTCGCTTTGAGGGGCGTCCAGAGCGTCGTTTCGATAACAACCGCCCGGACACCCGTGGTGGCCGGCCTTTCGAGGGCCGTTCAGAGCCGCGCTCAGAAGGTCGTGCAGACCCGCGTTTCGCAGACCGCGGTAGCCGTTTTGACACTCGCGCGCCCCGTCCAGAGTCGCGCGGTGCGGGCGCTCCTCCGCGCGGTCATGACGACCGCCGTGCGGCACCAGCTAGGAGTGCGGCCCGTCGTTAAAAACGTAGACCACACCCTCTGAACAAAGAAGCCAAACACGCCTGCGTGTTTGGCTTTTTTCGTTGTATTCTCTTGTGATGTCTTTGTTGTTTACTTCTTTTTGGCGCGCAGCTTCCTACTGCTTCTTGCCCCGAGTGATTGTTGGCTCCTTCTTGCCGTTGGTGCTCATGATGGCCGTGGTGGTAGGTCTTGGCTACGTCTATTGGGAGCCGAGCGTCGCGTATGTCACGCAGTGGATGCAGTCGACTGATCTCACGCAGAGCGTTTTAAACTGGATGGACAGTGTGGGCTGGTCGGGCTTGAGCTCAGTGGTCGCACCGTTGATCATTATTTTTGCATTTACGCCCTTGGTCGTGGTGGCCACTTTGTTGCTTGTTGCGGGGTTTATGACGCCCGCAATGGTGGGCTTGGTGGTAGATCGGCGCTTCTCTTATCTCATTAAGCGCGGTAGCAGCCACTTTTGGGGCAGTATCGTGTGGTCCGTATCCTCCACGTTGCTGGCCATTGTCATGCTAGTGGTGTCGATTCCGCTCTGGTTTATTCCGCCGCTTATTTTGTTGGTTCCGCCGCTGATCTGGGGATGGCTGACCTACCGGGTGTTTGCCTACGATGCCCTGTCAGAGCATGCCAGTGCACATGAGCGCCAGACGATTTTTCAGCGTCACCGTTTCAACCTACTGACTATGGGCGTGGTCTCTGGCTATCTTGGTGCTGCGCCGAGTTTGCTATGGGCATCTGGTGCCATTTTCATTGTCATGGCGCCGGTTTTGGTGCCTCTGGCCATCTGGATTTATACCCTTGTACTCGCGTTTTCCTCGCTTTGGTTTGCCCACTACTGTTTAGCGGTGCTCGACAACATGCGTCAGACTAGCCCTGACAGGGTGTCGGCGACCGCCTTGCAGTTGGACGCGGAAGATTTACAAGACCTTCGTGACACCAATCGTTTATAAGACCTCACTAACTATGACCCCCAACTTTGCAGCCCTCATCATTGGTGATGAAATTTTGTCCGGCAAACGTGCCGACAAGCACCTAACACAGCTGATCACCACTTTAGGCGAGCGCGGGCTGTCACTCGCCTATGCGAACTACGTGGGAGATGATCCACAACGTATTACAGACACCATTGCGCACCTGGCTGGTAGCGGAGATGTGGTGTTTTCGTTTGGTGGCATTGGTGCAACGCCAGATGATTACACGCGACAGTGTGCTGGGAAGGCGCTGGGGCGCGAGCTAATGCTGCACCCCGAGGCGAAGACGCTGATTGAGCAACGCATGCAAGACCTCGCCGTCGAGCGGGGTGAAACCTATGTGCCGGGGCACCCTGACAATATCCACCGCCTCAACATGGGTGTCTTCCCCGAGGGCGCAGCCATTATTCCCAACAGCTATAACCGCATACCGGGGTTTAGTGTGTCGACCACGGCAGGCGGGGCCATGTACTTTGTACCCGGATTCCCGGTGATGGCCTGGCCCATGCTGGAGTGGGTGCTGGATACCCATTACAGCGCTCACTTTGCGCGGGGTGCTTGGCAGGAACGCTCTTATATTGTGTACGGGGCGATCGAAGCGTCGCTGACACCGCTGATGCTTGCGCTTGAGTCGCAGCACAGCCAGATCAAGGTCTTTAGCTTGCCTAGCGTCGATCATCCCGAGCACGGTCGGCATGTAGAGCTGGGCGTCAAGGGGCCGACCGAGGCGGTAAGTGCCGCCTTTGTGGCGATGCGCGCGGGCTTAGATGCGCTCGGTGTTCAAGTCGGTCCAGAAATGCAGCGCGGCCAATAGGCCAGACGAGCGTGTGGACTATCGCTTGGTTTATAATCGGCCTGCGCTATATTTTGGTGCAAATTGTAGTAAGGCACCAAAATAAAGCATAAATGTACCTTGTTGGTGCATTTGTAGCGAGGGAATTCCCAGCGTTCAAAACTTAACCCCCAGCGGTGTGCGCCAAGCCCTTGATTCACCGATAGACTCGCCGTGTGGTTTTTTAAGTGTGCTTTTGGCACAGAACCTGCTAACTCTACTTCCAAACCCTATTGATGAAACCGGATGGCATGGTGCGATCCGGTTGCTGATTTGATTACCAACCTTTCAGGAGATTTCTGATGGCCAAGACCGTCGCCGACGTGATCCAAATGGTGAAAGACAACGACATTAAGTTCGTTGATTTCCGTTTCACCGATACCCGCGGAAAGTGGCAGCACATTACTGCCCCCGTGTCTCAATTCAACGAGAGCAAGTTCGAAGAAGGCCAAGCCTTCGACGGCTCCTCCATTGCCGGCTGGAAGGGTATTGAAGCTTCCGACATGTTGTTGATGCCTGATGCAAAGACTGCTTTCATCGATCCGTTCTTTGAAGAGCCTACGTTGGTCTTAACATGCGATGTCATCGAGCCTACCGATGGTAAGGCCTATGAGCGTGACCCACGCTCGATTGCCAAGCGCGCAGAAACCTTCTTGAAGTCCACGGGCATTGGTGACACGGCGTATTTTGGTCCAGAGCCAGAGTTCTTCTTGTTTGACGACGTCCGGTGGAGTACCGAGCCCGGTAACTCTTTCTACGCGATCGACGAGTACGAAGCACCGTGGAACACGGGTGCCAAGCTAGAGGGTGGTAACCGTGGTCACCGTCCCCGCGTCAAGGGTGGCTACTTCCCCGTTCCACCGGTTGACAGCACCATGGACATGCGCAACGAGATGTGCCAAGTCTTGGAGTCGGTTGGTATCCCTGTTGAGGTGCATCACCACGAAGTGGCCGGTGCAGGTCAGTGCGAGATCGGCACGCGTTTCTCTACCTTGGTTGAGCGCGCTGACTGGACGTTGATGCAAAAGTACGTTGTTCAAAACGTGGCGAACATCTACGGCAAAACAGCGACCTTTATGCCCAAGCCATACCACGGCGATAACGGCTCAGGTATGCACGTTCACCAGTCCATCTGGAAAGATGGCAAGAACTTGTTTGCTGGCAGCGGCTACGCAGGCCTTTCTGATACCGCGCTGTACTACATCGGCGGCATCATCAAGCACGCTCGTGCATTGAACGCGATTACCAACCCGGGTACGAACTCGTACAAGCGTCTGGTTCCCCACTTCGAAGCACCGGTGAAGCTGGCGTACTCGGCGAAGAACCGTTCCGCGTCCATTCGTATTCCAAACGTTGCGAGCGATAACGCACGCCGTGTGGAAGCCCGTTTCCCTGATCCATTGTGCAACCCATACTTGGGCTTTGCCGCGTTGTTGATGGCGGGCTTGGACGGCATTGAAAACAAGATCCATCCGGGTGAGGCCGCTACCAAGGACCTCTACCATTTGCCACCAGAAGAAGACAAGTTGGTGCCAACCGTTTGCTCTAGCTTAGACCAAGCGCTTGAGGCGTTGGACGGCGATCGTGCCTTCTTGACTAAGGGCGGTGTATTCACCGACTCTTGGATCGATGCCTACATCGAGTTGAAGATGCAAGAAGTCAACCGCTCACGTGTGGAAGTTTCCCCTGTCGAATTCGACATGTACTTCAGCATGTAAGTTGGCGCTCTGATGCGAATAAGGGCGGTTTCGACCGCCCTTTTTTTTATCAATCACTTGTCACATTGATGCCTGATCACCATGCGCACTAAAGCAGCTACCACCGATGAGTCCGCGTCGACGGCCAGCACGGTCATTGCCGACCGCTATACGGTGTTGGATGCGCTAGCCACGTCCGTCGCGGTTGTGGACTTGCGTTCCCGCGTGACCCATCTCAATGCAGCCTTTGAAGATTTGTTAGGCATCTCCCGTCGCATCTTGATGGGGACGAAATTGGTCAACTATTTTGTGGAAGCAGATTTGCTTGCGCAATCGATTGATGCAGCCCGCAACAATGCATTCACGGTCACGCGTTTTGAGGCGACCGTTCAGCGAGACCTGTCGACTCTGGGGACCCCCGTCCATATCATCATTTCTCGTCTAGAGGAGGTTGATCACGTGATGGTGGAGATGTTGCCTGTCGAGAAGCAATTGCGTCAAGAGCGTGAGGAGCGTTTGGTCGACCAAGCCATGGCCAACAAGGAGTTGATCCGTGGTCTCGCCCATGAGATTAAAAACCCACTGGGTGGCATTCGCGGCGCAGCACAGCTATTGGAAATGGACCTTGAGAACAAGGCCTTACACGAATACACCCAAGTCATTATTCACGAGGCTGATCGCTTGCAGACACTGGTCGATCGGCTGCTGGCGCCTCATAGGCGGCCGCACGTCGTCGCTGACATGAACATTCACGAGGTTTGCGAGCGGGTGCGCTCTGTCTTGTTGGCGGAGTATCCCGACGGACTTCACATTCAGCGCGATTACGATTTTTCTATCCCTGAGTTCCAAGGGGATAAAGAGCAACTGATACAAGCGGTGCTCAACATTGCACAAAATGCGGCGCAGGCAATGGCTGATCTGGTGCAACGAAAAAAGGCGGCGCTCACGTTTAAAACACGTGTGGCACGCCAAACGACCGTTGGCAAAGTACGCTACAAGCTGGCACTGGAATTGCATGTCATAGACAACGGCCCCGGCGTGCCTGATGCCATCAAAGACCGTTTGTTTTACCCCCTCGTATCGGGGCGTGATGGTGGGACGGGGTTGGGCCTGACCTTAGCGCAAACCTTTGTGCAGCAGCACCAAGGTTGGATTGAATGTAACAGTGAGCTTGGTCAGACCGACTTTAGGATTCTGATTCCCTTGTCATAAATGAATGGCAGTCAACTACAAGGATATGCACCATGAAGCCCATTTGGATCGTTGACGACGACCAGTCTATTCGCTTCGTCCTTGAGCGCGCGTTGCAGCGGGAGGGCTTGGTAACGCGTTCATTTACAGAAGCGAATCAGGTGCTGGCTGCTCTGGCGGATGCCGAGGCCTCTGAATTACCCAGTGTATTGGTCAGCGATATTCGCATGCCGGGGGTGAACGGTCTGGAATTGCTTGCAAAAGTGAAGACGAGACAAGCGGATCTCCCCATCATCATCATGACCGCCTACTCAGATTTGGACAGCGCGGTCTCGGCGTTCCAAGGGGGCGCTTTTGAGTATCTGGCGAAACCCTTTGATGTCACCAACGCCGTTGAATTGGTGCGTCGTGCGTTAGAAGAGTCCACAGCCGCGCCCGATATGGGCGCAGCCCCTGCTATAACGCCTGAAATGTTGGGGCAAGCGCCTGCAATGCAGGAGCTTTTTCGTGCAATCGGGCGCTTGAGCCAAAGTCATGTCACGGTGCTCATCACAGGTGAGTCGGGCACGGGTAAAGAACTGGTAGCCAAGGCATTGCACAAGCATTCGCCGCGTGCTGCAGGCCCATTCGTTGCGATTAACACGGCCGCTATTCCCAAAGACCTATTGGAGTCTGAGCTCTTTGGTCATGAGCGAGGCGCGTTTACGGGGGCGCAAACCATGCGTCGTGGCCGCTTTGAGCAGGCCGACGGCGGCACCTTGTTTTTGGATGAAATTGGCGACATGCCATTTGACCTGCAGACCCGACTATTGCGGGTTTTGAGCGAAGGAAGTTTTTATCGGGTTGGCGGTCACAGCGCCATCAAGGTGCAGGTGCGGGTGATCGCCGCAACACACCAAGATTTAGAACGACGCGTCGCGCAAGGACATTTTCGGGAAGATTTGTTTCACCGGTTGAACGTGATTCGACTGCGCATACCGGCGCTGCGAGAACGCTTGGACGATGTACCGGTATTGATTCGACATTTCTTGATCGTGAGTGCCAAGCAGCTAGGCGTGGAAGCTAAGCGCTTATCGCCGCCGGCGATGCGCGTCTTGTCTGCCTTTCATTTTCCGGGCAATGTCCGTCAATTGGAAAATCTGTGTCATTGGCTGAGCGTGATGGCGCCCGGTCAGGTTGTGGACGTGAAAGATTTGCCACCAGAGGTAAGCGGTCAAGAGCGCATCGCCTCAGCGGCATTTCGTGTGCCGTTGTCGCCGATGGCATCGGTGGCGTCTGACGACAACATGGACCCAAGCACCCATTCAGATACCACGCTCATGCGACCCTCGTCTGACGATGACCTACTCGGGCAAACGACGGTCGGCGCGCCTTGGATGAGCTTGGTCCAGGGTGAGGCAGCAACGCTGTTGGCGGCCGGGCATACCGACGTGTGGGATCAATTGACTCACAAGTTTGAGGCAGCACTCATCACGGCGGCCGTTGCGCACACCAGAGGGCGCCGCGTGGAGGCGGCCAACAAGCTTGGTATTGGCCGTAACACCATTACGCGAAAGATACATGATCTGGGCTTGGACGAGTCCCTGCGCGAATTGCGCTAGTTCGCAAGCGCGCTTTTGTACAGCGGTGCTACCCGTGCCGCGTAAATCTCGAGATCAGCAATGCGTTGTTTGCCCGAGGGGTGGGTCGATAGCCAGCTTGGTTGACCTTTTGAGGGTGACAGCGCCCCCATTTTTTTCCAAAGTGAAATCGCTGCACGTGGGTCGAATCCGGCGCGCGCGGCGAGCTCCACCCCAATACGATCCGCTTCGGTCTCATGGGTGCGACTATTGGGTAGCTTCAGCATGAGGTCTGAGCCTGTCTGCGCCACGGTCGCCCCAACGGTGCCAAGACCGAGGAGTGCAGAGCCAATGTTCAGGGTAAATGTGGTGGCCATCTCCTGCGAAATTTGCTCACGTGAATGTTCTCGCAATGCATGGGCCATTTCGTGTCCAATAATGGCGGCCAACTCATCATCAGTGAGCTTGAGCTTCTCGATGATGCCGGTGTAAACCGCAATCTTTCCCCCGTGCATACACCAGGCGTTGAGTTCCTCGGAGTCGATGACGTTGGTTTCCCATTGCCATTTGAGCGCATCTGCTCGAAAAATCTTGATTTGTGGAATGAGTTTTGCGGCAATGGAGCGGACTCGCTCAAGCTGTCGAGTGTTGGTGTTGAGGGTGCCCGCCTCCTTGGCGTCCGTCAAAACCGTTGCATACGCTGTCCTCGCCATGTCGGCGACTTCTGCCTCGGAAACAAGCAGTAACTGTCGGCGGTCGGCCCCAACAGCGCCTTTTTTCGTTGTGGATGTGCAGGAGACGAGGGTCGCCGCAATGAGCGTTATAAAAAGGGTTTTGAACAGGGTAGACATTTACAGCGCTGCCTCGAAAATGACGGGCGTGTGGTCACTCGGACGTTCATTTTTTCTGGGTGCTTTGTCAACAAACGCGCGCGTGGCTTTCGCTTTGAGCGCATCGCTTATCAATACATGGTCAATGCGTAAACCGCGGTTGCGGCGGAAGGCAAATTCGCGGTAGTCCCACCAGCTGTAATTTTTTTCAGGTTGATCAAAGAGCCGAATACTGTCTGAGAGCCCGAGGTCAATCAGGGCCTGCAGTTGGTCTCGTTCGACTTGGGTGCAATGAATCGTTCCCTCCAACGTATCGGGGTCCCAGACGTCTTGGGCGTCGAAGGTAATGTTGTAGTCGCCCATGATTAAAAAGTTTTCATGGGTTGCTATTTCGTCTGTTACCCATGTTCGCAAGCCGTCGAGCCACGCCATCTTGTACACAAACTTATCGCTGTCTGGTGCTTGGCCATTGGGAAAGTAACCCCCAATTACGCGCACACTTTCCCCGTTGGTTGCGTCGTAAGTTGCTGCAATCAGGCGGGCGTGGTCATCGGGAAAGTGAGGGTTGTTGCGCTGCACGTCGCGCCCGGGTGTTTTGCTGATGAGTGCGACGCCGTTATACGTTTTTTGCCCCAACCACGCGGCATGCCATCCGGCTTCAGTGAAGGCGGCGAGCGGAAATTTCTCGTCCGCCATTTTCAACTCTTGTAAGGCCAGTACGTCGACGGGGTTGGCCGCTAGCCAGTCGAGTACTTGCGGCAAGCGAATGTTTAGGGAGTTGACGTTCCAGGTGGCAAATTGCATGGCGGCGTGAGCGGGTCGAGTCGAGTCGTTGTGAAGCCCCTATTATGAAATACTCCTGTCCAGAAACGTTAATCATGATCATCTGGGTTGCGACCGGTGTACGGTCTTTAGAAATAATGGCTAAGTCGGTATCGCTGCAGGCGTGCGTTCATAAACGACGAAGTCGTACCCCAACGCCGAGGGGGCGACGCTGTTGGCGGGGTGATGATCTCGCGTAACCTCTACCCAGTCGTTCGGCAATGTGGGGGCAAAGGCGTCACCGTCGAAGTCTTTGTGAATAACTGTAACGACGGCACGTTGTGCAAGTGGCAAGGCTTGTTCATATATCTGCGCCCCGCCAATGACCCAAACCTCAGTCGCGTTCGAGTCTTGCAGATGGGTAATGGCGTCGGGTAAGCTGTGGCGCGCCACGGCGCCGTCCCCTTGCCAATCGGTTTGGCGTGTCACAACGATGTTGATGCGTCCGGGCAGTGGCCGAAATTTAGGTGGCAAGGAGTCCCACGTTTTGCGGCCCATGATGACCGGGCAGCCCGATGTATGGGCCTTGAAGTGAGCCAAGTCCTGTGGCAGGTGCCACGGCAAACGGTTGTCGATACCGATGACGCCGTTCCGCGCTTGGGCATAAATGAGGTTGAGACGCATGCTTAAATGTGGGCGGGTTTTCTTGGCGGCAGTAGCACGCATGCAATGGCGGTCACCCCGAATACAAGGGCGAGTAAGTCTTGCCAATGCGGTACCTCGCCGACAATGAATGTGGCAGTCATGGTGCCAATCGCGGGGACCGCCATAATACTCATCGCGCTGGTTGCTGGCGGTAGATCACGGGCCATACCAAACCAAATAACTTGGGCAAACCCATAATTAATGATCACTGCGTAAGCCAAGCTGAGCCACATGGGGCCACTGAACTGACTGATCTGCACCAGACTGGGCGCAGGCTCCCAAACCACGGCCAGAGCCGTTATCACGACGCTGGATAAGAGCATCATCCATACGGTGAGCGCCTCTGGAGCGAGAACAAAATGGACGCGACGCATGAGTAAGGTCCCCAAAGCCCAGCACACGGCCGCGCCCTCCATCCACATCACGCCAGTGGGACTGCCGGTTATCTTGCTCACTTCGTGCCACAGCAATAGGCCCACCGTGACAAAAACGCAGAGCACGGCCAAGCCGGCTCGTCGGTTGAGGGGTTGTTTGAAGAGTAAAGCCCCGAACAGCACGGTGTAAATGGGCATGGTGAAGCCCAAAATGGCTGCGCGGCCCGAGGGGAGTTCGCTAACGCCCATGATCGACAGGGTGTGCCAACCCAAAATATTCGGTATACCCAAGCCAATGATGATGAGCCACTCGTTGCCCACTGGGCGTAAACGAATGCCTTTGCGGTGGAAATAAACGAATAGCCACATCGCGCCTAGCAGCATGGTGGCGGAGCGGAAGTAGAGCGGTGTCAGCTCTTGCAGCGTTAGTTTCATCATGGGCCAGTTAAGGCCCCACATTAGCGTGAGGGCAAGCAACGCCCAAGCTTGTTTTTTTGTGAGCACGTCAGCCGATCTTTAGACAGCGACAGGCGCTTTAATGGGGTCGTGGTGCTGGTAGCCTTGCACCTCAAAGTCCTCAAAATTGTAGTCAAACAGGCTCTCTGGCCTGCGTTTGATGTGAAGTGTGGGGTAGTTGAAGGTGTCGCGGCTGAGCTGCAGCTGCACCTGTGCATGGTGGTTGCTGTAAATGTGACAGTCTCCGCCCGTCCATATGAAGTCACCCACGTCAAGGTCGCATTGCTGCGCCACCATGTGGGTGAGTAAGGCGTAACTGGCGATATTAAACGGTACGCCGAGGAAAATATCGGCGCTACGCTGGTACAGCTGGCAACTCAGCTTGCCTTTGCCGCCTGCTGTGGTGGGCGGCGCGACATAAAACTGGAAGAACGCGTGGCAGGGCATGAGGGCCATTTTGGACAACTCGCTCACGTTCCATGCACTCACGATCATGCGACGCGAGTCGGGGTTGCTTTTGATGGTGTTAACGACCTCTGCAATTTGATCGATGTGACCACCATCCGGGGTGGGCCAACTGCGCCACTGCGCACCATAAACTGGCCCCAGATCCCCATTGGGAGCCGCCCATTCGTCCCAAATACTCACGCCATGCGCTTGCAGCCACGTGGCGTTTGCATCGCCACGCAGGAACCATAACAGTTCATAAATGATGGATTTGAGGTGCACCTTTTTGGTGGTAACCAGCGGGAAGCCCGCACTCAAATCAAAGCGCATTTGGTAGCCAAAGACGCTACGCGTTCCCGTCCCGGTCCTATCCGTCTTCTCCACACCCTGGGAGAACACATGCTGCATAAAGTCTTCGTATTGACGGGGTGGAGTGGTCGGTTGCATAAGGCAATTATCGAGGCTTAAGGGGTAACAGACGTTAAAACACGCGACTCGCATCGCGGCAGGCATAGCATACCAATAACCGGCTATTCTTGGCCCGCCTCTACCGAGCGGGGCAACACACGCCCCGGATTAAAGCGATTCTTGGGGTCTAGGGCGGTTTTAATCTGGCGCATCATACGCAGCGCCACGGGTGACTTGTAGTGCGGTAAGGTCTCGGCCTTCAGGCTGCCAATGCCGTGCTCCGCAGATATGGAGCCACCAAAGGACAACACCGCGTCAAAGACCACGGTGTTGATGCGGATCTCTTGCGTCTCTAAAAAGGAGGCCGCGTCGACACCCAGTGGCGCTTGAACGTTGTAGTGCAAATTGCCATCCCCCAGGTGTCCAAAGTTAACCAGACGGACGCCAGGGATCGCTTGGGCCAGCGCATGGTCGGTATGTGCCACAAAGGCCGCAATGCGGGAGATAGGGATAGAGATGTCGTGTTTGATGTTGAGTCCCTCTTGGCTCTGCGCCAAAGAGATGTGCTCACGAATCTGCCACATGGTGGCGGCTTGGCTGAGTTGGGCGGCTGATACCGCATCGGTAACCCACCCCTTCTCTATGGCCTCACCAACAACCTGTTCCAGCCTGTCCTGCGTCGTGGCATCGTCATCAGCGCTCGCATACTCCAACAAAATGGCGTAAGGCGCCTCGGGCGCTACCTCGTGTAGAGGCATGTTGAGTTGTGGGAAGTGTTTCACCACCAAGGAGCGTGCGAACGCGCCCATGACCTCGAACCCGGTCAAGCCGTCAGATAACAAGCGGCGCGCATGCCCGAGTACCTGCACGGCGTCATCCAGTTGGTTAACGTGCAACCAAGCCACTGAGCGCGAGGTGGGCTGGGGGTATAGCTTCATGGTGGCGGCGGTGATCACGCCCAGTGTCCCCTCGCTCCCTATGAGCAGGTTACGCAGGTCATAGCCCGTATTGTCTTTTCGTAGGCCAGACAAACCGTCCCAAATCGTGCCCTCAGCCGTCACCACCTCTAAGCCTAGGCACAGATCACGGGTGTTACCAAAGCGCAAAACCTGCGTGCCACCAGCGTTGGTGGCGAGGTTGCCGCCAATCGTGCAACTGCCTTCAGCTGCCAAACTGAGTGGAAAGTAAAGCCCTTTTTCCGCCACAGCGTTTTGTAGTGCTTGTAAGACGCAACCAGCCTCAACGGTGACCGTCAAATTGTCTGAGTCGATCTGGCGGATGCGGTTCATGCGCGACAGGCTCAGCAATACTTGGGTGCCGGACTCGTCTGGTACCGACCCGAGGACCAACCCCGTGTTGCCCCCTTGTGGGACGATGGCGGTTGCATGGGCATCGCAGGTGCGCACCACGGCAGCAACCTCTTCCGTGGTGGCTGGACGAACGACGGCCAGTGCCTTCCCCTGTACCCGCTTGCGCCAGTCGTGCGTCCAAGCGCTCAGGTCGCCGTCGGTTAGTACGTTCGCCTCACCGACGATGTGGCGCAGACTGTTTAAAAAAGCGGGCAGGTCAATGGTCGGTTCAGGCGTGTTCATGGCAGGGGTGTTGGGCGAGTTTCGGTGTTAGTGTCGTCTCGGTCGATGCCGTCGGCGGCATTCTTGGCCGCTTGAAAGCGCCAACGCACGTGCAGCGCCACTGCCGCGAAGAGCGCTAAACACAGCGCCGTCTGGGTCAGCGCCAGACCAGCGGACAGGCCACCGTCTGACCACGCACGGACAACACCTTCTGTGAAGTAAAGCCAAATGAGCAAACTCATCCACCGGTAGGTGTAGAGACGATTTTTGAGCAGGCCCGCTAGCGGTAGGCACAAAGGCAGGACCTTCAGCGCCCAAAAAGAGCCCCCGGGGCGTAGCGGGGCCAGCCAAAGTTCCCACGCCAAACCGACCACAATTAGGCCCAATAAGCTAGCGACAGCGACAAGGCGCGTACGCCGGACCTTGGGGCTTGATGGCGAGATATAAAGAGGCGTCTCAACGCCGTCGGGAGTGGTCATAGCAGGTCGTGCGCAAGCACGCGGTTACAGGAAGCAGCTAAATGGCGATCACGTCCATTGTTTGGACGTAAGCTGGCATGATACCGACATGGAACAATGGTCGTCGACGTGGGGGAACTGGCAACGCTTTTGGCAAGAGGTGCGCCATGACTTAGCGCGCTTTCCGTGGCGCACCACGGGGCTGACCATTCGCGAGCGATTTAAGGCGGATCGTCTAGGGGAGGCGGCCAGCAGCTTAACCTTTACGACGGTGATGGCTTTGGTTCCCTTGTTTACGGTGGCGCTGGCTATTTTTAGCGTACTCCCAGCCTTTTCAAAGTTAGAAACCTCGGTGGAGCGCTGGTTGGTGGAGAGCCTGATCCCCAATGAAATCGCGCAGTCCGTACTGACATACATGCAGCAGTTCTCGGCAAAAGCCGGGCAATTGGGGTGGCTAGGGGCGGGCGCGCTCTTCTTCACCGCGCTGGCCTTGGTCTCGACGATTGACCGCAAGCTCAATGACATTTGGCGGGTCAGACAGATGCGCCCTTTCTCGCAACGGGTCATGACATACTGGGGTGTGCTGACCTTGGGCCCGCTGTTGCTGGGTAGCAGCATCAGCGTGACGACGTATCTTTTTTCGGTCAACAAAGGCGCGGGCGCGGGCTACGTGTGGTTAATCGACCTCTTCGAGTACGGGGTAGTGGTCTTGGCCTTGGCCTCCCTGTATTTTTTCGTGCCCAATGCCAAGGTCCGTTGGTCACATGCGGTCATCAGTGGTTTGTTGGCTGCGGCTGGGCTGGAGGTCGTTAAGCGCTTGCTGGCTTGGTATCTCGAGGCCACCCCCACGTTCTCGGCGGTATACGGCACATTTGCGACGGTCCCGATTTTGCTGGTTTGGCTTTATATGGCCTGGCTGATGGTGCTGTTTGGCGCGGTGGTGTGCGCCTACTTACCTAGTTTATTGCGCGGGGTGGCGCGCCGCAGTGACCAAGCTGGGTGGGACTATCAACTGGCTATTGAAATCTTGGCGCTCTTAAGACGCAGCCAACAGAGTAACGGCCATACCGACGCCCCAAGCGGCCTCACTGCGGAGGGCTTGGCGGACGCCTTGCGCATTGATGCACTTAGTTTAGAGATCCCCATGCAGGTCCTGCTGGCGTTGGGTTGGGTGGGCCGGTTGGACAATGAGGATGCGCGTTATGTTCTCATCGCGGACCTTACGCGGACGCCCTTGGCACCGTTGGTCGATGCCTTGTTACTACCCAAAACCGAGGATAGTTTGCCCATGTGGCGCAGCAGCGGGTGGGACGCCCGTACCGTCAGCGAGGCCTTGCCAACGGGTGTCGCCCTGGATGTGTCCTAGCGCCTGTTCCTTAGAAGGGTAGTCGTCCGCCCAACATGTCGCGGAACATGGCCCAGTCACCTAAAAAACTAAACCAAGGGCGTTTGAAACTGGCGGGTTTGTTTTTTTCAAAACCCGCATGCCCGATCCACGCGCATGCGTAGCCCGCGACTATGCCGGCGCCAATGGCTTCTGGTCGACCTGTTGCGGCAAATGTCAGCAAGCCCACAATGCCCAGAATCGATCCAATGAAGTGCATGCGCCGACACAGCGGGTGTTGGTGCTCTTGCATGTAGAGGGGGAAAAACTCGGCAAAGGTTTTGGCATTTTCCAAGGTGGGCGGCGCCGGGGTGGCCTGTGAGCCCTTGTATGGCTTCTGCGTCTCGTTTGGCATATGAAATTTGACCTTGCTCAGTGGATGGTGCCGCACTCAGCGTGCGTCTAAGAAGTCGGCTAGCGCGCGCAGCGCCTCCTCTGGTGCCTCGAGCATCAGTTGGTGACCCGCACCAACGATCACCGTTTTTGCGGTTGGCGCCAACGCAGTCAGTGGTTTGAGGCCCTTTGGCGGTGTCATTTGGTCATGCTCGCCTAACAGGAATAAGACCTTTGTCTGCCCGGCTGAAACGGCTGTCATGGCGGCTTCGCCATCGGCGTAGTCGTTGCAGGCGTGGAAGCCGATGTTGAACACGTTGTGCTGGCTATTGCTGCGCAACACGCGGCGCATGAGCGCGAGACCCACGCCGTATAACCAGGTCCCTGGGCCCAATCCCGATGGTGGCGGCGCTAAGGTGCTGAGGCTGAAGGTATTGACCATCTTGATGCCTTTTTCTGGGTCGTTCAGCGAGGCCTCGAGTAGCACTGGCGAGACGCGCATGGGGTAGGCGACGCCGACCATCGCGAGGTGTGTGCAGCGCGACGGTTGATCAGATGCCGCTTGCAGCGCAATGAGTGCGCCGAAACTGTGGCCAACCAGTGCGGCTTCCCGGATGTTCAGTGTGTCCAGCAAGTCCCACACATGCTGCGCTGCGGCTTGCACCGTTGCGGGCGGTGTACCGGTGCTTTTGCCGTGCCCGGGTAAATCTAAGGCCAGCACGTTATAGCCGTGGTGCGCTAAAAACCGTGATTGCAAAATCCACACGCTGTGGTCATTCAATACCCCGTGGATCATGACCACGGTGGGCTGGCCTTCCACCCAAGGCTTGCCGCCGGTGTAGATGAAGGTGTTGGCGTCGTTGATGGTGACGTTCATGGCTTAACCCTGCACCTTTTCTGCGACGCGCAAGGCACGCTTTAAGTCATCGATGAGGTCATCCGCATCCTCTAGGCCGATAGACAGACGAACGGTGCCCGGTGTGATGCCCGCCTGCTTGAGCGCGGCGGCATCCATACGAAAGTGGGTCGTGCTGGCCGGCTGAATGACCAAGCTGCGACAGTCCCCCACGTTGGCCAGGTGGCTGAAGACCCGCAGTGCCTCAACAAATGCTTGCCCTTGGGCGCGGGACCCCTTGATGTCAAAGCTAAAGACGGAGCCAGCGCCGCGCGGCAACAGTTGCTTGGCCAAGGCGTGGCTGCTGTGGCTTTCCAGCATGGGATGGCCGACGCGTTCGACCATGGGGTGCGCCGCCAAAAAGGCCACAACGGCTTCGGTGTTCTGCATGTGACGCGCCATGCGCAGACCCAAGGTCTCTATGCCCTGCAAAATCAACCAGGCACTGTGCGGGCTCATGCAGGCACCAAAGTCCCGCAGCCCTTCGCGTCTGGCGCGCAGCAGAAACGCGCCGACCGTGGCCTCGTCACTGAAAACCATGTCATGGAAGCCGTCATAGGCCTCGCTTAAGTTGGCAAATTTGGGGCTGGCGGACCAGTCGAACGCCCCGCCGTCAACCAAGACACCGCCAATGACCGTGCCATGACCGCCTAAAAACTTGGTTGCGGAGTGCATGACCAAGTCGGCCCCGTGGTCCAGCGGCTTGAGTAGCCAGGGTGGGGTGAGTGTGGCGTCCACCATGAGCGGAACGCCATGGTCATGCGCGAGTTGAGAGATGGTTGGGATGTCCAATACATCGAGCCCAGGGTTACCGACGGTTTCGCCGAAAAACAGCTTGGTGTTCGGCTGCACTGCGGCCCGCCAAGCGTCCACGTCTCCCGGCGGTACGAAGGTGGTGGAGATGCCAAAGCGGCTTAAGGTGTAGTGCAGTAGGTTGTGCGAACCGCCGTACAACGCGCTACTGGCGACGATGTGTGAGCCCGCGTCCATGAGCGTCGCGATCGCCAAATGCAACGCGGCTTGGCCACTCGCGGTGGAGAGGGCGCCGACGCCGCCTTCCAAGGCAGAGACGCGCTGTTCCAGGACCGCATTGGTCGGGTTGCTGATGCGACTGTAGACATGGCCGGCGCGTTCTAGGTTGAACAACGAGGCGGCATGGTCGCTTGACTCAAAAACGAATGAGGTGCTGAGGTGAATGGGAACGGCGCGCGCACCGGTCGTTGGATCGGGTGCTGCCCCGGCGTGCAGGCTCAGGGTATCAAAGCCAGGGTCTGAGTAGCCAGACATAAGGAATCTCCATTTGGGAAAAGAAAAAACGCATGCGTCTGCAAGCTTAACCGCATTGCTTTAACGGGGCAGTGCGCTGGACATCAGGGTAATGCCCTAAACTTTAAACGTTCCTGTCTAGCCAAAGTGCCCGCGTTGTGGACTACCCTTGGGCTATATTGCGCTGAGCACCGTCGCAAACCCAGAACAACCGAGGAGATGGATCATGAAAGTAAGCGACATTTTGCGCGTCAAGGGGACTATCCTTTACACCGCTGGCCCAGATGACGAGTTGAAGTCCGCCGTCGACTTGATGGCCGACAAGGACATTGGCTCACTGGTGGTCATGTCACACGGTGATCTGGTGGGCATGTTGACCTTTCGCGAAGTGATTGCACGCATTGTGGCCAACGGCGGCACATTGGGCTCGTCTATCGTGCGCAATGCCATGGACGATGCACCGCTGACGTGTACGGTCGAAACCGACCTCGACGAGGTCAGACGCATGATGTTGGATCGCCACGCACGCTACATGCCGGTCATGGATGCGAAGATGCTTATGGGGGTCATCAGCCTGTATGACGTCGCTAAGGCGGTAGTGGACAGCCAAAACTTTGAAAATAAGATGCTAAAAGCCTATATCCGTGACTGGCCAGAGGATACGTCAGAGGGTGCCGCCTAGCTGATTCTGGGGGGCTTGGCTTTGAAACAGCCACTGCTTGATCGATAATATCGGTATGAGCGGAAATACATTCGGACACTTATTTGCGGTCACCAACTTTGGTGAATCCCATGGCCCAGCGATCGGTTGCGTGGTCGATGGTTGCCCACCCGGCTTGCCCTTGAGTGCGTCGGATATCCAGCCGGATCTGGACAGGCGCCGACCTGGCACCTCTAAGTTTGTGACTCAGCGCAATGAGCCCGACCAGGTCGAGATCTTATCCGGCGTGTATCAGGGGCTCACGACGGGCACTCCCATCGCCTTGCTGATACGCAACACCGATCAACGTTCCAAAGATTACGGCGATATCGAGCAGACGTTTCGTCCAGGTCATGCCGATTACACCTACTGGCATAAATACGGCTCACGCGACCCACGCGGCGGCGGACGCTCGTCTGCCAGACTAACGGCGCCAATGGTGGCTGCGGGTGCGGTGGCCAAAAAATGGTTGTCCTCTAAATTGGGCGTTGCCTTTCAGGGCTGCATGACGCAAATTGGCGATCAAAAAATTGGTTTTGAAGATTGGTCATACGTCTCTCAAAACCCATTTTTCGCGCCCGTCGCAGACACCACTTTTCTGGAAGACTACTTATCCGAGTTACGTAAATCGGGCGACTCGTGTGGTGCGTCTTTGCGCATCACAGCGACAGGCATGCCCGTGGGTTTGGGACAGCCGCTTTTCGACAAACTCGATGCAGACATCGCTTACGCCATGATGGGTATCAACGCCGTCAAGGGCGTAGAGATCGGCGCGGGCTTCGATAGCGTGGCTCAGCGCGGCAGTACACATGGCGATAGCCTGCGTCCCGACGGATTTGTGGGCAACAATGCCGGCGGCGTTCTGGGCGGTATCAGCACGGGTCAAGACTTGGAGGTCCGCATCGCGATCAAGCCGACCAGCTCTATCCTCGTGCCGCGCGATACCATTGATGCCAGTGGTGCGGCGACCGAGGTCATTACCAAAGGTCGTCATGACCCGTGCGTGGGTATTCGTGCGACGCCAATTGCCGAGGCCATGTTGGCCTTGGTGGTCATGGAGCAGGTCTTAGCCCATCGTGCACAGTGCGCAGACGTGCGTGTGGACACGCCCGACATCGCGGGGCGTTAATTGCGCCAAAGTAGTTGATGGGCCAACCCGCCGCGTTCATCTCTCACGGTTCGCCCACCTACGCCTTAGCGCCGGGAGAGGCAGGTGCCGCGTTACGCGCTTGGGCCGCCCAACAAGATGCTCGGGGTGACACACCGTCGGCGGTGCTCGTGATGTCACCCCACTGGCAAACCCAGGGCTTGGAAATCATGGGCGCGGCGCGTCCAGAGACGTGGCACGATTTTGGTGGTTTTCCACCAGCCCTTTACGACCTCAATTACCCCGCTCCCGGCGCTCCCGCTGTCGCCCACTCGGTGCACGAGTTACTGGCGTCGCACGGTTTTCAGGCCGAGGTGAATACGCACAGGCCCTTTGACCACGGCGCATGGGTGCCGATGATGCACCTGTGGCCTGACGCACAGGTGCCTATGCTTCAACTCTCACTGCCGCTGGATGCCACGCCCTCGTTCTTATTAGATCTCGGACGCGCCTTGGCGCCATTGCGTGCGCAGGGTGTCATGCTTTTGGGGAGCGGGAGCATGACCCACAACCTGAGTCATGTGGCGGGGCGGGGCGCAGTTGTTTCTACAGCGTACGTGCGTGTTTTCGCGGATTGGGTGTTGGCGCGCCTCAGCGCGCACGATGTGTCGGCGCTTACGGCGTTTGAGTTTGATGCACCACATGTCCACGAGGCACATCCACAGACCGAGCATTTTTTGCCGTTATTTTTTGCGCTTGGGTCTGTCGCGTCCGATGAGGCGATGCAGGTGTTAACGCGTGCGGTTTACCTGGATGCCTTGGCAATGGATGCCATGGTTTGGCACCCTGAAGAGACTAGCCCGTAGCGAGTGCCTTGGCAATCGCATTACGCTTGATACGCGGCTTGCTGTAGCGGCCGTCGGGGTCTACGCCCTGAAACCAACTCCGTACATCAGCCTCCGTCCCAATACCGTGCATGAAGTTGTATATCGCTTTGCGCAAGGCTTCGCCAAGTAAATCGTGATCGGTACCTGTTGGATCGTAGAAACCCACATCGTTTTTTGCGAAAGTGATTGTTGGCAGGTCCTGTAGCTTGACCCCGTAGGCGCTGGGGTCTCGCCCAACTGGGGAGTGCACCGTGCAGGCAAATCGATGGAAGAAGCCACTTTGAATACAGCCGTTCTCGAACAATTGGCGCACGTACTCCAGCGCGTCCACCGTGTCTTCAACGGTTTGTGTTGGAAAGCCGTACATGAGGTAGGCGTGTACCAAAATACCCGCATCGGTAAAACCGCGTGTGACGCGCGCGACTTGGTCAACGCTAACGCCTTTCTTCATGAGCTTGAGCAGGCGATCGCTGGCAACCTCTAGGCCGCCGGAGACAGCAATGCAACCGCTCTGCGCCAATAGATCGGCGAGTTCGGGGGTGAATGTTTTTTCAAATCGAATGTTGCCCCACCACGAGATGTGCACGTTGCGCCGTAATAACTCTTCGGCGAGCGCCTTCAGTGCTTTCGGTGGCGCCGCCTCATCGACAAAGTGAAAACCTGTCTGCCCCGTCTCCGCAACGATGGCCTCTATCCGGTCGACCAACACGGTAGCACTGGCGGTTTCGTAGCGACTGATGTAGTCCAAGCTGACATCGCAAAAACTGCATTTTTTCCAGTAACACCCGTGCGCGATGGTGAGCTTATTCCAACGCCCGTCACTCCACAAGCGGTTCATGGGGTTGAGCATGTCCAGCAGGCTGAGGTACTTTCCCAGTGGTAAGCCGTCCCACGTGGGCGTGCCCACCTCCTCAAAAGGAATGTCCGGCTCCTGCCAGTTGGTGTACACCACCTCGTTTTGCGCGTTGCGTGTAAAAGTGCGTACCAAGCGCTGCGCGCTGCGCTTGCCGTTGAGGTGCTCAATCAGGCTCAGTAACGGGCGCTCGCCCGCGTCCAGCGTAATGAAGTCAACGTAGTCAAAGAGGCGCGGCTCTTTGAGTTCCCGTAGCTCGGTATTGACGTAGCCGCCGCCTAGGCAGATGCGGGTGTTGGGAGCGATTTGCTTGATGGTCTGCGCAATCCGAAGTGCGGCATAGACCGACCCGGGGAATGGGGTAGACAGCAAGACCAGGCTGGGGTTATGTTCGGCGATGGCCGCACACGTGAGGGCGTGGAGGTAGTCATCAATCAGCGTGTTGGGGGCGGCTAAGGCGTTTGCTAGCGGTTCAAAGCTGGGCTGACTGCCTGCGAGTGACTCGGCGTAGCGCACAAACTCAAAGCGGGCGTCAACGGCGTCGCGCAGCACATCTGCGAGATCGTTGAGGTACAACGCGGCAATATGACGGGCGCGATCTTGTACCCCTAACGCACCAAATGCCCAGCCCAATGGGTCGCCACCCTCGTCGTCCACATACACATCAAGCGATGCAAAGCGAGGCCCTTCCGGTAGCAGTCCGCGGTGGGCGATGCGGTGGGCTAGCGTGGCATCTTGACCTTGTAAAAAGCGGATGACTGGCTCGATCACGCCGCAGTGCGCATCGAACTGGTCTAGAAATGCATGCACACTGGCCGAGCGTTCGGCCTCTGGCTGCGTCAGGGCCTCTCGCTGTATGTCGCGCAGACCCGCTGCCGTAAATAACTGACACACCAATGCCAGCGCCAAGTCAACTTGTTGCGTCTCGACGCCACGCCCACGCAGGAATCCTGTGAGGTAGGCTGTGGACGGGTAGGGCGTATTGAGTTGCGTCATCGGCGGAATAATCGCCAAGACGCGCATGGTGGGGGAGGCCGTTGACACGGCTTAGGCGTCTTTCATCGCCGACGCGATGGCGGCGGCAAAAGCATCTACCGATGCCTCGGTGGTATCCCATGCACACATGAAGCGACAGCCGCCGCCTGCAATAAATTCATAGAAGCGCCACCGCTGCGCCTGAAGCCGTGAAATGACGGTTTGCGGCAATTGCGCGAACACGGCGTTGGCTTGTGTTGGCACCAGTAAACTCAGGCCAGGAATCTTGGCCAAGTGTGCGCGCAGCCGCTGTGCCATTGCGTTGGCATGACCTGCGTTTTGCAGCCAAAGATTGCTCTCAAGCATGCCTAGCCAAGGGGCAGAAATGAACCGCATTTTGCTCGCCAGCTGACCCGCTTGTTTTACGCGGTAGGAAAAATCTTCACTTAAAGCGCGATCAAAGAACACCACCGCCTCGCCGACAGGTAAACCGTTTTTTGTACCACCGAAGCACAGCACATCGACGCCCGCGCGCCAGGTGATGTCTGCGGGGTGGCAGTCTAAGGACGCGACGGCATTGGCAAACCGCGCACCGTCCATATGGACCTTTAGTTGGTGCGTTTGTGCCATTGCCGTAACGGCCTTGACCTCATCCACGCTGTACACCGTGCCAAGCTCCGTCGCTTGGGTGAGCGAGACCACCTTTGGCTTGGGGTAGTGCAGGTCACTGCGCTTGAGGACCATGGTCTCAACCGCCTGTGCGGTTAGCTTGCCGTGCGCAGCCGCCTCTCCCCCCGCGTCGGCGACCAGTAACTTGGAGCCGTTTGAGAAAAATTCAGGACCGCCACATTCATCGGTCTCAATGTGGGCGACGGGCGTACAAATAACCGAGTGATAGCTTTGGCACAAACTGGCCAATGCCAAGGAGTTGGCTGCGGTGCCGTTGAACACGAAGTAGACGTCGCAGTCCGTCTCAAAGGTTTCTCGCAAACGGTCGGAGACACGCTTGGTCCAGTCGTCGTCGCCATAGGCTGGGGCATGCCCGCTCGCATTCGCTGTGTGAAACCAGTGCGCCGCCTCGGGGCACATACCGGCGTAGTTATCGCTGGCAAATTGTTGGCGAGTGGCGGTTGCTTGGTCAGGCGTTGGCGTTGTGTGATCGGACATGTCGCAAGCTTACACGGTCTCGTGGCCCTATTAGGCTGCGGGAACCTCTGCCTCACTCGTGTACGCACTGAGGGGCACGCAACTACAAAACAAGTTGCGGTCCCCATAGACGTTGTCCACACGACCGATGGGCACCCAGTATTTGTTGTGCTTGAGTGTGGCCACGGGGTAGGCCGCGCAGGCACGCGAGTACGGATGCGTCCAGTCTTCGTTGAGCAAATGCGCTGCGGTATGGGGTGCATTCACCAGCGGGTTGTCGTCTTTGGGCCAAGCGCCATTTTCTACCTGCGCAATTTCGTGGCGTATCGCCTTCATCGCGTCTATGAAACGGTCCAGTTCGCGCAACCCTTCGCTCTCGGTGGGCTCGACCATCAACGTGTTGGGCACTGGGAATGACAAGGTGGGGGCATGGAAGCCATAGTCAATGAGGCGTTTTGCCACGTCTTCGGCCTGTATGCCCGTGGTTTCCTTAAAGTGGCGTAAATCCAAAATACATTCGTGCGCCACGCGGCCCGAGGCGCTGGCATATAGCGTTGGAAAGTGGTCGCGCAGTGACACGCTAATGTAGTTCGCATTGAGGATGGCGACCTCCGTCGCACGCTTCAAGGCGGCGGCACCCATCATGCGGCAGTACATCCAGCTAATAGGTAAGACGGCCGCGTTACCCAAAGGCGCCGCACTGACCGCACCGACCGCTGCATCGCCACCGGTGACTGGGAGTCCGCCCGTGACGTGACCGGGCAGGTAGGGCGCGAGGTCTTCCACGACACACACGGGTCCCACACCTGGCCCACCCCCGCCATGGGGAATGCAAAAGGTCTTGTGCAGGTTGAGGTGGCTCACGTCACCGCCAAAGTGACCAGGCGCGGCGACCCCAACCAGTGCATTCAGATTGGCGCCGTCCACATACACGCGTCCACCATGTTGGTGGACCAACGCGCAGAGGTCGGTGACTTGCGTCTCAAATACGCCGTGTGTGCTGGGGTAGGTGATCATCATGGCGGCGATGCGTGCGCTATGCGCGTCGCATTTCGCCGCCAGGTCTGCCATATCCACGTTACCGGCGGCATCACAAGCGACCACCACCACTTGCATGCCCACCATTTGTGCGCTTGCGGGGTTGGTGCCGTGTGCGCTGGCGGGTATCAGGCAGACCGTGCGTTGTGTGTCCCCTTGGGCTTGGTGGTAAGCCTTGATGGCGAGCAGACCCGCATACTCGCCTTGACTGCCCGCATTCGGTTGCAAGCTGATGGCGGCATAGCCGGTTGCCTCACACAGCCAGTCGCGCAATTGTTGGTCGAGCAGCGTGTAGCCAGCGCGTTGTTCTGCTGGTGCGAAGGGGTGAATGTTGGCAAATGCGGGCCAGGTGACGGGAATCATCTCGCTGGTTGCATTGAGCTTCATGGTGCAACTCCCCAGCGGGATCATGGTGCGGTCTAGCGCCAAGTCTTTGTCGCTAAGGGCGCGTATGTAGCGCAACATGCTGGTCTCGCTGAAGTGGCTGTTGAAGATCGGGTGCGCCATAAAGCCGCTGGTCCGACGCAGCGCCGTCGGTATCAGCGTATCGATACCGTCGGCTAATGCCTCGACGCTGGGCAGGTTGTCAGGCGACGCACCAAAGATGCGCCAGAGCGCCTCTAGATCAGCACGGGTGGTGGTTTCGTCTAGCGCGATGCAAACGGTGTCTTGGTCTACGCGACGGATATTCCCCCCGGCCTGAACGGCTTTCCCCACGAGCGCATCCGCTTGTGCGGGCACGCTGTAGGTGAGGGTGTCGAAAGCGGAGGCGTTGACCGCGTGTAGGCCCAGTGAGGTCAAACCTTTGGCCAAGATTGCCGTGTAGGTTGCGACACACTGTGCGATGCGCGTCAGTCCTTGCGGGCCGTGGTAAACCCCGTACATACTGGCGACGACGGCAGGCAGCACCTGCGCGGTGCAAATATTGGATGTGGCCTTCTCTCGACGTATGTGTTGCTCACGGGTTTGCAACGCCAAGCGATAGGCGGGCGTGCCGTGGACATCGACGCTGACACCAACCAAGCGACCAGGCAACGACCGCTTGAAGGCATCGCGACAGGCCATGAAAGCGGCGTGTGGGCCCCCATTGCATAGCGGCATACCAAAGCGCTGGGTTGTGCCCACCACGATGTCGGCGCCCACTTCCCCTGGTGGTTTAAGCAAGGTCAGCGCCAATAGGTCTGCGGCCACAATAAACACGGCATTGCGGGTACTGATCTGAGCAACGTCGGCACCGAGATCGTCAATACGGCCATAGGTGGTGGGGTACTGCGCCAAAACGGCGAAGTAGTCGTCACGAGCAATAGCGAGGGCCCACTCGGCTGGCGTGGTGGTCACGACCAATTCGATGCCTAGCGGCTCGGCGCGTGTTCGCACCACCTCTATGGTTTGAGGGTGGCAATCCCCAGACACCACCATGACATGGCCTTTTGCCTTGGCGACACGTTTAGCCAAGGTCATGGCCTCTGCGGCGGCTGTGGCCTCGTCCAACATGGAGGCATTCGAGATGGGCATGCCGGTTAAGTCACAAACCATTGTTTGAAAGTTGACCAACGCCTCCATGCGGCCCTGCGAAATCTCGGCTTGGTAGGGCGTGTAGGCGGTGTACCAAGCAGGGTTTTCTAAGATATTGCGCAGGATGACCCCTGGCGTGTGGGTACCGTAGTAGCCTTGGCCAATCCATGACTTGAGCACCTGGTTTTTGCTCGCGATGGCTTGTAGCTGCGCTAAGGCCTGTGCCTCGTCGACCGCGGGTGGCAGGTCCATGGGGGTTGTGCGTGCGATGGTTTCGGGCACGATTTCGGCGAGCAACGCCGCACGCGAGGCCGCCCCAACTTTGCTGAGCATCAGGGCTTCTTGTTCTGCGTTGGGTCCGGTGTGGCGCTGTTCGAAGCCGCCGTTATTTTCAAGATCTTGCAAGGCCATAGTGTGGTCGTGGTTTGAGGTTGTGAATGAGGGGGCGGGGCGCTGGTTGTGCCGCGAGAAAGGGCTTACTGCGCGAAGGCGCTGTAGGCCGTTTCGTCCATTAGCGGGTCTATTTGACTGGCGTCACTGAGCTTGACCTTGAAGAACCAGCCGCTTCCCAGCGGATCGCTGTTGGCCAGTGAGGGGTCGTCACGCAGTGCCTCGTTGACTTCGGTGACCTCTCCACTGATGGGCATGTACACATCCGCCGCCGCCTTGACAGACTCGACCACGCCGGCCGTTTCCTTCTGCGTAAAGCTGCGACCCACTTCGGGAAGCTCGACGAACACCACATCACCCAGCGCGTCTTGTGCGTGCACCGTGATGCCAACGGTTGCGATATCGCCGTCGACGCTAATCCATTCGTGGTCTTCTGTGTATTTGATCATGTGAGCTCCTTGAGAAAGTGTTTGAAATGTGGGGGGGGAATTATCGAACGTAGCGTGCGGGTGTAAACGGCATGGCTGTCACCGTCATGGGAACCGCGCGCCCACGCACAATCGCGATCACGGTATCACCCACATGGGCATAAGCGGGGGCGACATAGCCCATGGCAATGGCTTGGTTCACACTGGGCGCCAAGAGTCCGCTGGTGACAACGCCGATGCGCTCGCCAGCGCTATTTTGCAGTTCGGTGTGGTCTCTCACGGGTATCCGCTCAGTGGCGACTAATCCGACGCGACGTCGGGTGAGCGTTGCGGGGTCATCCAGTTGCGATAAAACCGTATCGGCGCCCAAAAAGCCGCCCGCCCGAGAACCGCCGGTTCGGCGTATTTTTTGTATCGCCCAGTTCAATCCGGCTTCAACGGGTGTGGTTGTGGTGTCAATGTCGTTGCCATAAAGGCACAGTCCCGCCTCTAGGCGCAGCGAGTTGCGCGCGCCCAAACCGATGGGTTGCACGCGTGCATCGCCGAGTAAAAGGGTTGCTAATGCCGTGGCATCTTGCGCGGCAACAGAAATTTCAAAGCCATCTTCACCCGTGTAGCCACTGCGTGTGACGTAGCACGCGATACCGCCTAATGTAAGGGCGGCGCCCGTCATGAACACCAGAGATAAAGCGCGGGCATCTAGGGCGCCGATGACAGCCGCCGCCGCCGGTCCTTGGAGTGCCAGCAGGGCCTGTTCTGGCATGGGGATGACGGCACATTGCTGACCTATTTGCGCCGTGATGTGGGCGATGTCATTTGCTTTACAGGCACCATTCACAATAACGAAAATATCATCACCGCGGTTCACGAACATCAGGTCATCTAGGATGCCGCCTGCCGCATTGAGCAAGAGACCGTAGCGCTGTTTGCCGACTGGCAAGTCAACGACGTCTACCGGCATCAGTGTCTCAAACGCCGCCGCTGCCTGTGGGCCAACCAAGCGCAATTGCCCCATGTGTGAGACGTCGAATAAACCGGCTTGGGCGCGGGTGTGCAGATGTTCACCGAGAACGCCGAGTGGGAATTGAACGGGCATGCTATAGCCCGCAAATGGCACCATGCGCGCGCCGCGTGCGATGTGCAAGTCATTGAGTGGGGTGGTGTGCAAAGGCGCACCGGAGGCGGTATCAGTCATCTCAGTCCAGAAAGTGGCTCAGACCTCGGGCACGGTGTCCTAGGGAAGCGCAGCATTGTTAATCGCATCGCTCACACACGTGTGTGCCATGCACCAAACTGTCTGCCCTGTGTCCGCTCTACCTGAGAGATTCACGCACGTGTTGTGCGTTTGCTCCTTCGGTGGACCCACTCAGTGGTGGGCCTCTCTCCATCAGGGAAACGTGTTGTTCAAAGGCATTGAACAACGACGTGTTGCCAGTCCTGGGTACCTGAGCGTTCGGGCTACGGCGATCCGTTGCCTTGCGCCTTCGGCGGCCGCTAGCGTCGCTAGCGGCTCTCTCCTGGCAGGGCTCTAGTATAGCTGTAGAGCCTGTTTTTTAGAAACCCAGAGTGACCCTACATCCCGGCGTAGTTCGGACCACCGCCACCCTCTGGGGTCACCCACACGATATTTTGAGAGGGGTCTTTGATGTCGCAGGTTTTGCAGTGTATGCAATTTTGAGCGTTGATTTGCAGCCGTTCCCCACCCGATTCGTTAGGCACAAACTCATACACACCCGCGGGGCAGTAGCGGCTTTCGGGACCGCTATAGGTTGCCAAGTTGAGCGTAACCGGGACGTCGTTATCGCGCAGTGTGAGGTGGGCAGGTTGGTTTTCTTCGTGGTTGGTGTTGCTGATGAACACGCTACTTAAGCGGTCAAAGGTGAGGACGCCATCGGGTTTGGGATAGTCAATTTTGGGGCACTCTGCAGCAGGACGCAACGTGGTGTGGTCGGCCACTGAGCGGTGTATGGTCCATGGGGGTGATTTAAAGCCCAGCTTGGGTAGCAACCACTGCTCGATCCCCGTCATCAACGAGCCAACGGTGTTGCCTTTCTTAAACCACTGCTTGAAGTTGCGTGCTGCATTCAATTCTTGGTACAACCAGCTGGCCTCAAATGCGACGGGGTAGGCGCTGAGTTCATCTTGCTGGCGTCCCGCTTGAACGGCCTCAAACGCGGCCTCTGCACAGAGCATGCCCGACTTGATCGCAGCATGACTCCCCTTGATGCGGCTCGCATTCAGGTAGCCCGCATCGCAGCCAACCAATGCGCCGCCGGGGAACACGGTTTTCGGTAGGGACAGCAAGCCGCCCGCCGTAATCGCGCGTGCGCCGTAGCCGAGTCGCTTGCCGCCTGCCAAAAGGGGCGCAATTGACGGGTGGGTCTTCCAGCGCTGCATCTCCTCAAAGGGTGAGAGCCATGGGTTCTTGTAGTCCAATCCAGTGACAAAGCCCAAGGTCACCTGGTTGTCAGGCAGGTGGTACAAAAAACCACCGCCATAGGTTTCACTGTCCATAGGCCAACCGGCGGTGTGAATCACACGACCGGGGTCCGCCTTATCGGGTGCGATTTCCCAGAGCTCTTTCACACCAAGGGCGTAGCTTTGCGGGTCTTTGCCTGCGTCCAGTTGGTAGCGTGCGATGAGCTCTTTACCCAAGTGCCCACGCGCCCCTTCGGCAAACACCGTGTACTTACCCAGCAGGGCCATACCCAACTGAAAATCGCCCGTGGGCTCACCGTCTTTACCCACGCCCATGTGGCCCGTTGCCACCCCGGTGACGGCTCCCTGGTCGTCGTAGAGCACCTCTGCGGCACTAAAGCCAGGAAATATTTCGACACCCAAAGCCTCCGCTTGCTCGCCTAGCCACTTAGTGACGGCGCCGAGGCTGACGATGTAATTACCCTCGTTATGGAAGCAGTCGGGCACCAGTGCGTCAGGCGTGCGCTTGGCGCCTGTCGCGCTCAGGAACAACACGTCGTCACCGGTCACGGGCTGGTTCAGCGGCGCCCCTAGGTCTTTCCAATTAGGCAGCAGCTCGTTCAGAGCCCGTGGGTCCATGACCGCACCGCTCAATATGTGTGCCCCCGGTTCCGAACCTTTTTCGAGCACCACCACATTCAGCTCCGCTCCCTGTTCGCTGGCCAATTGCTTCAGGCGGATGGCGGTTGAGAGCCCAGCGGGACCACCACCGACCACGACCACGTCGTAGTCCATGGACTCGCGTGGACCATGGGCCTCTAATAGCGCGGCATGGGTTGATTGGCGTGTGTTGTAGCTGCTCATGAATGGGGTCCAACGAGATGAGAAATGGTTCTAAATAGTACCGCAGGCGCAGGAGGCTCCGCTGCGTAATATTGTAGTGGTGACGCAAAAAAGCGCCTAGCCGATGGTGTTCGACTAGGCGCTTTGAGCATGCTGGGGGTTTAGCCACCCACTTTTTTAATCTCTCCAGACTTCAGTCGGCTCATGTAGCTCTCCAGCTCACGCTTGACGATGGGCATCAGGCAGTACAGCGCGGCGATGTTGACGACCGCCATCGCAAAAATGGCCGCATCGGAGAAGTCGATGACCGGGCCCAAGCTCGCTGCGGCGCCGATCACGATGAAGACACAGAACATCAGCTTGAAAACCAATTCGGTCCTCGCGCTCTCGCCGAGCAGGAAGGTCCAGGCCTTCAGGCCGTAGTAGGACCAGCTGATCATGGTTGAGAACGCAAACAAAATGACCGCAAGCGCCAAGACGTACTTAAACCAGCCGAAAGACGATGAGAACGCTGCAGAGGTTAGCGCAACGCCGTTGTTACCGTCGATGGTTTGAATCGACGTCGCACCTTCGTTCAGCAAATACATGCCAGTGGTGGGGTCGCTGATGAGTTGACCGGTGATGATGATCACCAGGGCGGTCATCGTACAGATTACGACGGTATCGATAAATGGTTCCAGCAAGGAGACCATTCCCTCGGTGATGGGCTCTTTGGTTCGCACGGCCGCGTGGGCAATCGCCGCCGAGCCGACGCCGGCCTCGTTGGAGAAGGCCGCGCGTTTGAAGCCTTGAATCAAGGCGCCGACCATACCGCCAGCAACACCTGCACCCGTAAACGCACCGGTGAAAATTTCGCTAAACGCCCAACCAAGTTTGTCTGCGTTCATCGCCAAAATAACGAGGGCCGCAGCCACGTACATGGTGCCCATGAAGGGGACGATCTTCTCGGTGACTTTTGCAATGGACTTCAAGCCACCAACGATCACTGCGAAGACTAGGCCCGCAAAAACAAGGCCAGTAATCCAACCGGGGAAGTCGCCAAAGACATTCACAATTTGTGCGTGGGCTTGGTTGGCTTGGAACATGTTGCCGCCACCCAGTGCACCTAAAACGCAGAAGATAGAGAACAGAACCGCCATGAACTTACCGGCGGGTATGCCACGCTCAGCAAACCCTTTGGAGATGTAATACATGGGGCCGCCAGAGACGGTGCCGTCGGGGTGTTCGTTTCGGTATTTCACGCCTAACGTGCACTCCGTAAATTTGGTGGCCATCCCGAGCAGGCCGGCCAAGACCATCCAGAATGTGGCGCCAGGCCCACCGATGCTCAGCGCAACGGCAACGCCAGCAATATTGCCCAAGCCTACCGTGCCGGATAAGGCGGTGGCGAGTGCCTGAAAGTGGCTGACCTCGCCAACGTCGTTGGGGTCGGAGTATTGCCCGCGCACCAATTGGGTGGCGTGCTTAAAGCCGTGGAGCTGCACGAAACCAAAGTAAATCGTGAAAATAAAGGCCGCGATCACCAGCCAAGCAACAATCCAGGGAAACGAAGTGCCGGGGATGGGGCTGAAAATGAGGCTAACGAACCAGCCCGTAGCGCTTGCGAACACGCTGTTGACTGTTTCGTCAATGGACTGGGCACTGGCCGAGAAGCTACTCAGACAGAGAGTGACTAAGGCCCCGATGTGTCTTTTGTTCATATGGTGTCTCCTAAATGTTTGTTTTGCTTGTATGCCGATACACACGGGCAGCACGTGTGTGAAATTGAACCTGCTCCGTTCGAATAATACCTTTGTGAATAACTATAAATAGCTATTTAAATGGTAATTTATTTATTAAATAGTACTATTATGGTATTTAATATTGATTGTCAAAGAAAGGGATGGCCTAGCCCGTAATCAGGGATGTAAACCTCGGGTCGGCGTAAGAGCCGTTAAGCCGTTAAGCCGGAAGGCCGCGTCGCGATGTCGCGCTTGCGTACCTGCCGCTGCTGGTTTCGTCGATAGACTGAGCCTATGCCGAGAGGGTAGACCGCCTATAGGCGCTTGTTGCGTCGCGTAGTTTGTGGCCCATGAGCGGCCCCCAAGTGCGAGACCAGCGCTATAAAAACAGTCTTTTATGTGGAATATCAAAGATGCGATTGAATTTACCTGAGACAAAAAAGTGGGTGTTTGACCTGCGTTTCCCCGTTCGCTGGGGTGATATGGATGCCATGGGGCATGTAAACAATACGGTTTACTTCCGCTATCTGGAGCACATGCGTATTGAGTGGATGCGGAGCATCGGTTGCCCGCCTGATGCCAGCGGGGAGGGGCCTGTGATCGTGAATGCGTTTTGCAGCTTTCACAAGCAGCTGACCTACCCCAGCGAGGTGCTGGGTAAGTTGTTTGTCAGTGATGCGGGGCGCAGCAGTTTCGACACCTGGTGCACCTTGGAGTTGGTTGACGAGCCAGGCGTGATTTACTCCACTGGCGGCGCGACCACCGTTTGGATTGATTTCCCCGCGCAAAAATCTGCCGCGCTGCCAGATTGGTTACGCGCGATTGTGAGCTGAGCGCAACCATCTGGGGCATGCGCCGCTGTTAACTGGATTTTTGTTTGGGCACTCGGCCCATGAGGTAAAACTCGTCGTTGGGCATCATCCCCGTCACGCTGGCGATGCGGTTGGAAAGCCCAAAAAAGGCGGTGATCGAGGTGATGTCCCAAGCGTCTTCGTCATCCATGCCGTGCGCGTACAGCGCTTCGAAGTCGGCATCTTCCACCGTGTGAGAGGCGTTGCAGACCTTCATTGCGAAGTCGAGCATGGCCACTTGTTTTGGCGTGATGTCGGCCTTGCGGTAGTTCACCGCGACTTGGTCTGCGACCAAGGGTTTTTTTTCATAAATGCGCAAAATCGCGCCGTGGGCAACCACACAGTAAAGACAGGCATTCGCCGCGCTGGTGGTGGTGACGATCATCTCGCGGTCCCCCTTACTCAGGTTGCCGCCTTCTTTGAGCATCAGCGCATCGTGGTACGCAAAAAAGGCGCGCCACTCCGCGGGGCGTCTCGCCAACCCCAAGAAGACGTTGGGAATAAACCCGGCCTTTTCTTGGACTTCCAAAATTTTTGATTTCAGATCTTCGGGCAGGGTATTCAGGTCAGGTACGGGGTAGCGGGCAGTGGTCTGAGACACGGAGGCTCCAATATCACGGGTTAAGATTTTTAAAACAGTATGCCAAAGATCCGAGGCGTTTTGCGCGGGAAACCGCCATGGTGCGGTCGCTGATGTCTCGTACCTTACCAATAGCCGGAAGGTGAGGCCTTGCATCAAACCCGAGGTCGTAACGCGGTAATATTCTAGAAACCGTTTCCCCTCACAATATGGGGTCGTATTTTTCTCTTTCGTTCAAGGAGTTCGCGTGTGAACAAGGTATTTCCCAGCGCAGTAGAGGCGCTAAAAGGTGTTGTCGCCGACAACCAACTCCTGGCCGTTGGTGGTTTTGGTTTGTGCGGTATCCCTGAGGCACTCATCGACGCCTTGCGCGACAGCGGTGTCACCGGTCTGTCTGTTATTTCTAACAACGCTGGCGTTGACGGATTTGGCTTAGGTAAGTTGCTAGATACGCGCCAAATCAAAAAAATGATTTCTAGCTATGTGGGCGAAAACAAAGAGTTTGAACGCCAGTATCTAGCGGGTGAGCTCGAGCTTGAGTTCACACCCCAAGGCACATTGGCCGAAAAGTTGCGCGCGGGTGGGGCAGGCATCCCCGCGTTCTTCACCAAAACGGGTGTGGGCACCATGGTGGCGGAAGGAAAAGAAATTCGTGAGTTCGACGGCGAGGCTTATGTGATGGAGCGCGCCTTGGTGCCTGACGTGGCCTTGGTCAAAGCGTGGCGCGCTGACCGCTCTGGCAACTTGCAGTTCCGCTTGACGGCACGCAACTTCAACCCGGCAGCGGCCATGGCTGGGCGCGTTTGTGTGGTCGAGGTTGAGGAGCTGGTTGACGTCGGTGCCATGGTGCCCGATGAGGTGCACCTACCCGGTATCTACGTCCACCGAATTGTGGTGAACGCAAGCCCCGAGAAGCGTATCGAACGCCGCACGATTACTGAAAAGGCCTAAGGGCCAGAACATTCGGAGAAATCATATGAGTTGGACACAAGATCAAATGGCTGCCCGTGCAGCCGCTGAGTTGGAAGATGGGTTTTATGTGAACTTGGGTATTGGCATTCCCACGCTAGTGGCGAACCATGTACCTGACGACATCGAGGTCTGGTTGCAGTCGGAAAACGGCATGCTCGGCATTGGCCCGTTTCCAACTGAAGACGCGGTCGATGCAGACCTTATTAATGCCGGTAAGCAAACCGTGACGACGATACCCGGTACCAGTATTTTTGGTAGCCACGATAGCTTCGCCATGATTCGCGGCGGCAAAATAAACCTGAGTATTTTGGGCGCGATGCAGGTCAGTGCCAGCGGTGACTTAGCCAACTGGATGATTCCTGGCAAGATGGTCAAGGGCATGGGCGGCGCCATGGATTTGGTGGCGGGCGTCAAGCGCGTCATCATTTTGATGGAGCATGTGGCACGTAAGAAAGACGGTACCGAAGACTTGAAAATTCTGCCCGCGTGTACGCTGCCATTGACGGGCGTTGGTGTCGTTGACCGCATCATCACCGACCTTGGCGTGATGGATGTGACACCCGACGGTTTGAAACTGGTCGCGCTGGCGGACGGCGTGAGCCGCGAGTTGATTCAGAGCAAGACGGGCGTCCCACTCATTTAAGTTAAGCGCGCCGGCGGTTCAAGGTGCGTCGGCGCCGCTTCATCCAGATGGTGGCGGCCCAGACCCAAGTCGTGAGTAAGTACACGGCCAGTCCGGTTGCGGTTGCCACCACGCCTAGGCCTAAAATCAGGGGCTTGCCTAAAGACTGTATGCGTGTCCATACAGAGGCCAAGTAGCCACCTATACCGTCATGCGCGGTGTCCTCGGCGGCTGGCGCGTGGAGGGCGCTGATACGTTGGGCGATCAAATCGTCTGGCGATGGATCTTGAGTGCCGGGGCTTAGGCTGACGGCGACCTGCTCCGGCAGCTCACCTCGGTGTAGCATCCAGTACCCCAACTTGTAAGCGCCGTAATAGACGGGCCCAAAGGTCACGGGGTTGGTGACTAAGGTGCTGCCAATTGCGACAGGCAGGTTGGCACGTATTAAGACGGCAGCGGACGCGGCCAATGGAATTTGGGCGATCGGTACCAATAAGCCAAAAAACAAGCCCAGCGCCAATCCGGCAGCCACCCCTTTACGACTCATATGCCACAGGCGGGGGTGCGCCAACGCGGGCCCTAACCAACGTAGCCAGCGGTTGGTTTGTATGTCTTCGCGTGCGGGTAAGCGGCGTAAAAGGCGTTTCAGCATGGCCTCTATTGTGCCGTTGGTTTGCGGTCGAAGCCGGGGTCGCCAAATTTATCGAGCGACAATAGGGACATGACTGAAAAACGTTGGCAAGATATTCTTTTCTCGCAGGGCTTTGGGACGCGTCGAGTCTGCTTGGGGCTGATTCAGCAGGGTCTGGTGGTGCATCAAGGCGCGCCGGTGACCGATCCCGATGGTTGGGTGGACACCACCGATTTGCAGATCACGGTGCAAGGCGAGCCGTGGGTGTATCACGCGCAGGCCTACCTCATGTTGCACAAGCCCGCAGGTACCGAGTGCTCTCAAAAGCCTAGCCTTTATCCCAGCATTTATACGTTGTTGCCCAGCCCTTTGCGCCAGCGCGGCGGCGGCGCGGCCGCGGGTGTGCAGGCGGTGGGGCGTTTGGACCAAGATACGACAGGGCTCTTGATTTTGTCCGATGACGGTAAGTTCATACACCGCATGACGTCGCCACGGCACCACGTGCCCAAGGTGTATGAGGTCACCACCAAGCACCCAATCGACGCCACTCAGATCGCCAAGCTCATCGATGGCGTGGTGCTAGACGATGATCCCAAGCCGGTCGCCGCACACACGGCGACACAACGAGACACCCACCAATTGAGTTTGACCTTGACGCAAGGCAAGTATCACCAAGTGAAGCGCATGATCGCAGCAGTGAGTAACCGGGTAGAGGCATTGCATCGCAGCCAAATCGGACGTTTGACTCTCACAGACTTAGCGCCCGGCCAGTGGCGCTGGCTGACGGCACAAGAGGTGAGTGAGGTCAGCGCCAAGGTGAAATGAAGCCGCGTTACATCAATAAATGCTCGCCCGCATTGTCACCACCCAAGATCACGTAATTCACGCGGCGAATGTCCAGCAGCTTGGTGCCACCGGCGTAGGAGATAGAGCTTTGAATATCTTGCTCCATTTCTATCAAGGTTTCCGCGAGCTTCCCTTTGACGGGCTCTAAAATGCGCTTGCCCTCTACGTGCTTGTACTCACCTTTGTTGAAATCGCTGGCCGAGCCGTAGTACTCTTTAAATAACTTGCCATCGACCTCGACGGTGGCGCCCGGGCTCTCTTCGTGACCGGCGAGCATTGAGCCAATCATGACCATAGACGCACCAAAGCGAATGCTCTTGGCGACGTCCCCATGCTCGCGAATTCCGCCATCGGCAATGATGGGCTTGGTGGCAACGCGGGCACACCACTTGAGCGCAGACAACTGCCAGCCGCCCGTGCCAAAGCCCGTCTTGAGCTTGGTGATGCACACCTTGCCGGGGCCAATGCCGACCTTGGTGGCATCGGCGCCCCAGTTCTCTAGATCAATCACGGCCTCGGGTGTTCCCACGTTGCCTGCAATCACGAAGGTGTCTGGCAGCTGCTCTTTGAGGTAGCCAATCATTTTTTGAACGCTGTCAGCGTGGCCGTGCGCAATGTCAATCGTGACGTAGTCAGGCGTGAGTCCCTCGCGCTTTAGCTGGTCGACGGTCGCGTAGTCAGGGGCTTTGACGCCCAAAGAGATAGAGGAGAAAACGCCTTTATCGTGCATGCTTCGCACAAAAGCCACGTTGTCGAGGTCAAAGCGGTGCATGACGTAGAAGTAGCCGTTTTTACCCATCCACTCACAGATGCGCTCGTCAACGACGGTCTTCATATTGGCGGGTACGACGGGAATTTTGAAGGTGTGCTTACCCAGTTGCACGCCCGCATCACACTCAGAGCGGCTCTCGACGCGGCACTTACGGGGGAGCAACAAGACGTTGTCGTAATCAAAAATTTCCATGGCGGTTCCCAAGTTTCTAAAAAGATTAGTCGGCGATGCAGTTCCATCGCGGTTAGGCGACGCGCTGCAGCACGTGAGCACTTGGTTTGTTATCCGGCCAAAAAAAACCGGACGCCAAAAAACTTGGGCCCGGTGACTGATTTTACCGAATTTTCATGTCATTGAAACGGTTTAGCCGGCGCAATTTTTCCCGCCAGAGGTTTCTACAATGGGGGTATGTCTCTTTCCCACGACTCCGCCGATTCTGCCGCGCCCGCCGGCCCCTTGACTTCTCCATTATTGGAGGCGCTCAATCCGGAACAGGCTGCAGCGGTCACCCTGCCGAGCGCGCATGCGCTCATCTTGGCGGGCGCGGGGTCGGGCAAGACCCGCGTCTTAACCACCCGTATTGCGTGGTTGTTACAGACGGGACAGACTACCCCGGGCGGCGTGCTTGCGGTCACTTTTACCAACAAGGCTGCCAAGGAGATGATGGCTCGCCTGAGTGCCATGTTGCCTGTGAACGTACGCGGGATGTGGATAGGGACGTTTCACGGGTTGTGCAACCGCTTTCTGCGTGCCCATTGCCAGTTGGTGGGTCTACCGTCGACTTTTCAGATTTTGGACACGCAAGACCAGCTCTCGGCGGTAAAACGGCTGTGCAAGCAATACAAAATTGACAGTGAGCGATTTCCCCCGAAAGAGCTGGTGTGGTTCATTGCAGGTGCAAAAGAGGACGGTCTGCGGCCTGGCGATGTGGAGGTGCGGGATTCGGATACACGCCAAAAAGTTGAACTCTACCAACTCTACGAGGAGCAGTGTCAGCGAGAAGGCGTCGTGGATTTCGGGGAACTGATTCTGAGAAGCTACGAGCTGTTGCGTGACAACGCCATGGTGAGGGAGCACTATCAGCGGCGTTTCCGTCACCTCTTGGTGGATGAGTTTCAGGATACCAATCGCTTGCAATACGAGTGGTTAAAGCTCTTGGCGGGTGGTGACAATGCCATGCTTGCGGTCGGGGATGACGACCAAAGCATCTATGCATTTCGGGGCGCACGTGTCGGCAACATGGCGGATTTTGTGCGCGAGTTCGACGTAAAGCACCAAATTAAGCTGGAGCACAACTACCGCAGTTGCAGCAATATTTTGGATACGGCCAACGTCCTGATCAGCAACAACCGCCACCGCCTGGGGAAAAATCTGCGTACCGAGGCCGGTGCAGGTGAATTGGTGCGGGCCATGGAGGCGCCCTCTGACTACGCCGAGGCCGACTGGTTGATGGATGAGATCAAGCAACTGGTGCGTGAGGGCATGTCACGTCAGGAAATTGCCATCTTGTATCGCAGCAACGCGCAGAGCCGGGTGATAGAAACCGGCTTATTCAACAACAGCATTCCTTATCGCGTCTACGGTGGCTTGCGATTCTTCGAGCGGGCAGAAATTAAGAACGCCTTGGCGTATTTGCGGCTCATAGAGAACCCACGCGACGACACCAGTTTTTTGCGCGTCGTCAACTTCCCGCCGCGTGGGATTGGTGCACGTAGTGTGGAGCAGTTGCAGGATGCCGCAGCCAGTCACCGTTGTGCCTTGTCCGATGCTGTGGATGCGGTGTCGGGTAAGGCCGGGGTGAACTTGCGCGCCTTTGTGGCAAAAATTGACGTCATGCGCGAGCAGTCAGTGGGTAAAAATTTGCGCGACATTATCGAAATGGTGTTGGACTATTCGACACTCGTGACCCATTACGAGAGCGAGCGTGAGGGGCAAGACCGGGTAGAGAACTTGGGTGAATTGGTGAATGCGGCGGAGAGCTTTGTTAGCCAAGAGGGCTTCGGGCGTGACGCAGTTGCCTTGCCTGAAGACGATGTGCGCGTTAACGCAGAGTTGCAAGCCCTCAATGCGGGGCTCAATGCCACATACAAGGGCCATGACTTGGACTCAGAGCAAGACGCCGCGTCTGGCGATTGGGATGACAGCCTGCCTTTTGAGGCCTTGGCAACCGAGCGGCCAGGTGGGGTGGATGGGGTTGGGGTGCCCGCGCCCGATGCGGAGACGGGCGAGGTACTGTCCCCTTTAGCGGCTTTTCTAACCCACGCCGCGTTGGAGGCTGGCGACAACCAAGCGTCTACTGGCCAAGATGCGGTGCAGCTCATGACGGTTCATGCCTCCAAGGGGCTGGAATTTGACGTTGTCTTCATTACCGGACTAGAAGAGGGGTTGTTCCCCAATGAGCGCGCGCTGGCCGACTTTGACGGCTTGGAGGAGGAGCGTCGCCTGATGTATGTTGCCATCACGCGCGCGCGCAAACGTCTGTATCTGACCCACTCGCAAACACGCATGTTGCATGGGCAAACGCGCTACAACATTCGCAGCCGTTTCTTTGATGAGTTGCCTGAAGAAACCCTCAAGTGGCTGTCGCCGCCGCGGGGACAGTTCTCTGATAACCAAGCGGGTGGCGCGCACAAGGGGGGGTGGAACGGGTTTCAGTCAAACGCCAAAGTCGCTTCCCCCGCGTGGTCGCCTGCATGGCACGGGGACACCTCTGGCGGGAAAGATCCCGAGCCGACGTCACGCGGTGATGCGGCGGCGGGCTTGCGTGCGGGCACGGCGGTTTTTCACAATAAATTTGGTGAAGGCAAGGTACTTGCCATTGAGGGGCAGGGGGCCGATGCACGGGCACAAGTGAACTTTCCCCGGCATGGCACCAAGTGGCTGGCGCTTAGCGTCGCCAAGCTCACGGTCGTCGAATAGGTCGCCGCTGGGGCTGGTTGCGAGGGCTTATACCGTGGTGTCCACGATGTGTTCGATGACAAAGCTATCGCGGTAGGTGGCGTAAATCGAAGCGAAAAACATAGAGGCCAACACCATACCCAGTGGGGCGACGAGGGCACCGATCATCTGCGGGCCAGCGAGCGCCGAGGCGATGGTGACAATCACCAGACTCGCTAGCGCAAACAGGACAAACCAGCAGCCCATGTAGACGACCATGGCTCCCTTGTTTTTCCAGCATGCCGCCATGCTGAAAAACAGGCTTTTCGCGGGTGAGACGTCGTTCCAAAAAACCAAGGCGGGGGCGTGCCAGAACATAGCGCCTAATGGGATGTACATCAGCGTACCCACCCACATCGCGGTATAAAAACCATCGGACTCAATCATTTCCATGGTCACGGGCTCGCCGAACAGGTAAACCTTTGCAAACTGTCCGCCGTCGATCAACACCGTAAGTCCGACAACCAATAGAAAGGCCACGGTGTACAGCGCGCCTAGGTGCAACATGGCTTGGCGCTTGGCTGCCCCATGTATGAAGGCGGTGAACAAGACCTTTGGCATGGGGAATGTCCCTGCTGCGGCCATCGCAGAGGCCTGCATGAGTCCCAGTGTGGCGGCGGGTAAGGCCGCAAGCGCGAGTGCGCCGCCGACCATGGGCACCATGGTGATCACGGAGATAACGCCCATGAATAAAAAGAACAGGCCGCCCAAAGCCAGGGGCTGCTTGAAAAAAGTGCGTACGCCACCGCGCACCCATTCAGCGCCTGTTTTTGGGGTCACTATATTTAGTTTCATAAGCTCAGCGCGTGTTGACTCCGTTGGATGAGGATGCGTTCAAAGTGTGTGGGGTCATGAGGGGTCAGCATACTGGCTTCGCGCGGCAGGTAAAAATCCCATAACCGTGAGATCCAGAAACGCAAGGCAGCGGCGCGCAACATGGGGTTAAGCATCTGGCGCTCCGCCGCGGTTAAGGGGCGAACGGCTTGGTAGGCCTGCAACAAGGCTTGCACGCGACCATCTTCCCACACGCCAGTTGCGAGATCAATGCACCAGTCGTTTAGACACACGCACAGGTCAAATAAAAGAGAGTCGTTACCTGCAAAATAAAAATCAAAAATGCCTGTCAAGGTCTCACCTTCAAACATGGCATTGTCACGAAACAGGTCGGCGTGCACGGGGCCGCTGGGCAAGGCTTGGTAAAGCGCCTCCGCTTGGCAGTGGTTTTGAAAGGCCAGCTCTTGGGCAAGCAGCGCCCGCTGTGCATCTGACAGGTGGGGGGTAATGGCGGGGACCGTCTCATTCCACCAAGGCAGCCCGCGCAGGTTGCGCTGCGTGCTGGGGTAGTCTTGTCCCGCGAGGTGCATGTTGGCCAAGGTCTCGCCTAAAGCGGCGCAGTGCACCGTGGTGGGTGCCAGCTGACTTTTACCCGCTAATTTGCTGACAACGGCAGCGGGTTTGCCGCAAACGGTGTGCAGTATGGCCCCTTCGGCATTGGGTACTGGAGCCGGTACGGCGACCCCTTTATCCGCCAAGTGGCGCATAAGTTCGAGGTAAAAGGGGAGTTGTGCGTGGCTCAAACGCTCGAACAGGGTGAGCACATGGGTGCTGGCCACACCGTCCTTCTCGGTCGTCATGAAAAAATTGCTGTTTTCTATGCCGCCGCTAATCCCTTGCAAAGCGGTGAGGGTGCCTAGGTCAAGCGTGTTGACCAGCGCTTGCGCCTGATCGTCAGAAACTTCGGTGTAAACAGCCATAACGAATAGAGGGTGTCCGGGATGGTTTGGAGTGGTGTCTGTGAGGCGTACCGCTGGGACGTCGCTACGAAAGTGCGAAAAAAGCGGCTGATCGGCCAAGCGACATTGTAGGGCTTGCGCATAATGTGGTTTATGACGACTTCAAATTCCGAAAAAACGCTGGTCTTAGTCGACGGCTCCAGTTACCTGTACCGCGCATTTCACGCCATGCCTGATTTGCGGGTCGACCGCAATGACCCTCAAAGTGCGCCAACAGGCGCGGTGCGCGGGATGGTCAATATGATGCAGTCGCTGGGTCGCGAGGTTGCCAGCGACTACGCGGTGTGCGTCTTTGATGCGCCAGGTAAGACCTTTCGCGATGATTTGTACCCCGCATACAAAGCACAGCGCTCCCCCATGCCGGATGACCTGCGTGCGCAGATTGAACCCGTGCACGAGGTGGTCAAACTGTTGGGGTGGCCGCTGATCATGGTTGCGGGCGTCGAGGCAGATGACGTCATTGCCACGCTAGCGAAACGGGGTGCAGAGCAGGGGTTTAAGGTCATTATTTCCAGCGGAGACAAGGACTTAAGCCAATTAGTGGACCCGCAAATCATGGTCGTTGACACCATGAACGGCAAGCGCCGCGATGTGGCCGGGGTCACCGCAGAGTTTGGTGTGCCGCCCGATCGCATGATTGATTATCAGACCTTGGTCGGCGATACCGTGGACAACGTTCCCGGGGTGGCGAAGGTGGGCCCTAAGACGGCGGCGAAGTGGTTGCTTGAGTACGGCTCTTTAGATAACTTACTGGCGCACGCTGACGACATCAAAGGGGTAGCGGGTCAAAACTTGCGCGACGCGAAGGACTGGCTGCCCACAGGGCGTGCGCTGGTGACCATGCGCACTGACTGTGATTTAAGCGCTGACGTGAGCACCTGGCCCAGCTTGGAGGGCTTGCGCAAGAGCGGCTCTGAAGAGGCCACGTTGATGGCTTTTTATGAGCGCATGGGTTTTAAAAGTCTGACCCATGCGGGTTCAGCACCCGCGACTGCGCGCGCAGCGACATCGGGTGACTTGTTCGGTGCGCCCGGCGGCGCAGCCCCGGTGGCCGAGCCAGCTGTTGTATCTGCGGTTGCTGGCCCGGTGGCCTACACCACCGTCTTTGAGGCGTCGGATTTAGACGCGTGGGTCGCTAAATGCGTTGCGGCAGAGTTGGTGGCCATCGATACCGAGACCACCTCGCTCAATCCGTTGGAGGCGCGGTTGGTAGGTATCAGTTTGAGCGTGAGACCCGGCGAGGCGGCGTATATTCCGGTGGGGCACACCTACCCGGGGGCGCCGGAGCAATTGGCACTCGACGTCGTTTTGGCTGCGCTGAAGCCGTGGCTGGAAAATCCTGCACACGCCAAATTAGGCCAGCACGTCAAATATGATCGCCATGTTTTAGCCAGTCACGGCATTGAGGTGCGCGGATATGTGCACGACACCATGCTGCAGAGTTATGTTTTAGAGGTGCATCGCCCGCACAGCCTAGAGAGTTTGGCCTTGCGCCATGTGGGGCGAAAAGGACTCAGCTACGAAGATCTGTGCGGTAAGGGGGTCAATCAAATCAGTATCGCGCAGGTCGATATTGAGCAAGTGACGCAGTACGCATGTGAAGACGCCGATCAATGCTTAGATGTCCACGGGGTGTTGTGGCCACGCATTCAGGCGGAGGCTGGTTTGGCGCGCATCTATGCGTTAGAGGTGGCGAGTAGCGAGGGCCTTTACCGTATAGAGCGCAATGGCGTTCGCATTGATGCCCCCACCTTAGCCAGTCAGAGTCATGCGCTGGGGCAACGCATTCTCGCGCTAGAAAGTCAGGCGCATACCTTGGCCGGCAAGCCTTTCAATCTGGCTTCCCCTAAACAAATTGGGGATATCTTCTTTAATCAACTCGGCTTACCCGTGGTCAAGAAGACCGCCAGTGGTGCACCCAGTACCGACGAAGAGGTGTTGGAGAAGCTCGCCGCCGATTACCCCTTGCCCGCGTGCATTCTTGAGTACCGCGGCTTGGCCAAGTTGAAAAGCACCTACACCGACAAGCTTGCGGGTTTGGCCAATAGCCAAACGGGGCGCGTGCACACCCACTATGCCCAAGCCATTGCGGTGACGGGGCGTTTGTCGAGTAATGACCCCAACTTGCAGAACATCCCTATCCGCACCGCAGAGGGTCGGCGGGTGCGCGAAGCCTTCGTGGCGCCTGAGGGGCGCCTGATTGCCAGCGCAGATTACTCCCAAATTGAGCTGCGGATCATGGCGCACCTGAGTGAAGACCCTGCCCTGATTCGCGCGTTTTTGGAGGGCTTGGACGTCCACCGCGCAACAGCTGCGGAGATCTTTAACGTGGGTCTCGACACGGTGACCACCGAGCAGCGTCGATACGCCAAGGTCATTAACTTTGGGCTGATTTACGGTATGAGCGCCTTTGGTTTGGCGCGGAACTTGGGCATCGACAACACCGCGGCTAAAAATTACATTCAAACCTACTTTGCACGCTACCCCGGGGTTCGTCGCTACATGGATGACACGCGCGAGCAGGCCAAGGCCCAGGGCTATGTCGAGACGGTGTTTGGACGGCGTTTGTACCTGCCTGAGATCAACTCGCCGAATGGCCCTCGCCGGGCTGGCGCGGAGCGTGCCGCCATTAACGCACCCATGCAGGGGACAGCCGCTGACCTCATTAAGATGAGCATGCTGAAAGTTCAGGCGGCCTTGGATGCGGCCAATAACGGCGTGTTGATGATCATGCAGGTGCACGACGAATTGGTCTTTGAGCTCCCGGCCGAGCAGGCGGATTGGTTGCGCGTACAGGTGCCGGCGTTGATGGCCGAGGTAGCGAACCTGCGGGTGCCTTTATTGGCCGAGGTGGGTATGGGGAATAACTGGGAGCAAGCCCACTGACGCGCGAATTTGGTGGCAAACTCCATCTACTTTTATTGTTTACGCTTAGGAGATCACCATGTCCACCATCGACAACAACATGTCAGACGCGAAGTCATTATTAGACAGAGGCAGTGAAGCCGTTACAAGGAGAGCAGCCATGGTCGCAACCATTGGGGTCGGGTACGCAGCGGCGGTGTTGCCAGAAATGGCTCAGGCGGCGGCGATTAGTACCTCCGGTGCAGGCCTCGTGGAGGGTGAGGTCATGGTCAACGTGGCGGGGTTTGATGTGCCGGTGTATCGCAGCATGCCTGCGGGTGCGGGGCCATTCCCGGTCGTCTTGGTTTTATCAGAGATCTTCGGCGTGCACGAACACATTGCAGACCTGACGCGCCGTTTCGCGCAGCTTGGCTACATGGCTTTGGCCCCGGAGTTATTTATGCGCCAAGGCGATGCCCAGGGCTACGCGGTGATGGCCGACCTGATGAAGGAAGTCGTTAACAAGGTGCCCGATGCGCAGGTGTTGCAAGACCTAGACGCGGTGGTGGCATGGGCAGGAGCGAACGGCGGTGACGTCGCTAGGTTGGCGGTAACGGGCTTCTGTTGGGGTGGTCGTCAGACGTGGTTGTACGCCGCACATCAGCCCAAGGTAAAGGCTGCCGTGGCGTGGTACGGTCGCCTGGTGGGCGAGCGTAGCGCACGCACGCCCAAGCAACCGGTGGATATTGCAGCGCAGCTGCAGGCCCCGGTTTTAGGGCTTTACGGCGGCGCTGATCGGGGTATTGGTTTGGATACCGTGGCGCAAATGCAAGCCGCTTTAGCCGCAGCCAAAGGCAATGCCTCTGCTCAGGCAAGTGAGTTTGTCGTCTTTGACGATGCGCCGCATGCGTTCCACGCGGACTATCGCCCAAGCTACCGGGAAGCGGCTGCCAAAGCCGGTTGGGCGCAGTGTGTCGCTTGGTTTAAAAAGAACGGCGTGTAACCGCTTATCTGTGAGCTGACCCTTTCATGGCCTTAATTTGGATTCTTGCTGGTACGGTAATCGCTGGCGTTGGGAGCGTGTGGATAGCCGCGATGCTGAGTTTTGGCATTATGGCTCGCCTCACCAAACACATGCTGAGTTTTGCCGCAGGTGCCTTGCTGTCCACGGCCCTATTGCAGTTATTACCCGAGGCGTTGGCGGCGGGCATTTCTGCTGACGCCTTGTTTGCCTTCCTCTTGGCAGGCGTGGTGTTTTTCTTTATTTTGGACAAAGCCGAGCTCTACCACCATGGCCACGAGCATGGTGAGCAGGGCTTAGATTTGGATACGCTAGGCGACCCTGGGGCTGGACATGGGCAGGCGTCGTCTGCCCATGCACACAACCACGCGCATGCACATGCACATGCCCATACCCATACACATGCACACGGAACGACAGGTTCCGGCGGGTGGGCGGTTTTGGTCGGTGACAGTGTGCATGCTTTTGGCGATGGTATTTTGATCGCTTCGGCTTTCATGGCCGATTGGCGACTGGGCATGCTGGCGTCGCTGGCGGTGCTGGCCCACGAGGTTCCCCATCACATGGGGGATTTAGTGGTGTTGCGTCATGTCGCAGGCAACGCCCGCAGTGCGCTGGTTAAGGTGTCCTTAGCGGGGACGGTGACGGCATTGGGCGGCGTTGCGGGTTATTTTTTGTTGGCTCAGTTCGGCGCCTATTTGCCGTACTTTTTAGTGATTGCCGCCAGTAGTTTTATTTATGTTGCCTTGGCAGACCTGATTCCGCAGCTGCAGCGTCAAGCAAGCTTGCGCGACTCTGTCGGACAACTCACATGGCTCATCTTGGGTATCGGTCTGGTGTTTTTAGTGGGCGCTTTGGCGCACAGCGGCCACGGGCATTAAGCGTCTGCTGGAGGCGTTTTTTCTAGGGTTTGCTTGGGCGTCTCGGGGTCGCGGCTCCACTCGCTCCAGCTCCCGGCATACAGCGCCGGTGCCGCCCACCCTGCTAATTGCATCGCCAAAATATTGGGTACAGCGCTCACACCACTGCCGCATTGCATAACAACCGACTCGGGTCGGCGGTCGCCCAATACCTTTTCCCATAACGCACGTAATGCGGAGGGCGATTTAAAGCGGCCGTCTGCATCGAAGTTTTCATTAAATGGCAGGTTGAGCGCGCCAGGAATGTGTCCAGCCACGGGGTCAAGTGGCTCCACTTCACCACGATAACGTGCGCCCGCGCGCGCATCCACAACGGTTTGCGTACCGCCTAGGTTGTCTTGCACGGTTTGCTTGTCTCGTAAGACCATGCGTGGTGTGTTCAGGGGGTAGGGCGGCGCGGCGTTTGGCGTCGTGTGTTCGTCTGTCGTTGCCCCACCAATGGCTTCCCAAGCGGCCAAGCCACCGTCTAAGACGGCAACGCTGTCATGACCGCACCACTTCAACATCCACCAAGCACGACCGCAAAAGGTGTGTCCGTTGCGATCGTAGACCACGACTTGTGTTTGCGGTGTGATACCCCAAGCCGCCAATACCATTGCAAATGCCTCGCGCGTTGGCAACGGGTGACGCCCGCCGCTTGCACACGGCGCGTCGCCGTTGGCACTCAGGTGGTGCTCCAAGTCAGCATGAATGGCGCCGGTAATGTGCTTGCTTGCAAAGGCTTGGCGTGCCTCTTCGGGTTTGAATAGATCGAAGGTGACGTCCAATATGACCCATGGCGATGTGTGGTTGGGCTCACCTTGGAGCTGGCGCTGGAGCGTCTCGGCTGAAATGATGGTGGTGTGCATCTGTATTCCTCTTTGTGGCACTGGCCCTAAAGCGTTGGGTACGCTTATGTTAGCGCGAGTCGCGGTCTGGCTGTGTGGCTTGCGGCGTTGGGGCGTTGGGGCGGCCATGCTGGGGATACCGCGCCGACGCAATACCGTTGCGATGACGCCGCTGGCAACGATTAAGGCCATGCCCACCCAGCTTCCTAGCGGCAAGTGGTCATCGAATAGCCACACGCTGTAAAGGCAGGCGACCACGATTCCAAAGTACTGAAGGTTGGCCACTAGCAGGGTGGCGCCTGAGGCGTAGGCGCGGGTGAGGCAAATTTGCCCAACCAGCGCCAATGCGCCGACCGGAATCAGCCAAGCGGCAGCCGCCCATGTCATGGTGCTCGCACCCAGTGCCCACGTGCCCGCCAAGCCCGTGAGGGCTGCGCCGACAGAAAAGTAAAAAACGACGCGGGTTTCGGGTTCACCGACACGGGCCAACGCGGCGACTTGTAGGTAGGCGAGCGCGGAGATGATGCCTGACAACAGACCAACGATGGCTGCGAAACCTTGGTCTGAAGAGAAGGTGGGACGCAGTAAGAGGGCCACGCCTGCAAACCCCATCAGTATGGTGCCCACCAGTGGCCCTTGGCCTCGAAAGCCGTTGCGCGAAGCCTGTAAGGTGAGGGCGCCAGCCATTAGAAAGACAGCCATCCAGACGCTGCTCATGTATTGCAAGGTCATGGCTGTGGCCAGCGGTATTTCAGAGATGGCGTAGAACCAGCAACACAGGGAGGTGACGCCCACGACATTGCGCCATAGATGCATGCCGGGCACGGCGGTTCGATAAAAGCCCCAACCCTTTTTTCGGTACCACCACGCCAAGACAAGTACACCAATGAGGCCGCGGTACATCACGACCTCAAAGCTGTGCACATACTGCGTTGCAAATTTAACGCAAACCCCCATGGTGGCAAACAAGAACGCGGCGAGTAGCATCCAAAGGGATTGCATGGTGAGGTGGCGCCAGCGCGCCCAAGTGGTTTAAGCGTTGTCGGGCAGGTCGACTTTGCCGCGGTACCACTCATGGAAGTGTTGCATGCCGTCTTCCATTGGGCTTTGATAAGGCCCCACTTCGTTGTCGCCGCGCTTGTACAAGGCCAATCGGCCCTCATCCATGCGCTCGGCAATCTCGTCGTCCTCAACCGCGGTCTCCATGTAGGCGGCGCGCTGGGCTTCCACAAACTCACGCTCGAACGCCGCAATTTCCTCGGGGTAGAAGAACTCCACCACATTCATGGTGCGATCAACCGCCAATGGGTACAGCGTGGAGACCGTAAGTACATGCGGGTACCACTCAATCATGATGTGGGGGTAATAAGTGAGCCAGATGGCACCGTAGGCGGGCAGCTCCCCATTGCGGTACTGCATGAGTACGTCGTGCCAACGCGCGTATGCCGGGCTACCGCTCTGGCGCAAGTTCGTCACGCCAACGGTTTGCACTGAGTAGGCGTCGCCAAACTCCCAACGCAGATCGTCGCAGGTGACAAAATTACCGAGTCCTGGGTGGAAGGGCTCGACGTGGTAGTCCTCAAGGTAAACCTCGATGAAGGTCTTCCAGTTGTAGTTGCACTCGTGCATCTCCACGTGGTCGAGCACAAACCCGTCAAAGTTCAGTGCACTGGTGGGCCCCAAGTTGTGTAAGTCACGCTGAATATCCAGCCCGTTGTCTTCAAAAAGCAAACCGTTCCACTCACGCAAGCGGTATTGGTTCAAGTTCAGGCAGGGGTCTTGGGAGAAATGAGGCGCACCGAGCAAACGACCCTGCTCGTTGTAGGTCCAGCGGTGCAACGGGCAAACAATGTTGCCGCCCGCGCTACCGGGTTGTGTATCGGATAGATTCCCACGGCCCTTCAGCATGGCAGCTTGGCGGTGACGGCAGACATTGGACAGCAGTTCAATGCCATTGCTACCGTGGACCAGCGCGCGGCCGTGCCCCTCATGGCGCAGGCTAAAGTAATCGCCCCGCTCGGGTACAGCTAAGCGGTGACCCACGTAGCGGGGCCCCGATCGGAAGATGGTTTCCATCTCGCGCTGAAAAAGCGCTTGGTCAAAATAAGAAGAAACCGAGAGTTGACTCTTGGCCTGCTGAAGTTGAAGACTTAAATCAGACATAGTGATCCTGACCTAGAGACTCCCCCTATGAAGGGGCAGGGAAGGTGTGCAATGACACGAAAACGAATGCCAACGGGCGCGGCAAACTCCTGAGAAAGCGGGGTAACCCTCGATTATATCCGACGAATATCCGTCGCTGGCTTGCTGAACTTGGGCGAGCCCGGCCACCCGCAGGGATTGGGATCTAGAATAGTCGTCTACCCGCCCTGCACTCATAGGATCAGTATGCCCAAGAAAAATCTTCCGTCCAGCGAATTGCCAGCGACCTACGAGGCGGCGGTGGCGGAGTTGGAGACGCTCACCGAGTTGCTGGAGTCCGGGCAGTTGCCCCTGGATCAATTGTTGGCGCACTACAAACGCAGCGCTGAATTGCTGACTTTTTGTCGCGGCCAGTTGGACGCGATCGAGAGCCAAGTCAAGGTCATGGAGGGTGAGCAAGCCAAGGCCTGGGATCGGGATGCGTGAACGGTATGGCCCAGTTTGATTTAACGTCATGGATGGTGCAGCGTGTCGACGAGATCGACCTGGCGCTGGATCAATGCTTGCCGACCAGCGCCCCTGAGCCGCTAGGGGAAGCGATGCGCTACAGCGTCACCAACGGCGGCAAGCGCGTACGCCCTTTACTGGCGCTGGCCGCCTGCGAGGCGGTTAACCACGATGCCACGGAAAATCTGAGTCCGATGGTGAGGGACGCGGCACTGCGCGCAGGGTGCGCGGTGGAATTGATTCACGCCTATTCATTGGTTCACGATGACATGCCTTGCATGGATGATGATGTCTTGCGGCGGGGAAAACCCACCGTGCATGTGCAGTTTGGTGAGGCACAGGCGCTCTTAGCTGGCGATGCGCTACAGGCGCAGGCCTTTGATTGTTTGCTGTCTGGCGATGCCGATATTCCGGGTGACTGGCGCCTTGCGTGGTGCCGTACCTTGGCCGGCGCGGCTGGCGCGATGGGCATGGCAGGCGGTCAGGGCATTGACCTCGCGAGTGTCGGGCGCCCGCTTGACCAGCCAGCGCTTGAACATATGCACGCACTGAAGACCGGTGCATTGTTGCGCGCTGCTGTCTCCATGGGGGGGCTATGCGGCCCAATTGATGCAGAGGTGGCACGTGCGCTAACGACGTATGGGCAGCGGGTTGGCTTGGCCTTTCAGGTCGTGGACGACGTGCTCGACGTGCTGTCCGATACGGCCACGCTAGGAAAAACCGCTGGTAAAGACGCCGCGGCGAATAAGCCCACCTTTGTTTCTTTATTGGGCCTGGACCCAGCCAAGCGCTACGCTGATCGTTTGATTGCAGAGGCCCTTGGTGCGCTGGATGCGGCGGGCCTGGCTGAGGCGCATGCGCTACGCGCGCTCGCCATGCACGTTGTTGCGAGGACGCATTGATCCCGTGTGTGCGGTGATGCCTCGCCAACTATTTGATGAAAGTGTTTGATGTCTGACTTGTTGCGCTCTGTCAACTCCCCCGCCGATTTGCGGCAATTGCCTCGATCGGCGTTACCTCAACTGGCGGATGAATTGAGACAATTTATTCTGAGCAGCGTGTCCAAAACAGGGGGGCATCTGGGCTCAAACCTGGGCACGGTGGAATTGACCGTTGCGTTGCATTACGTGTTCAACACCCCGGAGGACCGTTTGGTGTGGGATGTGGGTCATCAAACCTACCCGCACAAGGTCATCACGGGGCGGCGAGATGCCATGCCGACGTTGCGCCAGTTGGGCGGCATCAGCGGTTTTCCTGTGCGCAGTGAGAGCCCTTATGACGCCTTCGGCACCGCGCATTCATCGACGTCTATTTCAGCCGCCTTGGGTATGGCGATGGCGGCTAAATTGCAGGGGTCGGATCGACACAGTGTCGCGATCATCGGTGATGGCGCGTTGACGGCGGGAATGGCATTTGAGGCCATGAACAGCGCGGGGGTTGAGGACGGCAAGTTGTTGGTCATATTGAACGACAACGACATGTCTATCTCGCCGCCTGTTGGCGCACTCAACCGGTATCTGGCGCAATTAATGAGTGGTCAGTTTTACTCGACGGCAAAAGACGTCGGTAAGCGTGTTCTGAAAAGCGCGCCACCGCTGTTTGAGTTGGCTAAGCGGATTGAAGAGAGCGCCAAAGGCATGGTCGTTCCGGCGACGCTCTTTGAAAAATTTGGCTTTAACTACATCGGCCCGATTGATGGGCACGATCTGGATTCGCTCATTCCGACCTTAGAGAATATTAAAAATTTGAGTGGTCCGCAGTTCTTACACGTGGTCACTAAAAAAGGCCAAGGTTACAAGTTAGCCGAGGCCGATCCCGTGCTGTATCACGGCCCCGGTAAATTCGACCCCGTTGTGGGTATTCAAAAGCCAGCGACCCCTCCCAAACCCACGTATGCCAACGTTTTTGGACAGTGGTTGTGTGACATGGCTGCGGCCGACAAACGCTTAGTTGGCATCACGCCAGCCATGCGTGAGGGCTCTGGCATGGTGGGCTTTTCCGAGCAGTTTCCCGACCGGTACTTTGACGTCGGCATCGCTGAGCAACACGCGGTCACCTTTGCGGCGGGCTTAGCGTGCGATGGGATGAAGCCCGTCGTGGCGATTTACTCGACCTTCTTGCAGCGTGGCTACGATCAACTCATTCATGATGTGGCCTTGCAAAATCTCCCCGTCGTGTTTGCACTGGACCGCGCTGGTTTAGTGGGTGCTGATGGCGCGACGCATGCGGGTGCGTATGACATCGCGTTTTTGCGTTGTATCCCCAACATGGGAATCGCGTGCCCGACTGATGAGCGGGAGTGCCGCCAACTATTAAGCACGGCGTATGGACGTGATCACCCGGTGGCAGTTCGCTACCCTAGGGGAAGCGGAACGGGTATGGATGCGGGGCGGGACCTTGAGGCCTTGCCCTATGGCGAGGCAGCGCTGGTTCGCAGTGGCAAGCGTGTGGCTGTATTGGCTTTTGGCCCACTGATGCATGCGGCGCAGCAAGCGGCAGAAGCTTTGGATCTGACCGTTGTCAACATGCGTTGGGCAAAGCCGCTAGATGAGGCGATGCTCGCGCGGGTGTTGGCGTCGCACGAGGCGATCGTGACGCTTGAGGAGGCGGCCGTGGATGGCGGCGCCGGTAGCGCCGTAATGGCTTACCTGCAGGCGCACGCGCAGACACATCCGGTGCTTGCCTTGGGACTGCCTGATCAATTTATTGAGCATGGAGATCCCGCGAAATTGTTGGCTGCGGTGGGCCTGAGTGCCGACGGCATTCAAGCCGCGATTAGCGAGCGTTTTTTCTGATCGTCTGGCGGCTTAAATGCGTGATGTGTGACACGCACGATCAGCTACCGTATGCTTTGGTGTTACAAGGGAAAACCCCTGACAAAATGACTCGTTTCTGTCTCTAGAATGAGCACTGACTAGTCTTAGTCTCGTGGTGGTTTTGCTCAGGCTTAATCTCCTTGTTTTTGAAAAAACCGGAGTCAATCTATATGGATCGTCGTTCCCTTATTAAAAACGCTGGTATGGCCGGCGTATTGGCGGCGGGCGTTGCCCCAGCCGTCGTTCACGCTCAAGAGGTCATTCGCTGGCGTCTTGCATCAAGCTTCCCGAAGTCGTTGGACACACTGTGGGGCGGTGCACCTGACTTCGCCCAATACGTGAGCGAGATGACGGGCGGCAAGTTCCAAATTACGACACATGCTCCAGGCGAGTTGGTGCCTGCATTTGGCGTGCTGGATGCAGCACAGTCTGGCACCATCGAAGTGGCGCACACAGCGCCTTACTACTTCTTCGGTAAGAGCCCTGCCTTCGGTTTGGGTAGTGCGATTCCTTTCGGCTTGAATGCGCGTCAGCGTACCGCTTGGATGTATCAAGGCAACGGTGCCAAGTTGTTGGGCGAGTTCTATGCCAAGTACAACGTGGTCGCTTTCCCTGCGGGCAACACAGGCGCTCAAATGGGTGGCTGGTACCGTAAAGAGATCAAGAGCTTGGCAGACTTCCAAGGCTTGAAGATGCGTATTGGTGGCTTTGGCGGTACCGTTGTCGGCGGCATCGGCGGCGTTCCTCAGAACATCCCAGGCGGCGAGATCTATCAAGCGCTGGAAAAAGGCACGATTGACGCATGTGAGTGGGTTGGTCCATATGACGACATGAAGCTGGGCTTCAACAAAGTGGCGCCTTACTACTACTACCCCGGCTGGTGGGAGGGTGGCCCAGAGATTGACGTCATGATTAACCGTGATGCCTACAACAAGTTGCCGAAAGAGTACCAAGCAATTATTTCGGCGGCGTCAGCCAAGGCCATGATCAACATGACCGCGAAATATGACGCTCGTAACCCACAAGCGCTCAAGACGCTGTTGGCTTCAGGTACGAAGTTGCGCCAGATGCCAAAAGACATCATGGATGCCGCTTTCAACTACGCGATGAAGTCTTACGACGAGTTGTCAGATACCAATGAAGATTGGAAGAAAATTTACACTGACTACAAAGCGTTCCGTAAGGACCAAAACGCATGGTTCCGTTTGACAGAAGGAACCTTCGACCGTTACATGCAGCAAGCGAAGCTGTAATCGGACGCGTGTGAAAAGACCCCGCTCCGGCGGGGTTTTTTCTTTATATTTTCAGAATTTATTGCATTGAGTCGTTTGATCGTCAGAGTTCAAATAAAATCGAAGGTTTGCGGTTTACTTGGGATGAGGAGTTAGTGTGAAAAATATCATGAAGATCGCCGGCTGGATTGATCTTATAAATATCGGCATTGGCAAGATCTCTATTTGGATGATTTTCGCGGCGACTGCAATCAGCGCCGGCAATGCCTTGGTACGCTATATTTTTGGCATAGGCTCCAACGCCTTCTTAGAAGTTCAGTGGTATCTTTTCGCCGCCGTTTTTATGTTGGGTGCGGGCTACGGCTTTCTGCACAACGTGCACGTCCGTATTGACGTCCTTGCTAGCAGGTTGTCCGATCGAACACGTAACTGGATAGACATCGGCGGCGTGATCGTGTTCCTTCTCCCATTTTGCGCAATGATGATTTACATGGGGGTACCGCTATTGGAGCGTGCCTACGTATCCGGCGAGACATCCTTTAGCCCAGGTGGTTTGATTCGCTGGCCCATATACGCGTTAATCCCCGTTGGATTTGCGCTCTTGGCGTTGCAGGGCTTATCTGAGCTTGCAAAGCGCGTCAATTACCTCTTTTTTGATGGTGTTGATGTCTTGAACTACGAGCACGAGGCGAATCAAAAAAGAGACAAGATTGAGGCGGAAGCGAGGGACGCAGCATGATTGAATTTTTGAGTGAAAACTTTGTGCCCTTCATGTTTATTGGGCTGTTCTGTTTTCTGTTGACAGGCTTCCCCGTTGCATTTTCACTGGCTGCCACGGGCTTGACCTTCGGTTTCATTGGGATGGAGTTCGGTCTTTTCCCAGACGTTTTGTTTCAAGCGCTGCCGCTTCGTATGTTGGGCATCATGTCCAACGAAACGCTGTTGGCGATTCCGTTTTTTACGCTCATGGGCATTATTCTTGAGAGAAGCCGAATGGCCGAGGAGCTGCTCGAGACGGTGGCCCAGGTGTTTGGTCCCGTGCGAGGTGGCCTTGCCGTCGCGGTGATTATGGTGGGTGCCTTGTTGGCGGCCACCACGGGTGTCGTAGCGGCTGCCGTGATCTCTATGGGTCTTATTTCATTGCCTATCATGCTGCGCTATGGGTACAACCGAACCATTGCGACCGGCGCGATCACCGCCTCAGGAACGTTGGCTCAAGCGCTACCGCCTTCCTTGGTGCTCATCGTCTTGGCAGACCAGTTAGGCCGTTCTGTGGGCGACATGTACCAAGGTGCGCTGTATCCGGGTCTGATGTTGGTCAGCCTCTACTTGCTGTTCATCGCTGGCGTGGCATTGATTCGGCCGAAATGGGTGCCTGCGCTACCCAAAGAGGCGCGTATTTATATTGAGCCGACAGGCAGCAGCGGTCACTGGTCGCTTTTGGCCTTGTTCGTTCTTTGTGGCGTGGTGGGCTATATTTGGTCGGAGCTGCACGAGAGCATCATGAATCCGCTATTGCAGCGTGAGACGCCCGCACCCGGTGATGAAACGTTGATTATGTCGACCACCGTGGCATCGTTCCTAGCGATGTCGCTTGCTTTCGCAAACAAATTTTTGCGTTTGGGTTTGCTCTCTCGCCTGACTGAGCAGGTAACGTTTGTACTCATTCCACCCCTTGTCTTGATCTTCTTGGTACTCGGGACGATCTTTTTGGGTATTGCAACGCCAACCGAGGGCGGTGCGATGGGCGCGGTGGGTGCGTTCCTGATGTCTTTACTCAGAGGGCGGCTGACATTTGCTGTTCTAACGGGGGCCTTGGAGAACTCCACACGTCTATCGATCTTTGTGATGTTCATCTTGGTCGGATCGACTGTCTTTAGCTTCACCTTCAACGCTGCCGATGGGCATATTTGGGTCGAGCACTTGTTTAGCAAGGTGCCAGGTGGTCAGATCGGATTCCTGATTGTCGTAAACAGTCTGGTCTTCTTCTTGGGCATGTTCATTGATTTCTTTGAAATTGCTTTCATTGTCATTCCAATGCTCGCCCCAGTCGCGGAGAAGATGGGAATCGACTTGGTTTGGTTTGGTATCTTGCTTGCGATGAACATGCAGACGTCGTTCCTGACACCGCCATTTGGATTCGCGTTGTTCTATTTACGCAGCGTTGCCGCTCGTAAAGACTACACCGATGAGGTGACGAAAGAGCGCATCCCCGCGGTTAAAACAACGCAGATCTATAAGGGTTCAATCGCCTTTATCATCCTGCAGTTGATCATGGTCGCGGTGATTATGTTCAACCCTGAACTGGTATCGGGCGGTATCACCCAAACGAAGAAGCTGAGCGCAGAAGCGGTAGAGAACTTGTTGGATGCGCCTGTGGAAGACTACGGGTCGGGTACCGGCACGAACGACAATTGGTAACCGGTAACTCCGGTATGCAGGTTGATATCCAGATCCTAGACCAGCGGCTGCGCGAGGCGATGCCCGCGTACGCCACGGCTGGCAGCGCTGGGCTTGACTTGCGGGCATGCTTAGAGGTGCCTCTCACGCTTGAGCCTAACGCGTGGCAGCTGGTCCCTACGGGTATGGCGATGTACTTGGCTGACCCTGCCTTTGCTGCCATGATCCTGCCCCGTTCTGGCATGGGGCATAAGCACGGCATTGTTTTGGGTAATTTGGTCGGCTTGATCGACAGCGATTATCAGGGCCAGCTCATGGTGAGCGCTTGGAACCGCAGCCAGAAGGCATTCACTATCGAGCCGATGGAGCGAATTGCGCAACTGGTGATCGTGCCCGTTGTGCAAGCGCGCTTCAACGTGGTTGAGGCCTTCGCCGATACCAGTGAACGCGCTGGCGGTGGTTACGGCTCGACGGGGCGCCGCTAGGCTTCAACTGTGCGCCCGCGCTCAGACGGCAGCCGGAATCAAAACTGAAACCGAAACCGAAACCTCAGTGCAAGTGACCGCAATCGGGTCCGTGCACATGGGGCTCATCGGCCTCACGGTTGCTGCCTGCGTCGTCAGACAGCCGCAAAAAACCAGTGCCTAATGTGCCGGCGCCGACCTCACTAATGGTGGCATCACGCACGCTGTGCACGGATGCACTGATACGGATGGCAATCCCCGCGAGGGGGTGGTTGCCATCCAGCACCACGTGTTCTGGGTAAATGTCGGACACAAAAAACAACTTGTTTGACGGAGCCTCGGCGTTGCAACCGGGCGGCAAGCCTTCAAACACCATGCCGTCTTCTAGGTTCTCTGGAAATAGGCTGCGCTTTTCCAGGAAAACCAGGCTCTCGTCGTATTCGCCGAAGGCGTCGATGGGCTCAATCTGCAGTTCCACCTGATCGCCGACTACGTGGCCAAGCAACGCGTCTTGCAATTTTGGGAGCAAGTCGTCGCCACCGACTAAAAATTCAATGGCCTCGTCGGTCTGGTCTAGCACCTCACCCAACGTATCTTTTAGCGTCCAGCGCAGCCCGACCACGCATTGTTCTGTAATTTTCATAGGACAATTGTCCCATGATCCAAGATAACGAGACGCCCACTGGCGCACAAATGCCACAGGATATTGCCAAACCATCGGCCTTATTGGGGGGGCTTAGCCCAACGGACTTCATGATGGCGCATTGGCAGAAGAAGCCCTTGCTGATACGGGGCGCGTATGGCGCGCTCCCTGCCATGTTGTCTCGTGCCGAGTTGTTTGACTGGGCTTGTCGCGAGGGCGTTGAGTCCCGCCTCATAGAAGACAAGGCGGGGAAGTGGGCGATGCGCAAGGGGCCCTTTACAAGCAAGATCCTATCCAGCGTCAAAACGCCCACGTGGACATTGCTTGTCCAGGGCGCCGAGGTGCTGCATCCAGCCGTGGCTGAGTTGCTGTCAGCTTTTCGTTTTTTACCCGACGCTCGCCTAGACGATGCCATGGTGTCGTGGGCGTCAGATGGTGGCGGTGTTGGCCCGCACTTTGATAGTTACGACGTCTTCCTGTTGCAGCTGTCTGGCACCCGTCGTTGGCAGATTGGCCCGCAGAAGGACCTGCGGCTACAGGCAGATATGCCTCTGAAGCTATTGGCACACTTTGAGCCCGAGGAGACCCATTTACTTGGTCCAGGCGACATGCTTTATTTGCCGCCCAAGTGGGCGCACAACGGTGTGGCGCAAGGCGATGACTGCATCACGCTATCCGTAGGGTTTAAGGCACCAGCACGTGGTGGTTTGCTTGGTGAGGTACTGTTAAGACTGGGAGAAATGCTCGATGACGAGACGCTTTACAGTGATCCCAATCAGCCGGCAACCCGCGAGCCGGCCCGCATGCCTGCAGCGCTGGGTGACTTTGCGCGAGACGCCATTGATCGCGTCTTGACGCAACCATTGGCATTGGCGTGTGCGCTAGGCGAGGTGATGACTGATCCCAAGCCGGGTGTGTGGTTTGAAGCGCCAGAGGCCCCTTTTGAGGCGGTGTTGGGTGCTGGCTTGGGCATTCGTGTCAATGTCAAAACCCGCCTGCTGTACGACGACGGACACGTGTTTATCAACGGCGAGAGCTATGTGGCTGGCGGACATGACTTCGAACTCTTGAGACAACTCGCGAATCATCAGCAGCTGGGTGCAAGCGATCTCGGAGCGCTGAGCGCGGATGCGCTGACTCTGGTTTCAGAGTGGTACGAGGCCGGGTGGGTGGATGCGCAGGTATAGCGTCGGGAGATCGTCGTAGAGACGACCCCCCGGTGCCCGTTACGACTGACCGGGTCTATTGCAGGTCGGCGGCAATCACCGACAGGATGCGCTTGGCGAGTTCAGGCGTCACGGCGTCACCCGCCGAATTAGTCACCGATACGGTGGTCAACGTCGGCTGACGATCCAAGCCGATGCGGTACTGCAGGGCCTCGATCTCCTTTTTCTTGGCACCGAATAATTTGGAGAAAAAGCCGGGGTCTTCAGTGTCTGCATCGTCAGCGTAGCGCACGAAATACACGCCTTTTGTCTTGTCGCGGTCTTCTACCGTGAAGCCTGTGCGGTCTAAGGCCAGACCGACGCGGCGCCAAGCGCGCTCAGGATTCTCAGCCAAGGTAACGGAGGCCCCATTCGCGGTGCTCTTCAGCTGGGCTTTTGGCACCACAGCGGTTTGTTCTACCGCCTGTGCTGCCTCAGACTCCGAGGCACCCAAGCGCAACATGATGCGGCGAAGAAATTCGTTTTCTAGCTCAGCATCCGCTGGACGGGGTTGCCAGCGCGTATCTTGATTGGCTCCCCCGGTGTAGACCTCGATCATGCCGCGGTGGGTGACGTAAATTTCCGTTTCCCCGGCGGCATTGCGCTCAATGCGGGTGCGAAACTTGTCCAACTCACCTGTTGAGTACAGGGTATCAAGCAACTTTCCCAGGGACTCGCGTATGAAGTCCAAAGGCAGCTTGGCCCGGTTTTCAGCCCAGTCGGTCTCCATGACGCCAATGTCTTTTCGGTTGACGTTCAATAAGAAGCCGCTGTCTTGCCAAAAGGCCTCCAACGGGTCCCATAGCGCGCCTGCATCGCGTTTTACGACCAGCCAGCGTTCGGTACCTGCGCGCTCAATGCGGACATCTCCCACGCTGTTGGCCGCGGTAGGCACGTTCGACTCGCCAACACGGGCGTTGAACTGGCTGGCTTTGACGGTGCCGGATGATTGGAAGGCGGTGTCATTGCTGATCTGCGTCAAATCAGGCGGCACTTCTAATGCGTTGCCTTGCTCGGCGGTTTTGTAGTCCACTTTATCGTTGCCAAAAGAGGAGCAGCCAGCGAGCGCGATCGCAGCCACACCCATTGCCAAGCCGCGCGCGATGGGCAGCATGTTTACATTCAAGGTCATACGTCGGAATCGGATCATGGTTGAGAGGTTAAGTGAGGCCTGCCGGTTATTAGATGGGCGAATTTCTCGTGGCGCCGATAGCGTGGGTTATAGAATGCCACAGGTTTTCATCGCCGCTTCTAAGGCGGCGTGGTTGCCCTCAGAGAGTGGTGTCATGGGCAGGCGCAACGTTGGTTGGCATAGGCCCATACGGGCCGCGGCCCATTTGACGGGGATGGGGTTGGCTTCTATAAACAGGTTTTTGTGCAGCGGCATCAACGCCAGTTGCTTAGCCGCAGCGTCCTTGGCGTCCCCTGCGAGTGCGGCGACGCACAAGTCATGCATGGCCTTTGGCGCGACGTTTGCCGTCACACTGATGTTGCCATGGCCGCCCAATAAGATCAGGGCAACGGCGGTCGGGTCATCGCCTGAGTAAATGGCAAAGTCGCTGGGTACATCTTTAATCAGGTGCAAGGCACGGCTCATATCGCCTGTGGCCTCTTTAATGCCCACAATACCGGGCACTTGGGCTAGGCGCAAGACGGTGTCATGGCCCATGTCCGCAACGGTGCGTCCTGGCACGTTGTACAACACCATGGGCAAATCCACGGCTTCCGCGATCGCCTTGAAGTGTTGGTAAATGCCTTCTTGCGTTGGCTTGTTGTAATAGGGCACGACTTGTAGTTGGCAGTCTGCCCCGACATCCTTGGCAAATTTGGCCAGTTCAATAGCCTCTGCGGTGGAGTTCGCGCCGCAACCGGCCATGATGGGAACACGGCCTTTGGCCTGCTCCACAGACACCCGGATGATGTCGCGGTGCTCTTGCACGTTGACGGTAGGTGACTCCCCCGTTGTACCCACCACGCCGATACAGTCTGTGCCCTGATCGATGTGCCAGTCGATCAGCTTGCGTAAGCCGTCGTAATCCACACTGCCATCGGGCAACATGGGGGTGATAAGGGCGACGATGCTACCGGTAATCATGCGCATGGTGTAAGACTCAGTGTGAATACGTTAAATTGACATTCTACCCAGTGCGGGCGGCCCTGCATCTGGGTGCATTGCGACGATACGCTGAATAAATCGTCCGTCGGGATGTGCGGCGCTCGGTGGCTCAAAACCATCCTCGTAGGCGACCACTCGCAGCCCGGCAGCCAGATCCAGCGACTCACCTGGACTCAGTAGAAATGCGGGGCGGCTGGGGCGGCCGATAGTTTCTTGCCCGCGCGCAAACGTCTCTGAGATTAGGACCCCCTTAGAACGCAGACTTCGCTGCAGTTGTGCCCAAATCGGACGCCACAAATAGTGCGTCATCACGATGGCATCAAACTGCCTATCGGGTAACGGCCAGTCGCCGTTTTCTATATCGGCACACACGACCGAAATCGACTCGCGCGCGCTGGCGTCTTGCTCGTCGCGCCCCTGCAATGTCGCTAAGGCCGCGGCGTCCTTGTCCAACGCGGTCACGCGGTGGCCCTGTGCGCTGAGGTAAAGGCTGTGCCGACCGGCGCCGCTGGCCACGTCAAGGACGTCGGCGTTGGGCGATAGCAGATGGGCCCAACGCAAAACCCAAGGGGAGGGAGCGCCCCAGCCGTGTTGGTTAGATGTCATAGCAAGGCATCGCGGTTAAGCCGCCAGGGATACGTTTGAATTAGAAACAGCTCCAGAGCTGGTCGGCTAAGGTGACCATCAGCATCGGGTCGCGGTAAAGGCTAAATACGAGGGCCAGACCCAGGACCGCCGCCGCCCATGGCACAGCTCGTTTCAGCAGACGCTGGGGTCGCTGTGCGGATGGCGCTGGCTCATGAGAGGGCGTTGGGTTGGTGTGCATCTGACACCGCCTAGGCGGGCTGTAATTGGTTGTTGCGTTCTATAGAGGCTTCGTTGATGGGTAAGTTCAGTGCGCTAGCGATCAACCCCAAGGCGATCGCAAGATACCAAACCACATCATAGGAGCCTGTGGTGTCGTATAACAAGCCACCTAACCATACCCCCATAAAACTACCGATTTGGTGGGAGAAGAAAACAAAGCCGCCCAACATGCTCAGGTGAGATACGCCGAAAATTCCCGCCACGATGGCGTTGGTAGGCGGCACCGTCGACAACCACAACACGCCCATGACAGCCGAGAAAATATAGACACTGGTCGGTGTAAGCGGGGCTATCACAAAGACCGAGATGACCACTGCGCGTGCCAGGTAGATGGCCGATAAGATTTTGCGATTAGCGATGCGTTGACCGAGCAGACCCGCCGCGTAGGTGCCGATGACGTTAAACAGGCCGATCAGTCCTAGGGAGTAGGCGGCAACGTGGGGAGCAAAATCGTGGTCGCGCAGGTAGCTGGGCATGTGTACGCCAATAAAAACCACCTGAAACCCGCACACAAAATAACCCGCCATGAGCCACTGAAAGCTGGGGTAGCGTGCCGCCTCGCGCAGCGCTTGCAAGATGGTTTGATCGCGAACGGGGGCTTTGCCGCCTGCAAAGCTACTTTCTCTCAGGCCATAGGCTAGGGGAATGATCAACAAAACAGCCACGGCCAGCACCGTGAGGGCGTTGTGCCACCCCAGCTGATAAATCAGTTGGCCCTCTACCGGCACCATTAAAAACTGTCCAAAGGAGCCGGCTGCAGCGGCAACGCCCATTGCCCAAGAACGCCGTTCAGCCGCAATGTTTCTACCGATAATCCCGTAAATAATTGCGTACGTGGTGCCCGCTTGGGCTGCGCCAATGAGCACGCCTGTGGTCAAGATAAACAGCAACGGCTGGCTGGTAAACGCCATGCCGCAGAGCCCCAGCGCATAAAAGATGGCACCCGCGATGAGCACCCGGAACGCTCCAAAACGGTCCGCCAACATGCCAGCGAAAATCCCGAAGAAGCCCCATGACAAATTTTGTATCGCGATGGCTAAGGAGAAACTCTCCCGATCCCAGCCATACTCTTGCGTGATGGGCTGCAGCCACAGACCAAATCCGTGCCGAATACCCATGGCAAGTGTGACGATGGCGGCGCCACAAATAAGTATTTGGGCGGTACTGAGGCTGTTAGATTTGTTATCCATTCGATTAATGTAGCGACAATCGAGGACCCCTTGACGCGGCACCGGTAATCCAGAAGACTGTTTTTTTATCCATAACTGTTTATAACAACAGCCTTTGTTTCCTGATTTCGATACAATTTCTCGCCATGGCCACTAAACAAACACCAAACAGTCAAAGCGCAAACGGCGCTGATTATGGCGAGGGCTCTATCCGAGTCCTGAAAGGGCTTGAGCCTGTCAAACAGCGCCCTGGCATGTATACCCGCACGGACAACCCCTTGCACATTATTCAAGAGGTGCTCGATAACGCCGCCGATGAAGCGTTGGCCGGCTTTGGTAAGCGAATCACCGTGGCCTTACAAACCGACGGTTCGGTCACCATTGAAGACGATGGTCGTGGCATTCCGTTCGGTATGCACCCCGAAGAAAAGGCCCCTGTCGTCGAGTTGGTGTTCACGCGCTTGCATGCGGGCGGTAAGTTTGACAAGGGCAAGGGCGGCGCCTACAGCTTCTCGGGTGGTTTGCACGGCGTCGGTGTCAGCGTGACCAATGCCTTGTCTACGCGGCTGGAGGTCACCAGTTATCGCGAAGGCAAGGTCGCGCACCTTGTGTTCTCTAAGGGCGACGTGATTGAACCGCTGCAGATACGAGCCGCCGGACCCGGCGATCGCAAGGGTGGCACCACGGTGCGGGTGTGGCCACAGGCCTCTTATTTCGAGAGCAGTGTCGTCCCCATGTCTGACCTCACGCATCTGCTGCGCTCAAAAGCGGTGCTGATGCCCGGGGTGATCGTGACCCTGACGCAAGAGAAAACCGGCGAGTCGCAGCAGTGGCAGTACAAGGGTGGGTTGCGCGACTACTTGACGCAGAACATTCAGGCCGACCCCGTCATTCCGTTGTTCGATGGCGAGGGCTTTGCGGACAATGCGAGTGATAGCTTTGCCGAAGGCGAGGGCGCTACATGGTGCGTCGCGTTCACCGAGGAAGGGCACCCGGTCCGCGAGAGCTACGTCAACCTCATTCCGACGTCTGCGGGTGGTACGCACGATAGCGGCCTGCGCGATGGTTTATTTACCGCGGTTAAAAGCTTTATCGAGTTGCATGCGCTGTTGCCCAAGGGGGTTAAGCTACTGCCCGAAGATGTCTTTGCCCGTGCCAGTTATGTGTTGTCTGCCAAGGTGCTAGACCCGCAATTTCAAGGGCAAATTAAAGAGCGCCTGAACAGCCGTGACGCGGTGCGTTTGGTTTCTAGCTTTGTTCGCCCGGCCTTGGAGTTGTGGCTTAACCAGCATGTCGAGCACGGAAAGAAGCTCGCCGAGTTGGTGATTAAGGCGGCACAGAGCCGCCAAAAAGCGGGTCAAAAAGTGGAAAAGCGCAAAGGGTCCGGTGTGGCTGTGTTACCCGGCAAGCTCACCGATTGCGAAAGCCGTGACATCAGCCACAACGAATTATTTTTAGTCGAGGGTGACTCGGCGGGAGGCAGTGCCAAGATGGGACGGGACAAGGAGTCTCAGGCCATTTTGCCCCTGCGCGGCAAGGTGCTGAACACATGGGAGGTCGAGCGTGACCGCTTGTTTGCCAACAACGAAATACACGATATTGCCGTGGCGATTGGGGTTGATCCCCATGGCGTTGAGGACACGCCCGACTTGAGTGGACTGCGTTACGGCAAGATTTGCATCTTGTCTGATGCCGATGTGGATGGGTCGCACATTCAAGTCTTGTTGCTCACACTTTTCTTCCGCCATTTTCCCAAGCTGATCGACACCGGTCATGTATTCGTCGCGCGCCCGCCGTTGTTCCGTGTGGATGCCCCCGCGCGTGGCAAGAAGCCGGCTGCGAAGATCTACGCCTTGGACGAGGGCGAGCTCACCGCGATACTGGATAAGTTGCGTAAAGACAATGTGCGTGAATCTAGCTGGTCCATTAGCCGCTTTAAGGGGTTGGGCGAGATGAGCGCTGTACAGCTTTGGGACACCACGCTCAACCCGGATACACGCCGTTTGTTGCCTGTGAAATTGGGCGCTTTGGGCGAGTCAGGCACGCGCACCGAGTTAAACAAGCTCATGGGTAAAGGCGAGGCGGCATCGCGCCGCGAGCTGATGGAACTAAATGCCGACGAGATTGAGGTAGATATCTAATGAGTGATGACAGCTTGGTATTCGAGGCGACCGCGGGTGATGACGGCGAGGACACGCTAGCCACCTACGCGCAACGAGCGTATTTAGAGTACGCCTTGAGCGTTGTGAAAGGGCGTGCACTCCCCGACGTGTGCGACGGTCAAAAGCCTGTCCAACGCCGCATTCTTTACGCGATGCAACGCATGGGGCTGGGGCACGGAAGTAGCGGTGCGCCCAAGCCCGTCAAGTCCGCACGCGTGGTGGGTGATGTGTTGGGCCGTTTTCACCCACACGGCGATCAGGCCGCTTACGACGCCCTCGTGCGCATGGCGCAAGACTTTAGTCAGCGCTACCCCTTAATTGACGGGCAAGGTAACTTTGGTAGTCGTGACGGCGATGGCGCTGCGGCCATGCGCTACACCGAAGCGCGCCTGGCCAAGATCACCACGCTGTTGCTCGACGAGATCGATGAGGGGACTGTTGACTTTATTGCCAACTACGATGGGTCAACGGAAGAGCCTCGTCAGCTGCCTGCGCGCTTGCCCTTCACGTTGTTAAATGGCGCGAGTGGTATTGCCGTCGGTATGGCGACGGAAATACCCAGCCACAACCTGCGCGAAGTGGCCAACGCCTGCGTCGCGATGGTCAAAAACCCCCGGCTTTCCGACGAAGAGTTGTTGACCTACTTGCCCGCACCCGACTTTCCGGGTGGTGGTCAAATCATCAGCGGTGCCGCTGATATCGCCCAAGCCTACCGAACGGGTAGGGGGAGCTTAAAGGTCCGTGCCCGTTGGGTCATTGAGGACTTGGCGCGTGGTCAGTGGCAGTTGGTGGTGACTGAGCTGCCCCCGGGCGTCAGTACCCAACGCGTCTTGGAGGAGATCGAAGAGATCACCAACCCCAAGGTAAAAACGGGCAAGAAGGCCTTAAGCGCCGATCAAACGCAACTAAAAGCCAGCACGCTCGCGGTGCTGGATGTGGTGCGTGACGAGTCAGGTAAAGAGGCCGCGGTGCGCTTGGTCTTTGAGCCCAAGACCCGCACGGTATCTCAGGAAGAGCTCATTACCCAACTGCTCGCGCACACCAGCTTGGAGACCTCCAGCAGTATCAACCTCACCATGGTGGGCATTGATGGCAAGCCGGTTCCGAAGTCGCTGCGCACCATGCTGTTCGAGTGGGTGACCTTCCGCCAGTCCACCATCGTCAAGCGCAGTGAAAACCGCTTAAGTAAGGTGTTGGACCGCATCCATATTTTGGAAGGCCGACAACTGGTCTTGCTGAACATTGATGAGGTCATTGCCATCATTCGTCAGAGCGATGACCCCAAGGAAGCGCTGATGTTGCGCTTTAAGTTATCGGAGCGTCAAGCGGAAGACATCTTAGAAATCCGCTTGCGTCAGTTGGCGCGCTTAGAGGCTATCAAGATTGAGCAAGAGCTCAGTAAGCTGCGTGACGACCAAGCGCGGCTGGAGGACATCTTGAATAACCCCAGCAGCTTGAAGCGCCTGATGATCAAAGAGATCGAGACGGACGCCAAGGCGTTTGGCGATGAGCGCCGTACCCTGATCCAAGAAGAAAAACGAGCGGTCGCCGAGATCAAGGTCGTTGACGAGCCACTCACAGTGGTGGTCTCTGACAAAGGCTGGGTGCGTACCCGCACGGGTCACGGACACGCTGCAGACGTCTTCGCGTTCAAGGCAGGCGATACGTTGCGTGATACCTACGAGTGCCGCAGTGTGGACACCTTGATTGTCTTGGGAAGCAACGGTCGCACCTACTCACTCTCCGTTTCCGCCTTGCCGGGGGGGCGCGGGGATGGCCAGCCGATCACTACGCTCATTGAGCTAGAGGCGGGCACGCAAGTGGCTCATTACATGGCCGGCCCTGGGGATGCCGGTTTTGTGTTGTCCACCACGGATGGCTACGGCTTTGTTGCCCAGATCCAAGACATGGTCAGCCGACAAAAGGCTGGTAAGGCGTTCATTAACGTTCCTGACGGTGTGGGCGTTAATGCCCCCAGCCCGCTGCTCATACAACAGGTTACGGAGGCCGGCACGCAGGGTGTCATGGCAACGCACGTGGCCTGCGCCTCGGTGGGTGGGCGTATTCTCACCTTCGAATTGACCGAGCTCAAGCACATGCCCAAGGGCGGTCGCGGACTGATGCTGATAGACCTCGTCGACAAAGATGTGTTGGCGGGCGCCGCTGCGTTCACGCGCAGTGTGCTGATCACCGGCATTGGCCGTGGTGGGAAGGTGCGCGAAGAGGGCTTAGAGATCCGCAGTCTAAATAACGCCCGCGCCCCGCGTGGTCGCAAAGGCAAGTCGGCTGACTTTGGCTTCAAGCCTAACGGCGTCAAGCGGGTGCTTTAACCCTGTGCCTGCCGCACGCGTCTTAGGCCTTGGGCGGTAGGCTGATAGAGAACTCGTAAAGGGGCAAGCGGTCTGGCGAGAAATAGCGGACCAAGGTTTCTTTGACGGTTTTGAAAGCCAGCTCGTCCCAAGGAATCTCGTCGGGCGCAAACAAACGCGCCTCTCGGGTTTCGTGGCCGGGTGCAAATACGTCGCTGGTCAAGGTCGCTTGATAGAAAAAATGCACCTGACCAACGTGCAACACGCTGATCAGCGTGAACAAAGGCCCCATCGCGAACTGCGCGCCCGCCTCTTCTACGGTTTCTCTGGCCGCGCCCTCAGAGGTCGACTCGCCCATCTCCATGAACCCAGCGGGTAGCGTCCATTTGTCTATGCGTGGCTCAATATTACGTCGGCATAAAAGCACGCGTTCCGCGCCAGTTGTTGGGTCTTTCCAAATTGGAAGGGTCCCCACCACATTGAGCGGATTGAGGTAGTGAACCGTCGCGCAAGCGGTGCAGACGGCGCGGAGTTTATCGTCCCCATCATCGGGTGTGCGTTGTTCCGTTGGTTGCCCGCAGGCGCGGCAAAAGCGGGAGGAGCGGTCTGGATACATGGTGGCTTTGTTGGCTGTAGACCCACTATGCTACCAAGCCTTGGTCTATGCGCAAAACCCGTGGGCGATTCACCTTTAGATGGTGTGTAATCAAGACATGGCGTCTGTACAAAATTGCGACAAGCCCGGAGCGGCTGAGAACACCCTTGGCTATGTACCCGACTGGGCCTTGCCCGCGGGGGTTGCTGCCTTGATGACGCACCGGCACGGGGGGCAGTCACGTGCGCCCTACGACACGCTGAACTTGGGCGACCACGTCGGCGATGACCCCGTCGCAGTCGCGGCCAATAGGCGCCTGCTTTGTCGCACATTGGGGGTGAAGACCGCTTTTTTGCAACAGGTGCATGGTGAGGCGGTGCATGTACTTCGTCCTGAGTCCGGCGAGGCTGGGGCGATAGAAGCGGACATTGCCATTGCACAGACCGTTGGCTTGGCGGCCACCATCATGGTGGCTGACTGCCTACCGATTTTGTTTGCACACCGCCAACGCCCTATTGTGGCCGCCGCGCATGCGGGCTGGCGTGGTTTGGTGGGTGCCGATTGGGTTGGCCACGCGCACCCCGGCGCCGCATCAGAACAAGGCAAGCATGGTCGACATGGGGTTGTGGCACGGACGCTTTCGGCGTTGCAATCGCTAACTGGGCAGACGAGCGAGGCGTTGGTAGGCGATCTTTGCGTTTGGTTGGGGCCCTGTATCGGTCCCCAAGCTTTCGAGGTTGGGGAGGAGGTCCGCGCCGCGTTCATCGCGCGTCACGCAGAAGACGCCTGCTATTTTGTGCCGCAAGGCAAGCCAGACCCAAGCTCAAACCCCAGCCTGCGGGGCGATCAAGCGCAGGGTAGCCATGGGATGACCGCTACCAAATACCTCGCGGACTTACCCGGACTCGCACGCGCCGAGTTAGCGCGCTTGGGCGTGCGTGCCGTGTCGGGGAATGACGGTGGGGCGGCGTGGTGTACCGTGGCAAATGCCAAGGCGTACTTCTCATACCGTCGAGATCAGTCCACCCTTGGCGGCAGTGGCCGCATGGCGGCGCTGGTGTGGCTCAGGGGCTGAGCCGGGGCATTCAGGGCGTCTCGTCTTTGCTGTCACCTGCCTTTGACGCGGCTGTTTTCGCTTCTTGCGCCTCTTTGGCTAAGCGCGCTTTTTTCCGGTCAGGTGTTTTTAAGACGTAAATCACCAAGGCCACCGGAAAAAGGCCATACAAAATAAAGGTGAAGAGGGCGCCAACTAGGCTTCCGTTGGCATGGGAGGCCTCAGCTGCGGCCATCATGAGTGCGACATAAAGCCATGCAATAACAATAACGTACAAGGCAATCCTTTCAAAAGTTGCATTCTTTTTAGTTAAGAAAGAGTCGACATCGTTACAATTACCCCTGTTGTAACTAAGGCGACTTAAATGGACTCTCAGGCAAAATGGTTAGACGCTGCTCAGCAGTGGCAGCAAACCCTCATGGCTCAATGGGGCTCGCTCGCCAAACAAGCAGGCCTACCCAGCACCGGCTTTGCACCCCTAGGCGGTCTGCCAGACAGCCAAGCGATGACGCAATTGTCCACGCAAATGGGCGACATGACACAGGTCTTTGCTAAAGCCATGACGCAAATCATGGCACAAGGCGCCGGACAAACTGGCGGCAGCGCCATGCCGGAGATGCCAGAGATGCCGCAGTTTGACATGGCGGCGTTGATGCAAATTCAGTCGGCATATCAGCGCGACCTGACTGGTTTAAATGAAGCAACCGCTGCCGATGAAACGCAGCGTGACCGCCGTTTTTCTGCGCCCGCGTGGCAGGCCAACGTCGCCGCGAAGCGCGCTGCATCCATGCATCTGATGAACGCCCGTGCACTGCTCTCTTTGGCTGAAGCGGTCAAAGGGTCGGAAAAAGTGAAGGCACGGATGCGCTTCTCCATACAACAGTGGTTGGACGCAACGGCACCCAGTAATTTCTTTGCACTCAACCCCGAAGCACAGCAGCTGGCCATAGACAGCAAGGGCGAAAGCATTGCCAAAGGTCTCAGCAACCTGTGGGCTGACGTGCAAAAGGGCCACGTATCCATGACCGATGAGTCGGTATTTGAGGTGGGGAAAAACGTGGCCACGAGTGAGGGCGCGGTGGTCTTTGAGAACGACCTGTTTCAACTCATCGAGTACAAGCCGCTGACAGCCAAGGTGCACGAGCGCCCCTTCTTGATGGTGCCCCCCTGCATCAACAAGTTCTACATCTTGGACTTACAACCTGAGAACTCATTTATTCGTTATGCGGTTGAGCAAGGCCACCGCACCTTCGTGGTGAGTTGGCGCAACCCGGACGAATCATTGGCCAACGCAAGTTGGGATGACTACATTGAGGATGCCGCTATCAAGGCGATCAAGACCGTCGGCGAGATCACCGGGTCGCCCACCATCAACGCGCTGGGTTTCTGCGTTGGCGGCACGATACTCAGCACGGCGGTGGCGGTTTTGGCTGCACGTGACGAGACACCCGTTAACAGCGTCACCCTGTTAACCACGCTACTTGATTTCAGCGACACGGGCGTCTTGGACGTCTTTATTGACGAATCATTTGTGAAGATGCGTGAGCTGCAGTTCGCCAAAGGCGGCCTGTTGCCGGGCAGCGACTTGGCCAATACATTCTCATTTTTGCGCCCCAATGATTTAGTTTGGAACTACGTGGTTGGCAACTACCTGAAAGGGGAGTCGCCTCCGCCGTTTGATCTTTTGTACTGGAACGGAGACTCAACCAACTTACCTGGCCCGTTTTACCACTGGTACCTACGCAACACCTACTTAGAAAATCGCTTGGTGAAGCCGCAATCGACCATCGTTTGTGGCGAGTCCATTGACTTCAATAAAGTTAAATTGCCCGCCTACATCTATGGCTCTCGCGAAGACCATATCGTCCCCATTGGTGGCGCGTATGCCACGACCCAGCACTGGAAGGGCCCCAAGCGATTTGTGATGGGGGCATCGGGCCACATCGCTGGCGTGATTAACCCCGCGAGCAAAGGCAAGCGCAGTCACTGGCTTGGTTCAAACAAAAAATTTCCTGCCGACGTCAACGAGTGGATCGCCGATGCTGAGGAGCACAAGGGCAGCTGGTGGAGCGATTGGGCTGCGTGGCTGAGTGGGCATGCGGGTAAGAAAATTGCTGCGCCAAAGAGCTATGGGAGTGGGGCGCGTGGCAAGTTCAAGGCCATTGAGCCTGCGCCGGGACGCTACGTCAAAGTAAAAGCGCCACCGGTTGAGCCGTTTGTTGCAGCGAAGTAAGGCGAAAACAGCGCGGGTTTTACAACACGCATTTTTAATTTAATTATTCAAGTAACCAACTGTTAGAGGGAAGCATGGAAGACATCGTTATTGTTGCTGCGGCGCGCACAGCCGTCGGAAAATTTGGTGGTTCGTTGGCGGGTGTACCCGCCACGGACTTGGGTGCAGCGGTCATCAAGGACTTGCTGCGCCGCACGGGCATCGCGCCTGAATTGGTCGGTGAGGTGATCATGGGCCAAGTGCTGACTGCAGGCGTGGGGCAAAATCCTGCACGTCAAGCAGGCATGAAGGCGGGCTTGCCTAAAGAGGTTCCGGCGCTCACCATCAATGCCGTTTGCGGCTCCGGCCTAAAAGCCGTGATGCTGGCGGCGCAGTCTATCGCTTACGGTGACAGTGAGGTTGTGATTGCCGGTGGGCAAGAAAACATGAGTGCCAGCCCACACGTGCTGAACAAGTCACGCGATGGCCAGCGCATGGGTGACTGGAAAATGACGGACACCATGATCGTCGATGGCCTGTGGGACGTGTACAACCAGTACCACATGGGGATCACCGCTGAGAACGTAGCCAAGGAAAACGACATTAGCCGCGAAGCCCAAGACGCCTTGGCCTTGGCGAGTCAGCAAAAGGCGCGTGCGGCGCAAGACGCTGGCAAGTTCAAAGAGGAAATCGTGCCCGTGCACATTCCCCAGCGCAAGGGTGATCCCGTTGTGTTCGATACAGACGAGTTCGTTAACCGCAAGACGGATGCGGCTGTGTTGGCTGGCCTGCGTCCGGCGTTTGACAAAGCGGGCTCAGTTACGGCGGGCAATGCCTCTGGCATCAACGACGGTGCCGCCGCCGTGATGGTCATGTCTGCCAAAAAAGCGGCTGCCTTAGGCTTGACGCCCTTGGCGCGTATTGCCAGTTTTGCGACCAGCGGCTTAGACCCTGCGACCATGGGTATGGGCCCCGTACCCGCATCGCGCAAGGCCTTAGAGCGTGCCGGTTGGTCGGTGGGTGATATCGATGTCTTCGAGTTAAATGAAGCGTTTGCGGCGCAAGCGTGTGCCGTGAACAAAGCCTTGGGCATTGATCCTGCTAAGGTGAACTTAAACGGTGGCGCTATCGCCATTGGGCACCCTATCGGTGCGAGCGGCTGCCGTATTTTGGTCACCCTGTTGCACGAAATGCAACGTTCTGGTGCGCACAAAGGTTTAGCGGCGCTGTGTATCGGTGGTGGCATGGGTGTGTCCCTCGCCCTCGAGCGCGCTTGAGCCAGCACGACAATTATTTTTAACTTTTTAGCAGGATAAATCATGACAAATAAAGTAGCGTACGTCACCGGCGGTATGGGTGGCATTGGAACGGCCATGTGCCAGCGTTTGCATCAAGACGGCTTCACCGTTGTTGCCGGTTGCGGCCCGACGCGTGACTTCCAAAAGTGGTTGGACGAGCAGAAGGCTCTCGGCTTCACGTTCTACGCTTCTGTGGGCAACGTTGCCGAATGGGAGAGCACGGTTGATGCGTTTGCGAAAGCCAAAGCCGACCACGGCCCCATCTCTGTGTTGGTCAACAACGCGGGCATTACGCGTGACCGCATGTTTTTGAAAATGACGTTGGAAGACTGGAATGCGGTCATCTCCACCAACCTGACCTCTATGTTTAACGTGACCAAGCAAGTGGTCGCTGACATGGTGGAACAAGGCTTTGGCCGCATCATTCAGATCTCATCAGTCAATGGTCAGAAGGGTCAAGCGGGCCAAACCAACTACTCGGCCGCCAAAGCCGGTATGCATGGTTTCACCATGGCGTTGGCGCAAGAGATGGCAACCAAAGGCGTGACCGTCAACACGGTGAGCCCTGGCTACATTGGTACCGACATGGTGAAAGCCATTCGTGCTGACGTACTCGAGAAAATCGTTGGTACCGTGCCCGTTAAGCGCTTGGGAGAACCCAGCGAGATTGCCTCCATCGTTTCTTGGCTGGCGAGCCAAGAAAGCGGCTACTCCACTGGCGCTGACTTCTCAGTCAACGGCGGTTTGCACATCGGCTAAGCAGGACTAGGGCCTAGGTCCTGGACCTGAAACCCGAGCGCGCTGCAATGGTGCGCTCGGGTTTCTATCAAAGTTGTTTGGGCAGGTGCCAAGCCCGTAGTGTGGATAATCTCGTCATAGGCGATGCACGCCTGCTATTTGGGGTGATGTTCGGTGACGCTAATTCAGAATCAAGCTAACTTATCGGGGTTAGACGTCGGCAATTCATTGAGAAAAAATCAATGGAAAGTGTCGGTTGCACCCATGATGGCGTGGACCGATAGGCATTGCCGCTTCTTCCACCGCTTGCTGAGCCAGCGTACGCTGTTGTACACCGAGATGGTGACTACGGGCGCCCTCACGCATGGGGACGTGACGCGCCACTTGCGGTTTAACCGCGAAGAGCACCCGGCCGCTTTGCAGCTCGGTGGCAGTGAGCCGGCGGATCTCGCGCATGCAGCCAAGCTGGGGCAGCAATGGGGTTACGACGAAATAAACCTCAACTGTGGTTGCCCCAGTGATCGCGTGCAACGCGGCGCTTTTGGCGCTTGCCTGATGGCGACGCCCCAGCTCGTGGCTGATTGCGTTAAGGCCATGGTGGACGTGGTGGATATCCCCGTAACCGTGAAGCACCGCATTGGCATTGACCAAGAAGAGAGCTACGAATTTGTGCGTGACTTCGTCGGAACCGTGGCTGAAGCAGGGAGTGGCGTTTTCATTGTGCACGCCCGCAACGCGTGGTTGCAGGGGCTGTCCCCTAAGCAAAATAGGGAGGTGCCGCCCCTGCGCTATGAGTTGGTTTGGCGTCTCAAGCAAGACTTTCCGAATCTGGTGATTGTCAGCAACGGTGGCCTTAAAACCAACGACGATATGGCCCAACAACTCACCCATGTGGATGGCGTCATGCTCGGACGCGAGGCCTACTACAACCCTTGGCTTATGAGCGATTGGGACGCCCGTTACCACGGCGAGGCCGAAAGGGTGTTGGACCGCGACGCCGTCGAACTCGCCATGGTGGACTATATGGAGCGCGCTGCCGCTGAGGATGGCTGTCCTTGGTATGCCATCGCCAGACATATGCTGGGCTTGCGTCATGGTTTGCGTGGCGCGAGATATTGGCGCCAAGTTTGGAGCGACCACAAACTCAAACCACTCCCCCCGCGTGAGGTCTGGAAAATGGCACAAGCCCATGTCCTAGCCGCAGAGGAGGCGGTGCCCGTCGTCGCAACGTTATAAGCGTATCGCCCCAAATAATCGCTATAAAATAGGTTTGTGACTTCTATTCTGAACATCGCCGCATACAAGTTCGTTGATATCAACGACCGTGATGATCTGCGCGCGGCGGCCACCGAGCAGGCGCTGGCCTTGGATATTCGCGGAACCATTCTGTTGGCACCTGAGGGCATCAACCTCTTCTTAGCGGGTTCTGAGACCGGGATACGCGGGTTTATCGCGTGGATGCGTGCGGATGCCCGTTTTGCCGATATCTTCTGTAAAGAGAGCTGGTGTGAGGTGCAGCCGTTCCGACGCTTCTTTGTGAAGTTGAAGAACGAGATCATCCGCATGAATCACCCCACCATTCGCCCGTTAGCAGGTCGTGCGCCCGGCGTTGCGCCGAAGACGCTTAAGCGCTGGTTGGATCAGGGGCATGACGACAGCGGTAAGCCTGTCGTGATGCTGGATACCCGCAACGCTTTTGAGGTTGACTACGGCACCTTCACGGGTGCCATCGATTGGCGCATCACCAAGTTCACAGAGTTCCCTGAGGCTGTGGCGCAGCACAAGGCCGAGCTTGCGGACAAGACGGTGGTGAGCTTTTGCACCGGGGGTATCCGCTGCGAAAAAGGCGCCATCCTCATGCACGAGATGGGCCTAGACAACGTGATGCAGCTAGAGGGCGGTATTCTCCAATATTTTGAAGATGTTGGTGGCGATCACTACACAGGGGACTGCTTCGTTTTTGATGGTCGTGAGGCGTTGTCGCCCGACTTGAAGGCGCGCTCACAACATGCCAGCGCGTGGGCCTGCGAAGACCCTGATTTGGAAGACAAGCTGCAGCGCTTGAGCGCCCAAACTGCCTAGCTGGCCGCTTTCAGACCTTGGTCAAAGTGGACTTGCATGGCCTGTTGTGCCATGTCCGCGTCCCCTGCAATGATGGCGTTCAAGACGGCAGCGTGCTCGTCAATGGATGCCGCAACACGGCCATCCTTTAACAGCGATGACTGCCGGTTAACTTTCATTACCTTGCGCAGATCGTTGACCACTTGGATACGCCAACGGTTATCGGCCAACTCCAGAATACGCATATGAAACTGCTCGTTCAGCTCAAAAAACCGACGTGTATCTGTTTGGCTATCCACCATTTTGGCGTGCAAGGCCTTTAGCTCGGCCTTTTGAGGCAAGTCGGCATCACGCGCAACCACGGCCGCGGCATCGCTCTCTAGCAAGCAAAGCAGGTGGTAGACCTGCTGCAGATCGGCAGGCGAGACCTCGGTCACGTAGGCACCGCGCCGGACCTTCATCGTGACCAGCCCTTCGCTAGCCAATACCTTGAGGGCTTCTCGCAGCGGCGTGCGACTGATGCCCATATTCTCAGCAATACGTAATTCATCAATCCAGCTACCCGGGGCCAACTCGCGGTTGTAGATACGTTGGCGCAACAACTCAGCGACATCAAGGTAGAGGGCGCGTTGTTTGAGGGCGAGTTCGGACATATCGAGCGAGTAGGTGGGCGATTGAATCTACATCATACTGCAAATGTAATTCTGAATTCATAATTATGAATGATGTAGAATTCAGAGCGTTGTCCCTGCATCACACGCTTGCGGGTTGCTAGACTGTCTGACACGCTATACAAAACCTGCCTTGCCGCTTTTATTTCGAGTGAACACATGAGCCAAGATCCCCAGACTGATCGTCCCCCCGAGTTTCCTGCTCCTTCAACAAGCGACTGGCAGAAGGCGGCTGAAAAGTCTCTAAAAGGCAAGCCGCTCAGCACGCTCAATTGGGATACGCCTGAGGGCATCGTTGTCAAGCCGTTGTATACGGCCGAAGACACCGCTGATTTGCCACATACCAATACCTTGCCGGGCTTTGCACCGTATATCCGTGGTCCCCAAGCGACCATGTACGCGGTCCGGCCTTGGACGATCCGCCAGTACGCCGGCTTTTCGACGGCAACCGAATCCAACGCCTTTTACCGAAAGGCCTTGGCCGCTGGCGGTCAAGGGGTGAGCGTTGCCTTTGACCTCGCGACCCATCGTGGCTACGACAGCGACCACCCGCGCGTGACAGGCGACGTTGGCAAGGCGGGCGTCGCCATTGACAGCGTGGAAGACATGAAGGTCTTGTTTGACGGCATACCGCTGGACAAAGTCAGTGTCTCCATGACCATGAACGGTGCGGTCCTACCCGTGCTTGCAGGTTATGTCGTGGCGGCTGAGGAGCAGGGGGTGTCGCAAGCCCAGTTGTCCGGAACCATTCAGAACGACATTCTGAAGGAGTTCATGGTGCGCAACACCTACATCTACCCGCCCGAGCCGAGCATGCGCATTATTGGCGACATCATCGGGCACACCGCGCAGAACATGCCTCGGTTTAACTCCATCTCCATCTCCGGCTACCACATGCAGGAAGCGGGCGCCAACCAAGCGCTTGAGATGGCGTTCACCCTCGCCGACGGCGCGGAGTATGTAAAAACCGCCATTGCTACGGGTTTAAACGTTGACGACTTCGCCCCGCGACTGTCTTTCTTTTGGGCCGTCGGGATGAACTTCTATTTAGAAGTTGCCAAAATGCGTGCTGCGCGCCTGCTGTGGTGCCGCATCATGACCGGCTTTGGTGCCAAAGAGCCCAAGAGTCTCATGTTGCGCACCCACAGCCAAACATCGGGATGGTCGCTGACAGAGCAAGACCCCTATAACAACGTGGTGCGGACCACCATTGAGGCGATGGCCGCTGTCTTTGGTGGCACGCAGAGCCTGCACACCAACAGCTTTGACGAGGCGATTGCCTTACCGACTGAGTTCAGTTCGCGTATTGCGCGCAACACGCAGTTGATCATTCAAGAAGAAACGCACATTACCAGCGTGGTTGACCCTTGGGCCGGCTCCTACATGATGGAGTCCTTGACGCAAGAAATGGCCGACAAGGCGTGGGCCATTATTGAAGAAGTGAACGCCATGGGCGGTATGACTAAGGCGGTGGATAGTGGTTGGGCCAAGCTGAAAATCGAAGCCAGTGCGGCTGAGAAGCAGGCCCGCATTGACTCTGGCAAAGACGTGATTGTTGGGGTCAATAAATACAAGCTAGACAAAGAAGACGCGGTCGACACCTTAGAGGTCGACAACGTGAGAGTGCGTGATGGACAAATTGAGCAGCTCAAAGCCATACGCGCCAGCCGCGACAGCGCCGCCGTGCAGAAGGCCTTAGATGCCCTCACTGCAAGCGCAGAATCGGGCGAGGGTAACCTCTTAGCTCTGAGCATTGATGCCATGCGCCTGCGTGCCACGGTGGGCGAGGTGAGTGATGCCTTAGAAACTGTTTTTGGGCGCCACCGCGCCGATACACAAAAGGTGACTGGTGTGTATGCTGCTGCCTATGATTCTGCGGAGGGCTGGGATGCTCTCAAGACTGAAATAGCCGCGTTTGGCGACGCCTTCGGGCGTCGGCCACGCGTGATGATCGCCAAACTGGGCCAAGACGGCCATGACCGTGGTGCCAAGGTGGTGGCCACCGCATTTGCTGATCTGGGCTTTGATGTGGACATGGGGCCACTGTTTCAGACCCCTGAGGAATGCGCGCGCCAAGCCATTGAAAACGACGTGCACGCGCTCGGTGTCTCTACGCTCGCTGCGGGTCACAAGACGTTGGTGCCAGCCATCATTGACGAGTTGAGACGCCAAGGTGCAGATGACATCATTGTGTTTGTCGGTGGCGTTATTCCACGAAAAGATTACGAGTTTTTGTACGAGGCCGGTGTGAAGGGCATTTATGGCCCCGGTACCCCCATTCCCGCCAGCGCGAAAGATGTGCTGGAGCAAATCCGCGCCGCGCAAACCTAAGCCCTGCGGCTTCACACGTATTTAGGTTGTCGCGCTTGAACGCTTTACCCCTCACCGCCGCTGCATATACGCAAGCCATTGTGCGTCCCGAAAACGCCATGGCTCAGCGTCGTGCCATGGCCAAGGCCATCACCTTGCTGGAGTCCACCCGTGCGGACCACAGGGTTGTGGCCGATGCGCTGTTGACCGCGTTACTGCCGCACACAGGGCAGGCCGTGCGCTTGGGTCTGAGTGGCGTGCCCGGTGTGGGCAAGAGCACCTTTATTGAGGCTTTGGGCCTGCACCTCATTAGCCGAGGCCATCGCGTCGCGGTCTTGGCGGTAGACCCCTCATCAACGGTTTCTGGCGGCAGTATTCTCGGCGACAAAACGCGCATGGAGCATCTCTCCGTGCACACACAGGCGTTTATTCGCCCCAGTCCGTCTAGCGGGACCTTGGGCGGCGTGACTGAGAAGACACGCGAGGCCATGCTGGTGTGCGAAGCCGCCGGCTACGACGTTGTGATTGTTGAGACCGTGGGCGTCGGTCAGAGCGAAACGGCTGTGGCCAATATGACGGACATGTTTGTGCTCATGCAATTGCCCAATGCGGGCGATGACCTGCAAGCGATCAAGAAGGGTGTGATGGAGTTGGCCGACTTGGTTCTGATCAACAAGGCCGATATCGATCCCAATGCAGCGACCCGCGCAGAGGCTCAAATTACCAGCGCATTGCGCCTTTTCGGCTTGCACGGTAACCCGGATAACGTACACCATGATGCCAACCAATGGCATCCGCAGGTGCTGCCCCTGAGTGCACTCAAGCAAACAGGTATTGAGGCATTTTGGTCTGCCGTGCTGCAATTTAATGCCTTGCAAAGCGCGAACACGCAGAAAGAAAAGCGTCGCGCCCAGCAAGCTAAAGCGTGGATGTGGGAGCGCATCCACGTCGGCTTGAACCAAGCTTTTCAGACAAACCCACAGGTACGTGCCCAGCTCGCCGAGCTGACGGCGCAGGTGATTGCGGGTACCGTGCCCGCATCGGTTGCCGCGCGCACGCTATTGCACGCCGGGCGCCAGCCGCCTGAGGTGTGAACCACCATAATATTTGAACAAAATAAGGACTGATTTATGCCAAGCATCGTTGCACAACTAGAACGCAAGCGCGAGGAGGCCCGCCTAGGCGGTGGCGAAAAACGTATCGCCGCTCAGCACGGCAAGGGCAAGTTGACAGCGCGTGAGCGTCTAGAGGTTTTGCTCGACGAAGGCACCTTTGAAGAGTGGGACATGTTTGTTGAACACCGTTGCACTGACTTCGGTATGGAAGAAAACAAAATTCCTGGGGATGGTGTCGTGACCGGGTACGGCATGATCAACGGGCGTTTGGTCTTCGTTTACAGCCAAGACTTCACGGTGTTTGGTGGCGCGTTGTCTGAGGCCCATGCCGAGAAAATCTGCAAGGTCATGGACCAAGCCATGAAGGTGGGGGCGCCTGTCATCGGCCTCAATGATTCTGGCGGTGCACGTATTCAAGAGGGCGTGGCTTCTTTGGGTGGCTATGCCGAGGTATTCCAGCGCAACGTATTGGCCAGTGGTGTAGTGCCGCAGATTAGCATGATCATGGGCCCATCTGCGGGTGGCGCGGTTTACAGCCCCGCCATGACCGACTTCATCTTCATGGTGAAAGACAGCTCATACATGTTTGTCACCGGGCCAGAGGTCGTCAAGACCGTAACGCATGAGGAGGTGAGTGCCGAAGATTTGGGTGGCGCCATCACGCACACCACCAAGAGCGGTGTGGCCGACATGGCGTTTGAGAACGACGTGGAAGCGCTGCTCATGTTGCGTCGTTTATACAACTACCTGCCGCTGTCTAACCGCGAAAAGGCGCCGGTTCGCCCCAGCGGCGACCCCGCCGAACGTGTGGAACACAGTCTAGACACCCTCGTACCTGACAACGCCAACAAGGCGTATGACATGCACGAACTCATTACCAAGGTGGTGGACGACGGCGATTTCTTTGAGCTGCAGCCCGAGTACGCGAAAAACATCCTGATTGGTTTTGCCCGTATGGACGGACAGACCGTTGGCATCGTCGCCAACCAGCCGTTGGTGTTGGCGGGTTGCTTGGACATCAAGAGCTCCATCAAAGCGGCGCGCTTTGTGCGTTTCTGCGATGCCTTCAATATCCCCGTGATTACGTTTGTCGATGTCCCAGGTTTCATGCCGGGCACCAGTCAAGAGTACGGTGGCATCATCAAGCACGGTGCCAAGCTGCTTTATGCCTACGCCGAATGCACGGTGCCGAAAATCACGGTAATCACCCGTAAGGCCTACGGTGGCGCGTATGACGTGATGGCCTCAAAGCACCTACGCGGTGATGTGAACTTTGCGTGGCCTAATGCCGAAATTGCGGTGATGGGCGCAAAAGGCGCGGTTGAAATCATCTTCCGCGAAGATAAAAACGACCCTGAAAAGCTCGCGGCCCGAGAGGCCGAGTACAAAGCCCGTTTTGCCAACCCCTTCGTGGCGGCTAAGCGCGGCTACATTGACGACGTCATCTTGCCGCACAACACGCGTAAGCGCATTTGCCGCAGCTTGGTGATGCTAAAAGACAAACAAGTGACCAACCCCTGGCGCAAGCACGGCAACATTCCGCTCTAAGCGCGAATGCCCTGTACGACGTTAATGATTGTTTATTTGGAGTAACTGCATGTTTAAAAAGATTTTGATTGCCAACCGGGGTGAGATTGCTTGCCGCGTGATTGCTACCGCCAAGAAAATGGGCATCGCCACGGTGGCGGTGTATTCCGATGCGGATAAGGACGCCCGCCATGTTCAGCTTGCCGATGAGGCGGTACACATTGGCGCGGCGCCTAGCCGCGAGAGCTACTTGCTCGGCGACGTCATCATTGAGGCCTGTAAGCGTACAGGCGCAGAAGCGGTGCACCCGGGCTACGGCTTTTTGAGTGAGAACGAAGCGTTTTCTCGCAAGGTCGAAGAGCAGGGCATTGTATTTATTGGACCCAAGCATGCGGCCATTGCGGCTATGGGTGACAAGATTGCTTCTAAGAAACTGGCGAAGGCCGCGGGTGTCAATACCATTCCCGGTTGGAACGATGCCATTGAAGACGCAGAGACCGCCGTCAAAATCGCCAATGACATTGGCTATCCCGTCATGATCAAGGCCAGTGCCGGCGGTGGCGGTAAGGGCTTGCGTGTCGCATTCTCAGAGGCTGAGGCCTTTGAAGGTTTTACCAGTTGCCGCAACGAGGCGCGCAACAGCTTTGGCGATGACCGCGTGTTTATTGAAAAGTTTGTTGAAGAGCCCCGCCACATTGAGATTCAGGTGGTCGGCGACAGCCAGGGCAATGTGGTGTACCTGAATGAGCGTGAGTGCTCCATTCAGCGTCGTCATCAAAAAGTGATTGAGGAGGCACCATCGCCGTTCATCAGCGATGCCACGCGCAAGGCGATGGGCGAACAGGCGGTCGCTTTATCCAAGGCAGTCAGCTACCAAAGCGCGGGTACCGTTGAGTTTGTGGTTGGGAAAGATCAAAGTTTTTATTTCCTTGAAATGAATACCCGCTTGCAAGTGGAGCACCCAGTAACGGAAGCGATCACGGGTCTTGATTTGGTTGAGATCATGATCCGTGTTGCTGCGGGAGAGCCGCTGGCAATCAAGCAGGCGGATGTGAAGCGCAACGGCTGGTCTATTGAGTGTCGTATCAACGCCGAAGACCCCTTCCGCAATTTTTTGCCCAGCACGGGGCGACTGGTGAAGTTTCGCCCGCCTGAGCAAACCATGTTTCAAGCGGACACCGCGAGCACGCTCGGTGTGCGCGTCGATACCGGTGTGTACGAAGGGGGCGAGATTCCCATGTACTACGACTCGATGATTGCCAAGCTCATCGTGCACGGCAGCGACCGCCAAGACGCTATTGAGAAAATGCGCGAAGCGCTGAACGGCTTTGTTATCCGAGGTGTAAGCAGCAACATTCCCTTCCAAGCGGCGTTGCTGGCCCACCGCCAGTTTGTCAGTGGTGACTTCAATACAGGGTTTATTGCCGAGCATTACAGCCACGGTTTTGTGGCCGAGGACGTGCCGCATGATGACCCTAATTTCTTGGTGGCTGTGGCGTCATTCATTCGCCGAAAGTCACGCGAGCGCACGGCTCAAATTACAGGGCAATTGCCGGGGTATGGCGTGAAGTTAGGTCAAGACTACGTGGGTATCGTGATGGGTGTCGGTGGCAAAAACCGCCATGTACCGGTGCACATCGATGAAATTGGTGGTGAGGTTGGCGTTGCACGCGTCACCATTGATGGCAAGACCTACGACATCTCCAGCGGTTCTCGCATCAGTGACGGCATCATCAGCGGCGAATGCAATGGCGCGCCGTTTACGGCGCAAGTAGACCGTGGCAGTCGCCGTAATCCCTTGGCACTCGTCGTCCAGCACAACGGCACCAAGATAGAGGTGATGGTGATCTCGCCGCGGATGGCGACCCTTCAAGCAACCATGCCCTACAAAGCGTTGCCGGACATGAGTAAGTTCGTGCTCTCGCCGATGCCAGGCCTCTTGGTTGATATTTTGGTTGAGCCAGGACAGAAGGTGCAAGCCGGCGAGCGCGTTGCCGTTATTGAGGCCATGAAGATGGAAAACGTTTTGTTTGCCAGTGCCTATGGGGTGGTGGGCAAGGTCGTCGCAACGAAGGGCGAGAGCCTGGTGGTTGACCAACCGATTATTGAGTTCGAGTGAGCGACGGTATGCAACGTCCATTCAAAGTCCTAGGCATACAGCAAATCGCTATTGGCGGGCCGGATAAGCAACGCTTGCGGCGCTTGTGGGTCGACATGTTGGGGCTGGAGGTCACGGGTAACTTCCAAAGCGAGCGTGAAAACGTTGATGAGGACATCTGCGCGATGGGGGTGGGGCCCTTTAAGGTGGAAGTCGACTTGATGCAACCCATAGACCCTGAGAAAAAGCCAGCGGTCCACACCACACCACTGAATCATGTCGGGCTTTGGATTGATGATCTGCCCAAAGCGGTTGACTGGTTAACAGCGCAGGGCGTGCGCTTTGCGCCTGGGGGTATTCGTGTGGGGGCCGCGGGGTTTGACATTTGTTTCCTGCACCCCAAGTCGAATGACGCCTTCCCCATTGCGGGTGAGGGTGTGCTGATTGAGTTGGTTCAGGCACCGCCCGCCGTAGTGGATGCCTTCTCCAAAATGGTGTGAGCGAGCGCAGCTGTCCGGTTGGCGCTGACAAGGATTTGATAAATTCGCTACACTATGCTTGTTTTGGTAATTAACATCTTTTTTGTAGTTACCGAGACGCCTTATTCGAGGATGCGGATGGATAGCATCCCCCGGTCATTTCATTAGACACGCTGCGAGCCTTTTGCGCGCAGTTGAGGTTAGCGTTCCTTTACAAGCGTTGGCCTTAAAAATTTCGTTTCAAACGTTTTGGTTTTTCTTGGGTTCAGCACGAGGCTGAATGCACGCAAGGCTCGGATGTTCTTTTATTAATTAGCTAAATACCTATCGTGATGGATCAAAACAATTTCAATGCTGGCGCACCGCGTCCCTTCCGTTCGCACAGCCACACCAGCAACCACAACAATCACAACAGTGCGCACAGTGGCCACCAGACACCTATGCGTCACAGCCTGCCGACATGTATGGCCTTAGTTGACGCGCGCTACGTGGGCTGGCTCAGTGGCAAACCCAACGGCTTAATGAATCGCAGTGCCTTTGCGAGCGTGTTGGCGCAAGCCCTACCTAACGCAGGCGTGCACGCCCAACTGGTGCGCACCTATTGGTATACCGAGAGCGATGACGGCATGTTGGTTGATGACCAGTGCGTGCGATTGGTTGCCAATGACCTGCACAACGAAGGCGGCCCCACGTTGTCAGCGATGGTGCGTGATCTCAACGCGCTTGCCCAACGCGGCGGTTGCGTACACGTTGTGATCGCGTCAGATGACGAGCGCCTCATTGCCGCCATTGACGAAGCCCGCCTGAGTGGCATGCGCGTGCACACGCTATGCGATGAAAGTGTGCAAAACTTTGCCACGTTCTCGAAAAATGAACCGGACTTGGCACGCTTGGTTCGTGCAGGCGACCGCCGCATTATTGTGGCGCGCGGCGAGTTGACGCAAGCGGCGAGTGCCGGTGCGGGTAAAGCGGGCGCAGATACCTTGGCACCTTCTATCGACGCCAGCAAAACCATGCAAGAGGTGGCGCAGGCTTGGTGGGATAAGTGCGATAGCCATGAGCGGGATGACTTGCGCGAAACGGTCCCCCATGCGCGTGGTCTACCGCAAGACGTTGACCGCACCTTGCTCAGTGCGGGGCGCGATGAGCTTAACCGCCCACTAACGACGGGTGAGCGTCACTTGCTCAGAAAATTAGCGCGGGATTTGGTGCTGGGCGATCCGGATGTAGCCGCCGGGGTTACTGCGGGCGGTCAATCGACGGACGATTGAGCGTCGCTTCTCTCGCCGCCTTGGCGCGTGCGATAGCCGCCGCAACCACCTGGCGCTTCTGATCTAATTCGACGGGGTCGGTGATCTTACTGGCCTCAGCTAAGTTGGCTAGCTTATTCTGTGCTTTGGCCTCAAGGCGAGCGTGGTGCTCTGTCTCCTCACGGGCCAAACGTTCGTTTCTGGCGGTATAGCGCGTCAACGCGCTATCGGCTTGCGTTTGAGACCATGCCGCCCAACCGGTGCGAGACCCCGACACGCTGTCTAAGCTAATGCAGTCAACAGGACAAGCCGGAATACACAGCTCACAGCCAGTGCAGTCTTGCTCGAGGACGGTATGCATCGCCTTGTTGGTACCGATGATGGCATCTACAGGACAGGCTTTGATGCACAAGGTGCAGCCAATGCACCACGCCTCCTCGATGATCGCCACCGTCAGTGGCCCCTCGTAACCGTTGTCCGCATTCAGCGCTTGCTCAGCGTGACCGGTTACTGCGGCCAACCGGGCCACCCCTTCTTGACCACCGGGCGGGCATTGGTTAATGGCGGCCTCGCCCTGATCAATTGCCTGCGCGTAAGCCATGCAGTCCGGATAGCCACAACGCGTGCATTGCGTTTGGGGCAATGCCTGATGAATAGCCATCACGCGTGGGGATATCGTTTGCATGGCTTGCTGACCCGATTACTTCGCGGCCTTTTTAGCGGCAACTTTGGTTGCTGTTGCCTTGGCTTTCACCGTTGCCTTGGGTTTTGCTGCGGCCTTGACCGTTGCCTTGACCGTGGCCTTGACCTTGGGTGCACTGGCCTCTTTGGCTACCACCGTCTGCCCGCCTTGTGCCGACAAAATAAACGCCTGCACTTCCGGGTACACCACTTTGCGCCAGCGGCTACCGGCAAAAATACCGAAATGGCCCGCGCCGGCAACCTCTAAGTGACGCTTGCTCTTCTTGGGTATGGCCGCGCACAGATCGTGAGCCGCTGCGGTCTGGCCCGAGCCAGAAATGTCATCCAACTCGCCCTCAATCGTTAGTAGGGCGCATTGGGTAATGTCCGCTGGGCGTACACGCTCAAGCTTGCCCGCTTCGTTGCGAACGTCCCAAGTGCCCTCAACCAAGCTGAAGTCTTGGAATACCACTTGAATGGTCTCTAGGTAGTAGTCCGCGTCCATGTCGAGTACCGCGTTGTACTCGTCATAAAAGCGGCGATGTGCTTCGGCACTGGCCTCATCACCCTTCATGAGTTGCTCAAAGTAATCGTAGTGACTTTGTGCATGGCGGTCGGGGTTCATGGCCACAAAGCCAGTGTGCTGTAAGAAGCCAGGATAAACACGGCGCCCGGCGCCTGCGAACGTTCCGGGCACACGGTAAATTACATTGTTCTCAAACCATTCAATTGAATGCGTTGTGGCCAGCGTATTGACCGCAGTGGGGCTACGACGTGCATCGATGGGGCCGCCCATCATGACCATAGAGGTCGGTATTTTCTCGCCGCGTGACGCCATTAACGAGATGGCCGCCATCACCGGTACGGTAGGCTGACACACGCTCATCACATGGCAGTTACCGTATTCGGCCTGCAGGTCGCGAATGAACTCTTGCACATAGTTGACGTAGTCGTCTAAGTGGAAAGCGCCGTCCTCCTCAGGCACCAAGCGGGCATTGCGCCAATCGGTGATGTAGACCTTGTGACCCGTTAGCATGGTGCGCACGGTATCGCGCAGTAGCGTCGCGTAGTGGCCGGACAAGGGCGCCACAATCAGCACCACTGGCTGCTTGTGCATGTCTCGCAACACGGCCTCGCTATCGCTAAAGCGCTTGAAGCGCAGCAAGTCACAAAACGGCTTTGATTTCACAATGCGCTCTTGCACAGCCACTTCGGTGTCGCCAACCGTCACGGTACGGATGTCAAAATTTGGCTTTTCGTAGTCTTTACCCAAGCGGTACAACAATTCATAACCCGCCGCCATACGGTGCGCCATCGGCGAGTTACCCATGGGTGTGAGGGGATTGCTCAGGGCTCTCGCGGTGGCTTGTGCCAAATCTGCAAAGGGCTCCATCAGGGCGCGTTGCGTATCGTAAATTTGGTAAAGCATGGTGGAATTTCCTATTGAATTGCTGCACTGCAATATAACAGCCGATTGCCGTTTTGGCTAGGCCTCTCGTGATGCGAATAGGCGGCTATGCCTGTCTGTGATGCTTTAACGACAGAAACCCCGGTCGCCAACGATTCAAGGCTCCTAAATACCTGCGCACCCTAGCTGCGCACCGTCTTGACCACCCGCTTGCACCCTGCAGGTTTTAGAAACTAAAAAGCCCTCTCGCGAGGGCCTTTTAAAGGCTAGGCGCCTTAAACCACTGCCGCCACTGAGCGGCAAACATGGTCAATGTTTTTGCTGTTCATTGCGGCCACACACATGCGACCGGTATCGGTACCGTACACGCCAAACTCTGTGCGCAAGCGCACCATCTGGTCTTTGGTCAGCCCCGAGTAGCTAAACATGCCAATCTGCTGCGTGATAAATGACATATCTTGGGTCACACCTGCGGCCTTGAGGCCATCAACCAGTGTTTTACGCATGGTTTTGATGCGGTCGCGCATTTCAGCCAACTCCACTTCCCATTGGGCACGCAACTCCGGGGTGCCCAGCACCGTGGCAACCACCGAGCCGCCGTGGATAGGGGGGTTGGAGTAGTTGGTCCGTATGGTGATTTTGAGTTGGCTGAGCACCTTGGCCGCTTCGGCTTTGTCGGTACACAGCACGCTCAATGCGCCCACGCGCTCGCCGTACAGGCTAAAGCTCTTAGAAAACGATGTGGATATCAAGAAGGTAAGGCCAGCATCGACAAATTTTTGAATCACGGCGCCGTCTTCTTGGATACCAAAGCCAAAGCCTTGGTAAGCCATGTCTAAGAACGGCGTCAGCTGCATTTCTTTCACGACAGCGACCACTTGGTCCCACTGTTCGGGGGTAATGTCGTAGCCCGTGGGGTTGTGACAGCAGGCGTGCAACACCACAACGGTGCCCGCCGCTGCGGCCTTTAAGCCAGCCAACATGCCTTCAAAGTTGATGCCACGCTTGTCGGCGTCGTAGTACGGGTAGGTGCCGACTTGAAAGCCGGCGGCCGTGAATAAGGCGCGGTGGTTTTCCCAGCTCGGGTCGCTAATCAAAACGGTGTCGCTGGTACCCAGGCGACGCAAGAAGTCAGCGCCCACTTTGAGTCCGCCGGTGCCACCGATGGCTTGAATCGTGGCCACGCGATCTGACTGAACCGCCTCGCTGTTAGTGCCAAAGACCAAGCCCTTAACGGCACCGTCGTAGGCGGCAATGCCGTCAATTGGCAGGTAGCCACGGGCCTTGGGCGTGCCCATAATTTGTGCCTCCGCGGCTTGCACGCACTTGAGTAAGGGCAATTTCCCCGAGTCGTCGTAGTAAACACCCACGCCGAGATTGACCTTGTTGGGGTTGCTATCTGCGGAAAATTGCTCGATCAGACCCAAGATAGGGTCGCGGGGGGCCATTTCGATGGCGGAGAACAATGACATGAAACTACCTTGGAAGGGAAGAGAAGATGGGGGTGAAGTGTCAGGGACAAACCCCAGATTTTAACGCCTCCCGTGTGCTTGCCTCGGCTTTTGCGCAAAGACGGCATGTCATAAGCGCGTCACAATACACGGTTAATCCATAAACCAACACTTTCTTAAAAATGGCTCAGCGCCCGGACACCTCGCCCATCGAAAAAGTTATCGCCGCTTCCTCGCAGGCCACGCAAGCCGCGGCCGATGCGCAGCATGAGGCGGGTCGTTTTGTGCGCTTTCCCGATTCGCCATTTGAGCTTTTCGAACCCTTCCCGCCTGCGGGCGATCAACCTGCGGCCATCGAGCAGTTGGTTGACGGTATCGTGAACGGCGAGATGTTTCAAACCCTGCTCGGTGTCACTGGCTCGGGCAAGACCTACACCATGGCGCAGACCATTGCGCGAATGGGCAGACCCGCGATTGTGTACGCGCCTAACAAAACACTGGCGGCGCAGTTGTACGCCGAGTTTCGAGAGTTTTTTCCACACAATGCCGTGGAATACTTTGTCAGCTATTACGACTACTACCAGCCCGAGGCCTATGTGCCGCAGCGTGACTTGTTCATTGAGAAAGACTCGTCCATCAACGAGCACATTGAGCAGATGCGTTTGTCTTGTACCAAGAGCATTTTGGAGCGGCGCGACGTGGTGGTGGTGGCCACTGTCTCGGCGATCTACGGCATTGGCGATCCGCAGAGTTATCACAAGATGGTCATGCTTTTGCGTGCAGGTGACAAGCTAGACCAACGCGAGGTCATCGGACAACTGGTGCGCATGCAATACCAGCGCAACGACGTTGACTTCTCCCGTGGCACCTTCCGCGTGCGCGGCGACACCATTGATATCTTTCCCGCCGAGCATTCGGAGCTCGCCGTGCGCCTAGAGTTGTTTGATGACGAGCTGGAAACCCTGCAGCTGTTTGATCCCCTGACCGGTCGCGTCAAACAGAAAATTGCCCGCTTCACCGTTTACCCCAGCAGCCACTACGTGACCCCGCGTGAGAAAGTGCTCACCGCTATCGAGGCCATCAAAGACGAGCTGCGCTCGCGCCTTGGTGAGCTCACCGGCATGAATAAGCTCGTGGAGGTACAGCGCCTTGAGCAGCGCACCCGGTTTGACCTGGAGATGTTGTCAGAAGTGGGGCACTGCAAAGGCATTGAGAACTACTCGCGCCACTTGAGCGGCGCTCAGCCAGGTGAGCCGCCGGCCACCCTCACCGACTACTTGCCGCCCGATGCGCTCATGTTCTTGGATGAGAGCCACGTGCTGACGGGTCAATTTGGCGGCATGTACAACGGCGACCGTGCCCGCAAAACCACCTTGGTGGAATACGGCTTTCGTTTGCCCTCTGCGCTGGATAACCGACCCCTCAAGTTCGAGGAATTTCAGCAGCGCATGCGACAGACGGTCTTCGTTTCCGCCACCCCCGGCAATTTCGAGCGTGAACGATCGGGCCAAATTGTGGAACAGGTCGTACGCCCAACGGGGTTGGTCGATCCACACGTCGAGGTTCGACCAGCAACGACCCAGGTCGATGATGTATTGCAAGAGATTCGCCTGCGAGTTGAGAAGAACGAACGCGTGCTCATCACCACGTTGACTAAGCGCATGGCTGAGCAGTTAACTGACTACTTAAGCGAGAACGGGGTCAAGGTGCGCTACCTGCACTCGGATGTTGACACCGTGGAGCGGGTGGAGATTTTGCGCGACCTGCGCTTGGGCGAGTTCGACGTGCTGGTGGGTATCAACCTGTTGCGCGAGGGTATTGACTTGCCCGAGGTGTCCTTGGTTGCCATTTTGGACGCTGACAAAGAAGGTTTCTTACGCTCTGAGCGCTCACTCATACAGACGATTGGTCGCGCCGCGCGTAACGTGAACGGGCGCGCCATTTTGTACGCCGACAAGATGACCGACTCTATGTCGCGTGCGATTGCAGAAACCGATCGCCGCCGAGGCAAGCAAGAGGCCCACAACGAGGCCAACGGAATCACCCCTCGCACGGTGCTCAAACGGATTAAAGACCTGATTGATGGCGTCTACAGCGAAAAAGCAGGCCAAGAGGCCGAAAAGCTGGAGCGCGACAGCCAGCGTCAAGCCGAGCTGGATGCCATGAGCGAGAAAGACGTTGCGCGTGAAATTAAACGCCTAGAGAAGCTCATGATGACCCACGCCAAAGACCTTGAGTTTGAGAAGGCTGCCCATGTGCGTGACCAACTCGGACAATTACGTGCCCAAGCCTTTGGGGCCCAAACGCACGACAACATCATGGGGCTGTAAGCAAAGGGGTTGTTCGGGTGATTGTCGTTTAAGACTTATTTGACGACAATTTGAGCTTAAAAAAGGTGGAAACACACCAAAAAAACGGATTTGTCCACAGCAAAAACCCCATGGTTTGTAATGTTGAGTAAAACGCTAGGACAATTTTGGTATACTTGACCAAATCAGTTGGGAAGCGCAAGTGCACCAGCTGATCGCAGGAGCGGGGTATACCCCTCGCACCTGGGTCAACCCCCCAAAAGGAGTTTGTTATGCGTCTTACTACCAAAGGCCGATTTGCGGTTACCGCCATGATTGATTTGGCTCTGCGCCAAAATAACGGTCCTGTTACCTTGGCGGCCATTAGCCAGCGTCAGCAAATCTCACTGTCGTATTTAGAGCAACTGTTCGGCAAGTTACGTCGCCACAGCTTGGTTGAGTCCACGCGTGGGCCCGGCGGCGGCTACACACTGGCACGCAAGGCTGACACCATTACGGTTGCTGACATCATCGTCTCCGTTGATGAGCCCATTGATGCCACGCAGTGCAGCGGCAAAGAAAATTGCCTAGGCGAAGGCGCGCGTTGCATGACCCATGAGCTGTGGGCGTCCCTCAACGAACGCATGGTCGACTTCCTCGATTCTGTCAATCTGCAAAAGCTGGTGAACGAGCAAATCGCCAAGGGTGTTGAGATCGAAAGCACGCCCGTGATCAAGCGTGCCATCTCTGCCAACCCTACCCTGAAGCCTGTGCGCGTCACGGGGCCTAACTCCGTGTTTGCACTGGCCGCCTCTATGGCAAAGAGCTGATGCAATTTGGGGGCAGAGGTGTCGTAAGCGCGCTATAGCCCCCTTGCATAGCCCCTTTGAGTCACCTCAACCCGCATTGCATTTACATTAACCCCATTTAAACGGCACCCCAGTATGAGTACTCCCCATTTTCCGGTCTACATGGACTACAGCGCCACCAACCCTTGCGACCCACGGGTGGTCGACGCGATGGTGCCTTGGTTGTACGAGCACTTTGGCAACCCCGCGTCACGCAGCCATGCGTGGGGCTGGGAGGCGGAGGCTGCCGTTGAGAACGCCCGCGGGCAGATCGCGGCACTCATTAATGCAGACCCGCGCGAAATCGTTTGGACCAGCGGCGCAACCGAGTCCAACAACCTCGCCATCAAAGGCGCAGCACAGTTTTACAAAGGTAAGGGCAAGCACCTCATTACCGTTAAAACTGAGCATAAAGCCGTGCTCGACACCTGCCGTGAGTTAGAGCGTCAAGGCTTTGAGGTCACCTACATGGATGTGCAAGAGGATGGTCTTCTAAACCTAGACGCCTTCCGAGCAGCCATTCGGCCCGACACCATTTTGGCCAGCGTGATGTTCGTGAACAATGAAATTGGCGTGGTCCAAGACATTGCGTCGATCGGTGCGATTTGTCGCGAAAAGGGTGTGTTCTTCCACGTCGACGCCGCACAGGCAACTGGGCGCGTGGATATTGACTTGAGCACGCTCCCCGTTGACCTCATGAGCCTGACCTCACACAAGACCTACGGCCCCAAGGGCATCGGTGCCTTGTACGTGCGTCGCAAGCCACGTATTCGTATTGAGGCGCAAATGCACGGCGGTGGTCACGAGCGCGGTATGCGCTCGGGCACGTTGCCAACCCATCAGTGCGTTGGTATGGGAGAGGCCTATCGCATTGCCAAGGAAGAAATGGCAGAAGAGAATCTGCGCATCAAGGCCTTGCAAGATCGTTTATTGGCTGGCTTGTCTCAGATCGAAGAAGTCTTCATCAACGGACACAAAGACCAGCGCGTGCCGCATAACCTGAACATGAGTTTCAATTATGTTGAGGGTGAGTCGTTGATTATGGGCATCAAGGGTATGGCCGTTTCCAGTGGTTCAGCTTGTACCTCTGCCAGCTTAGAGCCCAGCTACGTATTGCGAGCTTTAGGCCGTAGCGACGAGTTGGCCCACAGCAGTTTGCGCATGACCATTGGCCGCTGGACCACAGAGGCTGAAATTGACTACGCCATAGAAACCATTAAAGCGAACGTAGAAAAATTACGTGAGCTCTCACCGCTGTGGGAAATGTTTAAAGATGGCGTCGACCTATCCACTATCCAGTGGGCAGCACACTAATAAAACACGAATTCAACGAGGAAACGATATGGCTTATTCAGAAAAAGTAGTCGAGCATTACGAAAACCCCCGCAACGTCGGTAGCTTTGAAAAAGGCGACGATACCGTGGGTACCGGCATGGTCGGCGCGCCTGCTTGTGGCGACGTGATGAAGCTCCAAATCAAGGTCAACCCAGAGACGGGCATCATTGAAGATGCGCGCTTTAAGACCTACGGTTGTGGCTCGGCCATTGCCTCTAGCTCACTCGTAACCGAGTGGGTCAAAGGCAAGACCCTTGACCAAGCCGCTGCGCTAAAGAACAGTGAAATTGCTGAAGAGTTGGCCCTGCCACCTGTCAAGATTCACTGCTCTATCTTGGCCGAAGACGCTATCAAGGCAGCCGTTGACGACTACAAAAAGAAGCACGTCAGCGCGTAACCCTCACCGAAAGTACCCCATGGCCGTCACGATGACAGAAGCCGCTGCAAAGCACGTAACACGCTACCTCGGACGCCGAGGCAAAGGTGTTGGCGTGCGTTTGGGCGTCAAAACCACGGGTTGCTCTGGCTTGGCCTACACCCTAGAGTACGCCGACGATGTAGCGCCCGAAGATGTTGAGTTTGAGGATCAAGGCATTAAGATTTTGATTGATCCCAAAAGCTTGGCCTATCTGGAGGGAACCCAGCTCGACTTCGTTCGTGAGGGGCTAAACGAGGGGTTTAAATTCAGCAACCCCAACGAGCGTGACCGCTGCGGTTGCGGCGAGTCGTTCCGGATCTGATGACCGCTGAAGCGCCCATATCACTGCAGGCCAATGACTTTCAGCTGTTCGATATTCCCGAACAATTCAAAGTAGATAGCGCCCTCATCAGTCAACGCTGGAAGGCGTTGCAAGCGCAAACCCATCCCGATAATTTTGTCGCCGCCGATGCCGCCACCAAGCGGCTTGCTATGCAGTGGTCTGTGCGCGTTAACGAGGCCTATCAGCGCCTGCGCCTGCCTATTAGCCGCGGCGCCTATCTGAGTGAACTGCGCGGCGCCCCTATCAACGCGGAAGACAACACCGCAATGCCCGCTGCGTTTCTCATGCAACAAATGGCATGGCGTGAAGCCTTAGATGATGCGCAAGGCGACCTCTCTGAGCTCGAGGACTTGGCCGATCAAACCCGTACCGTGAAGGGGGAGTGGCTCTCCATTGCCGAGCAAGCTTTTGACCGCGATGGCGATACCGCAGTGGCGGTGGGGGCTATTCGCGCCCTCATGTTTATTGAGCGTTTTTCTAAAGACGTTAACCAACAAATTGACGCGCTCACTGACGCTACCAACCCTTAAACACCCGAACCCATGGCTCTCTTACAAATTTCCGAACCGGGTCAATCCCCAGACCCGCACCAGCGCCGCATTGCCGTGGGCATTGACTTAGGTACCACCCACTCCTTGGTGGCTAGCGTGCGCAACGGTGTTGCCGAATGTTTACCCGATACGTCGGGTCGCGTGCTGTTACCCAGCGTGGTGCGCTACACAGGTGAGGGCAGTGGTCGGACGATTGGTTACGACGCTTTGAGTGGCGAGGCTGCCGACCCCGCCAACACCATCGCCTCTGTCAAGCGCCTCATGGGACGTGTGCGCGCTGACGTGCACAACGTGGACAACCTGCCTTACCGCGTCGTAGACACCGCGGGCATGGCCAGCGTAGATACGCGTGCGGGAGAGAAGTCGCCCGTAGAAATTAGCGCTGAAATACTCGCCACCTTGCGTTTCCGTGCGGAAGACAGCTTTGACGACGACCTCTTTGGTGCCGTCATTACCGTACCCGCCTATTTCGATGACGCCCAGCGTCAAGCAACCAAAGATGCCGCGCAACTCGCCGGTATCAACGTCTTACGCCTGATTAACGAGCCGACTGCCGCGGCCATTGCCTATGGCTTAGATCAACACAGCGAAGGGCTGTTTGCTGTGTATGACTTGGGTGGTGGCACCTTTGACATTTCCATTTTGCGTTTAACTGAAGGCGTGTTTGAGGTGCTTGCCACTGGCGGCGATTCGGCCTTGGGTGGCGACGACTACGACCGTGCGCTAGCCCATATCGCCCTCACTCAAGGTCTAGGCGCACAAGCGCCTACGCCCGAGGCGCTCTCCGCAGAAGACAAAGCCAGCCTCTATGCCGCCGCGCGGCGGTGCAAGGAAGCTTTGTCTGGCGACGCCGTGCAGAGTGCGACGTTGGCTTGCCCACTTGAGGTGGGCGACCTCCATATTGAGATCACCCGTGAGGCCTTTGCTGCGGCGACCAGTGCGCTCACGCAACGTACTGTGCAGGCAGTTCGCCGTGCGCTGCGCGACGCGGAGTTAGAAAACGATGGTATCGAAGGGGTTGTCATGGTCGGCGGCTCCACCCGCATGCCTGTCGTGCGTGACGCGGTGGCCAAGCTCTTTGGCAAAGCGCCACTGACCAACCTCAATCCTGACGAGGTCGTGGCGTTGGGCGCAGCCATTCAGGCCAATCAATTAGCAGGCAACCACAGTGGCGATGCCCTGCTGTTGCTTGACGTGATTCCGCTGTCTTTGGGCATTGAGACCATGGGCGGCTTGGTCGAGCGCATTGTCCCGCGCAACAGCACCATTCCGACGGCACGCGCTCAAGACTTCACCACGTTTAAAGATGGTCAAACCGCCTTGGCCTTGCATGTGGTGCAGGGCGAGCGTGACTTGGTTGTCGACTGCCGCAGCTTGGCCCGTTTCGAGTTGCGTGGTATCCCGCCAATGGCGGCGGGTGTCGCTCGTATTCGTGTGAGCTTTACGGTTGACGCCGATGGGATGTTGCAAGTGGATGCGGTAGAGACAGGCTCTGGCGTAAAAGCCCACATTGACGTCAAGCCCAGCTACGGCCTGTCCGATGACCAAATTGCCGAGATGCTGCGTGACAGCTACGCCACCGCCGAGCAAGACATACAGGCCCGCGCGGTCGTCGAAGCACGTGTGGACGCGCAGCGCATGGTCTTGGCAACTCAAAGCGCGCTCGACGCCGATGGTGACCTGTTAAGCTCGGCTGACCGCGCGCATATTGACGCGCTTATGGTGCAACTAAAGGGCGTTGAGCACAGCAACGACGCCGCCTACATCGAAGCGCAAACCAAAGCCCTTGCTGATGCGACCGAGCCCTTTGCAGCCGCCCGAATGAATCGGGGCATTACCCAAGCACTTGCTGGAAAAAATCTCAACGCGGTCTGATGGGGCCGCAACCCCCACCCACTTAACTATCATCTGTATTCGTATGCCCATCATTAAAATCCTACCGCACTCAGAGTATTGCCCCGACGGCATCAGCATTAACGCATCCGCCGGCACCTCGATTTGTGAGGCCATGCTGGATAACCACATCAATATTGAGCACGCATGTGAAATGAGCTGTGCTTGCACCACCTGTCACGTGTTGGTACGTGAAGGAGGCGCTAGTCTTGATGAGCCAGAGGAGGGCGAAGAAGACATGTTGGACCGCGCGTGGGGTCTAGAGCCGCAATCGCGCCTGAGTTGCCAGGTGATCTTGGGTCAAGCTGACTTGGTGGTAGAGATCCCCAAGTACTCCATCAATCACGCCAAAGAAAACCATTAAATTGCCAGGCGATCTAGACTGACACCTATGCGCCAAATTGTTTTAGACACTGAAACCACCGGGCTATCTGCAGCAGATGGTGATCGAATCATAGAGATCGGCTGTGTGGAGCTCGATCAGCGCAAGCCCACAGGCCGCAACCTGCACCTCTACGTCAACCCTGAGCGCGACAGCCACGAGGATGCTCTCAAGGTGCACGGCATTAGCAATGATTTTTTGCAAGACAAGCCCAAGTTTGCGGCCATTGCGCAAGAGTTAGCCGACTACCTTCGTGGCGCCGAGCTCATCATTCACAACGCCCCTTTTGACGTTGGCTTCTTAAACAAGGAGTTTGAGCGTCTGGGCATGCCGTCCGTCAAGCAATTGGTGGGCAACGTCATTGACAGCTTGGCGATGGCCAAAGACCTGTTCCCAGGTAAGCGTAACAGCCTGGATGCGCTGTGTGATCGACTAGAAGTCGACAACTCAGGACGTACCCTGCACGGCGCCTTGCTAGACGCCGAGCTGTTGGCCGACGTTTACGTCAACATGACCCGAGGCCAAGACGCCTTGCTGATAGAAGTGGGCGACAGCCCCAGCGGCGATGCGGGGCAGACCCTGCGCATAGACCTCAGCAGCTTTGACTTACCCGTACTCAAAGCCAACGACAGCGAACTGGCTGCCCATGACCGCGTGCTGGGTGAACTCAATAAGGCCTGCGAACAAGGCAGTGTGTGGGAGCGCACGCAATCACAAAAAACGGACCAAACCCAAGCTATAATAAAAGGCTAGTTGGGTGGTTAGCTCAGTGGTAGAGCACTGCCTTCACACGGCAGGGGTCACAGGTTCGAACCCTGTACCACCCACCAGTAATTAGTTAAGTAAATCAAGCACTTAGGAGCAATCCTAGGTGCTTTTTTTACGTCCAAAAGTAGTATAAACA
>Ga0206130_10000135_pt1 | contig 124337 bp, 113 predicted proteins | sample Helgoland_Spring_9_FD_148637 | JGI IMG/M metagenome (GOLD analysis project Ga0206130, IMG submission 148637) | Pelagic subsurface seawater microbial communities from Kabeltonne, Helgoland, North Sea - Helgoland_Spring_Bloom_20160512_1 | ecosystem: Environmental > Aquatic > Marine > Epipelagic...
GGGGGGGGGGGGGCCGCTACCTGTGTTGCAATTATCTTTTATTTTCAGTCTTGCAACAATGAGACCGTTTTAGATTGCAAAACACAATGCGTGCGTTGCCCTGGCCCGCGTCACCACAGCGATTCTTACTGCACGATTGAGTGGCTTATTAAAAATTACCACAGCAATGCTTGGGAGTCTGCGTTTTTCCTTCATAACGGCAAACAGACATCGTGGCACCGTCGCGTTTTGCCGCAAAAAAATAAGTTTAGCACAGGCCTATCGCATATAATAATGAGAGAAGAATGGGAATATGGACACGAAAGACCAATGTTGAAAGCGGTGGCGAACATTTTTAATGTATCGTCAGTAGACACATTTATTGAAAGCTACCAATTGCATTTGCACCGCTGTTGCAACGAGGCATATTTTTTTCAAAAGGATTTGCACAAGACACCTTTTAAAATATTGCTTGCACTTCTAAGGCTCATGAAAAAAACACCATCAGAACCGTGGGGCTGGATCATTGAGCGCATTTTGCCAATTTTATTACAATTATCAATTCCCTAAACAAGCATCTGCAAACGAAGCGCGAAAGAACACGGAGCGCTGCGGCATGCTATCAATGTTGGATTCATACAAAGGAAATTTCTAGACAGTAATTGCCAGCGCAGTGCTGCCATTAATATTGCTATAAACCTTGCGTGCTACAAAGTATAAATACATTTTTATGCGTTAAATGACACATGCAAAATTTAAATGGTTAATTGTATCCGTCTATTTTGGAGGTCGGGGGCTGCTGGCAACGTTGTTTGATACGGCTGTGTTTGCTCGCTTAAAAACACAATATAGCGTGTCGGGTACAGATTTTCAAAAGTATTGTACCGTTGCCATGTTGCCCTGGTCGCTAAAACCGTTGTTCGGATTGTTGTCTGACCGGATTGCGTTGTTCGGATACCACAAACGGCCGTATATTATTATGGTGGCACTAGCCGGCGCAACTGGTTCTGTTGCGTTGGCTGTTGTTAACGTGTCATTGTCTGTAGCCACAACTGTTTTTTGCGTGTTTGTCGTCAGCCTGCAATTGGCAGTCACTGATTTGTTGTCTGAAAGTGAGTACGCTAAAGTAATTGTATTAAATCCTACTTTATCCGCGGCTATTATCAGTGGAGTGTGGATCTGTATTTTTACGGGCCAGATCGTTGGTGCATCAGTTGCTGGTTTGCTGGTGTTTAAGCACCTCAATACAATGTTTTGGTGCGCAGTTCCATTGTGCGTGCAGATTGCAATGCCGGCTATTGCCGGGTGCTACGACGACAAACGTAGTAATACTGCTGTGCACGATCCAAAACTTGTTCGCGTCGCATTTGCAATTGCCGTATCGGCGTGTGCTCTTGGTTTAACTACGTTGTATTGCGGGTGGCAAGCACGCATACTGTTGTGCGTTGTGTCGTCTGTTGCACTTTTGTTAGTTGCAATTAAATCGCTGCCAAAAATAACGGCACGCTGCAACATGTTCCTTTTTTTGATGTGCATTTTAAACGTACAAATTCCAGGAGCGCTTGATTATTGGTACACGGCTGATTACAGTTGCATTCCTAACGGAGCAAATTTTCAGTTGTCGTTTTTTATTTTAGTGACTGGTGTTGCTGGAGCAGCTGCTGGCGCCTTATCTGTAGTGCTCTTTAAATACACGCCTATCAATCAATGGCAATTTAAAACAATGTTTTGTGTTGCTACTCTATTGCGATGTACTGCGTCGTTAGTAGACGTGGCAATGGTCAACCGTTGGAACGTGCGCGTGGGTATACCAGACAAACCTTTTTTTATTGTAGGAAAAGCAGTGCTGCAACCAATTGTCATGATGTTAGAGCAATCACCAGCTGTTTTACTGACATCTAAATTGTGCACTAAAGATAACGAATCAACTATTTATGCAATTCTTGCTGGGTTTCAAAATTATGGGGCTGCGGTGTCTGTTGTTATTGGCACCGTTTTGGCTGATTTGTTTCAGGTGCATCTTTCTTCCACGCGATGCACCGTAGAATACCTGCCGCATTTAATTGCAGTGGCTAACATTGTGCTGCCAATGTTGTGTATACCAATGGCTATTGCGTTTGTTCCCAACGGAAGCACCACAACACCCGGCGCTTTACTTAAATAGGGGCAGCCGCATCAAATACGTCCTCTAAGATTGTACACGGATTTTGGTTTGGGTGATGTGCACACGGCTCGGAATTGAAAAACCGTTTAAAGTATTGCCACTCAGCAACAACGTTTATAATCGGTGAAACTGCGTCGTGGTTTTGCAACAGTTGTTCCAAAATTACTGGGTCGTAGTCAAACGATTCTACATTAAAAATGTCGTTGTCTGTGGATGCAGACGCACAACCGGGCATAGCTTTTGCTACACTGTACGGATTTACAATTGAAGCGCTAACTGTTGCAGTGTCTTCTGTTTCAGATGCCTTAATGGGTCGTGTTAGGCACGCAGTCCACGCAGACGACACGGCGTCTTTTAATGGCGGGGCATTGCTTAACGATGTGCTCTCTTTAGGGTACGATTCTGTAAAACAACGTATATTTGCATATTGATGCGACATAACAAGAAATTGCAATGTCTGTTCAGATTGGGCAACTTCGACAAACATTTACGAATGCTCTTGTTTATACTGTATGTGCGGAAACCGTGCAACGGACAATTGATTCGTCAAACACATCGTCGCTTATCGTTCTTGTTGTGCTGTTTGCCATAATTATTCAGTTAACCACTAAATTCCACGTGTACGTCAATAGTTATCGCGGAAAACAAAAATTTTCGTCGACAAGTATATCGGGTGTCGTTTCATTTTTAACAGGATTATTTTTAAACGTTGTTGTGCAATTTGAATCAACGTTGGTAGCACGACTTTCTGTATTTGTCTTGTCGCCGTCATCAAATCACCCTTCGTGGATGGTAGCATACGTTGCTATATCGCTTGTAATGTTGTGGCTACTAGAAGAAAGTACGCTTATGGTTAGCCCTGTATAACTGCAGTGACACCGTGTTGAGCTAGCAGCAACGCTGTGCCTATACACGCGCCGTGGCGCGACCAGTGCGATTTAACCCACGAGGTAGATTGCCGACCCAAACATGGCAAGTTGCTTACTTGATTGTTCACGCATGCCCAATCGTGTTGATAATCGTGTGTATATAAAGGACAGGGACCTAAATTGTACGCGTTTATTTTTTTGTTTTGGTAACACGACCATGCATTGCCGTAATCTTTGTATACGTACGACTCAACTATAATGATCCCTATTAAACTTGCTCGTATTACAATTTGAATGGTGGCATACACCGATTTAAATTGGGTTGTACGCGCTGCGCACGTGTTTAATATGTAATTTGTTGGCATGACTGCACAGACAATGTGGTACAATCTTTGATGTTTGGTACTGTGTGCAGGAAGCGCACCAAAACACAAGGTCAATCCTAATGCAGCTGCGGCAACAATAAATCCAGTGCGGACATGCTCAAAATACAACAATAATGCACTAGTGTATACACACATCAAACGCAAGGCAGATAAGACAACAACAAGCCACGAGTGTTCATGGTGGTATAAAGCAACAAGCAAATTTATAGGCAATACAACATTGAATTCGGCCAATGCTTCAATTATACGATCATTAAACATGTTTCAGTATGGAAGCGTTTCCGCAATGCCAATCAATCTCACGTTGCAAAAGTGGTCTGATGTTGAAACAACTGGTGATTCAACATCAGTTAAAGTTAAGGTTTATACTAATACGTTAAATGCTCATACAGGCCGTGTTCAGTATGATCAAATTGTGTCTACACTGCGAACCGTTGCCGATGCAGTTGCATCTAAAATGGTTATGACAAATATCAAAGACACTAACGTTTGGACAGACAACGCCAGTGCTGTGGCTGCCAACAAAGCAGAATACACTCGTGTTAACACTTGCTTAGCCGAACATTTTGCATCCGGCCAATACGTGCTGTTGGAACGGCAACGTGGTAACGGTTCAAAACGCATTAAAATAACACAAATGTCAGATGATACCGAGTTGCAGGGTGGTAACGATAATTATTATGAAGTTTGTGCCGGTGATTTGTACGGCACCGAAAAATTTGGTCAGGTTGTCGACCGCATCCAAGGTACAAAAAAAGACATTTCTTCTATTGTATCCCGCGAAATGCCTCAGTTAAATGCACACACCATGTCATCTTTAAAACCCGACCCGTATCGACGCCAAATGCAATTTAAATATCACTTAAGCAGCATCGGTCAAGCTTTTATACACGCCGGGTCTGGTTCAGCTTCGACTGATTTGTTTTCCGAAAATCATTTGCAAGATTGGATGGGTTCGAGGCATACACGCAGTGTAAATGCACTACAATGCGAATTTGCCGATACGTGCAGTCTTGTTGCGCGTGCAATTGCATTGCCCGCACTTCACGGCGACTGGTTTGTTTGCGTGGGAACGTCGACACAATGGCGACCTATGTTTAAGAATACAATTACATTGGGCAAGAGTACGTTTAAATTTCAACATACGAAAGCAGGTTTTGTTTTGTGTGTTAACACGAAAAAGGTTGAAACAGTAGCTGCAGACACATCAAATCCTGTGTGCACGTTTTGCAATTGCATAGAATCCAAAGACAGTGGTAAAAAAAAATTTGTTAAAGATGGCGGCGGCCATACGTATAAACTTATCGAGACCACAGCTCACGATGCGTGGTTTTCAAAACATGTGTACGAACCAGTTATTCAAACTCTTAGCAACCAAACAGATAGCGTTGCAAGCATATGTGACAATGTAACTGATTACACAAACATGATGTTACACAGCTACACAGAATGTGGATTTGAAACAAGCACACGCAATCATGCGTTAACCAGTGAAAACAAGACAATATTAAAGGGCGTTTTACATTTAACGCCAGTACCGCCCGATCAAATTGGCACAGCATCAAAACCGCTAACTGATGTCGAATTTGGGACGCGTCTTACGTTAAGCGAAACGGGTGTAAAACAATGCATGTGGTTTATTGGGTTGTCGCCGACACCTTCGTTGGACGCCATGGAAGCCGCTGTTGCATTGTTGCAATGTAAATTGATTGCCACGGCATAAAAATATTGCATTGTTGTTAAACTTTGAAAAAAAAACTCGATTAATGTTTATTTGGCATCTTTGGTTTTTTTGTATTCACATTTTTACTCATGCCGTTTACCAACATAGGTGCAATTGTTGCGTGCGTTGCAATGGTGTGTACGGTTGTAATATTCATTTCTGCTTCCAATGAAATTGTAGTTGACTTGCCGTTGCTGCCGTGGCATTCAAAGGTCCAAATTATTACATGTGGCACCAAACGTGTAGCGCCGCACCTGCAACAAGTATTAAACGTGTGCGCCAATAAACAATGGAAAGGGTTTGGCTGGAAAATGAAACAATTTTTAAAGTATGCACAAACGCAGCCTGATGATACAATCTTGCTTCTAATTGACGCAAAAGACACATTTGTAAATCGCAATGAACTTGTTAATCAGATCCAGATGAAATTTGACAGTTTTGATGCAGATGTTGTTTTTTCGTCTGATGAAATATGCAGACGCGAAGCGTGCTTAAACGTCCATCGAAAACAATTGTTGTTAAAACAATTGCCTCATTCGATTAGTGCATTTGCTAACAGTGCTATGGCTGGACGAGCCTGGGCGTTGCGACAAGTTCTTACTATTATGTTGGCTCCTGATTGGTCTGATTTGAAAGACGATCAGATTGCTGCAATTGATATGTTTGGTGCCACATCTAAAATGACATTGGCTCGTGTGGCACTTGATACGAATCAACATTTGTTTGGCAGTTTTGCGCACGTCAAACCAATGCATTTGTCGCACAGCAAGCAATTCATTGCTGTTGCTACCCATGAAATAGTGCAAAAAAAAAATAATTACATTTGTACCGATGGTAGTGGCAACCTTTTTTATAATTGTACGCGCGTATCTATTGTTGCGCGCGACCGTAATTCTGTAACGTTAATTGACAATGTACAATACACCATTAACCCGGCGACGTGCAGTGTAAATCGAATCGGAAGCATGCTGGCTACTGATCCAATTGTGTGGCATGGCAATTGGCTTGGTCGTCAAGCGTTTAATGTTGTCGGTGCACGCCGACGCAATTGTTTAAACAACTTAAAACAAGCAAGCCCACGCGCACGGTTAACGCGTTACTAACAATAAAAAAGTACAGTTTATAACCTCAATGGCGTAAGCACTGTCTATATATGCAGCGCGTCTGCGGTAAAGAATACATTGTTCCATGTACATTTACTTGCTGAGATTATTGTAATATAGTAACGAGTATAAAGCAAAAAGCAAAGTGGGTAATTTTTTAACTCGGCTGGGAAAAACAGTACCGTGCCTTTTTCGGTATGACAGAGGCAAAGGAAGAGCACGGCAACACACAGATTACTGGGGCCCATATTCTGAGAGTTGGGCTGACTTTTTAAAAAGTTAGCACTAATATGACCGAGGGTGAAATGCGATAAAATTGGTTTTGTCTTAAACAGGGTCGCAAACCAGGTACTTTTATGATTTATGCCATTCAAAATTTAAAAGGCAATAAGAAAACAGTTTACCATTATACTTATTGCAGTAAAGGTTCAATCCCCCCGGCGGTCGTTCAGTCAGCACACCATCAAGGAACCGGCTGCCTTGTATTAACGACTGCGTATAAACTAACGTCGGTCGGACTTGTAAACACTATGCCGCTTGACGATGTTGCCCTCAACCGCTGGTCACACCCCGATTTTTCCGATGGTACGGAGTTGTCGTACCGTCAAGGTATTCATGGAATTCTCACACTGGAAACCCAAATTACCAAACTCGAAACCAAATTAATACGTGAACTAGAAGATCTAGACAAGGCTCGTTTGAGCTATACAAATGCTTTGAAACAACACCGTGACGCAACCGCCATTATCGCACTTGCAAAGGATGTTCGAAAACACGAACGTGTTGTGCAGAGGAACAATGTCCACAAAGCAGAACTGGAAACCCAAATTACCAATGTGAAAACCAGACCTACGGGTGAGATTACTTTCCGAGCATCGTTTGCCGACATGGGTATTTAACCGTTTATTGTATTATAAATTGTGCTGCCTGCTTAAATTGTAACATTTGAGGTACGTTTCCGTTAACCACGGCAACATTGCATTGTACCGACGCCCAGGCCAATCGTATTCCGTAATGTACACGCACAATTTGCGGTGCATATGGTTTATATTGCTAACGCGCAGCAGATCGAGCACCGGGTGTGTCACTGCCCAGACTGGCCCGAACATAGCGTGCAAACAGGCATCAAACGGCCCACGATTGTTGTGCGGTCGCAGTGCCTCCACAATGCAAGTGTTGTTGTGCACACTAAGCGCTGCAGCACGGAGTGCTAGAAAATAGCCACGGAAAACTATACCAGAATGTTTTAAAAGTCCATTTAACCGTTTCAGCATCAACGTGATCGAAGATGATGTAAAACATGCTTGCAAGTATTGCACCCCCATAATTGCATCGGTAGATATGTTTGGCACTGTTAACGTTTCCACGTAGTCAACTGAAATTGTGGTGTTGCTTTCCACGTGCACGGCTGTCGCAGCGTCAATAACAACGTTACCGCTTATGCTGTGCAAATGTACAATGTTTGTAAACGTTGCTCGTTCGGCAAAATGCAATTTGTGCAGATGAGTTCTGAATCCAATGCACGTCGTTCGGGACGCAACAGTAGTACAGGCTGCATTGTCATTACGTATTGTTGTGTTTCGAGTTGCTGTGGCGGTAGAAAGCACGGCGGCAATATCAATTGGACACGAGCAGATTGCAGCATTGTCAAAATTGCCCGTAACATTTAAGTAACGCACTGTACTGGCAACACAACGTATACGTTGACTTGGATCATGCAGCGTGCAACAATGAATGGTTAATTTGGAAATTGTACCATTACTGCAGCACAAGTCTACAAACGCTTGCGAAACGAGAGCAAACCCCAACCACAGTTCTTGCACATGATGGCCAACATTTGCAAACAGGGTTGTTCCAATTGAAATGTACGGCATGACTGCTGCACCACGTAACGATACCTTTTTTGCCAAGGGCAATGCAAGTTTGATTACCGCGGGCATATGTTTTGCCCATTGTGGGGGTATTTTAGTGTAGTTGCTCGATTGCACGTGAAACGATGTTGCCGATATTATACTTATCTCACTGAACACACAGCGATATAAATATGCTTCGCCTGGGGCGTCTTTGGAAAAGATGTCACCCGCAATGACCATGTTGGTAATGCGGACGTTGCGCACAGATACGGGCAGTTGCTGACCAAAAAACGTTGGCATCGTAGCAACGGTTTTACTTGATATTTTGCATTCCAATTCAATGTTGCAACACCTTTCCAGCATGTTAAATTCGACGTGTTTTGGCTGAAGAATTTCCCCGTCGCTTGAGTTGGGAAATTCTGGTATGTTTGCAAATTGCAACGTTAAAGATTGCATGTTTTCGCAAAGGTTAAACGAATATTTTGTCCAGTTAGCGTTCACGTACACTCGACGTAAATCCAACGTGCACGCTGTAAGTTGCACAAGCGCTAATTTTACAGACGACAAATCAGTGTACGGCAAAATGTCTGTTGTTACCAATCGACTGGACGCACTGTCAAAGTGTGCAAAGTACGTGCGATTGTGTCGTCCACAATCACTTATTGCGTGATCGTGTTTTAAAATTGCGTGCGTCTCCGGCGTTAAACGCAAGCTGTTGTCACGAAATGTGTCACAGACACGAATTTTCGAACAAATGGGTGACAAATGCTGGGCCGCATCACGCGCACGAGCCTTTGCCGCAAGATCCGCGTCTACGCACAAACGGTCTACGCCGAATTGCAACTTAAATCGTCGAGACCACTTTGGGTGCAAAATATGAGCCATAAATTGCGTTTCACCAATGCAAGCAAGAAAAGCTTGCACACCAGTGTTTCTGACACGTTTTAGTTGCAGTATGCAAGTAAACATGTCCCATGGATTTGCATAACACTGAAAAATAAGCCATACAACATCACTGCACTGGTATGCTAATTGCCCTAACAAATGTGACGATTGTCGACGCACACATTCATTGGTTGCGATTTCCGACATTAAACTTTCTAAGGATAATATTTACATACACTTATAATAATCGCATATTGTTACCTACTTGTGGGTTTGGTTTTATTTTACATTTATCTTTATATCTTTAAAGACGCCATTGTATACCATATCGTGTTTACACAAAACAAATGTATGTATCAAAGACACAAATCAGCAAACGATGCCCTGAAGGTGACGTATTCTTCAGAATGCTCTGTCCTTTTTTTGGTTTTAAATGGATACCCAGATTGCATCAGTAAAGATACTATGTGTGATGTCATCAAACGGTCAGGTGTGCCTTCAGCAGTTGGCTCCGCCGTAACAACCACGTTGGCACTTGCGATTGACGCCAACAACACGTCAAAATTGTGTAAAAACGCAGGCGCCACCCGATACCAATCGGGTTTAAGTGTCAATAAAAGCTTGCTTCCAAAAACAATGTTGTAATCTTGCAGCGTCTGGCGGTTATCGAGCATCGCGGAATAAAATTCGAGTTGTTGCTCATCCACCGGGATGCCCTGCTGCTTTTCAATTTTTGTTTTTACGTCCTTAATGCTGTCAGTTGCTTTGACATGCAGCGTAAAAGTCTTTGCGTGCAATAAAACATGAATCCTCATTCCGTATTTGGGGCTAGTCTCTTGTTCAGTTTTTGGATGAAATCTGTGCGTCCTAGTATATAATCCTATTTGATCGAGTGCATTTGTAAACGTTTTAACACATGTTATATTTTTTGTATTTGCCGTGGTTGGAATTGCAATTTTAATGTTGTCGTAGCCAACCTTCCATGTTATGTTAAACGTGTCCTTAGTTTGCTTGCAATTGTACGTTGCCGATGCGTGTGCAGCACCTTTAAGATCGATTAAAGCGACGTACTGCTTTTTCTTGGGATCCGCAAAATGTGTGCTGATAGAAGCAGCTAGATTGCTTGTACGTAGCATACGGACCGCAGCTTGTACACTGCCCACGTCATATCTAAAATTTTGCTCTCGAGTTGATTGGTTTTTCCGACTGCATTGTCCTACAACATATGCACCGTACAATTTAGCTAAGTTGCATGCGAATTGTTTTGGGTCCTTGTTCAATACGGTGTTTTCAATCCTAGTTTGTATTTCGTCCGCGGTGTACACGTTATGCAGTTCCGTACTAACAAGATCACCCGGTACGGTATGCATGTGCTCTACGCGTAAACCTGCAACGTCATCGGTGTGATTTAAAGATTGTTTCATATGCGAGCACAGGGCGTTTAAACGCTTATCTGGGTCCGGGTCCCATAAAATGTTTTGCAGCGGCGCGTCTAAGCTACCAAGCCCCATGTGTTCTGCAACGAGCGTTTTTTCGTCGTCGTTGAGGTCATCGATATCTGCAGTCCCGGCCCTTCTCTGAGCAAATTCACGTTGTTCTGCAAACAAAGTTTTTATATTTTCGCTTAACCCACGCATCGGGTAAATGAGTGACAGTAGATCCTGTCCCGCAATCGCCGCTTCAGGATGTAGAGAGGCCTTGTCGTCATTAAGAAAGAGGAGCGCATACCGAAACAAGATGTCAAGGCGGTACCAGAATTTGCGGTCGGTTGCTAATAATTTGGCCATTTCCGTCGCCATCGGAAGTTCGTTGAACACTTCGCCAAAGTCGCTGACCAACCCTTTCTCGATTGTGCCTAGATCGTAATCACGCGTGATTTTGTTGTCCTTTCCTCGCACGATAGCTGTATAATCCATATAAAAATCTCCATCGATCTCGCATTCGTGAAATCGGGCCTCCATTGCCGGCGTAAACGTTGAGTACTTATCCCGCAACCACTTACCAAACTGCTCTACTGTCATACTTTGCATGGGCAATTCTATGAGGTCGCAGCGCTTATCATGGATGCATTTTTTTATGTATTCGCGTACATACTTGCTGCATTTTTTTTCAACTGGCAAACCTTCAAGGGGCAGGATTGAGTTGAGTTCTGCGCCACACTCCAATATGCGCTTGGCCATCATTGCGCGTTTTCCATAAATAATGAGGCGTGTATATTGGATCTCAAGTTCACTTTCTGGCACGCGATGGTCAAGGGTCAACTTGTAAGGGCGTGTGCAAGACACAATTCCTTGTGTGATCGCAGTTAGAACGGTGCGCCACTCTGGACGTTGCGTGAGATCTTCCATTTGCAGCAATTGTTTTAACGTGGTCACGTCAAATCCGTGTACCTTTAACAGAAGCGCAACTTTCTTTCTGCACACATCCACGTCAAAGTCCAAGTCCCAACTGTGGGGGGGGAAATGTGCAAAGTCTAAGAATGCCACCATCTTTGGGTCTGGCACAATGCCACGGTCGTGCGACATACGTCAAGATTTGCGGGCGCACCGCACGGTTATACTAAACGGGACAACACTTGCTTTATACAGCGTTTAGTATCCTACAAGTAAAAAAAAATACAACTTGTTATTGCACGCACAAACATATATACACAAAGCAGTAATATAAAATAGCAACCATGGCTTTTGTATATTCTAACGCTATTTTGGCTCTTCAGACATTGTATTCTTTGCAAACCAACACACAACACAAAACATCAACAGACACTTTAGCGCAACGTGTTAACGAGGTTGTATTGCAGACGTCTAAGCCATTTAATTGTTCAAACTCATCGGCTTTGTGGTATACGGCAAACGATGCGAGACACGAGCTTGTGTACGGCTTAAACAATTGCACCGAGACAATGTATTATAAATGCCGTACCAAGATATACGATACTGATGTTACGTTTGCTTTTGTCAATCACACATTGGCTGCTGACCATTTGTTGCAACAATGTTTCAACAATGCCGTGCCACATGCGTACGATCCACGAAAAATAGCCCAGGCGGGCACATATCTGCGCCGAGCGTACAAAACACGCCTTACATATTTGCTTGATGACGTTTTTACGGCTGTTGGACAATTAAACAATATTTTTGAAAAATCACGTGGCAGCGGCAGCAGACAAGCATAACTTATGTTAGAGAGCAGTCGGAACAAGTTGGCACGAATGAGCTTCAACAGTGTTGTCTGGCGTTTTGGGGTACGCTGCCGTCGATGTATCAAACAGAAACCCGTAATATTGTACGCAAAAATGCATGTCGTGCAACGTTACAATCAATTCTTTGGGTGGGGCTTTTTTTTTGTTCACTCGTTTAGCAGATCGCAATATTTCCAGGGCATGTGCCGCAGTGAAAGTTGCCACAGTGCTTGATGTTAAAGTGTACGGCCCATTGCAGTTGCTCGTAATAAAAGAACACAATTCTTTTGACATAAAGCCATTGTTTGTCAGTGGGTTCGAATAATCAGACCCCAGTGACAACATCCAAAATGCAGCATTTAATCTGTCCGTTTTTGTTGTGCCAGCAAGATTAATGATGTCGCGCACGTTGTACACGTCAAGTTTAAGTCGCAGCAACACCGTTGTTACAGGCAAAAACCACACTGCCGCCAATGCCATAACCATAAAATCAGTGTCAATAGTATGGATTACCACGTGCGCACCATTGATACTTGCTTGCGCAGCACTAAAAAAAACTCGCAAATCAGCCTCACCAAAATCTGTTTCGGGGTGCACAATGCTTGTTGCGGACGATGCTTTAGTAATAGTGTGCAACGTTGCGCCGTCCGTGCACCAAATGCGGCATGTAACATTGTTGTGTTTTAATTTGGCAATTGCACGCACTGCCGCAACCCGCAGCGCATTTTGAAACACCAGCCATGCCCACGATTTTAACGCGGGTACATTAAATACTGCAGCCCAATCAATAAACTTGGATTCTAACAGCGGCATATGTCCAACGTCCAGCGCAATTACGTCAGTTACTGACGCACAGTTAAACTGCTTTACCAACGTTGCTATAACGCTATTGTCAGACTTGCAGCGCGCTTGGCGCTGAACGGCCACGGCTTCGCGCTGCGGTGGGTAACGTTGCCTGTTTGCAAGATCAAAATATATATCGACAAATAAGGGGTTGCTTTCAAGCATGTGCGTCAAAACCGAAGTCGACACCTGTACGGCCGAACGGCCCATCGCGGTGCGCGCCGTGTTAGCGGGGCACAACAGCGTGTCGTGTACAAACGGTATAATTAATCCAGTAGCATTGCTTCGTATTAATGCGGGCGCATCGCCAATTGCATGATGACCAGCACCAGGCCACACAATGTGACGTACGCTGGGTGATTCTGCAAGTTGGCGACGAACTACGCCATCTGCTGCAGCAAACCGCCTGCCACCGCGCTGCTTTTCTAATGCACGGGCATTTGCCATAACGACATCTCGTTTTGTTTTTGGTATTCCCAAGCCCATCGCAGTAACATTTGTGGCATAAGTTTAATTGCACAATACTAATATTTCAACAATAAATCGTTATTGTTAATTAAAAATAACCGTTGTTGTGCCATTTGCACACAAGCGCATGCACGTATTTCACGGGCTATGTCAATTGTAGGATGTTGTGTATGCGACATTGCATGCGGCGTTGTTGATGCAGCAACAAACGTGTTTGATACGGTTGCATCAATCTTAGAGCCATATGTAACAAACGGTGCACCACTTGTACAATTAGAACTAGAAGAACAAACACATATTCAATGTTACATGTGCAGTCAAGATCTACACACGTCGTGTTTTACCACCCGACAAGTGTCGATGGGAAACAAAGCCAAATGTCAAAGCTGTACACAAGTGTACGTACGAATCCCGTCTATAATAAACGCATTATATCACAACAAATGTGCGTATTGTCAACGTTCTAACGATAAAGCACCATGGTTGACACGAGAACATTTAATTCCTCATTCGCAAAGCACACCGAGCAATCGTTATCAAATTCGTTTGGCGTGCGTGCAATGCAATCAGGAACGAGCAGACAGTATGGATTACGCACCATTTGTTCGTTTAATGGCAACAACGCCTGATTTACGGCGCAAGGTGTTCAATTTACCGTCGCACGTAGACGATACTGTCGTAGGCTCTGCAATTGAGTGTATCCTTCAACGCAATGTTGTTAATAACAAAGAGGCTGTTGTTCGATGTTTGCGCGATTTGGCCAAAAACCGCAATTAAAACCAATTTTTATAATACATATAAACGTGCAAACAATGCAAGAACGGTTAAGCAAAAAAACATACACTCTTTTAACAAGTACGACTATGCCCACAGGAAAAAAAAGGGCGACCAAACCACCAATATCAATATTACAATTGAAAAATATTGCACAAGCCCAAAAAGAGGCACAAGCCAAAACGGCCGCAGCAAAAGACAAAGCGAAGCAAATAGAAGCCGAAATGAAGAAAAAGGGAGCCAAGAGACATAAATTAAAAAACGATGATGATACGATGGATGTAAGTCAAGATTTTTATTTTACAGCTGCACAAAGCAACACAACGATTGAAAAACTTCTAAAACGCTTTGTAGATTCGGAAGTTGCATATGCAGCTAAATCAAAAACAACTGCAAGCACAAAAATAATCAAGTCTTTTGGTTCTGGTGTGTCATTTAAAGCTATAGTTACAAATGCATGCACGGCAAATAATTTTAGGCGTCATCTTTGCCAGTTTAACATACGCAATGTACGTGCACAATGTGCAGAATTTAAACGTGCGTTGCGTTCAAAGTCAAATAGCATTGCTTTGCATACATTTGAACTGTTGTGCAGACGTGCAAATGTCAAGGAACGTACACCTACAATATTAAGCGTTAAATCGCCAATAAAAAACAAGAATGTGTTAAATGAATTGTTTTTTAGAGCAAAACTTGAATATCCAGGCAAGCAAGCAGGATTAGACGATGCGTTTTTTAACGCACTTCAACAAGAGCAAAATGACTGCCGCGATGATGCAATTGAATATAAAGTGTGCATTGCAACATTTCAACAAATGTTTATTGACACGTGGGCAACATTTTTGTGTACAAACACGTCTGCAAGAAACGGTATTTTGTCTTGGATTCAAAACATCAGAAAATGTGAGTACAATCACACAACAATAACTAATCAAATTGGGGAATGTGCCAATGTGTGGGAAGAGTCAGTATTTTATACTGGTGCATCGCATAAACGTCCCCCCCCCGGTGGTACTGCAACGGGGTTTGCAATATATTAACATTGTATATACTATCATGTAAAGGCAGAATAACACCATGGCCGAGCCTTCGTATTTGTCAACATTATTTGAACAAAATGACACTATAAACTTATTTAGAGACATTCAATCAAACGCTTTAAAGTTCGATGCTTTAGACGTCCCACGGGGAAACATTTACAAAGCTGTTTTTATGCACAAAGAAAAAGAGCACACAGTGGTAATCAAAACATATTCATCAAAAATCTTAGGGGGTTATAATTTTGACCACGCAAATATCATAATTCAGACTACACCGCAATCAATTTGGCCCACATGCGCAGAGTTTTTGCCTAGATTTCATAATGAAACCAAATTTCGTCCAGCAATTTGTTGCATGGGGGAATATACAGATTTGCATAACGCTGTTGCCAATAAGCTAATTCAAACCAAAAATATAAAACCAATAGTAAAAAACTTGTTCACACTTCAACAATTGTTGCAACAAAATGAATTGTGGTTTTTAGATTGCAAATTGCACAATTTTGGATACTACGACGATATAAAGGTGTGCTTGCTGGACATAGATGCGGTGCTTGACAAAACGACATTTGATTTAAACATTGCTCGTTTTCCGTACGGCGTTACAATTCCAGTGGTTATTTGGCCTAAAACGTCTGTTACCTACTTTGGACGCACATTTGATACGTATGGGCAAAATTCAGTATTCGGTTTGCATTTAAGTACATTTGTGTTGTTTTGTATGTGTGCATGCGACATAATTAAAGGCGTATGCAGAGATAGCACCCAAACTGCAAGTGAGCTGTACGCTAATGTACACGGAGATTCAGCAGAATCGTATTTTGCAAACATTACAACAAACGTGCTACAACAATGTGAAGTATTTAATGAAATAGACGAACAATTATATACAACGACTGAATCACACTTAGCCATGCTGTACAAAGGTGCATATGACGCAAATTATCCATATGATCCACCAAGAAAAAGAGGTAGATTTGTGGATTTAGCTGTATTGGACCCAACACCATCTAATTTGGTGGAAACCAAAGAACTGAGCCATGAAAAGAATGCACTTGATCTAGTAATGTGGTTAAGAGAAATAGGGCAATCAACAGGGTATATAAACGGTACTTTAGGAAAAATAAAAAACAAAAAATGTTAATACAAAAAATCATTTACAAATGGACCCAGATTGCGTCCGTGTGTAATTTCATGGTTACTGTTTAGAGTTCCAACAACAACGTGGCCTTTCCACGTGATTGGAGCCGTGTCATCAAAAGCGTTAAATATATGTGTTGCCACAACGTTAACGTTGGTGTTCACTTTTAGTAAACTTAACATGGTGCTTTGTGGGTGCAACTGTTGAATAGATTGCAGCATGGTGTCCGTAACTGCGCAAACGACCGTTTCTAGCTCATTGTCGCCTTTAAAGTACACAACATGATCCGTTGGCACTGTGTATGCATCACGCCACAAAACATCAGTGCAAATGCGGCCATCGGACGTAATAAGAATACACATTATACGCTTTGTGCGTTTTCAACTTGCAATATACGTTTTTGGATTAATCTTGGAATTGTTACCCAACATTGTTTTATTTGAGTTATAATTTTTTCTTCGTCGGGTGCCAGCAATTTCGGTTGCTGTGCGGATTGTGAATATTCAGGCGGCGGGTCTGCATTGCCGGTCTCAATTGAATTGCTGTGAGTACCAGCTTTAAGTGGCTCAAGCGGCGCCGATGGCGCAGGCGGCGCCGATGGCGCCGGGGTTGGGGTATTGGTTGAAGATACCCCTAATTTGGGCGAATGTGGCGGTGGTCTTTGGGGCTCGTCAGAAACCGGCGTATGTGCCTGTTTGGTTGGTTCGCTGCTTGCAGGTAACGCTGGGTTTAGGTTATTGTTTGATACCTCTAGGTTGGGCGGATATGACGGTGGTCTTTGGGGCTCGTCGCTTACCGTACGTTTGGTTGGTTCGCCGCTGAAAGCAGGTGGCACTGGGTTTAGGTTATTGTTTGAAGATACCCCTAGGTTGGGCGGATACGACGAGGTTTTTTTTGTGGTATCATGTCTAATTGATGATGTTATATCGTTCTCGTCAGTATCACGTTGATGTTCAACCGATGTACGTGCCTGTTCAGATGATAATGCCCCCATGACAATATACACGTTGTCCATACAATGTCTTGACGACGGCACAAACACGTTTGTGTTATTGATGAGAGAAATGTCGCCAATCGTAATAATGCCTGGTGTATTTGCTTGCACGTCTATGCAAACAATAACACTGCCACTGGCGCACTTTTGTGTGACATTGGGCAAAGAGTGCTGAAACTGCAACGTTGTGCAATATTTTCCCATTGAAAATTGTCCAATGTCTTGCCAAGAATCAAATGTGTGATACAACGTCATACGTTTAGGCGCATAACATTCATTAAACAACGACTGCAACATAACAGCATTTGTGCGTGGTTCTTGTAGACAATTGTGATATGCAACGTGTCGAACGGAGTCAACCAAAAAAGAAGGGGCGTACGCGTTTGTCTTTACTTGGTCGGCCAAAAAACAGTTGTTGTCAGGCATTAGCATGGGCTCTACTGGGCAGTTGTTTGCCCGGTTGTATAACATAAACATATTTGTTTCTGCTCATATTTGTGATCGTATATACGCTAACAACTACTTGCAATACAACAATGTGTAAACATGAACAATCTTTCCGTGGAATGCGAGCACTTATTAATCGACGCGGGGTCAACCCCGTTATTTGTGTTGCCTGATCTTTTGCACTTGTTACCGTTGTACATTTGTGCAAGTGGAATAATTTATTTTGTGCTATCGTTTGCTATAGGTCATGCTGATACAAGTGCGTAATTTAAAAATAATTGTTTATTTGCCCAACAAACACGACAATAGCTACCGCGCGTTGATAATTGTGACACAACAGCATCTCATTAACTGCGATATATACACTGTATTCGTATAAACAAAACGGATTCTAACATTGCATACTACTTGTCATGCCTCGTCCGTCTGTTGTTCCTGTTATTCCGGCCCATGACCGCAAGGCAAGGAAACCTAGACGGTGGAAACCAGGCACCGTGGTTCTTCGCGACATACGACGACTGCAAAAAACAACCAAACCACTCATTCCTCATACAGTGATCAATAACATTCTTCGCGATCAATTAAAGGGGGAGTATCGGGCATCTGCAAATGTTGTAAATGTTTTACGGGAAGCAGCTGAGGCTTTTATGGTAGAAAGACTGCGCTACAGCAATGCCGTGGCGGTTAGCAGGGGGTCACAAACGTTGCAACAAAAAGATATGCAAGTAGTAAAAGCAATTGTGAACCAGGAGCTTAATTAAAATATTAAATTATTTGCCGTTGGGTTCTCTGCAGTTTGTGCAAGATTGCTGCTTGTTCCTGATGTCTGAAGTTGTGCAACAGGCTGTGCAATTTGCTGTGGTTCTGGCGTTGGCGGTGCAGTTACATTGGTCACAAATGTTTTGACCGAAGTTTTGGCCTGACTGCGTGTGACAAATTGTTGAGGTTCGGTAGAGACGGCATCCATGGCTGTAAATCCACACTTGATCACACCACAATGGTAACAACAAAAATATATCTACACGTTCAATGTCCATACGCCGTAATGCTTATAGTGCTATTGCAAGTATATACATTATTATTTTCTAGCAACACACAATCATAGTATGAATTTTGGTGTTCAACGGCCGTTGTACATTGTTGCAAAATGTAAAGATGATAATGTAGCTAAAGACATTACAACTGGAAATCAAAACCTTTTTTTTGTTTACGGTGAAGATGCCGAAGGTTACCCATATATTAATGCTGCGGAACCAAAAAGTAGCAACGATTATTTTGAGTGTGTGGTAGATTCAACTCTTAACATTAATACAGCAAAACACGTTACGGTACAAATAAAAGGCATGGTACCAAATACATTTAACCCAATGCGCAGGGCATATTCTTGCTTGGGGGATACATATCCATTACAATCATTTTAAAATAAAAATACGATAAAACATATAAATTGGCAATTGTTACAGCGCAGCGTCGTTGTTCTACAAATAAGTCGGAATTAAACTTACCCCCCCGGTATATGCAGTTATTTTACTGGCTTACAATATTATGCGTGGCCGCGTCATTGTATCCCCTAACACCGTGAATAAACATCGGCAATTATATGTTATAAATAGTACACTGTGGCGCAACATGCTGTGTGCATCCAAATGCATTGCCGGCATGAGTTTGAGTTAATGCGTGCATAACACGAATGTGCCCCGGCGAATGCACGTCAGCGACATCGTCTGTAGCATTTTTAGCATTGCAGAATGTTTGCGAAAAGTACATGTAAAACTGGGCCATAGCATTAAGTTCTAAACAATCTGGTGCGCAAATACGAACAGTGCTCATTGCTGGCAATTGTGACACCACGCTAGTGGCTATTGCAATTCCAAGGTGATCTGCCATGTCCTCGTTTAGCGTTCGTCCGTTGGTTTCAAAGTCATTTTCTATGCATTTTGCATCATGATCAAGCGCGGCTTTATCTGCTTGTGGCAATATTCCCCCTGCTGTGTAGCGACCAGTTTTGTCAAACAAAATGCCATTTGTTTCTATAGAGTGAGCAATTTCGTGTGCAATAATGAACCCCAGCCTGCCGTACAACAATGACGTACTTTTTGATGAATCGTACAAGTACATGGCCATAGCTGGCAGGATATATAACTTGTTTGTTAAACAATTATAGTATGCATTAACCGTGCTCGCCTCCATATGCCACCCCGAATCTATAGACGTCGAGTGAATTTGCCGTTCAAACAATTGTCGTCTCAAATCAAAATAAGTATTGTAAAATGACGCGTTTGGATAAGCATACGATTCAACAGGTGCCGAATACGATGTTTCGCATGTGATAGCCGCAATTTTGTCACGCAATACTGGAATGTGTTTCAATTTATGCATGTACTCAGCTTGCAATTTTGCAAACACATACTGCACTTCAATTGCATGCGTGGCCGGCATTAACGATTGTGTCAACACAGACAAGTACCCATGCCAAAACAAACTAGTGTGACGCAAACATGCTTCGGGTGTGCGAGAGACAACATCGGTCGTGTGCTCGCCAGTTGCATTCAATGTATTAGATTGACAAAATGCGTCATAATTGCCATACACCATAAACGACGTGATGCTGCTCATTTGCATTACAATTTGCAAGGTATTAAACAACAGCATGCCACAATGGTCTGTCGTTGAGCTTTGCACATAGCGGGGCAACGCGGACTCAAAGTTGCCGTCGGTGTATAATTGTACGTACGGCAACGTTTCGTACTCTTTAAGCGGATTTACAGTGCGGCCAAACGACACGTTTTCTACAACAAACCCGCGTTGCCAAAACCAGTGCGCGGTTTGATTCCTGTGCGTGTAAACGCTAGCTTTTTGATCTAAGCACAACGCATAAAATTCGCTTGCCTTAGATTCGTGCACACTGTGACGATGTTGGTTGTCTAACACCCGCTGCAAATGCGCATCTACTCGACGCTGAAAGATTCCAAACGTTGACCCGTATTTGTAGTACTGGTCAGCAAATCCACCACATGCCATTTCCCAAGGCTGTTCACAAAATGATGCGGATGTGTTGCTTGCAAGTGTTAAGTGTGATAACGCTGGTGTTATACCACTTGTTTTTTTAGTGTATATCGTGCCAGCGGCAAATCCACCCGTAGCTACAAAACTAATAAACACGACGGTTACCCCAAAACACATGCCCCAATGCGGTTTGTTGCTATCTGTCGCAACGTCGTCTGCAGTCAACGAATCGGGATATACTTCTACTTCATCGTCGCTATCACCTGACCTCATTAATTCAACGTTCATTGTAGGTTACGCTGTAATAGTAGCATTGTAAATACACAACGCATTGATTAGACTTTAATTAAAAAAATATTGATTCATTAAAATACGCACACAAAAAGTAGCACAACGGCGCACAATGTTAACACGACAACAAGCTTCGATGATCCGATTTGGAATACAATCGTGTGCAGTTTGTTGTGTCGATTACACTGCATTTGTCGGGGCTTTTTCCAGCTGCTGTTCGCAACCAGTGTGCATAAGGTGCGCGTCAACTCTTGTGTTAAATTGGTCAACGGGATTGTCAAACACTTGCCCGTTCTGTCGCCAGCCATTTTCACGACAACCATTTGCGGTGTACAATTCGCATGCGTATTCATCGAGACTGAAAACTTGGCTCACGCGGCAAGGTTAAGCCAATCAAGCAATTGCTTTGGAACAGTGCAGTTCACCGGTGGTTCTATTTTATTAAGCACCAATTGTGTGTTGTCCGAACCAGGCATATCCAGCGTGTATACAATCCACGGGGTCAGAGGAAAATCAACAGCAGCAACAGCGTGAAATTCGCGCAATACGTTTTTGACGTACCCACGCAAAACAAATTTACACGGTGTTTGCAATTCACGTTCGCGTGCACCATCGCTGTGCGTATCCACAACAAAATTGTGCTGCGAGCATTGAAGTAGATGCTGAGTGACTGTTGGATTTAAGTGATATGACATGTAGATAAAAAATTTGTATAACTATGATCAAACATATAACAATATATATATTTTTTCAACAAGTGCTTGTGGGATTTGATTTTTTGTAATAAATGGCGTCACTTGCAAGTCAGTATACTGGGTGGCATTATTATTCGTTTCCGACGCATAAATACACGTGCGCAGGCTCTGCAGATTGCGGCAGTGTAAATCCACATAATAATTTTTACAGATGTGCAAAGTGCATTCAAACACAATGGTTTTTATCCAAAATACAAACATTTAAAACGGACGATATCGTGCGTGCTGAAGCCTGTAATCGGTTAAAACTGTCGGCCCCGGTAAAAGTGCACCGTGAAATGCGCAAAGCACACACTGAATTTTGCAAGCGCGGTGGAAACATTAAAGTTTTGGGCAACGCGATAGATTTGCCGCACATTTTATGGAATAAAACCCACACGCTAATAAAAAGTGTTGCATTTCCACCGCATCTCGTTTGCAAATAAAACATGGAATATGATTTTGTTTTTAATCCGCAATACCGCAATTCAATGCACAATGCATGCGGTGGCTACGGTGTGGTATATACCACATAAAACAGATGTTGCGATAACAGTATGGACGATCTGGAGGATGAGCTTGAAGCCAAAGGCCATAGTTTAGACTGGCTAAACGAAGCAGATTTCCGTGAAGCGAAAACGGGTCTAAACCCCGAGGATACAGCGTTTAAGGTCTTGACAGAGCTGGGCGAAAGCCATGCCGCAATGACCGCGTTTCGTGATCATATGCAGCGACCGTCCAAGTATGACACGGTTAAAGACAAGCTTGCGACGTTTCGCATGCTGATCGAACGGCTGAACAATGCAGACCGACGACTTAACGGTCTTCAAATAACGGCAACGTTTGAAACTATTTCAGCCAAAGTGCAAGACGCCGTAGCTGTATCATGCGCTGAAGCCTCTGTGAGCGGGTCCCTGAGCACTCTGTGCATCACTGTCCTTAAAGCTGTCTTTGCCACGGGCGGTGTCGAGGTGGAAGATAATATTGACGGTAATGCGGTCGAAGTTTCGATGTACCCATCGTGGCGTCTCTTGCCGCCGCGCGTGCCCTCTCCTGGTGGCTTAGCTCGCTTCAGCATTAATTATTGCACCTCTTCTGGGGGTAGGTTTAAAAAATTTAAGTCTATGCGAGTGTCTGATGAATTGTTTTTAGGAATGAGTGACACGGCCCTGCAAACGCCAGACCTGTTGTGCCCAGCGTTTGTGCCACGCGGCAACGACGGCACCCCTTTAACGAGCGTCAGAAAAGACCTGTCGAAAGCTACAGCCGCCCAACTTTTGGACTGGCCACTTGGGAGCCCATACCTCGAGATGAAATTAACCAATCCACAGCAAGTAACATTAACACTGAGCCACCTGATTCTGCAGTCTGGCCTTTTTAGTGACCTGGGAAACACGACCGGGTGTCGGGCCGCCTTCGTAGACAAAGTTTTTGTATAAACACTGCACACGGAAACCGCGACGGCAACTGCCCGTGCACGTTCATCTCTAAACAGCATCCACAACTCAACCATGCACATCGTGATCATGCTGGCGCTGTCGTAGGCATTTCAGGACTTAAGATTACCCTAACCCTCTTGAGGACTGTACGTTGGTGTGACCAGAATTAGCAATTTACAATAAACAAACCTACAACAAGGATTTTTTACTAGCACGTTGTTTCTTTCCCGCTGCGTCTATTACTGTAAGCGTGTCGTCCACAATTGCGGCCCCACGATGTTGTTGTCTCTCTATGCAAAACAACACGTTTTGTATTACTGTGCACTAGCACAAAAATAATACTATAACTCAGCAGCCTTTCGTTTCGCAACATATGCGGGTGGGGTTTGTTGTCGTGCTAATTCATCACTGCCTCTTGGTGGTGCTGTGCTTTCGCCTGATTCTCCACCCCCTGTAACAGGTTTTTGAAATAGCTTCTTGTACATCTTGTCAGCGTTTTGGTTTCGAAGTGCTGCAGGCCTCTTTAGCTTGGGCTTGGTAATAATTGGCAGGTCTGAGTACGGCGGTGGTGCATTGTGCAACGACCGATTTGATTTGAGTGCAGCATAGGTACGCATTTGACAACGATACTCAACGTATGAAATGCAAACCCCCATATTAACCGAAATTAACAATTAATTGTACAGGTAAATTGTTTTGTAAGTACTTAAATTTTTTTTCACTTGTGGGATAACATAAAAGTATATACAACAGTGCAAGCAATCTGTATATTGTGCATTTCAACATATCTATCACAATGGATGACCACGGAACAGTATTTGTTAACACCGTTTTGACAAAAATAGACGACTGCACGTTGGCATTTCTACGCGATCAAAAGTGTACAACATTTCATGCAATAAATACATTTGTAAAGGCCTCGTTGCCCCATTGCAGCAGTAAAGGGGAATCTCGATTGTCTGTGGTTGTGCGTACACTTGTACAATTAGTGATGACACGGTATCCAAACGGTGTCCGCGACAACATTGTTCGCAGTTGTCGTATGTTGTTTTACTACTGCGTATCTACGTTGAAAGTGAACGACCGATTGCAAATTACGTGGCAGGAAGACGCAATTGTCAACACCTATAATTGTACTATTACGGAAATAGGCAGCACTGCGTACACTTATATTGTTGCGTGTCATGGTCATCCAGGGGAATGGCATTTTGATGCATCAATCGACGCGTGGTCAGCGTTGCACATCTAATAATACGTTTGTTTTATACCTTTTACAACAATACACTAATTTGCAGCGAAAATGATTAAACGTGTGTAGCATCTGGTGCGCACAATGTCGTATAATCGTGCAATGTGCTATGAATACGCTGGCACCATACACAATGATATGTATTGTCCAATTGTACGTAGCCCGGGGGACATGTGTTGGCCTCGCTTAAAGGCAATGTCAACCATACAGTACTTGATGCCTTGTTTAAAGTGTGCACATGCTGGCGATTGCGTCGGCGTGTAGCACATACAGTGTACTGCGTTGTGTCGTTTTGCAAAATTAATTGGCAGTGTTGTATGCAGACGTTAGGCCAAAAAGTTGCAAGAAATGCACGTGTATTCACTGCCAAAGCATTGGTTGCAAACAACGAGTATGTCAATTTGCCAAATTGGATTGACGAGCGAGTTACCATTGTAATTGCATTACTGCCACCCACGTTGCAGCATATTGACACTTGCAGTTTGCATGTTTGTTTTAAATGTCGCATTTCAGATAGCAATTCCAATGTAAAGGGAATTTTAGATGGTTTTACACACAATCCACAAGCCGTTGAAACACCCCCCGCGCGCGTTAGCATAACATGTGCTGTGGCATACGACGTAAATGTGCCCAACGACCCCATTGTTATTACAAACCGCCCAGGCGTGTTGCATTTACACGTTGCTACGCACCCCCGCGGGCACACAATGCGAGAAGATGTCATACTTGAAATAGTTGTATACCACAAATTGTGCGTTTGAATGCAACGGGAACCGTGCACGTTACATTTTGTGTTGTTTGTAGAACAATTTGGGCATACCCAGTGCGGCCCCCGCAAACATATCATTGACACAGCAGACGTTAAACGTGATTGTTGCCCGCATTGGCACGATGAACCTTGAAAGTCGGTTGCCGCCTCTAAACGTGGCATGGTTGTATTGCAACACACCCTGCTCGGCTGCTGGTATTGAAGAACTGCTGTGCACGCACTTGGCAAACAATCCGTATTATTTAGATGACGTGGTTACAATTGCCGCACAAGCGCGACATAAAACCACCACCGACGCGTACATTATGCCGTCACCCGTGACACACGTGTACGAAATGTCTAATGCCGATTTAAATAGGCTGGCTTATCGTGTGTTGCATTGCGCGTATAATCGAGATGTCACAAGCATGTATGTGTTTGCGTGCCGCGTTAACGTACCCCCCCTTATGAAATGTGTGGACAAATCTGCGTGTGCAGTAAAAACAATTGAAGCAATAGTGAACGGATTTGCATTGGATTGCAAATTTAAGACAACAAATGATTTATTTATTCACACAATAATTATGCTAAAACTTCCTGCATGGTTGACCGCTGGCATGTGCATCGGGGAAACACCGTATGTCAACGCAGCCCGTGTGTTTGGTCCTGGCACAAATCATGTTATACGACCGTTGGTACAGACTAAAGTTGAAACACTGCTGGATACTCTTGTTCCCCACGAGCAATTTGCGATACTGGCAGCTGTTGCAATTGAGTTGACAAATTTGCCTGTTCGCATAGTATCAAATACAGCTGTTTTGACCGTGCCTTTTTGTACGCCAACGCTTGCTATTTTGCACAACATTTGGGAATCGGACGAAGCACGCATTGGTTACATGCACAAAGGAGAATTTCACGAATCAAAAGATCCATTTGCAGTTATAGCAGCCTGGAGCATTGCTTCCGACGCATCTTCAGCTTTTTCGAAAGCCGCCGCGGGCGACTCGATGTTTGAGAATCCGCTTCGAAAGTATATGGACTAGTTGATGCAAGTCGCACAAACCCGTGCCCCGGCAATACAACTTGCACACATTTTTGTTTGACTAATATTTCAACTGCAAATTCAATGTCAATGTCAGCACATTGCATGCGTTTGCCAATAAGCCGAATAGAATTTAACCCAGTTGCAACGCATTGCATCACGACAGCACAAAACGGCTTCAATTGAGGGTACGCTGCAAAGACAGAACAATGCCACACGTTGTTGCCAACACAATACACAATGCATGCGTTTATCAATTCTTGCAAATCGTCATATGCATTGTCGTATTCTCGTAAGATACTGGATCGCAGCACCCCTGCTGTTCCTTGCGCTTTAATTACTTTGCTGATGCCTTGTTTGTCAACAAGATTGTGCACTGTAGCCACTCGAACACAACCGTTGGAAAAAAAATGCAATGTAGAGCTTGAATGGGCATATAAGCAGAAAGCACGCGAATCTGGAATGTTGTGTTGCAACGACCATTCTAGCGGGTCAATTAACGTGCCAGCAGCTGCCGCGCATAATTTGGCAAGTGCTCGCCACCAGACATGCTTGTACGCGCCGCGTTGAGTGCGTTTTAACAATGTGTGCGTTTGAAGGCTAGAGATTATCTCGGTTGCTTTGTTAGACGGAAATTTACACGCAGTTACAAATGATACAATGTTTACGGGCGTGTTGTTAATTAGAATAGATTGCAAAATATCGTGCACTATTGATGCGTGTGCGTTCATGGTATGTTGTAAATGCAAAATGAATAAATAATATTAAAATAACCACACATTTGATTAAAACAATGTACAATTATTATGCATAACTTCATGTGCAACAGCAAACACATACGCTTCTAGTTCGGGCCACACAACAACACCGTCCTCATTAGAGTCCGCGTTTTTAAACATTGTGTTGGCTTTTGCATAAATGTCATACATTTCTTCGCGCCAATGCGTTGCGTTGTGTACATTGTGCAGCGTGTCGTGGGGGGGCAACGTAGTGTTGTGATTGGAACGTCTTTCACGAGACTCTACCATTCCACTGTCGCCGCTGTTAGCTAAACACACATTGTTAAATGCACAACTAATTAAAGCAATAAACAGAACCCAGGTACGCATTTTAATATTACTATTTACAACAATGGCATATACGTGCTACTAACAACAGGAAACTAGTTATACCAAACATACATGTTTCTTGCAGAATACGCATACCGGTTTATTGTAGCAACTGCGGGTGTAACATGTAGTGTCCAATACAATGATTTTCCGCTGCCATGCGGCGGCAATCAATACAACAATCACATTTTGTTTGCAACAACGTTAGCCTACGAAGCCGACACGCTACAAGTAGTGTTGGCAGAATATGACGGTGTAGCGGACATTTTGATAACAGAAAACCTGCACATTAATAATCCTCATGAACGCAACAAGAAACCGTTTTATATGTGGCCGCAACTAAAATCCATGCCACAATTTGCAACATCTAAAAGTGTTGTTCATTTTAAAGAATGCGTCAGATCCCGATTAAACCGTGACAAGTGGCAACAAGAACTCATAAACGATATGTGTCTACGCGATGCTATATCAGAAGTAGCGCACAATTATGACGTTGTTGTTGTTGGTTCTGTTGACGAAATTCTTGCTAGGAAAACTTTGTTAAAATTAAAATACTGTGCGTTGCCGGCATTACCATTAAGCGGCGCTATTGGAATGCCATTGGGCAAGCTGGGCAGATCCTTCAGAACAGATTGGCATCATGCAAATAGAGAAAGGTCATTATCGGTGCCAACCGTGTATCCAGCTTACCATACTAACCCTGTGCGACACCTTCCGCCTTTGCCGGGGCCTGCTATTGTGGGTGGATTGCATATGACGAATTATTGCTTTTTGCCGGCTATGATCCTTAAAGAATTGTGGTCTACTTCATACGGGCATTCATTTTCAGTAAGCGAAGCCAAAACTGATTTAAATCGCCAAAAACAAAAATGCTATTCTATGTTGTCGGCCCGGGTGTCTGAAGGGCACAGTGCAGAAACAGTAGTTCCCTTATTTCTAGCTCAATGCACTGCGGCGTTTCCGGCGTGGTATGGAAATGTGGACAGACGCGAAACAAGGTTTTCCAACCTTTTAAACAAATAAAACAAACAATTTAAACGTGTTTAGATTATTGTTTGCAAAATGCTACAGGAACACCATTAGAAACAGCTACCTTGCGTCTAATCTGTGATGTGAGATCGTCGTCATCACTTGCATGATCAAATCGATTAAACGAAACACGCGCTGTTTTGGCTGGCAAAAGCAATTCTAAAACACCGTCGTTAGTAGCAGCACCGTCCACATCAGCGTAGGAACTGCGCCTGTATCGCGGATTAACAACAGTAATCTGATCTTCTGGATATTCTGCTACCGTGTAGGTTGTGGCCATTTCAGCAGAAACAGGATTTGGCCCTAAACAAATCGTGTCCCCCGGTTTGTATTCACCGCTGACAGCAAAAACTGCATCACACAGTTTTCCGCACGGCAAAACATCCTCTGTGTCTGTAACAACATCAACCCCATATTTTACACGGTCGCAATTGTCCAGGGCATCCTGAAGTTCTGCAATGTTGACCATTAAGCAATTAGCAACAATTTTTGCCGTTTTATATGGTATTGACGGCAATACTCTTGAAGCACCAAGCTGTGCTGATTGGTCTTTTCGCCATTCCTCATCGGCGAGTTGGTCGTCGCTGGCTGATGCATAGTTAGGAATCAAACGGCCAACATCTATTGGCCCCCCGCGAATTGCACGTTCCGATTTCCTGCCTGCAGCAAATGTTGACACGGTGGTACCTTCACCGTCAAGGTCGTCTGGGTGGGCATCTGGCACTCTAAATTTCATGACACCGGCTGCTTCAAACAAATACATTCCTTTGCGAAAATCGTCGTTTGAATGACGCGTTGCTGTTAAAGTTGGAGCGTTCTGATAGCGTAATTCCGCCAAATATGGCCGAAGCAACCGGTCGTACACGTTGCGGTGAAACACAACCCATTCCTCGTCAAATGAGATGCTGTACATAATTGGTTTGCCATCTTTGTTAGCCTCGTTGATGACATCGTCTTTTAAGAAAGCAAGAATGCTTTTCTGTACAGGCATCATGTTGTTAATGTCCTTTGTTTCGCTTGCAAGCGTTTTCAAAATGGCATATTGTCCAGTGTGCGGATTGCTGCGAACGTTGATGACCACGACGCTGGGCTCGGCCCCCTTTCCGTTACAACTCTGCAAACTTTTCATCACACTCGACACTAAACCACTTGCCTTTGCCATCTTACCTTTGCATCGAACCATGACTTCGGCCGGTGTGCGGAGGTTGGTAACAAAATAGTTGCCGCCAAAAGTGATAAATTTTTCATCGTTGTCCGAAAGTTGAATAGCTCCTTTTAGCGCAACAAGCACGCTGGATTCTTCCAATGCTTTGCTAGTGTTCACGGTCAGCATGTGGTAAGCCAACGTGTAATCAAACATAGACACAACGCAATTAGCCATGCAGTATTCTACAAATGTAGGTGCAGTTGTAGCAATAATTTGTTTTGCGTCGTACTCTGCTTTTAATCGAAAGTGCATTATACCTGTTGCAATTGAATCCAGCGATTTGATCTGACGTGGTTGCGGAGCAAACGTTTTGCCCATTACTGCAGTTGCCAACCCATACCACAGAGGAAAGTATGCCTTTTCAATGTTGTATCGCAGCAATTGTTGCACCATGTGCAATTGCGTGTGATCTGCAAAAACACTCTGAAAAAATAACAAAGCTGCTTGTACATCACGGTTGGTGTTTGACAATGTGGCATGCTCTTCCGAGCCGGGCGTGCCATCAATTTTTAAACCCGAATGCGTTATTGCAATAACTCTAGCTTCTACTCGGGGTTCGAGAGGCGAGTTTGATGCAGTGTATATTGTTTCACGTTGATCAGACACAATTAAGATGTTTTCTGATTTTTGTCCGTCGTTTGTGTTCAACAAAAACCGGTTGTAATGGCACGTACCCGTAGCCATTGCCGTTAGGTGGTTTATTTCCTCAACCCCGCCGCGCACCCCAATTTTAAATTCGTCCACTTTTACAACACCCAGTGTTTTGTTTGCGGTTATAGCTTTTTTTGATGACATGTCAAGCGAGACGCGCGAGGATGACGGAAGCATGTTGTGCGCACACTCAATTGAGTGGCTTTTGCCGGTGCCATATCCACCACAAAGCACAATTGTAATTTGCAACCCCCCAATTTCTGGTTTGTAAGTGGTGTGGGACGTAATGTACATCAAAAAACATGTTGCAGCCTGCGGTGGCGTCAAATGCAATGGGCCACGCAACAAGTCCGCACTAAGCATGATGCGTGAATTGGTTGCATCCATACTGTTTACAGCGTGTATTTTTGTATACCGACGTGCGTCTTGCGTAATTGCATCTTGTTGACGACGCAACCGTGCAGCAATAGCCAGTGCCTCTACACGTATTGTGAAATACGCCCTAACAAAACCTGTTTGTGGCTGCCCAGCCCAAAATGTTAATATTTTTTTTAATGTGCTGCTTCGCCACGACGCCATAGTGGTTTCTGTTATAGCATGTGATGCTAATGCTGTTTTCATGCACTCAAATTCCACGTCGCTAATGCGATGTTTCATATGACCCATGTCTGGATAAATCTGAGCCAACAAGCGGTCAGAATCAGTAGACAGAACGCTGGCTCTGTTTTCGACAGGGTCCATGTCAACAGGATCAAAATATGTAATGTCTTGTCCGGATGCACCGGCATTGCGCCATGCATGACGCAAATCATGCAGTGACATATCGTAGTATTCTTCGGGCACCTTAATGCCCCGCATTTGCGCACACTGCTCAATTTTTTTTAACAATTCTTCGGCGGTCATTGACCATAGCGTTGCACCAGGCAGCAAGAAATTACCTATTAACGTGTTTGGGCTTTTGCACATAAAGGGTGCAGTGTGTCTAATTTCCAAAACAAGCTTGTGATCATCACATACTTTAGGAAATTGAAACGTGTTGTTGTCAAAGTATTGCGAAATGTCAAGTTGGTCTGCGTGTATACCGGGGTGGTTTTGTGTACCTGTATCAAAATGAATACTCGAATCCAACAATTTTAATATATTGTTGTTTGGCAGCAAGTTAAACCATTGGGTGAATTGTTCAGCATTGTGAGCAGACGCTGATTCACCGTTGTCGCTTTCGTTGTCGCTTTCGTCATCGCTGCCGTCGCTGTTGGGCATGTTGTTCACAGCGATAGGTGGACACGTAAAATCAATTTCAGATACATACGGCAACACCCCCCCGGTCGCCGTTGCAAAATACTGCAAAAAAGCTTTTTCGGAATTCATAAGACGATAATCCAACTTTGTATTGGACAACGGGTGGGTCTCTATTGACTCGCCCGACGCTGCACGTTCTACATATGCATGTTTGTCGTTTGATGCAGCGCGCTGCCGTTTTGCCGACCGGTCAGATGGGGGTTCATCTGTTTCTGCTAACATGTTGGCCATGTGCAATATAATAGCACGCGTGTCCGATTCTGTTAACGGCACAAGCAACCGGTAAAATCGTACAACTGCAACGTTGCCACTGTTGAGCAAATCGTAATCCGGCAGCGTTTCAATGTACACAGTTACAAGAGCAGCATCAGCTGCAGCCATTAACCATAAAAATGCATTTGTCATTCGAACTGCGGACGGGGTACGGAAACAGCTGGCCCACGACCCCGTTGTGCCGTTTGGATGCGTCAAATCAACAGGAAGCATGGCACACAACACCATGCAAATATCATCGCGCGATTCAAAACCTTCGACAGGCATAGGCATGTACGAAAATACTGGCATGGCGCATTTACGAACACTAGCGTATCTAATTCTGCAATGGAAATATATAAAAGTCACAAATAACGTGCAGTGGTTTTTTTTTAAAATCGGACAAAACAATGTTTTTTTTAAAAAACAATTATTATTGTCAAATTTACAACGGTCTGCACAAATTGGTTGCAACGTGCAACTTTTCACAAAACACTGCAAACCATGCCACAAGACACAGACCGAGAAATAAACGACTTTGCTATTGAGGACGATTCGGGCAGTTCGGCAGATGAGTCTGAAGACATTGATTCCGACACCACAACGGAAACGGTACCTGCTGACAAAAGTGCAGTTTTGTCGTACATTACAACAACGGGCGAACAAATCGAAGTTGTCCGCCTGACGGATGAACGTACGCACGCAACCAACACCCCAACGGCAAACGATTATTTTCCGGTGGAAGACACCGCAAACAATGTGTACAGAGCGTTCCATCAAAAAGAGGACAATGTCGGTGTTGTCCTTACAACAGCTGAGGACGATCGCGTTGTTGTAGCAACCATGTCGCCACAAATAAATTTCACGGTCCAGTTAGCTAAAACATCCCTTGCTTTCAACACAAATTTGTCGAAAGGTGTACCAAATGTAGCACATGTGTCCAAACTGTGGCAAACAATCTTTGACAACAAAATGATGCTCTCCACTGTACATGCAAATCATATTATTGCACAGCGGAACGAGAGCGTAAAACTACGGCGCCGAGAAAAAACCAAAGCCAAACGAACAGCTACAAAGGCAGCAGCAGCAGAAGTAAACGCACCAAAAAAAGCAAAGATTGACACTGCCAGTAAAGCTGAACCAGTTGCAGCGCCAGTTGACACAGTAAAGACAATTGCGCCACGTTTAGGCGCTAAATCAACATTGTCTGGCAAAAGTATGCAACTTACACTTACTGGATTAAACAAAACAGACGTGACTGCAATTGCTTCATTTGTAGCAACATTGTGATTGTAACAACGGATTTTAAAATGCTTCAGGTTTTGTGCACAATAAAGTATATATACTCATACGTTGTAATTGTAAACAGGTTTGTGACCAATGGTTGCCGAAAAAAAACACGATGATGATCTCTTGCCGCAGTTTATTGCTCTGTGGTCAACAGCGGCATTGTCAATTATACGCTCTGTCAAACGTTCGTGGTTGGTACTGTTAGTTTGCATAGGTCTCGGGTTGCAGGCCGTAGTTGTTCGCGCATGTTTTTTACGCATTATACCGGTTTTGCAACATCATCTTGAAATTGTCACAGTAATTGTAGACACATTGACAACTATTTTTGTGACGATGGAAAATGCAATGATTCTTATTATTGACGTTGTCAAAGACGTTATTCGCTTGTTTGTACACAATCGTAAAAAACCAAGTTTTCATTTTCATGCATACAAATTGCTTTCAACTGCAGAAGTAGCTAACGGTCTAACTAACTTGGCAGTTACGTGCCCTAAGTTTAACACAATGCCTAAAATAATGTCCTTTGTCACCAAACAAACGTTTAATAAGTATACGTGCCCAATTATTCGCGCAATGCAACCCACTGTTTTACACAAAGTCATTAAATCAGCGTTGGGCTGGACATCGTATCCGTCCGATATGTATCAAAGTAGCAGTTGTAGTGAACCGCCGGAGACAGAAGAAATGTGGATTTGCAGTGGTATTGGTATTGGGTATATTTTGCTCGAGGTTGCTCTGCCTTTGCTTCTTGTACCACTGTTACTGCCTGCTTTGGCAAAAGCTGCATTTAAAACGACGGCAATCATTTACAAAGTAGCACAGTCGTCACTAAACGATGTTGGGTTAGCATACCACGCTGCTGTACGTCTGTGCAGCACGCTTTTTGAAAAAGCAGACGATTTTGTTATGAACCCATGATCGCTGAAACCGCACGCATTTGCTGACATAAATCCAGCGCAAAAATTGCACGGCAGCCGATTGAGCTGCTCATTTGGTGGTTTCTGGTGTCGTTTTAGTGGTCGTTGTGGTGTACGGCATTGAATTTGTTGCGTGTGCTTTGTCGGTGTTTGGTACTTGCGTGCTGTTTTTGTGCAGCGCATGATTTAAATCAACCTAAAAAAATTAGACATATATAAGCTGCGTTCAAACATACAACAGCATATAAATACTTGTGGGTTTATTTTTTTACCGGCGCGGCTTGCTTAAACCAAGTTCGACTAAAACGTCAAAATAATCGCACCGACAGTATTGATTGTGTGCTTGCTGATACTGCAAATTGGCAATAATCTTTTTGTTTAATCGAATTGATTCTACAGTGAACGACAACATATCCGACAATTCATTGCGTACAACATAACCTGAATTGTCATCGCCATAAATTTTGTGAACATGTATATTGTTGCTCAGTTTTACCCGTGCATCGGTCATAGTGTTATGGAAACGTTGCCAGCCGATTATCAACTTAATCTTAGCTTTCTTCAAATAATTATATCCAAATTAAATGGTTGCCCAGTGACGTACGAACACCACGGTATCACATCAGCTGTTGATACAATCATAGCGTCTGGCAGCCAAAACGTCCCGTCGTCTTCACAGATTGTCGACACGCTGAACCATATTCCGGCGGTTGAAGCTCATGTACTCGGACGTGTTATTGACGCATTTGTTGCACAAGATTTGTCGGCGTGGTGCACAATGTACGTAAATTTAGACGCATTGCCAGGATTGACATGGTTGTTGAAGTCAAAAGTAGTTGGCAGTGTGTCATTAACACACGTAATGTTGCCAGATGGAACCCCGCACCCGCTGGAAATGTCGCTTGTGAGTGCACCGGCTCGTCCATCGTGTGACATCAAATTTATATCTAAGTGTGCTTTACAAACACGAGCGTATAAAGCACGCCTGCAAGTGCCAGTATGCAACACACGCACAAACATGGAAGTTGACTCAGCAGTTGCACCTGCCCTTACGGCCGAACAAGCCATGGCCCTTATCTTGGAAAAATCGCCAGTGGCAGGCAAACTTATTGCTGCGCATTTTAGTGCAATGCAACGATCACTGGAACAAACTAACGAACAACGCGTGTCAACTAAAAAACAACTAGAAGATGCTGAGTTGGCATTAAAAGCTAAACATGCATCGGCTAATGTTGATGTGGCTTTATTGCGTTCTCAAATCCATCAGCTAATGGAGAACACACCACGCGAAGCACAACTAAATTGTGGTCTTGATAACGTTGACGCGTTGTCCAGCGAACTTGCGTCCGATGACCCAAACAAAATGTTAGCCGCAACGCTTCGTACAGTCATGTGCTGCAACCAATCTATGATGATGGCCCGGTTGAAACAGCAAACTCCAAAAACGCAATCAACACCTGCAATTAGTGAGGATGTACCAACTGCAAAACGCGCAAAACCCGAGAAGGCGCTAAGCAACAGTGACATGCTTGCGCGTGCCCTGAGTGCTACATTTGAACACTAAGTGCAAAGCTTGCATGACAACATCGACGTTGTGATTGTGCGGTGTTTGCAAGTAACGGCAAGCGTCGACTAGGGCCGTAGACTTCAATTTGTAGGTTTGTTTTCCAATTGAGTATTTGCCGTTGCCTTTTGGTCTTATAATAAAGTTGTGTTGCTGCAATTGCTTGTAACGCTTACCGCCTATCTCAATAGCTTTTACAAGCGCTGCGTTTGTTGTTTTTTTGAACTCTTTAGAGTGAGCGGCTACATAGTCTGCCCGTGTACAGTACAACTTGTTGTTGCTGTTTTTGGCATACGTTATTATTTCTGCTAACGTAGTATTGCATCCACTTGCTATTGACTGAAGCTCGTGTTGCAGCATGTACAAACGACAATCGCGAGTTGTGCTTGATACACTTACAGCTGTGCCCAAGGTATCAATTGCCGGAGCTACCGGCATTACGACGTTCATCAAACACGAACTTGTGGGCGACAATGGTGCAAAACCAGCCGTGACTCCGCCAGTAAAGTTTAAACGGTCAGCTGCACAAACAGGATTGCGTCGTGGACGACAATTTGACTCGGAATTCCAGGCGGTTGTGCGAGGCCAATTACCAGTTTCATCAAACGCAGCAAAGGCTGTTAGGGCACTTTATGCAAACGGTGTTCACCCAGTGAAATGTCAATATCGCGTACAAACAGACAACAAATTGACTACATTAATTGATTGCGTTGGAATTCAAACATCAAAACCATTTGCGCCAGTTGTCATTGAATTAAAAACGTGTCAAATGCCGTTGGAAAAATACGAAGAATATTGCAAGTTGCAATGTCGCAGAACACCGATGATGCGGTGCACCCCATCAATGCCAAACACAGAACGCTCGCGACACTGTATTCAAGCAGCATATGGTGCTATTGCGTTGCAACCATTGTTTGCAGACAAAATAAAGGCCATGGTTTTAGTACTGTGCAGTGACGGGGTGGCTGTTTACGACGTTCCGCGTGCGTATTTTTGCGCAACTTTGTTTACTCGTCTGACTCGTGTTGCAACAAACCTCAAATTTGCAGCAAAACAAGGCAAACAAAAACGACTTAAACCCCATGTGCCTGTACCCCCCTTTCATAAATGGGGACCTGTTGTCAACAAAGCCGCACGCAAACATGGACTTACATTAGCCAACGTGTACACCAAACAAAATGTTCGATCGATTGTTAGGGGTACAACTTTAATCGGCGTAGCTGCGTACTCCCCGGATTGGTATCGATTTACTGACACTGAGAAAGCGCATGCAATACAACAATTGCAAACAGCGTGCAAACGGCGTCACAAAGGTTACGTCAAAACAAAAACGTTGTCATTGATTATTGCCACAACAATGCAGACGTCCCCGGCCATTCAATTTGTTATGGCCAGTCGCCCCTTTTGCGTTAAATAGCGTATATGCCAATTACTATTTATAGTGTGATCACTATGTCTTTGATTACAACTAACATCACAGATGATACAAGTCATAGCAAAACTCAACCATACCCCACTGCGGTGGGGGCACGTCGTGACACGTTTTCCGCAAAGGTCAGAGAGACGTTGGGAAAGACTGCCACGTTGACGCCTGCTACATCGGTAAATCTGGATATGCGACGGGGTGCCCCGCACTCCACAACCGGCATTCCCTATGCTATTGGTGGAACTGCTACCGTTGTCAGCCAAAAAGTTGGGTTGTGGCTTGCTGGGTTTGACGATCCAATTAAAGCAATTTTAGGTGTTGGTGTGCATAAAGACGAAAAAATTATTATTAAGCGCAAGTTTTGTGTGGGCGGTGGTGCCACTATTGTCCCAGAACGGGCACCGGCACGCACCGTTGCCATTCAAGAAGATGTTCGAGAAGTTACGTTGGTGCGATACGGTGGCGACATTGAAATGAATCTCAATTTGTTTTTAACGGACGAAGCCGAAGAAGAATTAAACATGAAAGTCGATTGCCAAAAACGGGAGCTAGAAAAACAATTGGTCAAAATTGGATACGATACACTTATGACAGAAGGAACTCTTATCATGGACGCAATCATGAGATCAAGCCCGTCATATCAAAATTCAGCAGAACCCAATAAGTATGCAGCGCATGCACAACAAATCTATTCCAAACAGATTTTTGGTGCCATTAACAAATACCGATTTCCAATTGCCAATTTGTTGGCCGCAGCCAAGTATGCATCCGCGTACAGTATTGCACAACAAAAAGGGTCTGTCATGATTATTCCGCACGGCGTGCCAGAATTAACTACCATTGCTCGCAAAGAAAAAATGGAATATCAAGTGTCCGGCTTGCAAAACAACACTAAAATCAACATGGAATTAGACAACGTGTACACGGACCCCAACAGCGGTGTGCGTATTTTGGTTCACCACCCTACACCTTCGTATGCAAACGGTGCGGCTGCACCGACCATTGACCTTGCATCTGCAAATTTATCAGACACGTCATATGTTATTACCAAACATCAAAGGTTGTTAAAAGATAACCCTACCTTTTTTAAGGATCAAGACAAATGTACAGCATACTGTCAAGACATAGTAAAAAAATCGTTGGCAACAGTAATTAATGGGGCCACAGCCAACTTAACCGATGCAGACAATTTGAAAACATTTCAAGGTTATATTGAAAAAGCAGCTGGTCAAGTGACAGAAGGATTATGTGGATTTAATGCCCAATTTGGTTCTGGCTTTCTGGATTCTGTAGCATACAGCAAATGCGTGGTCAACCCTAATGATGCAGACGCAGGCTTTCTAGCTATGCCCCAACATTTTACTGTTGTGGCACGTACCAAAAAAGAAGTACCAAAAGTTTATCTGTATAATTCATCAGCAACTGCGTACACTTCAAATGGAGATGAACTTGATCACTTAGACCAAGCTTTCAAAACCGCCCTGGATCGAACAGCAATTAATAATAAGGATGCCGATGCCGTATCTTCTCGACATAAAATTGAATCAATAATTGCATGCTATGCAATGGCGTATAAAACGACTTCTGGCATTGACAACCTTGATATAGCATTTCAACGCCTACAGACATTTGCGTCGTTTGTACACGATGCACTGCCGCCTGGAGCAGGTCCAGTAGCCGCTCTTTTAGCCAGCGTAAGTGCGGATACCATTATAGGCACGTCAAAACAAAATTTGAACTCTTATATTGTTCTTCAAATGGCAAATAGCCAGTATCATGAACATGCAACCCAAGTACGATCTTTCACCCAAGGGGAGTTGACTGCCCTAGATGGTTTAATTGATGCATGGAAAATTAGAGTGGACACGCAATACAGTGGCAGCACCAGTGGTTTTGCCGATAAAAAAGCAGTTATTGCCGACATTACTAAAACGGTAAAAGCATTGATTGAAATACTTACATACATTCTTGCTTCGGATCTTACGGGACTGGCAGGTGATAACCCAAAAAAGTTTCTGTCGTTGCCTAAAGCTGGGAAGTCCCAAGAAAGAGCGATACGTGTATGGAACTCTTACTCGGCAGACGGCGACCCACTTGTGGCAAATGTTACGTTTGATTATAATTCTCCTAAAGGATGTGTGGAAATTGCCGATCAAAATTATAATGAACCCAACACAGGTTACCTTCAAATCCCAGATATTGAATCTGGCGGCCTTAAGGCATACACGGCAACAACCGTGATTCGTGTAGCAAAGGTAATTGCGTCTTCTGCTATTCTAGCTGCGCCAGGTGATAGCACCGGGCAGCTCCTTGTTGGGTATCCATTTACTGGTGTGTCAACCAGCGCTACAGAGGAACGTATGCGAGTACAACTTCGTTGCTACCTTGGTGCGGCATTGTATCAACCGGATGCTGTAATGATTATGCCAAATGTTTTTGTTGAGGGAATTGAAGATTGTGAATATTTTACGTTGGCACGAGCTGAGTATGGCCAAATTGTCGAGCAAGTACTCTGTCAAATGCAGGGGAGAGAAGGTGCCTTTGACCCGACAGACACAAATAGACTCACAACGTTTAAACGAGCAATTAAAGTAGCTTGGCGTGATCATGACCAATTACTCAAGTGTGTTGAACACTTGATAGAACTATTTTCACAAAATAGATTGCCAGTGTATCCGCAAACTACGAACCGAGCAGTGATTCCGGACGGCACTGTTTACCATAAAACCATCCGAGAAGTAAGCAACGCAGGCGAGTTTGGCATTCTTGACGACCCCGTCAAATACATTGGTTTGCACGGTGTTCCGCAGGCATACGAACATGGGGAGTTTTAACTTATTTCGTACAGTTCGTTTTTGTTTTTAATAATTAATGAACAAGCATAATCTCAAAAAAAACAAATTATTGCCCATTATCAAATTCTATGATTACTACATGCTTGTTGAGCTGTCCCGATGAAATACTTAATTACATTGTAATGTATACCGATGCTGTATCGTCTGTTCAATTAATGCGTACGTGTAAACGAATGTTGCACATTGTGCGCACGCAATCAGAACAATTGCGTCACGCATGCACAAAATCCATTATACACGCTGGTTTGTTTGGTCCGTTGAGCGTAACGACCCCCCTTTTGTTCGAAGCGCTGTGCAACACTTTAAGTTATGACAACGTGTTTAAATGTTCGGCATTGCGCAGTGTGGAATCTTCAACGTATGTAACAACACTAAACACGGATGGGTGTTTAACAGAAAACGCATGCCATGTGCAAGCAAAACGATCAGATAACACTGTGCGTATTAACGTGTCAGCGACATCGTCATGGACAACAACCACTGGAGCAATTCATACGTCGGTGCAAAAATACATTGCTCGAAATGCCAAAGACATTGCAAGCACGGTGCTGCTTTTTGGGCGGGCGCGCGTTATGGACGTGTTGCTAAGTGTGTACTATCCAGGCATGCCGTTCATAACGCAGCATGGGGTAGACACCGTTCTCGCGTCATTTAAAACATTGGGACTGCCTTTGCTTGAAATCTGTCGGTTTTTGGCCAGAACTACCATGATTAAAGACGGGGAGCACATTCGCCTTGACGAACCACAACGAGCAACGCTGCAGGACATGTACGAAAACGGGCCTGCGGTGCACGTGCCCGAATATGCGGTAGAATCAGTCGACGTTGATGTTGTGATGGCACTGAATTCAATTAACATTTTAGTTTTCCCGCTTCGTGCAACGCAACAACACCATTTGACGCAATTTGTACGGGTTGGATCAACTGCATACACACTTTGCGTGCGTGCCTACATAGTGACTCAAGCCAACACATCAGCTGCCGGCAAGTTGTTTGTATGGATGTTTCCCGAAGCGTGCTTACCGCCGTCCCATTACGTTCTTGTGCAAAAAATTACTCGATCGTTGTCAGTGGCTGTGCCAGATGCAATGTTTAGTACCACGTTTACAGAGATAGGCCGTTTGTCGGTAGAATATGCAATAACAGTGTTGCTGCGTGACAAAAGTTGGACGTACGTATGAGCCAATACACGTTGCAGTATTAACAAATAAACGGTTTTCATGTACAAACGATTTTTTTACCCACCACAATTTGTGCCTTCGTCATTTTCGCTTGATACAGTAGCATCTGCGTTGTGCATCGTGTCAGATGCTGTTGTCGAAGCTGTAAGCGACAGCTTTTTGCATGTGCGAAGCGCAACAGACGTGTCAACAACGCAATTCAAACTATCGGTAATTAATCGTTACGAAACAGCGTGCATTGTACAATGCCTTGTAGTACGCGACACGTTTACACTGTACAATTCTGGCAACATGCGTGTTGATGTGACCAACAAAGATTGTGCGGTGGGCATTCTGGTAGGCGTGTTTTACAGGCGGGCTGTAATGCTTGATCCGTTGCCACCCTTTAAAAAAGAAATTTGTGTTACAGTGGCATGCTACGTGAACCAATTGTGGTCGCCAGTGCGACTTGCCCGGTTTGCTGCAATACTGTACACGCATACGTACAACACAAAATACATTAAAGTTGCATGCGACCCAAGCTCAATAAACACGTTGTCGTTACGAGGTCACGCCGCTACACCAACCAAACTAACTATTGATTATAAGCCAAATGGCGTTGCATTGGCTACATCAGTAGCCGAACATTTTGTGCCGTACCCAGGCACGGTGTCTCTGATATTGACACCCTCGACGTTCACGTGGCAAGGTCTCCGCGCAAACAGTGAAGTTGCGGAATTATGCAAGCGGCTGTGGCAACAGTTGACAATCATGATGTAGCGTACACTGTACACGGGGAAGCGGGTGTTGTATGGGCTACGTGCAATGACTGCACTATCATTACGGATAATACTGGTGTCATCACAAATTGTTCAAACGGCAGCATTGTTTTGCTGACGTACATGCACTGGGAAACATCATCCACAGCAAGTCGGCTGATCCCCTTTCAATCGTTCATGATGCGTGCATCTGGGGGGGGAACAATGAAGCCAGCGACAATAACGTGCGGCGGCACACAACTGTCGTATGTCAGCAAGTACACACTGACTGACTGCAGCGAAGAATGGAAAACACACCAGTGCAACCGTATACAAGATTGCCGCACTGCGTTTATGACATTTGTGAACACAAACAATATAGTGTTGCACGGTAACACACATTGTTTTATTGCACCCAGTATGATGCAGAGTGATTTTGTAAGCAATACAAAGTTGCACAGCAGCGGCGGTCTCGGCGGATGGCCGCAATTACGCCGATTAACGTTCACGCCACAAGTTTATTGGGTACGAGCCGTGGCATACGCAGTGCAGCTTACGGCGGCAAACATAAGCATGCTGTTGACACCAGACAACAATTCTAAAGCATACCGTGTATTAATAACATCAGCACTTACCGCTTTTGCCGGGAATTATCCAAGCCAACCAGAAACCAGCGACGATCGCAGTCTCGGCTCCAACAAGCTTGATACAAATCGCGATTGCGATGACATGGCCATGACCGTTGTTGCATGCGAGGCATTTTTACGATCAATTGGTCCGCAACCATACACAACGTTACCAAATGCGGAGCATGCCTCAACAGAACTGCTGCAGTTGGCGGAACAGCTTCATCTGTTTATGTACAACTATTACACTGGGGCGGCTGTCGTTATATGCAAAGCTATGCCAAAAGCTGCTAATCCATTGTTTAACAGCGACTCGGCCACCCCCACTGGTCATGTTTTTGCTATTTTGACAACGGCACCTTTCTTGCCGTCGGGCGGATGCCCGGCCATGTTTAAAAATGCCGATGTAATTGAAGCAACACGGCAATCACATCCGTTTAGCGAGCCTCTAAGTACAATTTCACCTCATTTTGCTCGACATGATTGGAAATTTGGTCAAGGTGGTATTACATGCTTAAAACCACTAGTTACAGCACAGTACCCGTCTATAATATGCGCACACACTGCAACGCAAACGTTTATTGCTGTTCATCCAAAAACAATGATGCTCGGGTGTTCTTTAAAGCTGCTGTTAGAGGGGGGGGCTTCAGTGCACAGATTGCAAGTGAATGCGTTGCAATGCAAAGTGCCTGCATTGTTTGACAATATAGCACACAGCATGCATTTGGACACTGTTGACGAAGCGTGCAGTAAATACCTCTGGGCTAAAAAACTTGGGACCGACAGCAGGGGCTCCTTGACAGATACGCTTCATTTGTCTGATTGGGACATTACAGGGGCCCCACAACAAATGGGTGCGCCAGGGTTTACCATGACCAATTGCACGCAGTATGCATTTATTACAGCTGCGAATGGCACGTACAGCAGTTCAGCCGTGCTTGTCTAGCAACAATTGGGCCGGCAAAACATCAGTCACGTTGGCAATTGACAGCAACAATTGACACTGTTTTGTGTGGATATTGCACATGCGTGAACGATTGCATTGCATGCAACCATGTATATTGTTTTGGTATCGTTTGTACTGACTGCACGTCCAATGAACTATGCCACACTGGGTCTCACAGCACGTTTCCCTGCATGTTTTTGCGTGCACATGCAACGTGTGCAAATCTCGTTTTAACATGTTCACACGCGTGGCCATCATGAACGTTGAAAAGGAAGGCAAGCACATTGTTATAAACATGTGTACCAAACCGTCTAATTTACGACAATCTGTTCGTGTCCACCAATGTGCGTTTGCAGCAAGCACAGGCAGGTATGTCTCAATGCTTTCGCGCGCTTCGCGCAATACAAATGCAATATCAAGGGCATGATGCTTCTTTATGTTGCACATGTACAAATACAAAAACATTTCCAACGTTGTAGTATCAGTATTGTCAAATATTTGCGGCGTGCACGTGCAAGTTACAAGACTGCAATTTATTAATGTGGATAATGAAGCTGGTGTCCATTCGCGTGTCGTTAACGCATTGCGCGCTTGCAACGCAATTAAAATAAACTCGTCCGTTGCAAGTTTTATAACTGACATGGCGTAAAGATGTAAAAAAAAACCAAAATGAAACAATAATGTTTTTGTATTATTTAAATAGCAATTCAAACAATAAATTTTTGGAGCAGACGTTTGTTTTTTTGCATAAAATACGATTATCAACACCAAGTTGTATAATGTCGTCTTATTTGTGTTGCAAGATCAACGCGACGTTCTTGAAGAAAAGTGTGTAAAATTTTGCACTTTCTGCTTTTGAAATGGGTTTATCGGCATCAGTGTAGGCCTTCCATTGAATTGTCCAATTGCAAAAACCACGTACATGTATTAATTTTAGCATGGCTGGCAACGAGATTGTTTCAAGTAGCAGGTTTGATTTGACAAAGTCTAACAAATTAAAAATATTTTGAGACGTTGCGTTGCAATTCGACAGATACGTGTTTATTAATGCAATGGCATTTTGCGTGTCTGTTTGCAGTTCACGCGTGACGCCTAACTGATAACGGATGAACAAATTATCAATAAACTTAAACGCAGCATCGTCGTGCAAAAAATCCACATATTTGTTATCTTGCACACGAAACCATATGTTGTCCCAATACAAATACGGTGCGTCTTTTTTTCTCCAGTGCACGGTGTTGCAAACAGAATTATAATAAACATGATATACAGTGTGCAATTGATTTGGAACATGTCCAGCTTTACCGCTAAATGTGCATGTATATTTCTTAGCTGAGGTGATGCCTTGAAAAAAAACTACGTCGTCGCACTCTGCAGACCACGTAAGGTCAGTACACCACGGCGTACCTACAGGGCCATTTTCTAGCTTAACGTAAATTCCTTTAATTTGCGCCGTGTTTTGGCATGAATGCGAAAATGTAATTGTACGAATTACTGGCATTGTCTTCACGCGTACGTGCGCATAATTAATCTTATGCTTTATACGGGCGCTATAGAGGTTTGGACACATCTTTTGTAACAAGCGCGCCTGTAGATACAGCTTCGTTTAACATCGTACAAATTGATTTGTGCGTTCCAAACCGATATGCTGTTGATACATGCACAGCAATTGTTTTAAAATGAGTGTACACAGCCGCAATTGACAACGTTGGCAAATTGCGTTGTGCGCCAGACCCGCCCAATCCTGATGCATGCAATACTTGAGCTAACTTGCTCATTGCATCAGACGTATCGCGTGGATAATTGCGCAGCAATGCGTTTTCATGGCGAGTAACAGCAACAAGTGCGTCAATGTTAGGATTGGCGGCGTGGGATTGCAACATGCCAAATTCAGTTGAATATTGAATGGTTAAACCTGGAATGTCAACGCCGCTCATTGCAAGTTCGCACAATGCCTGAAACACGCCACCGCAAGGATTATTGTCTGCAACAGCCTTGCTTAAGGAACCAACTAAACGTACTTTGACAGGTTTTGCAGAGCAGCTAACAATGTTTACTGCTACAAGCTGCCACAAGTAACCCCATGTCGTTTTTTCCGCCAAAAAAATTGTTCGTGCTCGGCCGGTCAATTTGTTAACAAAAGGTGTACATCCACGTTGAGCCATGCCGTTTCGTTTTAATAGCACCACTGGCGGTACCAAATGTATGTCAAGCAACAACGTGCCGGCGTGCAAAGCCTGCATTACACGAACATACTCAGCCAGCACCCACGTGCCATGCACACAAACAAAAATGTGCCATGGCATAATACCATTTTCAACAGCATACGTGTGAGAACAGTACGGTGACAGCTGGTTGTCAACTACTGTAGAATTTAATTCCGACAACACGGCCATGCCGTGATTGCGCAGCGAATGTTGCACGCTGTCAGTATACAGCAACTTTGCTATTTGCTGCAATCGGGCATTATGGCGCCATTGCCGACCCCCCGAACAAATCCAATACAACCCCAGCGCAGTCAACGGCCAGTGTGCTACAATGCTCAACGCCGCAGCGCGTTCTTTGTAAACATAGACAAATTCGTACCAATCTGTAAGCATACGTGCGCCGTGCAATTCAGAACCTTTGTCGTCCGCGTAATTTATGCGGCGATTAGAATCAAGGCACGCTATCACATGCCACCGTTTTAACGAGGTACGCAATGCGTTAAACTGTGGCTGGTGTGTTGTTTGCAATTTACGGTAAATTTCATCTGCAGTCAAAACAGGCCGTGTCAATTGCTGCTGCCTCGAGTGAATTTGTACGTGGTGCACAGAATTAAACATGTAACATGTGTGGCACATCGGCTTGTTGTGCACAAACAATGCTGCTGGCTCGTCTGTGCTGCTGTTGCGGTTGTGATTGACAGACCAACACGACCTGCCTCGTACGGGCTGTTTAGGATTTTCCCGCGACCCAAATTTGCGTGCGCACGTAAAAGCATCGTAGGGTTGCTCTTGTTTGTACGCAACTGCTTTGTTCTCCCATACGTCATCAGCAAGACCCACGCGTGTTGCAACCGCATCACTGTGACATGCTTTCAACAACCGCCCGTACGTTTCGCACAAAGCACCAGACATGCCAAGTAACGTTCCGTTTGAATCAAATATCAGGTTGCGAAGCAATGCATACGCCCCGCCACATATGGCTGGCACGTCAAAATAATTGCCTTTAAAGGGAATAAGACTGCAATTGTACACAGTGTCGACAGGTACATCCGTTTGCAAAAACATTGCATGCGATATTGATTTGCGACCAAAATGGTGCACAACAACAAGTTTATTACGACAGGGTAATTTTACAGTGCTAGACATTGTTTGAAAGACTAAACGCAACCAATAAATTTATAGTATACAAAAGACAATTTTCAATAATTAACAATTATAGTGCACCAACTAAAACAAATAAAACAACCGTTGCACACGCACAGAAATTTTCTACAATAAAGAAACATGCCATTGTTAAGCAAACAACCTATTGCTGATGTTGCACTTTCAGCAACCGAAGCAGAGAAACTGACCCAATACTTTGCAAAATTGTTGCAATCCCCCGACAAGTATTGCGTCTGTGTTAATGATGTGTGGCATTTGATGTATTCTGGGCGGTGGCACGCTATTCGAAGAATAAGGTCGCTGTCTGAAACAAACCGTCGATTCAAAGGCGAAACACACAGTTCTCAAGAACCACACAATTGTAAATTGTCGCGACTGGGTCTTGTGCTGCTTCTGAAAGCTGCAAAGGGGTTGCGACCGTTGCAAATATTAAATTTGTACAACAAAAGCAAACGAAGTGCATTGCAAAACAAACCAGTCAAACCAGCAAACGTAAGTCAAAGTGCAATAGAAGCACCCAAACATTGGGCATTGGATAACAACAACAACTGTATTGCGGCCAACGAGCGCTTTCAATTTAACAAAGAACTGTTTGCGCAGTTTAAACGTGCTGCGGTGCCTACAGACGGTCAAATTAGTGCATTTGCGGAACAGCTGTTTGTACCTGCTGCCAACGACAATGTACAATTGGATCGCGACTTGTTGAAGTTTCGCACAACGCTGTTCAATCGGTACTGTGAATTTGTACAACCCACAGAACAAGAGAAACGATCAACCGCGTTTGACTTGTTTAATCTCAAAACATTCTGCTTACAAATGCCTGCAGCAGAGCGTGCTCGGTATCAACAGCAGTGCGTCGAACGTCTCACGTTTCACGCTGAATGGTTTACAGACTTTAAGAAATGGTTTGCGCCGTCGCAACAAGCTCAATTAGCGCGAGCAAAAACATGGTTTGACCCCACCATGTTTACAGCCGCTGTGTAAGATCGTCAATTGACGGTGTAGTGTGCGGCATGTAAGCAACATAAATACTGGCAACGCCAATCAGTACAAAGGCAACACGTGTGGTTATGGTGTATTGCACGTTGTTGTAAAATATGTCGTACACGACAAGAAAAAAAACGTTTAAATTTACCAGGCCTTGATTGTGGAAACCGTTAATTACTGCAAATAAAATATACAACCCTACTTGATAACCACCCAACAAACCAGCCATTAACAATGCCAGCGGTGCATTGACAGTGTCAACGCCATGCTCAAATAAATATATTGCACCACTTAATCCTAATAAAACAAATGTCGCGGCAAATGTAGCAGGATTGGCCTTGTGAACGACAATAGCCCACAATGCAGTGCATACAGCAATAGCAACACCTACAACAATATTGACGTGCTGCATGACATGGATTGTTTAACGGACGTTTTGTCACGTGAATTTATTACATAAAGCGTGGATTCATTCTTTTCTTCATCGTATGATTATTGTTCAGTAAACTGGCATATATTGCAGTTGTTAGTATTGCCGCAATGTACTTATACAGTCTGTTTTGTGGTTGTTACAACATTACAAACATATTTAAACAAATAAATATACACATATATATATATATATATATATATTTAAAATCTGCAACACATTCTCAGACACACAAACGTCGAAATCTCATGATGGACATTTGGACATTTGGACATTTGGACATCTGCTACGAGTGCAGCATACGTACGAGTCAGTATTACTCGTAGCAAATGTCCAAATGTCCAAATGTCCAAATGTCCAAATGTCCACGATGAGATTCGACCATCTGTGTATTTTTTAAAAATCCCAAAAAAAAATAAATAGCAGTTGACAAAAAAAGCACCCCCGTTACACGAGGCTTGCAGCAGTTACCCCCATGTTAGACGCATCTACTGAGAATGGCTGAATCCACGGCGAATACCAACCATAAATTTTCAATCCATTCAAATAATCTTTAAAAGTGGTTTTGTGGTCTGGATACAAACGTTTGTATCGCTTAGACACGTACATATCAACCTCGTTGTCGCGGTCCACAAGCTTTGTAGGGTCCCAGCAGTCTTTTTTCTCGCCGAGATTGAACAGTTTAGTTGCGGTCTCTTTGACGTCGGTTGTAGTTATATCACTTGTATGCCAGACATCCACACCGACCGTAATTCGTTGATTGTGTTCGAATTCCATAAGAAACGTACGAATTAATTCCATGATGACGCCGGCAAGTGTACGGTTGTCCTTTTGTACAATCATCTTGGCCGCTTTGTAATATTTGGTACCACTGTTATTTGCGCTATTAAAAAAATCGTCAAGTTTAACTAAGCCAGACTCCTCCATTAAAACATGACACCCTGAGCACGTAACAAGACTGTACCGCTTTGAGTCGCCAGGCAGAAGCCCTATAATATTAAAGTGTCTGGTAAAACATTCAATCCTAAATTTCAATCCAGCTATATCATATTCTTTTACATCTTCCAGATCGTCTTCTGGTGTGCATAGAAAATAAATCACTGACGTGTTATCCTCGCTGGCTATTCCGTTCGGAAACAATTTATTATATTGATCTCGAAGTGCCTGGCGTATACCTCTGCCATGTTTGGTGTTGCTGTGGATAAATGCACAGTCCAACAGTGCGTTAGGTAACCGAAATGGACCATTGCTGTAGTCAGTTATGGTCTCCCGTAGATCATTCAGGTCGATACAGCTCTTAATTATAGCAATCATATCATCGGGTTTATTATTAGATGCTAACGTGCACAGTTTGTCGCTAAGGGTAGTCCGCTGCTTTTGCCTCGGGGGTTTTAATGTAGCATCTTTGAACGAAGGCACATTTCCCTCCATTATACTGTCTGAGTATCTCGTGGTATATATCATCTTTTAATTACCCAATGCCCCACCTACCACACACCACCATCGTGAGCATCACCACCTGTCGCTTTGTCGTCTCGCCTAACCGTGTACGTGGCACACCCGTGTGCGTAGAAGCATTTGAGACACACGGCAACATGTTCACTTAAATTGGCCGGTTACAACACTTTGACAATCATACCAATGAAATGGATACCTTTGAGCCTATAATGGATCCCACGTTTACAGACTTGTGCGTACCACCATAGATAGACTATGTATATTGGTTGCCAAAGACCCAATGAAATGCTTGGGGTTTAAACACGAGTTTACGTTCCCGTCTGACCTTGACGCAGACACTGCGGCGGACATAAAAGCGATTGTTTACCGACGGGGTGCAAAGCCACGATCAAGCTGGTGGCCGACGCAACGCGCGGGCAAAGACAGTATAAGCATAAGGCATTAGTGAATACCATATGTGTAATTATGTCGTTTGCTGATGCTACTTACATCGAGCCGGCAAACGCGAGTGGCGGTGCCGTCGGTGCAGACAAAAACCTAATACCAGACGGAGTGGAAGCCAAGAAGTTGATGGCAGCCAATGACGCCAATGTAGCAGCTGCCGAACAAGCACTAGCGCTTTGCAAAAGGACACCGACCGATCACTGGTGGGCCACCTGGGCCACCATAAAAAACTTTCAAAGAAAGCTCGACGAAGCAAAGCAAAAAAGAGACAACGATAGACGGACAATCCATGATACATTCAAACAGTTGATGGCAGCCAATGACGCCAATGTAGCAGCTGCCGAACAAGCACTAGCGCTTTACAAAAGGACACCGACCGATCACTGGTGGGCCACCATAGAAAACTTTACTAAGAAAGCTTTACTAAGAAAGCTCGACGAAGCAAAGCAAAAAAGAGACAACGCTTTTTGGACAATTCATGATACATCCCTTTTTCGTTTTGACTCAGAACATTTTTCGTACGTAGACTAGTCCGGTCACTGCAAACGAGGGTCGGACCACCCTTGGCAACCAGAGCCGGTGTAGACATGTAGTTTCAATTTCTTTTTTGTCGGCGTTTGAGCTCAGCCGCTTCCAGGCAGTCTCGAAACTCTACCGCGTGCTGATGATGCATGAATTGTCCTTCTTCCCGGTGCGGCAGTTCGTTTTGCGTCGCGATGACCGCTTCCCGTAACAGTCTGCATGCGTGTGCTGCATTCGTTCGGTCTTTGGAATTCAAGAATAACAGTATTTTAACAATTAACTCCGGGGGTAACAGTTCAAACTCTAAATGTTTTACAAGCAACTCGGCGGGCATCGTTGGCAGCTCATCACCGTCGCCTTCGTTATCGCTACGCTCTGCCTGTTTTTGTAATTCGAGTGGGTTTGGCATGTTCTCATGACTTAATACTTAGTGGGTCTTATACTGCCTTAAAAGAGCGTCGTATGTTAGTGCTGCTATCCCCCACATAACGTCAAGGCGCAGACAATGCCACTGTCCATGTTTTATACCGTCACAAAAGTAACTAGGGGGGGAAAGTCAAATCACGAAACGTTCCTTTGCCCCCTGTCGTTTCTTCTGCACGGAGTCGAGGGGGTGGGGGTATTTTTGAATCGAACACCCCCGTGGGTAAAGGCGTACACGCCTCTAAGAAGTTAAAGTGGTCACAGTCGGTACTGGCGGTTAACGTTTCACCGTACTCAACATTCAGTAGATGACAGACTAACTCCGCGTTGGTTGTTTGCATCCTTTTTATGATTTTAACACGGACGTCTTCGTTATCGTCGTTCGTAATCAGCGCTACAGACACTTCCGGATCGCCATGCTTCTTGTTTAGTTCATCGTCAAGCGTGCATACTACATGCGTAACAAGTTGGATGCCATACATATCTGCTAAAGCCATTTGCGAAATAAATGTAAGCGGCTTGTGCTTTTGTATACACTCTAATTCCGTTCTTACTTCATTCTGCATTCCCGTATAAATGTCTAATTGTTCTTCTTTCGCTTTCTTTTCCGTCATTCCCCGTGCTAAATTTTGCTGTAGCCGCAATTTATTTGATGCTTCGTCAAGCGCGTAAAGTGTTTCGATTTGTTCTATACTGCTTGCATCTACTAATTGCAAACGTAGACGTTCAATTAGCGCATCAGCCACTTGTTCCGGCCCTTTGCCTTCGAGCTCTCCAGGGATCTCGAAGGATTCGGGTGCTTTTTTTAAATACTGTTGTATGCAGTGAATAAGGCACCGTAGTCCCTTAATTCCTGTTTGTCGCATGATAAAATTCGGTGGTTTTTTAGATACCACTACTAACGATAATATGTTAACGTTGCGTCGTTGCGTTGGCCTTCGTGTTCTGCTAGTGGTTAGGCGTGCTTCTGAGGGAAATGTGCAAGTTACGAGTGTGGATCTGCCGTTTTGTGTTGACCATCCCAACGTTGCTTCGACTGTTTTCAATCGTGAATCATACACCCAACATTTTGCTGTTTTATCGACCTTAAGCTGCGCTTCGACTAATTCCCCTGCCAATCGTAACCTCTTGACATGTTTGTGGGTTGGGCCTTTCCTTTTACCAACATCTTTTCTAATCTGCCAGTTAATTGGATTTTTAAGATCGTCAAAGGATGGGGTCTCTGCAAGTGCATCATAGCAGGTTTCTTTGATACGGCTTGGCTCTACAGCACGCGCTGCATTGGCGTCATTTTTACTTACTGCAACCCAATCGTACGCAATCTTAAGTTCTTTTCCACGTACTGATTTTAAGGGCTTACACAAATATTTTGTGCCGCGCAAACTTGTAAAGCCAATATACTGGTTTTTTTCATTCGAATCTTTTAACACGTCATCCGGTCTAGCACAGTCTTCAAGGCTTAAAGTATCACATTCTTCGGGGGCTAAAGTATCACATTCTTCGGAGGCTAAAATAGCACATTCTTCGGTGGTTAAAGGGGAATTTGCAAACTGCAGTCCTGAAATACCATCTTCGCCGTCGACCCATGTTTCCTTTGAAAGTTTCAGTGGGTAAGAACCTGCTGGTTCGCCGCGTTTTACAGGCCCAAAATAGTACGAGAATGTGTTTGTTAATACCCAGTCTGGGCAAGACGTGTGCCATTTAAGTGCACAGCCCAACGGTTTGCCTTTATTAAATATAGTGTACATAGGCGACCCGCAAAAATACACCGTCCATGTGCTGTTGTGTTCACTGCAATCGGCGTGAATGTGGGCACGCATGCCTTTAACAACACCATCTGGATGTTCTGTACTGTAGCCCCATCCTTCGGCAAGTGTACGGCTGTGTGTTACACTTGTTTTTTCTTCTTTTGGTATATCTGTCCAGTTGTATGTCCACAATAATTCAACGTCAAGCTGTTTAATGTTTTTCTTTCTTTTGTGTGCCCATTTGATCAACTGTTGAAGTTCGCGGCTCAATTTGTCTTCTTTTGCACTTAGTTTAAGTGACGGCAACCGAAACGCGACGCGGTATTGTTCGTTGCCGTTATCTAACAGTTCCAATGAAGTCAGCAATTGATACACTTGGTTTTCGGCTTCCGTGTCTTTACCACTATTAACTAACCACCGTTCTAAAACCGCTGATGATTCTTCTGTGTTTATTGATAGAGGTGAATTTATTCGGTACCACCAAGCTGCTGACAGTTTACACAACTGTTTTTCTGTTGTTTCTTCATGTGCTTGTGAAAAATCATCTGCCGTATAGGCGTCGGTAAGTACTGTTGGCAGCGTAACTTTAATTTTGTTTATATCTAGTACCCATCCTGCATCATAGGCCTGCTCCATTTTAAGAGTTTTTCCTTTAAAACGTTTAAGCAAGTATTGCTCTGTGTTTGGCGAAGTAATAATCAAGCGCGTGTCAGCGTTAGATGCAGTACGTTTCGACGCACGTCTTGCAGTTGGTGTAACGCGCGATTTGCCCTTTGACAAACGTTGTAAAGGATCTTTATCAGTCGATATGACGTCAGACGCATCAATGTCAGGAAAATATATATCGAGCAAGTCGACCAATTTTATAGTTAAACCTTTTCCCTTTGACTCAAAATGCGTTGCGGTGCCAATTTGTAGCGGGGTTGCCATTAATGTTAAATCTGACGCTACCGACGTATATGTACTTTTACCTGAATCGGCTGTTGCTAGCGGTGTTGACAGTACTCTAAAATCTTCCCCCAACAATAACCGGGGGGTAGTAGTATCCAAAACCGTGTGTACAATCCCTTGTGCCTTTGGTCTAATTGGCGGGGTTTGCGCGTCTTCTTCACTATGCACGCGGTATTTGCCCTCGTGCCCCTTAATCTGCTGTCGCTGGTCATTTGGGTGGTCATTGCGATGCGCAAAAGAAACCAACTTTTGTTCTAACGCGTTTAGGTCTGGAAATGTCTCTTGTTCGCCCCGCCAAAATGGTGTATAACTCTGCAGAAAAGGCTTTAGTACAAATTTATCATTGGGATGATAAATTGTTTTAAATTCTCTAAAGAACGGTAAGTAGGTTTTATTTTTTGTTTTGAGGACATAAGTTAGTACTTCAATTTCAGCGCCAAGCCATAGACGCTCTATGGATTCATAATATTGTTTAACACTTTTTTCCATGTTTGCACTGTGTATAACATACTTTACAGTGCATATACAACTATGCTTGTACCATGAATAAACCGTTTGGGTTCAACCTCGATGTTCGATTGGGAAAAACTTAAGAACGTGGCTCGTGAGTATGACTCGTACGATTTTATTTTTTTTTGAAAATACACAGATGGTCAAATCTCATCGTGGACATTTGGACATTTGGACATTTGGACATTTGCTACGAGTAATACTGACTCGTACGTATGCAACACTCGTAGCAAATGTCCAAATGTCCAAATGTCCAAATGTCCATCATGAGATTTCGACGTTTGTGTGTCTGAGAATGTGTTGCAGATTTTAAATATATATATATATATATATATATATATATTTTTATTATATTTACTTATTTATTAAGCATGTAATCACAAGGGGTACAACACAATCAAACGCTGCCAAATGTGACAAGTACATTAATGCAAATACCCCGCAGTCGTAAAAGTTTTTTTGCCGTGGGATTGATGCGTTTTCGTCGTAGTCAAGAGTGTATTGTTTTCAATGCAACAAAAGAGCAGATTCTGCGAACGTTTGGCTACGATACAATGGTCGATAGCATGGGTGAGACTGGTTATCTGCAGTTGGCAGATGAATCTGTATTGTGCTACTTTATTATTAGGGTTGGGGTTAATTTCAATACCAAAATGAATACGCTTGACTACAAGTCGGTGCCCGGCCTTTCCAAATGCGCACTCGCTTAATTTTACCACTTAATTTAATATGTAGAAATGGCACCTCAAAAGGCATTCGAATTTAACCCATGCGTACGCAGGTTAACCTTCATCTGCCAGCAATGACTAACGTTTAAGGTTTGCAGCTTAGCGCACTTGTCGATCAACACCCCAATGGCACCATCCGTCAATAAAAAACAGCCGCCAACGTTGACGTGCGTCAGTCCGGGACACTTAATGGCCAAATCTTTTATAGCCTCATCCTGCAACTTTGTGCAATAAAAAAGGGAAATGTGCGTTATCCCGCAACACTTGGCGGCCAGTGCACCCACGGCTGCGTTCGAAAGCCGCCAGCAATAATTCAAGTTGACGTACTGCAATCCGGGACAATGTTCAGCCAAGTATGCCACAGCCTTGTCCGACAGCAGGCACTCTTTAAACGTAAAGTGCGTCAGATTAGGACACTTGTTTGCCAGAGTAATCACGTATCCATCTTCAACATAAATGTCGCTTCCGCGTGGCATCATCCCGGCATACAGCGCGGCCCGTGTCGCCCTCGGGAACCGATCGCACCATAACGAAAACAGTTCATGTGAAACATTCGGTTTGCACCACCAAAAATCCAAATCCACGTTGTCAAGCTGTAGGCTTAAAACCCGCCATGCCCGGCAGACACCCGCAACCGCAATCAAGTCTTGAATCTCCAGTTTACCTAAAATCATGCGGGTGATCTCAACCGGAACACATAAAATCATGCAACGGTCCAAATCTTGTTGCACGTCGCCATTCGATGCCGACGCCTTGCATCGCGACACGGTACGCGTGTCCCGGCTGTCTTCGGCCATGGTTCAAGGCGTTATGTATGTGGGGTCAAAGTGAATAATGATACTAAATTTAGGCGTGCGTTACATTAACTTTTGTTGCACGCCGATACTTGTGGGTTTTTATTTGTAACACTTTAATGGTGACTTTGTATATAGGCGCACACAGGCGTACGTATGATAGACAAATATAATGTCCTTCGACGACATCTCTTATAAAAAAGCAAACGTACAAAGACGTACAATTGCTCCAGAACCAATAATATTATCGCCGGAACAGCAGTTGTGGAACGCGCTTGAGAAGATAGAATCCGAAACAGTAGAACGTGGCTCTAATAGGTCAGCCAAACAAATTAATGGGCTGAAGATTGACGAGCAGATTCAATTGATTATTAGAACGTTGTTGAAAGACGCAACGTCGATAGATGGCACCACGTCAAAAATGGTTGAGGATTTACCCATACAGACAGTGGAGTTGCACACCATTCCATCTGGCACAGAAGAGCAGGATTGGCATTACGATGTACCAGAGGGTACAGGCCCATACTATACGGGGATCATACCAGTAACAAATCACTGGGGAACCATGTTTTCACTAACTCAAGGAACATCGCAATCTGGCTGGGTCGTGCAAACAAAGCAACCCACACTTCACAGCGGCACGACTGTTCATTGTGGCCCATCTAACAAAACATTAGAGGTCCGTCGCATGATTGCAGTGGTATTTTCTAACGCTTCAGACCCAAACAGTGTACCCAATTAGATACAGATATTTTTACTCCATAAAACACACCAATTGATGTCATTTGCACACATTTGCATGTCTTCTTACTAAGCTTACACACTAACTAGATACATATATACATCTATATATATATATATATATATATTTAAAATCTGCAACACATTCTCAGACACACAAACGTCGAAATCTCATGATGGACATTTGGACATTTGGACATTTGCTACGAGTGCAGCATACGTACGAGTCAGTAATACTCGTAGCAAATGTCCAAATGTCCAAATGTCCACGATGAGATTTGACCATCTGTGTATTTTTAAAAAAGTACGAAAAAAAATTGCAGATAAAATAAACCCACAAGTTACGATTTGTATAAACAAAATATAATTGGTACAACATTTACTTTGGGTGCAAAAAATGAAAAACCAGCGTGGCAGACCACTGAGCGGTGTACTGCCCAAACATGCGGGGTTTCAATTGTGGCTTGACGCTAAGCGAATACAATTAAATGATTCCAGCGACGGCACTGTGTTTGGGTTTTTACCTCATGCAACTGCTGCGTGGCGCCGGTTGTCAACATTACAGAAGAACAATTGGGCAAGAGCCGCAAAGGCCCAAAAAGACACAATTATACAGGAATGGTGTACACACACAATGGTAGGCGGACAAACAAGTGACTACATTGCGCAGTCATCTCAAAAATATTTCGTGAACGAAACGCCGTAATATGAAAAAGTATAAACATGCATTTACGCAGTCAATGTTGTTGTCAGCCTTGTACATATATTTTGTCAAGGAAAGGGTTTCCTGCACGCATCAAAATGCACACCTTAGCAATTCGCAGCAATTCGCAGCACTTGTATTAGTAAAGGGGAACCCTTGATGCTACTTGTTTTAGTTTTTGTGACATTGCCTCAAACAAAACATTTATCAATAAACGAACTTAAAGTTACGGTGTTCATAAAGTTGGGTACTTCGTTAGTGATGTAGGGGTCTACCCAAGTTGGGGGGCCCTCATAATTTTTGTCATGGAAATCTTCTAACAGTTCAACAAACTCCATTGCTTTTGCAGCGAATCTCCCTTTGTTAACCTCAGATAAAGTCTTCATATATTTCATTGCCCTCCCAAAATCGTGAATAAAGGCGCTGATGCCTAACATGGCCCACATTTTTGCTGGCACGGAATCGGAAAATTTAGTTAGTTCTCTTACAACGTCTGGACTACTGAATCTGGTGCGCATGTCTACAAGAATATCCCAAATTCTATGATTAATTGAGAATAATTGTGAGACAAGAACACACGTGTTCCGCATCTCCGCAATTAAGACCAACCCGTCTTCAGGATTTTTTTTATGCTGTGTCATTGTGTACGCTTTATAGTTATCTAACGACGGATAAATGTCCATTGTTGTGCCTGATGCAATAAGCTTGAAATAGTCAGCGTTCGTTAAGTGCTGATATCCTTTTGGTTTCCATTTCTGGAAGTCATCAGAGGTGCCAAAAATTATTACATTCTTATCCCTGGTCGTTACATAAAAGTTGCGAATATAATTGGTTTCGTGACTGCATTGTGTGACAAAGGTATTTCTGTAAACCTCTGCCAATTCAGCCATTGCATTTACGCAGTCAATGTTGTTGTCAACTGTAAAGTAAATGCTACCTTATACAGATATTATGGTACAGAAGGGGTTTCTGCACGCATCAAAATGCACACCTTAGCAATTCGCAGCAATTCGCAGCACTTGTATTAGGAAAGGGGGGACCCTTGATGCTACTTGTTTTAGTTTTTGTGACATTGCCTTAAACAAAACATTTATCAATAAACGAACTTAAAGTTCGGGGGTCTACCCAAGTTAGGGGGCCCTCATAATTTTTGAAATGGAAATCCTCTAACAGTTTAACAAACTCCATTGCTTTTTCAAGGACAATTTGTTTGCCAGTCTCAGTTAAAGTACTAATAACATCTATTTCGACTTTAAACCCGGTAATCAAGTTTTCGATGTCATCAGTAGCCCACATTTCTGCTGGCACGGAACGTGAAAATTTAGTTAGTTCTGTTACAACGCCTGGACCATTAGGTCTGGTGCGCATGTCTACAAGAATATCCCAAATTCTATGATTAATTGTGAATAATTGTGAGACAAGACTACACTTGTTCCGCATCTTCGTAATTGCGGCCCACGCGTCTTCAGGATTTGAATGCTGTGTCTTTGTGTACGTTATATAGTTAGCTAACGACGGATAAATGTCCATTGCAGTTGGCATTGTTGTGGCTGTATGCTTGAAATAGTCAGTGTCCGTTAAGTGCTGATATCTTTTTGGTTTCCATTTGTTTCGGTCATCAGAGGTGCCAAAAATTATTACACCATTAGACTCGGTCGTTATACAAAAGTGGTAGGTATAATTAATTGCTCGACTGCATCGTGCGACAAAGGCAGTTCTGTGAATTTCTGCCCATATCCATTCAGCCATTGCATTTACGCAGTCAATGTTGTTGTCAACTGTAAAATAAATGCTGCCTTATACAGATATTATGTTAAAAAAGGGGTTTCTGCACGCATCAAAATGCACACCTTAGCAATTCGCAGCACTTCGCAGCACTTGTATTAGTAAAGGGGGATCTTGTGATTGTTGGAAAACGCGCCCGTATTACAAAGTCGTGTCGATTAAGTTCGTACACGTTTAAACCCCTATATGCCAACCTTATATATATACGTATACTAGAAGCGTGTGCGAGCAGAACAAATGTCTGGACAACCACTCATACGTGCACTTAAAAATGCTCTGCATGGGAATTGGGATGAATCAACAAGAATAGAATTTACCGAGATACAGTCGAATAAACTATGGAAACATGTTGTAAATGTCCTCGGAGACAGCAGAAACTCAAAACACAATCAACGAAAGACAATTAAAGAGACATTGGGGTTGCGGTTAGGGGACATGCCGCTTAAAATGCGGACGGGCCTAGTTCCATCTGAATACGATGAAACCTTTGTTCACGACAATCAGGATACGCTTGTCGAAATTGTAAAAGATTTGATTGCAACTTATGCGGAATATACAAGGGTGCCGCAACCCGTCAATGATAGTCGGCGTAGAATAGACTGGGGCAATTATAATTCATATATTAAGGCGGTTTGCAACTTCTTTAACCAGACGGATGACGGTGATGAGTTCGGCACGGTGGATACGTGGGTGAGGGGTGACATTCATACCTCATTCCTTAAAATCTTAGACAACGAGCTAGAATTACACTTTATAAACTTTAAGGTGTCTAGTATCACGGTTGATGATCAATACAAAGTCGAGATTACATTCAGTTTTAATCTCAAAAATGGATATCATGTTGGCACACGTGAAATAGACACTTACATAAGGCTGTGCGAAAAAATTAATGACTTGGCACCTGTTCCGAGTGATAAAACGCCAGACTGGGCATTCCGTGAAAGAACTAAAGATAAAAAGCGCGAAACACTACAAGCTGAACTGCGTTCTCTTAGACACAACACCCCAACGATTCAGTTAGAGGTAGCTAGGAGGCTTGCACGCTTCGACGCCCCCCCTGCCCTCCCTGTAGAACTTTTCCCATCGGTTTTTGTTGACGCATGCTTTTATTGATGCAACCCAGTTAAATGTTCACATTCTATATGTACAAACTAAAGGCTAAACAGTTCTCTGTGCGAAGCACGCATATCTGCGTTTGATACGTGTATAAAATAGTAGATTATAAAAAAAACGAACATCCCACAAGCACACGTATAAATAAATGTGTATAATACAGCAAGAAAGTACAGTTTTAAATAAACGCTATGGATACCGTTAATTACATCAATCCGTCAACCACGTGATAAAAAAATGTCGGACATTGCAACCTTTTACAGCGGCGGGCATATACTTGGCGAGTCCGGGCGGATACTTGGCGAGTACGCTGACTTGGCCGAACCAAGGCTTGATTATTGCAGCAAATATGACCAGGGTTTGCGAGAACGTGGCACCAGCGTGTATGTTGGCAGTAACGCCGTCGCCATTGGCGATGGTTGTTTTGATGGCATGGCCGCCTTGACAGTTATGATAATTGCTTCGACGGTGCGCCGCATTGGTGGGGCGGCTTTCCGCGGCTGCGTGCGGCTTAAGGAGCTTGATCTGCCTTGTATTGTGGAGATTGAGCCGCATACATTTTATAATTGCCATGGGCTGGAGCGAGTGCACATCCCATCGTCTGTGCGTCTCATCGGTGAGCAGGCGTTCCGCGACTGCACTACACTAGCGGCAATTGTTCTGCCCGAATTTGTGTTGGATCTTGGCGTAGCGGCGTTCCGGGGGTGTCGCGCGTTGCGGCGCATGGCCCTGCCGCGACAAGTGACGGCTGTTGAGGCGTTTACGTTTTATGCGTGCCGAGCTCTGGCAGTGGTTTTGCTGCCGGACCACCTACACACGATTAATGCTTGTGCCTTTGCGTTTTGCACAACCCTGACCGAGCTCATGCTCCCGGACACACTGCAAACGATTGGCGACAACGCGTTTCGCGGGTGCCATGCACTAATGTCGATCAACATTCCAGCCGGCGTGACCACCGTGGGCGAATTTGCGTTCCGCGGGTGCCATTCACTTGCATCTGTGTCATTTCCAGCGGCTGCATTGCTGTCGTACCTGCCCAACGGTGCGTTTCAGGGGTGTACTGCGCTTGTCAGCATTTGTTTGCCGAGCTCTGTACACAAAATTGGCGGCGGGGCGTTCAGCGGGTGCGCATTGCTGACGGCCTTTTCCGGCCCCGGACTGGTTCGCGTTGGAATGTCGGCTTTTGCGTTTTGTTGTTCGCTTGTTTCTGTGTCGGCGGCATCCGTCGAGCAAGTTGGGCACCGCGCCTTTGCGCAATGCTCGGCGATGGTCGAGTACGACGTGCCGCCCGGCCTGTGTCACATTGAGGACTCTGTCTTCGAGGGCTGCGCATCGTTGGTTCGGATCAACATGCACCCCAACGTGGCCCGGTTTGGGCGGCGTGCGTTTGGCAATTGTGCCAAGTTGTTGCACATACAGCTGCCCACTGGTTTGCAGTGGGTGCACGTTAACGCGTTTGACGGTTGCGGCAGCCTGTCGACCGTCACGATCGAGGCACGCAAAGACAGCCAGGCGACGCAACTCCTGAAAGGCTGTTCGGCGTTTAAAAATGTGCCAGTGCGAATTTTGCTTCTTGAGTCCGCGGCGGTAGACATGGTGCATTTTCCGCAGGTTGACCAGATATGGGCCACCGACGCCGCGATTGCGCAGCTCGGCGGCCGATATTCTTCATTTTCGACTTTCCAGGAAGTGCCGGCCGCGCTTCGCGCGACCAATGCTACGTCGTGGGCGGGCGCGATGCTGTACATGTGGTGGCAGCCGCCGTCGTCCTTTACACCGTTGTACTTTGCCACAAGCCAGCTGCACCGGCGGCGACTGCCTGCAGCGCAAAAACACCTAATCAGGGCCGTTGCACTCGCCGCGTCTCGAAGCGCCACCGCACCACACATGCCGTCGGAGATCTGGAACTACATATTTTCGTTCTAAAACCCAAAATTTAAAAAAAACAACTGAGTGAACAGTGCATACGAATTTACGCAATAACATATAAAGCTTAACCAACATTTACATTACATAGAATGGCGTTTACAGATTACCTAATGGCGGTGCCATTGCAGTTGATGTTGGGTATTTCAACAGCTGGGCCAGTGGCTGGCGGTGTGTTTTCGGCCGTTCAACGATCGCTGCAGGGAATTGCGGCCAACAGTTTTATGGCAAGTGTACAAAGTGTAGCAATGGGTGGCGCGGTTTCCAGTTCGATCACACTAGCAGTTGCAGGTGCAGCAGGTGTTGCAATAAACAAACTTGTATTAAAATAAATTACGGTACTGTGCGGCTGTATCAAACGCTAATATGAAGTATAAAGTATACAACAAAACGGCTGTGTTAATCATGTCTAAACCAGATATACTGTGGCATCGGCAAGTTTGGGATGCACATACAAAGGCAGAAGAGATTCAGAGATATCGCAAGAAGCTAACGACTGTATGTGATGCCGGCGACAAACAATCGCCAGGTGGATTTTCAATAACCAGTTTTATGAAAGGTCGTGTAACCCCCGCGACGATTGACAGTAGCAACGATGAGTTAAATATCTATTATCGCATTTTAACTACAGCTAAGCAAGTTATGGATACAGGGATAGCCTTTTTGGAAACACGACTCGACAAAACATTACTCACGGATTTTGACGAGAAAAAAACACGTGCATTTTTGTATGAGCACGTTGATACACGACGTTCAACACCTACCGAACCTACAATTGATAACTTAAGTAATGTACGCAAGACTTTATCCGCTGCTTTAAACGCGTTGGAAATGGTAAAAACAGGGCTCGAAAAGTGGGATGGCAAAATAAATAGAGTACGTACAATAGCCAAATGGTGTTATGACGGCACTAACCCTACATATCGCGGCAACGCTGAAAAATTGTTTGAACAATGTATAATCCAAATTAACGAATTGGTTAAAACGCAATCGCGGAACATTGCTGAGTACAATGCTAACATTGCCAAAACTGAAAGCGCAACGACAAGTTTGTGTACGTTTACCGATTTTGCATTGCAGTAACGTATATTTGTTGCACGCAATTACTATGCGTTTTAACTTTTTACCTACCAACCATATAAACGTTTATCTCTGTACACTGCAAAGACATGCGTACTTTAAGTGAACCCGAAAAAAAAATAGTAGCCGCTCGGCAACAATGGAAATGTTCAACATGCCAGGCTATATTGCCAGCAGCATATCAAGTCGACCACACAATACCGTTGTGCGATGGCGGGGCCGATAATATAAAAAATTGCACTGCTATGTGTGCCAATTGTCATGCCGCAAAAACACAATTAGAGAGCATAGCACGTCACCGTCACTCCACATCTGCCGCAACACAATATGCAGCCCGTGAAGACGTGTACATACTAGGTACAGATCGTGTGAAGTGCTCGCTGTGCCGACGTGAGCGTGATCACAATTTACCGCATTCATTTTGCACAGCTATCGAGTCTCACGTTAACACTACTTTACACTTTGCGTTGTCTCGGTTTGCGTTTACACCCCGATATTGTTCAACATAAGTAAGTTTTAATCAAAATGTAAAACACGGCGATCTAACAACCCGTTTATCCATAATGCTGCGCTCTTGCCTAGTTCTTCGAAATTCAAATCTCTAAACTCTGGGGAAGGGGTGGTAATTCTGCGTCTTTGTGCAGCTGGTGACCCGTATTCTGACGGTTCCCCGTCTGTTAACTCGTCTTCTTCTAATTCGAACACAGTTTGATCCTGTCCATGTGGTAGGTCAGACTCTGATTCAGGATCTGTTTCACTATCTGAATCAGCCTGTTCCTGTCCAGCCCCTGTTTTCTGTGCAGCCCCTGTTTCACTATCTGAATCAGCCTGTTCCTGTCCAGCCCCTGTTTGCTGTGCAGCCCCTGTTTCACTATCTGAATCAGACTGTCCAAATATGCTGGGGCTATCTGCGGCAAGCATGAGCGTGCGTTGTGCACTTTGCATACGTACAAAAACGTACTATATACCACTTGTGTACATTAAGTTAAACATGTGTATTAGTATTTTATTTGCAAACCATTAGACAAGCAGCAAGATTGAACCTGCTGTTCCACTTATGTGCATTACACTGTGAAACACGTAGCGCGGTAAAGTGCGGTATTTTAACCATAGAGTACCCAATTTGCAAGCACCGACAACAACTGCACATGCTATTGCCCCCACTGCTAATGGGGGCCAAAAAGATAACAAGTACACATTGTAACCAACCCAGATAAACACTAACACGTGATCAAGAATATCGTATGCATCATTTGTGCGTGTCCGGTCTTGTCGGTGAACGTACGTAGAACAAACCGCATTGCTTGAATGAATAATTACACCAAGCAAACGACCTTGCGCAACGCAAATTGCTGCTGGTACCAAGAAAGTGCACGCTGTCAATTGTAATATGTTCGGACACAACGTTTCTACCGCAGAATTCTCTTCAGGCACCAGTCCTGCAGCACACGACATGTTTGTCTGTATATTATGTTTTTATCACAAATGAAATACCACAAGTATAAAAACACAAAGGTTATTGTTAATGTTAGCAGTAAAAAAAAAATCGTGCACTATGGACACACCTTCTGATACTCGTGTTGTAAGTATTATGAACAGAGTATATTCCATAGAAATTGTACCCATAACACACCGCACCAAAATGCACGCACCTGTTGCCATCTATGTATTACCCAATCCACGCTAATTGCAACAAGGTGATTTGCGCATCGTGTGTGCTGCAACGTGATTTAGACGAGCAATAACAAATTTTAAATTACTGTGATTTAATTAAAAAATATTTGATTTCAATTATTTGCACACACTATTCATCTTGTTTTGCATTTTTATATCACAACCACATTTAGATTGCAATGTTACGCACTCCAACCTTGCAAGATGCAGCAGCACGTTCAGCCGACGACGCAACAGAATTTATAAACGCAATCCTTGCCGACAGCGAATCTGATGCTGTCAAAAACGGTACTGTTGCCTGTATTCCAAAATACGACTCATCTGGCCACGTGTTGTACGAGGGTGTAAAGGGTACAGCGCCTGTTGTGCTAAGTCCTGTTTTGCCACATCGGCTGTGGCTTACTGTAGACCCAGAACCAAGTTTGCGTGTTGTTTTAAGCGTTCCGCTTGACGAATTTGACGACAAGGATAATCTTACAGGCGGCAAAACGTGCGCTGCTAAACATGTTGAAGCGTTTGTAGCCATGTTTGGACCATCGGGTCTTGTCAACAAAACATTGGCGCAAAATCTGTCGCTAATGTTGCAGTCTGCCAAAAAAAAAGTGCCCATTATTGCAAAAATTGAGAAATTGCCAATTGACAAACGCGTTGTTGCTCTTGCAGACGATGCCAAGCTTGGGTTTGTGTCCGGGGCAGGCACAAAATCAACGTTTATGCCAAAACAAATGACAAAAATTTGGCATCGATCAGGCAAAGGCGACGACAGCGATGCCGACGAAATTACACAGTCGTATGCCCAATTGACGCTGGAAATAAAAAAATTGTTTGTGCAAGCAGGCAATGCAAAAACCCCGGAACAACAAACGTCCGACCTTGCAATGTTCGAGACGGGCAGCGATCTTTGGCAATGGCAAAACAGCAATCCTGATTTTGCGCCAAATTTGCAGGCAATAAAGGTAACATGCGCTGATCCCGATACAGAGCAAGAAACGTGGGTTGATCTCGTACGCTCAATGACAAACACAACCTTCTCAAAAACAGCGTGGATTCAAACCCATTCTTGTCCATGGAAAACGTGGATTTTGGCAGACCGAAAACGGATTGTGCACTCTTCGTTTGTTAATGCCATTGATGTTTACACAGTGGTGCGATACGACGCAACTGGCTCTACCCGCACGTTGCTAAATGCCAAACAACGAGCGCGCGCAGACAATGAAGAAAGAAAACGATCAGGCTCGCTGTTGGCAAACACGGCAAAGGCACCAAAAATAGACAGCGAGTCGTCGGACAGCGAAAACGAGCAATAAACGTAGGCATTTTTTGCATTAACGATTACCCAATATAAAGCACGCACATTAAGATGTGTATACACGACAATACAATTATTGCACTTTAATGTCTTTAATTAAGAAAGAAAAACACGCGGTGTCACTGCTAGACAACGAAGAAAGAAAACGATCAGGCTCGCTGTTGGCAAACGCGGCAAAGGCACCAAAAATAGACAGCGAGTCGTCGGACAGCGAAAACGAGGTGCCGCCCATTTTTACAATCCCTCATGAATTGCTATTGCTAATAATGGCATTTGTGCCCTGGGCCGATCAAATCACGTTAAAAGGTGTGTGCAAAGATCTTGCGTCTATAGTACACGATATGAATGACACGCTGCAGATTAATTTTCCACGTCAATACCAACATCACATAAATGCAGTTCTATTTACGAAGAATTTAGCCGCAGGATACGCATTGCGAAAAAAAAACAACTCAAACACCTTAGAAGATGTAACGGAAGGTGCAGCAGCACTGATACAACTGTTAGGCATGACTGCACCAAACGACGCCATGGTTATACCGTACGACGGCACAATTGCACCCGTAACAATGCCGTCAGCATGGATAGATGTAGAAATGTCATTTATAGTTTTGCTTGCCACATCGGAGTATGCGTTTGAAGTTTTTTTATATGCTATTTTTAAAACAACAACCAGTTTTGCTAATGCAATTTGTGCTCATTTAACAAAAGAGTGTAACGAACTCACGGGTAATCCAATCACAGGCGGGGGGCTCCACGACGCAGATACAGGCACCAAAACAAGTTATAAATCTTGGGGTAATAAATCTTCATCATATATTTATTTAAACGTATACAAAGATAAATCGCGTGAAATTGCATTTGACTCGTGGGAGGGCCGTCCTCCAAAAGACGTAAGTTGGTCAACGACACGAAGCAGGTATCGTGTCTGGTTTAAGCAACATGGCGCCAGTTGGACTGTAAACACAATGTTGGGACCTGAATTTTGGCGTTCATTTGCACAAGACGTACGGCCACACGTTTTAGACTTGTTATTCAAGCCGCGCACACTAAATAGCAATGTTGTTGAACTGCGTGCATCGTTTGTTGACGCGACGCTTGAACCCAAAAAAAAGATGCAATCCCAATAGTATTTGTTTTTAGTACTTTTTGCCCATTAAAAAAATAAAAACCCACAAGCATACATGTGCATAACTTATCAAAAGTACTACACTTTAATTAAATGTACACAATGGTGCCTCATTCTAAAGTGTACGAATTTTACAATTCGCTAGATTGTAGTACTGTGCCACCATTTCACATCATAAAAGCCTTTGACACATGGGCAGAAGTGTACAATTGGTCGTTTAAAGAATATTTAAGAATGCGCAACTGCAACTATTTATCTGCAGCTGAATCATCAAGGTTGATGCGAGCAATAATGTTTCACGTCATTGCAAACAAAGAAAACTACAAATAAAACTCTGTTAAAACAAAATAAAACCATCCCACAAGTCAATTGCAAACAAGTGTAAATATATTTTATAATTGTACCAAAATATAAATTTTAACGCAGACAGTATGACACCAACACAATATTGGACACGCGTAGTGCAGCTATCGCCAGGACTAATGACGTTGTTGTGGTTAGAGCAGGAAGTTTTAAAACAATGGACAAATGTAACGCCGGTGTCTCATCCTGCGTTGTACATGGCAATTGGTGTCCCAACAGCCATGCTGTATCTTGACAATACACTTAACTTGCGATAAACAATTGTTTTAATCTGTCTTTGTACGCGTACAAGATGTTCAATTGTGCCAGACAGTATGCGCGCGTAGTTGCACAACTACTGCGTGCACGATAACGCTCAAACATAGCAATTTTAGTGTCTACAGACATTTAGCAAACCCCGCAATAATATGTTTTCGTAAGTTTTTACCTGCGTGTAATTGTGGGATTAATTATTAATGCATTGCAAACATATACGATTCATAAAAAGTTAAGAGTTCATTTTTGCGAACAAACTTGCACATGGATACTGTAGACATAGCATGTTTGGCAAGTACATTAAAAGCAGATACGCAACAATTTGGCAAGCGGGTTGCCGCCAATAAATCAAGTAAACGAAAATCAAGTGGCATACAAAAACGACGCAGCAAAATAAAACGTGTAAGCAAACAAGCCCCAAACAGTTTGCTGGCGCAAGTGCACGAGGTTGTGTCCGTAAAAGAAGGGTTAGAATACAAAATGCAGCGGCATCAATTGCCCGACAATGGATTTCACACCAAGTTAATGGGCATGCATTCTGCATTAGCGCATGCCTTACTTAACAGTATGACAACACGCGCTTCAAAGACAGTACGTTCAAACGTCAACAACACTCTAGTTCCAATTTCGTCAGCCGAACACGACTCTGTTCAATTAGAATGGGGGCGTAACGTACCACTGTGCGCAGCCGGCGCCGCGTGTGAAGCAACTAAATTATTGCAATCGCAGGGGCCATTGCACGTGTATTGCCCGCCCACGTGTGATACGGAATCAGATGCAACATGCTGCAATTTATGTTTGCTGTGCATACGACTTCACTCAGAAATGTTGTGCAAAGAACTGCGCGCGTTGCAGCCCGACAACGTGGATTTACCGTCAACATTGCTGCCACCGTTTACAAATATTGTAAATGCCCCCGGCGGATACTACGCATGGTGTTTGGGGGTAAGTGCTATCAACCACGGCTTGTTTGACCGGCAATGTTCTATTGTGGGTGCAAGCCCGCTTTTGGAAGTGAAGTATTCCCCCTTAGAAAAAAAATGGTGGGTATGCCAAGAAAAAATATTGTGGCGGCCATCACCACTGGATTTTCGGGGGGGTGCGCAGGAAAAACCAATGTAGAATTGGTAATTCACCGTCTGTCGCACCTATACCCACTAAACGGTGTCGTCTCATGCAATCATTTGTTTTGCACTTGGGACGAATATGTGAACAAGTACAATGCTAATACCAAAGTTACGATGCAAAAACTAGCACGTATGCGCATGGACGCAATATGGGCCGGATGGCAGCTTTGCATACAAATAAACCCGCAACTGGCAGACAGCAACTGTCCGCAATATGTTGGCTTGTACCTTGATGCTCACGTCCCCCTTGTATTGCACAAGCACCATGTCACAGTTGCTCAAGTTTTGTGCAAACAATTGACACCAGAACAAAGTTTGGTCAAACTGCAAATGTCGCAACACATTGTAGCCGCAGTAACAAGTGTCTGGAATTCAAACAAAAAGCCTAAGAGCATCATTAATGATTTGTTTATGAAAGGAAAACCTGGCGTGCTGTCTGTTAGATACATACGACCTCAATTGTTGCGATGTGGAAGTCAACCCCACAGTCAGATGGTGGCCATGGAACTTATAAAGGCATGGATCGTCGGCAAACATTCAACACGTCAAACCATTGCACCCCCTGCCATACGCATATCAATTGCAAAAATGTCGTTTGAACATCTTCTTGTGCACATACAAAAGTTAACATCGCGACAATTGTATTACATCATTGCAGAATGCATTGCCGTCGTAACAATTTCGCATGCACCATTACATGTAATGGCTGCAGGGGTGTGCAATCAATTTCAAACCTATTTTACAGATGCAACATCAGCGTACCATCGAAAAAAACGGGGTGTTGTCAGTAATTATACAGCACCGACCGCGGCTTCAACAATGCACCGTATTGAGCAATGGCCGTTATGCACAGCGCGACAAACCCCAGACACAATGTTGCCATCTTGTTTTGCACATGCGTGCGAAACGTGCGTATCCGTACACATCAAAACAATTCGGCAGCCTCGCGCCGCTAAGTGCAAATCGGGGGTATCGATTGATTTGACTAATCCGTACACAGCAATTTGCAACGAGTGCGGTCATAACAGCAAACTTGTGGAAATCTCAAATCATATAACTCGTGCTAAAGTAAACGGAAAAAATACAGTGATATGTTTGTGTGCAAAATGCTGCACAATTTGCATCAATCCGCAAACAATAGGTCAACATCTGTATTGTGCTTCGTGTGCAGATGCGGTAAACAACGACCACATTCAAAATGCACACGCATGCCCGTGCGGCCAAACAATGCCGTACAACACTACGCCAACATTTATCACTCTGCTTGACAACGCATCCGTGTACCAGACAATACAACTGTGCTCTGTACATGCGCCCATGGCATATGATTGCGCTCAATTACGTTCAGTGCAAGAATTAATTTATGTGTTTAAACAATTAAAAAATTGACAGTATTAGCATTTGTTGTGTTGCGTATTGCTTCATTTTTTAGTGAGCATGTCGCAACCAAGTTTAACGTTTACATTTGCAAGCAGTTACGACACGCAGCTGTGCTCTTTGTTTTGCGCAGAAGTGTTGAGCCATGTTTGCACGGTGCAACACATGTCTGGTCACAATTGCAACTGTCCTGGATGCATACAATTGCTCTGTTTAATTGTCGACACTTACAGACGGTGGGGGGCTCGCATCATCAAACAGTCGCAACCATCTATATGGCATGCCCCAGAGCTACACACTAAGTTTGCAGGCGATTTACAACTTGGCAAGCAAATGGCTGCCGCCACAGTTTTTACTACGAGAAATCTGATCACTATTTTTAAAGACAAAACGTCTCTAGGTCTTGCAAATCGCGATTTGCTGTACAATTTGTGTACATTGTTTCAAACCAGACGATTGCCCCGGTCTTTAACGCCCACTAATTAAAGATGTATGATGCGCTTTGCAAGCCGCGCTTAATGTTGCATAGAATTGATCGCGCTGCCCAGACAGCTGCTGTTGTATCATGGCAGCTATTTTGGCGCAATTGTCGCTACCGCAATTGCCTGTACGAAACAGTTTAGATTTGGCCGCTGGGTGGCATTCAAAATGATTACCGTTGTTAACAACGTTGCCATTAATAAATGCGTTCTGCATGCACGAACTAAAAGTATCATACAATCTAGAGTTTACAACGTTGTGCCATGCTACATTGTCTACGTTTAAAACATGCTGTTGTGGATTTGGGTTTTTTAAGTACCTACATATTGTATCTGCATCGGTGTGCAGCGCATCAATGTCGTGTAATGTAGTATTGTCACCCATGCCATATGCTGCAAAGGCGTTTGCAACATCAGGTACATGCCGAAACAATGGCGCTAATTCATAGTACGGCACAATACGTTGGTATAAACATTGATTGTTTGCGTCGCATGCCATTTTTAGTTTTATGCATTTTGCTAATTGATTTGGTGTAGACCACGTGTGGCTAAATTTACAGGTGGGGTCCTGCAATTCAATGTTTACGCCCAGTGCATCGGCACAGTAACCAATAGCTTCCAGTGGCAAATGTGTATTGCAGTCCAGAGCATCAACCACGTTTTGCGACGCAATGCAATTTTGAAACGTTAATTGCGGACCCGCTCGCGACAATTGTGCTGTTGTTTTGCTGCTGTACAACTGTTCATTTAAACATTTGGTAATGTGTTGGCGCAGTTTTGCCCGCGCCAATTTTATTTCTTTGGTAGATGCCGCGTTGTGCAACAATGCATTAAGCAGCGGTTGCGGGTGTACATAAATAGAATCCATGCTGTACGCCAATTAAAAAAAAGCTGATATATACAATAAATTGCATTTGCAAATATTTAGAATAAATAATTATATTTGCAGATGCAAATCAAATAAAGTAGCGCACACTGCCCACAACACCATTTTTAAAACATGCCATTGTACTTTAACGAGCGCGCATTTAAATGCGCACCAACGTCGTATCGTGGGCGCGTGTTGCCATTTACAGGACAGCCAGCAAAAACGTACACGTTGCCATCGCAACACACGTCGTATCTGGCAAACAAACGTTTGTGTGGCATAGGCACAAAAGTGCCAGCCGCCAAAATTACGTGGGCGTTGCACAGCGATGTAATTAATACGTACAATGTGTCGGGCGCACCTGTGTTGTTAAACGGTGGTGTCAACTGCATGGCAGAAGGACACGAAAAGTTGGATCACTTGCCCATACAATTAACACTCGAGCAAAACGATACACCGTACACCTTTTTCTGCGCTAACGTTGGTGCATTAAACTCGAATGCATCAACGTGTATGGAATTTGGTGTTTCAGACAAAAACGCTGTAGAAATGGCCACCGCTATGGCAACAGCTATGGACTGCATTGACGGCAACGCGTACACGGACAATAAAATTGCAGCATTAAGTGTAGCACTTGTTGATGCATTTGACACCAATTTTGATTTTACCTTTGACTTGGACAAACATGGTTGCATTAAATCACTTGCCAAAGATTTGCCCCACGCTACGTTTGACGAGCGTATAGAATTTGACAACGAACTTGCAACACTTGTGCACATTGGTACAACATACGATACCGACGGGATTGGGGCTGCAGTAACAGTACTAAAACGAAAGATGAGTAAAACGAACATTGACTACCTTGCCAATAAACAAGCACTGTTGATACATGCACTGCGAAACGCCACGGCAACTGTAATGTGGCAACAAATGCACGATCTCATGTGTTCTGCTTCTGACATTTCAAGCACTACAGTGTACAACTCTTTAAATTCTGTAGCAACGCTGTTGATGGAGGCAAATGTTGCAGACGAGCGACAATCAATGGATGCGCACTTTCAGATGGCACCAGAATTGGTGCCGGACGTTTCGGAAACTGACCCCTCCAACTCTCAAATGGTCTTGTATGGACAACAGGCGTGCGACAAAGTGCAATATCCTGCAGATATTTTGCAAGCGGCTTTCAACTCTGTTGCTACAACAATGACTGCTGCAGAAATAAAAGCATGCAAAGGGAACCGTGTAACGGCAACACTCGTACACACGAGCACAACACGATTTATTGTATTTTGTGGCCACTTTAAATACGTTAAATCAAAAGAACACGAATACTGGCCAAACCTATGCGCTGAACTAATTCGCACTTGGCACAGTGCACTGCAAACGTTGGACACCAGCGCCGTTGTTGTTATGGGATTTGATACAAACCTTCAAACAATTGACGATGCATATTGTGCGCAACAATTGCTTCAGAAACAAAACATTGTGTTATTTAATGCAGTGCAACCAATGTCACCGCACATGCACATGTATCAACAATTTCATGTGGCCGTAATGCTGTTACTTGTTGTGCTTGTTGCGTGGGGCATGTATTTGACTGTAACAACAACTTATTATTAATTCCTTGGGAAACCCACAAGTGCCAGATAAAAAACAATAGACTATTATATTCAAAGGTATTGTTAATTGTTTATTGAGCATTTATAACATGAGTTTGCCATTATTGAACCTTAACGGTGCTCAAAATGCATTGGCACATCTTCCTGCTGCGACGCGGCACATTAACACAAATGGCCCAGGACGCACACCGTCGCGGGGCGGATTGTGCATGAGATGCCGTGTACGTTTTCCTTTGGCAACCAATGCTACACGTGCCCAAAAATTAATTGCTTACCACGAAGGCAAATGCAGCATGTACCCAATGTGCAAACCACGTTTGGCGACGAAAGCCAACACTGCAATTGTAAATTTTGACAACAACTTGTTTACACCTGTGCAGCCCACCTTGGCGTGGACCGTCGAGTCGTACTTGTGGGCAATAATAACAAATATGGACCCAACAACAAATCAATTAAGCATACAGTGTAATACACAAACTGCCAATGTGTTTTTGTGTGCTGAGTGCTGTACGTTAAGTGTTGCACCGTGGCAATACTGCGACAAATGCACCGCAATACGAACATCTACTTCTCAAAAACAAACAGTGACGACATCGTTGCACAATGCGGCGTACTGGACTGCTCAAGAGACGCACGCTGCAAAACGACAACGATTTAAATCGCAGGATGTTAGCATGACAATGTACATCTCGCGAGCCAACACACCTGATTGGGCCATTGATTGTGTTACCGGCAATGTTGTTCAGTGGGATTCAGCTAAAGACGAACGTCGCGTACGCATGCTTGCGCAATTGACGTGCTATGTTACTGGTGTGTCAATACACCAAAACCCACGCCTAACACCAAACATTGTGCACGATTGGGCTGTTACAAAAATTGCTAGATGGTGGCGACGACATCAGCGCAAAATGGTTATGAACAGCATTGTGTGCAGCATCACGTCAAACAATAGCATGATGTATGATGTCATGGACTTTGATCTAAAGTTTAGTGTTGACGTTACTCATTGGACATCGGCAGCGTGCTCGTCGAACGTGTGCGCTCACATCAACAAAACACTTGTTGGCGTGTGTGCTGTTATTGCGGACATACCCAGACACGATATGCGCAAAATGGTGCGTGCCCGCAGCACATTTTGGTGGCCAAAACAAAGTCAAGCTTTGCCAATGCTACACGTGCAATTGGCGTTTGTAAATCTCACGAACGCGACCCAAGCTGCAATTTGCAGTGCAATTGATAACTCTGTGCGTACGTACGAAACACGCGTGCAATTAAACATTGAAAGCATCACATGTTATGCAGTGGTAAATCCTAAATCAACTTCGTTGGTTACACCTCGCATTGGCAATTGGTGGGATCGTCCGGTGTCTATGTCGGCAATGTGCGCCACGTTGTTGCACTATACACAGAAGTTGACAGACGTATGTGCACCATTGCACGGAAACGAAGAAATTGACGCGTGCGACACCTTGTTGCAAGGACCTTACCCACACAAATTACCGCGAATAGTTGCACAACTGACAAACAAAACGTGGCTTTTGTTTCAACCGCGGCGGTCTGTTTTTGCTGGAAAAACGTTGCAAAGCGGTCGATTTATCCTCACAATGGTGTGTTCCGCATCAGCATACGCGTACAATTGCGACGGTGCACTCGCTGTCATTACACCTGGCACACTGTTTAGTTGCAACGGCTGTTTGCGTCATGTGCGCACCGTAAACCTGCAACTAGACGCCAATCAAACCATGGCACAGCTAATTACGTTTGAACCACCCTTTCCGTCGACATACTGTCCACGCGATGCACCATTGTTTTGGCAAGTAGACATTCCCCCAAAAATGTGTTCTGCGTGTAAATTATGCAATTTGCACACATCGTTCACACAGCAGCAATGGAAACAAGAGCATAGCATGTGCAACGTCTGTTGCAACGTGTATGTCGAACCGACACTTCCCAGCTGGTATTTTCCAAGCTTGGGCATGCGTTTGCGTTACATTGCAAGTATTATAAATACGAACAATCCAATGACATTAACGTGGTGACACATATTTATTGCATTAATTATTAATCCGAATAAAACACACCTACAATAATCGCGTCAAAAATGACATACACAAACCCTAACAGCGACAAGTATATTGTTTGCATATCATTGTGGTACGTCTTTGCGTTGCCGATAAGCGGGAAACTTACAGCGTGCGGACATTTTGTGTCTATGCGGTGTGTTTCATATGCTTGCTTTATTTCAGCATCACAGTGTTTTACATCTGCGTAAACGTTTGTTGCCCACCTGCTTTCTACTGCATCGCACGTGTGCGCAAGTTGGGGCAACGTTGTTAAAAACAAAGTTCTGTGCTCGCTGCAACTGAAAACTGATTGGCTTGCGCTGCACACGGTTTCTGAAAAGTCTTCGCAGGAATTGCAAACACTAATTGCAGTGCACAATACCAGATAAACAACGAACCAATTTGTATACATTGCTCTGGTGTCATAAAATGGCGTACAACAGTTTGTCTCCAGTTGCGCCTTTAATTGAAAATGACACCAGTAAATACACAATGGGAAAGTTTGTTCCACCGTCAACACCGGTACTTTGGAGCATTATTCTTGAAACAACAATGGCTGCATGCAATCGCAAACGCGATTTTGCAGCTGCTGGACATAATGTTATCACAGGCCGTATAGACAGCACTGTAGTAGTTGCTGAAAAAACGTGCGTAATTGTTGTAGACAAGCAGCCGCTTGAATTGCTGATTACACCCAACGGTGTGCACATAGACATGCACGAAACGTGGTGCGACATGTTTTGGCATCGGCATCGGTATCACATAACATTGCAATTTGCTGGAAAAGCTGTAGCCTACCAAAATAGTTGTCGTGTACAATGCAAACTGCCATTGTTGCATGTTACAATTGCGCATGCCAAACCAATATGCATAGAATGGGCACGCAATGATTCGCACACACTACGCACAGTATCTCGACAATCCCACATTAATGAACACACACAAGTGTGGGTTGCAAAATTAAACGCAACGTTTGTCGCATTGGCTCGATTTGAACGTCGGCATGGATGGCATTGCAAAACATGCGCAAAAACATTTGAAACGTTAAATGAATTGGCACAACATATGTCGTGCACGTCAACATTTTACAAAATGTCTGCGGATGGCACTTTACATAACGATACACCGCCTGCGGTACACTTGTTTAACGGAAAAACATATACGTGGCCAGTGTGTCCAAACGCACTTCAATCACGATTACGCCGTCTTGTGTAATGTATCGTTCTTGCGTGCTGTGTATATGCGCTAGCACAGTCTATTGCAAATTGTACCAGTCATATGGTCAAATTTACAGTTCCGGATTCGGATTCGGATTCGGATTCGGATTCGGATGACTTAACCAATGCCGAAGAACCGTCGCCCAAATTAATCCCCGCACTTAAGATTAAGAAAAAGTCTGCGGCACCGCATGCAGGCGGGGGGGGCGCAAGAGCTGAAGGGGGGGATTTGCGTGCTGCTGTCAGCGGGGAGCTTGCGGGACCACAATATGCAACGTCGATGACTGGTCTTGATGCTATTGAAGTTGAACGCATATTTAACAACGACATGGATCGTCTTGACCGAGGCCCGCTTGGTTACGGTTACGGTTTGTCTGATGAAGAAGAAGAAGAAAAAGAGTCGGAAACGCTACCCGATGTCAAGTTGCTTGAGGATTTGCAAGCTCGTCTTAACGTTGCTTGTACTGCTGGCGAACAGCCTAACTCATTAAATAAAGAAGTTCAGATAGTAAGAAACACGGTAGCAAACGAAAAATGTGTTTTATTGTCTATAGAGAAAATTCGGAGAATGCATAAGGCAAGCAAAACAACAGAAAACACAGACTTAGAAATCGACGCAACTAAATCACAGCAAATAGCAGCCAAATGCAACACACATCTGTTTACATATTATGACACCCCCCAAAAACGAATGGTTGCCTTGCGCCGCTCATGTGATGATTACGGGTTTCATGAAAGTGTACCCACCTATACAGTCGATGAAACAACCCAATTACAAAGTGCAATTGACAGAAATACCGTAACAGAGGGGTTAGGGTTTATGGGGCTGCGACGATATATTAAATTAGCGACGAGCAGCGAACCAACTTCGGATATGTGGGATGAAAATTACCGAAAAAAACAACTTTGTGCTCATTTGAACAAAATGATGACGTGTGCCGAACAATACGAGTCGCGTATGCCATTTAGTGATCTAAAAGTGTTGCTTGACAGAAACGAGGACCTATTGGTATTGGGGGTAACAAGTAACAGGGATTGGATAACACATTTGGTAAAAAAAGAAGGGGAACATAAGGAAACTGTTGAAAAAATCATTAAACAGTATGAATGTGAATCACCGTATAATACTTGTGCATTTAATAGGGTGTGCCACAAATTACAAATAGCGGAACGCAAACGATGCTTAGAGTTAAACTTAGAGCTTGACACTAAGCCTACCCCCAATGTTAGCGATATACGGGTGTTACGGCACCGTTTACAAGCGACAATAGATCAGTGCCAAACATTTACATTCCCGCCAGAACCGCAATGGTCGTTACAAAATGTAAAAGACATGCTCGGACCATTACCTACACAAACGGCAATTGCCACAACAGGATTTGATTATGATGTACGACAATTAGAGTCGTACAAACAAATTGCTACAACAAGGTGGCAAAGAAAGATGCCTAAAACTATTAACGGTTGGCTTGAGGTTACTCGATTAAACCTTAAATTGCAAATGCCACAACATCGTGAGACTTGTGATAGCGTGTCAATATTTTGCAAAGAAGTCAATGCAGCTATGCAAAACGAAATAGATGCTGCTATGAAATGTTTAAATTTAAACCAACCCCCAGCGGACGATGGGGGCCCCGTGGAGCAAGTCGGCCCCAACGGGGTAGTGATCAAGAAACACAAGAATATTCAAGCTGCTGCAAAATCGATGGGCATACACGACTGGAGAGCTTGGGAGAGTAATATTCTGAGTGGGCATGCCACGCTTCTTGACCAAGATTGGAAGAGTAATACTCTGAGTAATCGTGCCCGCGGTTTTATCTGGCGGTTTTGCCCCGCCCTGCCAGACTTGCACGTGTTGCAAAAAAGCTGTTTTGTTTTATGTAATGCCGCATTTATTGACACTGATACTGATATTACAAAGTTTTGTGACCGTTGGGATACAGCATGTTACCTTTTTAACGAACACGGAAGCTTTCTTGACAACGCAATTTTGTATGATATTAATGCAAGCTGGGAACGTTGCAACAAAAATCCTTGTTTTCGTATAAAACCTGATGCAAACACGATTGATGCAAAAGACGAGTATGATTACAAGGCAACGGCAACACTGCCAGGAAAAACGGACCCCAAATTAGTGCTTTTCAGCGACACAGTACGTCACAATGATATGCTGATAGAAAAAGTAAAGGTATTACAACAAGAAGCAACAGAACAATCCTATTGCGATTTTGTAATTGCTGATTCGGCAATAGAGATGCGCAGAATTAATTCCATAGAAATTGTAAAAATAGGGCCGTTGTCTGAGTATTTCAAGTGTCGAATCACATCGCACGGGCTTGCTTGGCTAAATATTTACATGGCCGCCGTTAAGCAAACTCGTGGTGAGTCTGACGGTGTTGCAAGACGTGGTGATATTGCGGCCAACATTCACCAACCTATGTTTGAAAAAAAGCCAAGAAAAGACCATGATACTTTGCCCACAGGACGCACAGAGGCCTTGTTCGCAGCATTACAACAAATGTGCGAACGTCCAGAAGACCTACTACAAACAATTAATGATATACTTGTTGTGAAACAACTATATTACGGCAAAGGGCGGACACTTTGCAGATTACCATTGTATCATAGCGCCGTACTACATGACGGGACGATAACTGTAACAACAACGGACTGCGCTTGTGTTAATGTACAACGTTTGTTGGCAGCAAACACATTCTTTGCACGCGAAAGCATTACAAATATTGTTGCAATTAAGAAATCGCTTGAGTACACACAAAGGTTTGTATTACCAACAAGCGTTGCGCCTTTTACGCTAGCAGTACGCAAATGTTTAAACGCGCTGCAACAACGAAAATTTCCCGTTAGTGTTCTTGCCAACAACAAGTGGTCCGAATTAGCACGTATTTATGACACAAATAACAAACTTATTATACCGCTCGATGTTTGCGCACATCTGCTCAGTATGTGTGTGGCTGGCGAACAATTGGGATGGGTTGTAAAATTGCACTGTTTGCTTGTAAATAACATCCACGAAAAAATGGACATGGCCCCTTTTTATACGCCCGACAGAGAAAGCCAATTAACGGATCAATTAATCCCGCAGGGTATGTCTTTTTGGCGGACAAAATCGAACCGGGACACTTTAACAAAACCGTTACTAAAATGCAAAGAGTTTCTTGCCACACAACAAGTACAAGCATTACGGCTAATTTCATGGGTTGCTTATCCGCATCAAATCGAAGTATTACACGCACAAATTGCGGCAACGTCAGTTTTGCACACTTATGAAAACGTTTGGCATGACAACGCAACACACAATGATATGGAAAAAATAACTGATATTGCAGATATGTATTGCGCGACTAAAACTGAACCAGCAGCAGCTATTGCCACGGCCGTACCGTCTGAACAAACAGCTATTGTCACGGCCATACCGCCTGTAGATTTCCCAGTTCCCAATACAAAAATGTCACTAAGCATTGCTGTTCACACTAACAACGTCGATCTATCTGTTGAGGATTTGAATACTTCACTTTGCAACAGCGTTTGGAAATCAATATTTAAACCCTTTGAACTTTCCAAACCAGTGACCCCCCTCGATTGCAGAGAGCACGAAAAACAAACTTACGACATACATAAAGTCAAATATGATGAAAAGGTTGAAGTCGTAGCATTGTGGCGCATGCTGTACTGTATGTTCGGCACAAAACAAGAACAGCTTAAACGCGTGCAACGAAAACAAGAACAGCTTAAACGCGTGCAACGACAATTAAAACAAAAGCCTGCCATTTACAAGGACCTTTACATACAAACCAAAACAGAACTGAAATTAAAAATCCTAGATGGGTTTCCTTCTGCCGCAAAAGTTATAAAAGAAGTCTTACAAACCAATCGACACGTGTGCAATTTATCGATTACTGCTCAGAATCAGCTTATTGTTCAATTTGAGTACAATGCCGCTCAGGAGCCCACAGCTAAACCAATGTTTGAACTGCAACTTCAATCTGCGATACTCGACTGCATGTCGCACTTACCAAAGCCAAAGGAATTGTGGTCCAAATCAGAATACCAACCTGCAGTCGCAAAACTACTGTCGTGTTTTGATAACGCTAAAACATTTGCATCTGTATCGGACCCTGGTATTGTAACGGACTATAACATGCTTGCTCACTTTCAAACAATTTACCAAAAGCTCAAGTCTTACAAAATCACACTACAAAATATACAACGTAATTTCAACAAAGGCAATGTTACAGAATTAAGAAATGTGACCAAAACAGTGTCTGCGCTCAAAAATATAACAGAAAACTACGCCGACAAGCTGCAACAGTTTGAAAAAAATATCGACGTGTACAAAAGCCGCAAAGAAAGTGCCACACAACACGACGAAGAATACTACGACAGCGATCTTACTCTCGATCAAATTGTTGGCCAAGTACAACAGCTCGCATTTGTTAGCAAGGTCAACCGCAGTACAATTGTGTATTATCCGTCCGAGCAAAACAACTTATTGGACATGCATGACAGCGAGTCGCGAATGTCGCTAATGTTAAACTTACACAGACGATATTTAAACCGCGCACAAAACGCATGCAAACACTGGGTAACATGCCCTACCTGCAAACAAATTCGATTGTTAAAAAGTGCATTTATATTGTACGACAGTCCGTTTTCCCATACTTCTGATGAGTACGGAAAAGACAAGCGAAAAATAATTGACGCGTACAAAGAAACCTCGCGGAAAATAACAAAAACGAAATGTATAGGGTGTACCGATGGTGTTTTAAATGTAATAAAACCCCCGCAAGCGCCAATACCCAACGACATTGCGACGCATGCGCAGGCTGATTGGTTGCTATCGGGTCAAGTGCAACGAATTAACTTGTCCTATACACAAGTCACCCCACTGACATACAATAATGTTGCTAAATTTTTAATGAACACGTTGACATCAATTCCATTATCGGAAAGCACAATACAATCTGTCATACAAAATTATACTGCCAATAACTCATTTACGGTTAACGGGGTCGTATTCAGCTCAATTGAGGGTTGGATTGTCAAGTATTGCACAAAACAATTTGAATGTAAAATGGCCGACGTTGCAATAGACACCGATAAAGTTACTATAAAAGTTACTTGCATAGCAGCGCTGCTTGCAATGGGAAATATTGTCGGCAGTGGGGTAGACGCACTTCCCGAATTTGCCGACAATATTGATACCGAAAGTGATGCAATTCGTCAAGAGTTACAACAAGTTGGGCAACAATACGTAAAGGCACAGGAACAAATACAAGCCGTGAGGGATGAAACGGTGTACTGCTGGTGCTGGTATGGTTATGATGAGAGGTGGTTTATAAGCTCTGTTAAACCGAAAGATGCCAGCACGGTCGAAGAAGACAAACATTTGAGTGCCGCACATTCGATCGACAAACGCTTGGCGACGCCCGACCTGGCAGCAGAATGGCACGTGACACCGTACAAATATCCGCGTGTTGTTCCGCGTGACCTTATAATTGTACCAACGCCCCCTGGTGCTGCCGATGCTGCTTCTGGGTTTACCATTACTGAATTCACAGGCAGTATAATTAACGGCAGTTTTAGCAAGACGAAAAAGATAACGAACAACAAGCCAGTGTACGTCAAGATAAACAGCAAGGATGATACATTTGTCATCGAAAAGGCACAAATTCTCGAAGATAAACTAGAAGATCTCACAGAACGTTATCGTGCTGTTGAAGCCGAAATAAAATACGCCCCCCCCCCGGAAGCTAACGTAGAAGTATTCAAAGGTTTAAATTGCCACAAAATAATTGATGACATGGCTGCTAAACATAATTCGAGGTTTGCAAACCGAGCCAAATTAATAGAGTACTACCAAGACAATTGCGAAGGCATGCCCATGGATGCAAAAACGACACTCCAGCGCGTAATAGTTACCGCCGCTTTAATTGACGACATAAGTGCACGAGCAGCTACTTTTTCGCTTGAACGCACCCAAATGTTGAAATCCTATTGCTCTATGTTGGATATAAATGACTTTCAACCGTTTGAAGCTATTTACAAATATTTGAATACCATAGCCGAATTGGAAGATGCCACTGCCCGGGTTTTGATGATTATCACGGCTAGAGAAAGAAAACAACTTGCCAGCAGTTCGTTTCAGCAAGCAATGCTACAACATTTAACGTGTGTGTATATCGAACATCATACCTCAAATGTGACAGGCAACAATTTAATTGTGCGCGCTGCAAACACCCCGGACATTAGAAGACGGACATTAGAAGATTCTGACAGTGCGAACAGTGGCAAGCTTACCCAGTTGAAACTAGTTCTTCAAGGTGCAAAGAACAACCTGTCGCGATTACCCGAAGGCTCCGATGCTCATACCGCTGCAGTTGAAGAAATAAGATTGTTGGAACTTGATGAGCGTAACCTTGAAGAGCAGAGAGCCCCCGAAGATTCTGACAGTGCGAACAGTGGCAAGCTTACCCAGTTGAAACTACTTCTTCAAGGTGCAAGGAACAAGCTGTCGCGATTACCTGAAGGCTCCGATGCTCATGCCGCTGCAGTTGAAGAAGTAAGATTGTGGGAACGTGATGAGCGTAAACTTGAAGAGCAGAGAGCTTCCGAAGAATACCACGACAGCGATCTTACTCTCGATCAAATTGCAGCACCCCCTGCAGACACAAAAATTAGCAACCGGTTTAAATTGTTTTATGCTGCAGTCACAGACACCTTAGACGCAAAACAAGTAAGCCGCCCAAGTAAAGCTAGCGCCCCAGCAACGCCAGGCCCGGCCGCTGCTGCTGGTGGTGCAAACACCCCAAACAGTGCGATAAATGCCAGGATTACCCAGCTTGAACAAACTCTTGCAGATACAAAAGAAGATCAAAAGAAATTAACCCCAAAATCCGATGAATATGTTACTGCAAATGAAGCAATACAACGCTTGCAGTTTGAGTTAATACCGCAACTCAAACAAGAAAAAAGACTTCAGACTCGCGCACGCGAGCAAGAGTCTGGACGACAACTAGGTCGTGCTGGTACGGGTAAACGTACACAAGTACGAAAAACTGCACGAAGAACACAATTTGCACCAGTACCAACAGAAGATCAAGGCAATGCACAATTAGTACAAACAGAAGATCAAAGCAATGCACTAACATGTTTAAATAATCTCGAAGCAGCAGAGAAACGTGTACAGGAATCTTTAAGTGATTATGTAAAAGCACGCGATACAGCCCGCGCTGCTGACATTGCAGAAACCATCGAAAAATTGAAGGTAGCACTGCATCGACGTTACAACCCGCAATACAATGCACTGGATACAATCATATCATTTTGCAACAATACCGATTATTCTGATCAATTGCGCACTTCCTGCAAACAATGGTACATAATAAGAGCTAATAACTTAAAACAGTTGAATGCATGTTATAGCACCACCGACCCCAATACAAATGACGATATAAGAAAATGGATCCGTGAGGCACAAATTGAAAATGTTCAGTTGGATTGTTCAAACAACATAGACATATCAACCGTTAAATTAAACGTGCAAGCGCATCAAACCCAAAATTGTGATGCTCGAAAAAACCTTATAAATGAACACGTATTGGAAGCAGCCGTTGATTTTGTTACAAGCAATACGGTGTTTGGTAAGTATCAAGATGCACATTGTATGACCCGTCGTCACGACCATGATACTATATATCGTTTAGCTGTTGCTATTGGGTTGCAATCAACAGATTACAATGAGTACGAAGATATTGCATCAGCGGTATTTGGCAGCGGCGACGAAACAATTGCACAAAGCACGCGTAAAACATTGGCTCGGTCAACAGCAATGCTTGTACGCGGCCAACTTGGACTTGACTTTGAATATCTTTTCAGCAATCCAAACCAATACCTGTTTACACATGTCGATGGATATGGTATTGAACTAGTAACAAAAGTTATTTTGCAGCCAAGACTTAAAACAAACAACATGCTCGAGCTTGAAACTGAGGTTGGGTTTGCAATGTGTTGCGAATCACATCTTACGGCAGAACAACAATTGTTCGAGTATGAGCGTGACCAAGATATGGACGTTGTTGTCACACACGATCCACATCGGGTATTTGAGTTAAACGACAAGGTTAATTACGAAAACAAAGAATGGACAATAGTGGAAGTATATTATGAACAGGAATGGGTCGTAGAAGAAGACTCTGATTACGTGACGATTGAACAAAACCGTGAACAACGTAACATTTTTCGACCGGGGTGGCCTTCTATTGGCCACAAGCGGGGGCTCGTGTGCAATTTGCACAATAACACGATTTCTGTACGCGTGACTGAAGCCTATAATGGTTCCGCCGCAAACTTTAAGGATGATCTCCGCACCGCATGTGTGCACTATCTAAAAAAACATCGAGTAGAAAATAAAACGGATTACTTGAATCACACAGTTGCGTATACAAATCTGGATGGCCCTTCAAATTATTATACATTTACAGACACAGACATTATTACGAGCATACCAGCTCGTCAAGTGCCACTAAAGCCTGGGGCTTACACCGAACCCAGATTACCTTGGCATGCACGATTTCCAGGACAAGGCTCACAATATCTTGCAAAAGTACTTGAAATGCGTGAGATGACGGAGGTTGAAAAGTTAAATGCAAACGAACCTTCTGCGGGCGTTAACCCACTATCACTGGCTTACAGGGAAACAGACATTAATGCACTTGTGCACAGACCTGATATTAAAACCCATGTATTGCAGTTTGCAGCGAAATATAGTTGGAAAACAAAAGAAAAACACTCGTATGTTATTTTAAATCAAGGCGTTATTACCGCAAGTAGTATGTACGATGAACGTATGCTACGTTTACACGAACAACACAACTCGGATCTTCAAAGAAGAAACGTAATGTTACAAACTGCGTATGAAACAATTCCTGACTATTTGCCCTTTGTAACAAAAGAGTCGGCGCAATACAAACATATGCAGTTAAATTGTGGTTTAGCTTCTGTAATAACAATGCTAAAAGGTGACAATGGTATAGTAGATGGTAAACCTGAAACACTGAAGAGAATAAAATCAATAATTATAAGATTGCGTGAAAACAACCTGTGGTACATTGATTTAAAGCCCGAAAATTTGATTATGGTTAAGGGGGTATTAAACCTAATTGATCTTGACGCGCTTGTGTCCGATCCAAGTACTTGTCCATTATACGCATCATATGAAATATGGAATGAGATCCCTCCAGATGAATGCGCAGACAAACAAGCATTACAAAGCTATTATACTTATCACACTCTAATGCATTCGTATGTTTGCTGTTTGATGCTTGTAGCAACCGACTCAACGGTTGAACATATTTACAGTGTTCTTGACAAGACGACATATGCTTTGCACGAACGTACAGAAAACATGTTTATTTTTGAAAAAATGTCACGATTGCAAGCTCAATTTCTATTAGATTCATATGACGACAATGTTTTTTTATTGCGCCGGTTGTACACTGTTACAGAATCCGCGTTTTGTACGCGTTATCAAAAGGCCATGTACGAACAATTAGGTGAGAATTACAATAACGATTCAATTAATTTTTTTGTTTTGAGTTACAAAACCGGTCATAATTGCTACGAACATATTGAATGTCTGCAAATTATCAACACTGAACTTGAAGAGCAGGGGGCCCCCGAAGAATACTACGACAGCGATCTTACTCTCGATCAAATTGCAGCACCCCCTGCAGACACCCCGGGCATTAGAAGACGGACATTAGAAGATTCTGACAGTGCGAACAGTGGCAAGCTTACCCAGTTGAAACTACTTCTTCAAGGTGCAAGGAACAAGCTGTCGCGATTACCTGAAGGCTCCGATGCTCATGCCGCTGCAGTTGAAGAAGTAAGATTGTGGGAACTTGATGAGCGTAAACTTGAAGAGCAGGGGGCCCCCGCAGCACCCCCGGACAGTGTGTACGATGACAACCTAGGACTAATTCAAGACAGACTTGAAACAGCAAGGTCCAAGTTGTTGGTTCCAGGCCTATCTATGCGTGATTATTTAGCTGCATCCAAGGAAGTAAAAGAGCTAGAAAAAGAGGAGCTGGAGGCCCCCGAAATACCGATTACAGGTCTCAACCATCATGTTTATTGGAGTGTAAACCGCGCCGATATAAACAATTTTGGAAAAGAAGATGGCAAGGAATATACACTTGAGGCGTTTGCTGAATATCTGCAAACAACACTTAAAAGACGCCCTATAATAAACCACGCCGCAAGTAAATCAAAAATGAGTGCATTGTTAACACTTGCGAACGTTGTGACTAGCGATGAACACCAGTGCGTCGAACTACAAAGTTGGTTTAACAGCATTGAATCAGCTGCAGACACGATACTAGACAACAAGTATCCACATACTGTATGTTTGTAGTACATGTTCATGTATATTAGTAATGTAAAGAAAACAAAGATTACGTTTCCGTGCAAATACTTGTCGTAAACGGGGCTACAATGTCGGCAATGCACGCAACTGCGTCCGACAACTGTTTTGCACGCGTCACACCTGGTATAATAATCATACAACGGCGTAAATATAATTCGGGTGTTATGCCGTTTTGTTTTACTGATAGTGCTATACCAGGAAATTTAGGCGAATGGTTTACTCGCACGCTGTCTTGTTTTATAGCGTCGTCTACACGGTGTATCAATTGACCGGTTACGACGCTATTCGGTGCTTCGTGCACTGCAGGCCACAAATTGCTGGACTTGGCACAATGAGTAGACAGAGTCAAAGCCATGCGCATAGATGATACACACGCCGATGCGTGAGTTCGTCTGCCTGCCAATATCACATTTCCTGTCCCAAAAATTAAAAATTTTCCGTTTTTTTGTGTGCGTATACGCAAGTGCGCAAATGCACCGGTTGTTTTTTCAAGGTTTGCGGCTGCTAAAGGCGCACACGTTCGCAGCACAGACGGCGGGTGCGATCGATAAAGCGCGGATCGCAACGACCGTGCATACGGGGGCAGCACAAACGACATGTGATGCACAACATTGGATCGATCTAAAAATTTAAAACCGGTTGCTTTATATTTTCTTCGGCGCCACGTTGTTGCAAACAACACTTCAGGGCACACCATACTCCTGGTTGTAGCAGACACGTATATGCCATCTGTTGGCAATAAGTGAAGACAAGATCTTTGTTAAACATTAATATTAATTTACAATGCTAACCCTAACCCTTCCATCGCGGAAATTTATGGCTTGGTCAAAACTCGTATTTTCTTTAGTTTTGTTTATTTTAAGCATTGCGTCGTTTCCACATTGGAAGGGCATGTACGATTTTGCAGTAATTTCGCCCAACACTGAAACGAACACAGTGGCATCTATTGGTATTATGCGGTTTCCGCAGTTTTTCGTGTACAGAGATGTAAGTTACAACTGGGCAACAATGGGCGGCGACGCGGTTGGAAACTTAAAAGGGGGCTCAAGCGCGGACAAAGTAAAAAAATTAGCGGATAACGACGCCACGAAGTACAAAAACAGTCGTAAACGATTCAAGGAACTTAATCTTATACTTCCTCAGAAAGGCGACCTTTCACAGAAGGCTTCACTGGATATTAACATTCGTACAAATGCCTTCACCGCTAGCAACGTACATTCAAGTGCGGTTTCCTTGTATAACGTTGGTAATAATGGTCAAACCACAGCCAACACAGCAGCATTTGTACAAACGCCATTTACATACACTGCAGGCACACAGCCGTCACAAACACATGAAAGAGAAGTGTACGAGTTTTATACAAAACTTGAAGAAGCTTGTAAAACAACTACAGCTACAGCCGACACAAAATGCGTAGTATTGACCAAAAGTATTTTACCGCAAATTGTTTCAAACGAGCTTCACCCGTGGAAAACAGACACGAGCAACAAGCCTAAGGGAACATCAAGACGAGATTTTAAATACGAAAAATTTAACGAGCAAGCTGACTGCATTACAAAATTTGGTGCCAAACTTGGGTTATCCCATACTGATAATGGCAATTATTGGTTAAAGCAGGATGGAGATATGGACAAAGGGGAGTTGGGTGCCCACGCTGCTGTTAATGCTTATAACGCCATATGCCGACCAGCGGCGTTTACTCCTAAATGCCAGTGCAAAGCACAAGGAAGCGGAGCTAAAGTTGGGCAAGACGCAACAGACCCCGGACTTGTCACAAACTTCCAAGAAGGTAAAAAAGACTTTGATGCAGACTCTGACACTGGCATGTTTTTGTTTAACAAAAAAGGTCCAAATATGTTTTTGTGGAAGGATACATCATGGGGTGCCGCTATCATGTTTGCAATTATTTTTATTCACAGCGTTGCATCACCGTATTTGACTGATGACCGCAAATTAATTTATAGTGATTGCGCAGTCTCTATCTGGAACATATTGGAAATTCTTGTTTACTTGTGGCAATGGGTTGTGATTGTGTGCTTGCTCATGCATTTATCGGCACACAATACCATGGCGTTTGGGTTTACAAGTTTTCTTTCGGAATCGCAAGAGTTTGCACCGGATACTTTAATCAGGATTGAAGGGCCAATCAATGACTACAAGATTGCAATTGTTGTGTTTGCGTTTTTCCTTGTTTTTGTAGACACTGTTTTGTTTTTCGCTTCTACCGAATCTTTTTGGAAAGGTATTCACAATTGTTACACTACATGTACCAGTTCTGGCTCAAAAGGAAGTGCAACTGCTCAACAATTTGGATTCTAATGCAATCATTGATTCAACGCCCAAGTTTTTAAACGATTGTAACGTGTTGCATGCTTTTTTGTTTGACCACGGCATGCCCCTTTTTTGAAAAAAATCTTTTTTTTGAAATTGTCGGGTTGCATGCGAATGACACTGTTGGTCAATGTTTGCGAATCTAACCCGCCTACAATCTTGGTCGAAGTGGCCGCAACAGTCATCAAAGTAAATCCATTGGATTGTATTTTAATGTCTAATACCGATGGTTCCATAAACAACCTTTTCAAATTTTCGCTGCTTAAAGTGTCGCACGTGTATTGTTGATATACCACTGCGCCGTACTGGTACGACGGGCCATCTGCTGTTGGCTGTGGTTGCATGTTTTCGGGTGTGCATGCTGTTAACTGTGTGGGGTCTATGTCGTCGTAACAATCAATAAATATACAATCGTCGCTTACAGTGTTTACACGCACAACGGCTCGTTTACCGTACGCGTGCAATACATGTTTTAACCAACGCCCTTTTATACTTTTAAATCCCTTTAATCGTACACCACCGCCCGAAAACACGGTATGTTCAATAGCACTGTCTGCAGGGGCACGCATTGCGCGTGCAGCGGCTATGAACGAATTGTTACGATCATTTGCCATTGTTTCACACTTATCTGCAAATTAAAATAATCCAAATACGCTGTACGTTTGTATGACGTTATTTTGGTTTAGGGGTTTGTTCCGTGTACGGCGTCAAAAACAATATGGATTGACAGCATGTAATTAACTGATCTGCTGCTGCAGCCCTGCCAACTTTGTCTCGAAATTGTGTTCCGCCGTCAGTGCATGCCAAATGATGCACTAACGTGGCTAAATATAAACTAGCCACAAGCACATCAAATGATGGTGTTTTTTGCAACAATTTTGCGTCTACAGGTTTATTCTTGTCCTTCAAATGACAAGCATACGAGCCTTCAATTGCAAGTGTAGAATCGGAATCGCCATTTGATGCGGCAACTTCAGTTTCCCACGTTGTATAATGCAGCGTTAAATGTATGTTTGCTTTTGTTTGAATCACAGTAAATAATGGGGTGGTGTACAAAAACCCAGTTGTGTAACACAACGTTGGCAACGAATTGTAATTAGACGACATTACAGTCACTGTTGGTATTAACACCAAGGGTCGCAACGCTGCTTTTGGATCGGTTTGCAACGCGTCAATAAATTCTTTGCTTCCAATACCCTCTTCCGACGTCCCGTCTGCTTTAAAACAGTTTGCCTTGCTTAATTGTGCTTTAATGTCCTCTGCTAGTGTGCCTGCTGCTATAGCCCCCACCGTCGAAGACGCAATTGTTGGGGATGAATAATGCCAACCGCAAAATCCCGTGCAAACATCTTTGTCAGATACTGTTACGTTTTTAGGCATTTGGTATATGCACGTTTTTTATTGTTGTAACATATACACATTTAATTGTGCAACATGGCTGACACATCCCGTGAGCGCAACAGCGCAGCAGCCCATGTACCTGCAATAGCAAACGCAAGCGACGAACGTGCAGCAGCCGCAGGCAACGTACCATTTGCATCAGCAAACGCAAGCAACGAACGTGCAGCAGCCGCAGGCAACGTACCATTTGCATCAGCAAACGCAACCAACGAACGTGCAGCAGCAGCAAGCAACGTACCGTCTGTAATACATACACCATTAAATGATAGAGCCGCAGCTTTTCTTAATATTCATGCCGCTAAAAACACTCTGCTCAATTGCAATGTTGCACGTTTTGATTGGCAACCTCGTGCACAAATTAACTGTGTTGCAGCATGGCCTAATAACAACATTGAAACAATAAGTGATAATGTTGTATACAACGGTAGCACGACAAATGCTGTTTCGCTTACTTTGCTCGATTGCAATGTTGCACATTTTGATTGGCAACCTCGTGCACAAATTAACTGTGTCGCAGCATGGCCTAATAACAACATCAAAACAATAAGTGATAATGTTGTATACAACGGTAGCACGACAAATGCTGTTCCGCTTACTTTGCTCGATTGCAATGTTGCACATTTTGATTGGCAACCCCGTGCACAAATTAACTGTGTCGCAGCATGGCCTAATAACAACATCAAAACAATAAGTGATAATGTTGTATACAACGGTAGCACGACAAATGCTGTTTCGCTTACTTTGCTCGATTGCAATGTTGCACATTTTGATTGGCAACCTCGTGCACAAATTAACTGTGTCGCAGCATGGCCTAATAACAACATCAAAACAATAAGTGATAATGTTGTATACAACGGTAGCACGACAAATGCTGTTCCGCTTACTTTGCTCGATTGCAATGTTGCACATTTTGATTGGCAACCTCGTGCACAAATTAACTGTGTTGCAGCATGGCCTAATAACAACATTGAAACAATAAGTGATAGTGTTGTATACAACGGCAGCACAACAAATGCTGTTTCGCTTACTTTGCTCGATTGCAATGTTGCACATTTTGATTGGCAGCCTCGTGCACAAATTAACTGTGTTGCAGCATGGCCATATGCAATGGAACACACGGGTAAGTTTTTATCTAAGCAAAACATACACAATTCTAGTATGACAATCAATTTAAACCTAAATTATGACAAGAATGATTCCGGTTGCACTACAGAAGAAAGATCATTCGAAAAAAACACAACTGACATTAACTTTATAGCAAACGGTATTATTAAAAACACAACTACGCGCAAAAACGTGCACCTATTGACGTTTTGGCCTACAATTTCAGACAATTGGGCGAATGCATATAATACACGCGCGCGCGTGCGTATGCACAATTGCTGGCTCCCGTACGACGCCGACGTGAGTATCGGCACGACAAACTCTGCGCGCTATGTGATAATTTATTTACCACATGCGTCAAATTTAAATCAGTGTGATGGAGTATTATTTGCAAATTCAGAGACAGCAAAAATGTATTTACAACGTTACACAACAATGTGACGGCTATGGTGTAACTTCGGTTGTGCCACATTGTTCTATAGTAGAAACAGCTGCATGATCAACAACTTCATCAGCAACACCCTTTAATGGTGCAGATAATACCATTTGCGCAAAGTCGGTTGACGTGGAAGCACCAGAAGGCAGCGCTGATGCGGCAGCAGCTGCATCTTCATTCAAGTAACTGTGAAAATGTTCGGCCATTTCAATAGTTGTGCCTAAGTTATTTAAATTTGTACTTGCTAGCAATTCCGACGTTGGCACTCTGTGCAAAGTCGCATTGATATTTATCATTGGATCAAATTTAGCTGCTTGCATAGTGGCAAATGTATTAGCACCACCAGAAGCCCCCAAGCATGTAACTTTACATCCAAGCCCGTGTTGTGCAATTGGGGTCTGCAGTGTTAACTTTTCTTTCAACTGGCTCCTCACGGTATCAAAATGTGCACTTGTAACAACAGTGCATGCAACGCCATCGGGGTTCATCATTTCGGTACGTGCATCTTTGTGATACGCACCGTCGCAAAATGCTTTGCTGTCGGCGTTTTGAAACCACAACTTGCTCATCGCACATTTTGTGTCACATGCATTAGACGGAATCATGTAGCGTGTTGTATTGTTAGACGTTACTTTGTGACACGAACCAGACATGTCCGCTTCAGTTGACCCAGCTGATTGGCCCCACCGCAACACACGGCTGCAAGCCGCCCGTGCTGCATTGCGCGATGCATCGGTTTCGGCAAAAGCCAATTTTGTCTCAGTGCCTAAATCAAATGTTGATTGCATACCAGTGCCACAGGCGGCCGGAATGACCGCGTGTGCGGCTGTAACATTGTTTGTTGAGCCACATACGTGATATTCTCGGTCGACTGTAGAAAAACTATCTTTAGTATCAGTGCCCTGGTCTCCAAATTGCCAAACGACACCAAATGGTTCTGCTGTGTTAGTAGTGGCTTTGTTGATAGTAATTTTATTGAGACTAATAAGATCTGGGTCTGCTTGCCCCAGCATGTGAGCCGTAAATTCCGGTGTAATGCGTGCAAATCCTTCTAATGTGTTGCCGTTCATTTCAAGTGGCAATTGAAAATTAACCGTTGCCGATTTAATGTCATGGCCACGGACTTTGTGATCAGGCGATACACGCGGTTGTGCATACGATGGTTCAACTGGCATTGTGCACTGTATAAGCTGTTAGAGGCACGTGGCTATATACACATATTTGCGTACAGTCGATTACCGCATGTCAACCAGCAACACAACAAAATTTGATGAAATTAAAGAACGTTATGATCGCGGCGAATTTAAGGTAACACTCACAGAATTTGACCAGACAAAGGTATGCCACGCTGTGTATCAAGTACAAGACAAACGACGATCACAACGTAAAAAAACAAAACATTATGTCTTACTTGGCATACGGTTTGTTAACAACTGCAACAATTGGTCAGGCGCCGAAATTACCACTGCACGAGCACAAACATACCCACAATATGCAGGCACATCAAAATTAGAATATGGTCAATCAAACCCCGCACAAAAAAAATGGTCACAACCAGCTCAAGAAAAACAACTTATAAAATGGAAACTGACAGATGACAGTTGGCCGTTGCCAGCGACGTATCCACAAGAAAATAATTTTAATGCCATACCTATAGCGTGCACGTGTGCAGACTGGAGTATAGTACGATTTTTGAACAAAGACAGCAAGTTGCAAGAATCGTTTGCTGCCAACAGAAAGTATTTGCTGGAGGATGGTTGCAAACATATGATGGTAATACGCATAAAACAAAATCAAAAAAGTAATCACAAAAAATTGTAATGCCAGTCGTGCAAAAGTATTATACGTAAACACAGTATTAGTGTGTTATTATGGCGTCGTGTGCATTAAACAATAATGCTGCGTGCCCGCACACGACAAATTGTGCGTTTCACAAATTTGTAACACAGTCAGAGCGTGAGGGTTTCGATACGTCTAATGTAAATTTGCCCGAAATTAAACGAATGTTGCTTGTGTACCCCCCAAACCAACGAAGTGGCGATGCAATGTCTCGTACAAAACTATGTGCAACTGGTACTCTGCGACCACCGACAGTCGTGCACCATTCGGGAAAACGCGACGGTCTTACGCAACTGTCAAAATTTATTCGATTGTTAGACCATCTTGGAACAGCCCCGTGGGCATCAATATATTTTGACGTGAATGCCGCAATATTACGTCGTTTGACTGCTGCCCATTTGAAATTAATTGCACCAAGTGTGCCAATTGCCGACGCAATGCATATGATTGACCCACGTAATGTTCTGGATGGTGCAGGCAATCTTGTGTGGATCACAAACAGGCAACAGGGGAAAACAACAACACTGGCCCGGTTTTTAGCTGCGTTGTCAATCGCAAGTCCATCAGGTGGGTTGTTAACAACCGTGTACAGTACAAGTTTAGATCGAAGTGTTGAATTAGTCAAAGCTGCAAAAGCATACCTTTACTGGATGACTACCGGGGCCGGAATTCACTCAGATTATCCTATTACTTTAATACGAGACAATGAGCGCATGTTTTGTGTTTCCAACGGCTATGCCAATAATGAAGTAATTGCCAGACCAAAAAACCCAGAATCGTGCCGTGGCGATGCACCGAAAAGTGCTATTTTTGATGAAATTGGATTTATTGGAAAACGTCTCTGGGAAGAATTTGCATTTCCATTGTTGCAGGTCGGCGGACGAATCTTTACGTGTGCCACCACGCCACCCCCGCCAAATTCGTTTTTTGCGGTGTTTGTAAATCAAGTGCAAAGTCAAAACAGCAAAAACGATTATTTTTTCGAATTAATTAACCACAGTCTCACATGCGATACATGCTTAGAAGCCGGTGTTGCTACGGAATGTTGTCATAACTTGATGTACCTACCGCCGTGGAAATCTCTTGTCACCCTAAACCAAATGTTGTCACTTGTTGCAAACAAGGATACATACCAAATGGAAGTGTACGGTGTACTGGGGGGCTCTGGTACAGAATATATTCCCTTTAAATTAGTCGACGCGGCGCTGGCACGCGAAACAGTAAGCAACCCCTTTCAAACTGATCATATATGGCTAGCGATTGATCCGGCAAGTCACGGCGTATCGGATTTTGCAGCAATTGCCTTTGTACTGACGCACGACGGTGTTCACGTCATTATTGGCGGATTTTCTATTAACATGAACAGGTGTCAAACAACCGAAGTTCAACTTGTGATGCACGCCTTTTTAAAAAAAATTCGGCAACACCCGTTTGTTACATCGGATACAATGCTTGTGCCTATCATTGAATGCAACAGTAATGAAATTTTGGCAATGAGCATTTTGACAGTATGCAAAATATACTCACCGGTATTTGTTCCATGGGATGCCGAATCGTTTGACACAGGAATTTCGCCTGGAATTGGTGTATGGATGACTCACGAAAATAAAATGGCTGCCATTCAATGCTTGTATCAATGTTTTTTGGACGGTCGCATCAGTTTTGCAACACAATTTGTTGTGACAGACAGGAGCGCATTTGTTAGCAACACATCTGAAATGTTGCCAGGCACAATAAAAAACATGTTGCGAGAACAACTAGTTGCACTTCAAGATCAGCCAGACGGCTCAGTCAGCGGCAAACACTTGGGCAACGACGATGTTGCTTGTGCTATGTTGTTGGGTATTTACTGGTCAATGTGTGCCAGGTCATTAATGTTATCACAATAAAACACTCCCACAAGTATATATATTTTGTTGATTGTTATATGTGCAATTTGTATTAGCAATTTTTTATTACTACCAATGTGCCCCCGACGCAAATATTTGATAGAGTTTGTGGCATCAAATGTCACAGACACCCAAATAATGAAAACACTGTTGAGCGCCTTTCAACAACCGCACATTGTACAGTATGCAATTACAACTTCTGATGCAACATGTTCTAAATTACTGTATTTAGAATTTAACGCAAAAACACTACCGGACGATGTCAAGCAAACGTTTACCAAACACTATGCAATACAAACAATGCGCAGCGCATCATTGCCCATGTTGGCAAACATGGTGCAATCAGCGTCGTGTTACATCGGTGAAACCGAACAACCATCGATAGCGCCATTGCAAATGCAACTTACACAACACGTGGCACGATCAGCTTTTACTTATTATTGTCACATTTGCAAAACAATGCACGCAACGCCGTGTTTTTCGTGCGACAAAGCTGTGCGGATAACGTGTCGCGACGACTCAATGGACCAGCCCATACTAGACGGCATAGCACGCCTCATGCTAAGCCACTTGTATTTTGCATGCAGTCGCAAACTTGCAAAGTGGGAACAAAATTGGCTGACAGACATAAAAGATTGGGCTTTAACAAAAGGCTACGACGTGCATGCAAGTCCAAACGTGTTAATTAATCAACTAGCTACCACATTTGCCGTGCCAAAATTACAATCGCGCTCACCGCCGGCATCAATCTCACCGTACAAACGTGCAGAACTGCACATTGAATCTTCAAAGTTAACGCACAATACAGCAGCAAAGTTGTATCGCAGCACATGCAAAGTGTGTGTGGGATGCGGCCAATCTGTTTGCAGTGCATGCTTTGACAAACACAGGTGTACTTTGCAACATACACACGTTGGAAATCAATTTGTAACACGTCACGATATGGTTGACCTGCCAAATAATGCAAGCATAGACATTAACAAAACGTTTGCACACATGCAGTTTCCAAATGGCACATTTATGATTCCTGATTTGATTACGCATTTGTCACGCAACGATGCTTACAAATGGTCCAGCGCACGATTAAAAACCGATGGTCACTACTCAACGGTGCGCTACAACGATATGACCAGTGGAACAATAAAACGCGCTGTTGTTATGTGCGGCGTTGTCAAGTTGTTAGTGCATTTTGACTCGTTTTCAACGCCAAAAATTCACGCATGTTTGCAAAACGAAATTAAAGCATTGTACACGCCAACACAATGCACATTAGAACGACTTTAATAACGGACCGACTTTAACATAAACATTATTCAGGCACGCGTGAAACATAATTGTAAAGTATTTATAAACAAATATACATCAACTAAGAAACAAATGTCGTTTGCATTGACGTGCTTGCTGTATGCATGTGTTTGCGACCCATCTGCAAATTTTTGTGTTCGCACCGACCATTCAGTTGGTTATTGTGTTTCTAATTCAAGTTTAAATAGTGCTGCTATACCGTGGCGAACAGATACTGTAATGCTGAAAACAATAACAGAAGATTGTTCTATGCCATCTGCTGCGTTTGCATTAACGTTTAGTAGTGCATCTAAGCACAATTTTACACGCCAATGCTACGTATTTTTAGCGGACAACATTATAGATGGCACATTGCCAACATTTAACTTGTCTAAACCAACTAGTACCGTACCAATTACCCACATGGGTGTTTAAGATACAAATACAGGCAATGTTATTCACAAAAGTATTTAGTTGTGTCGCGCAATTATTACTGCTGCTAGTACCGTTAGCAAACCTATGCGATCGACTGTTGCGTACGGTTCTATTGACATCCACACGTCACCTGCTGCCCGTGGTGCCAACAACGCAAATTCACAAAATATTACTGCAAATAAAACAACAATTGTAAAGCGCAGTCTAAATGTAGTTTTACATGCCATTTGTCGCACTTCGTCGCGTTCTGCAAGTGCCGTGTCAGCTTGTATTTTGCGAAGTTGTACGGTACGTTCGTAGTAATCCTCCAAATCTTCAACAGTTTGCGTATAATTGTCAGTGCCGGGTTGAAGTGCACGAATTCGTTTTGACGCTAAATCAATATGACCTTTTAACTCTTCAAAATTAGCGCGGTTTGCATCGTTGTCCGCCATTTAAACGTAAGTTGTACGGCGGCTTATGCTCATTGTACGTACATTGACAAGTTTACAGTGTTACGTACACACACATTTTGTTTGCAATGTACAGCACCAATAACACTAAAAGCTGGTAACCAATAGCAAAAACAAACGGTTCCATGTTGCTAGCAATTAAATAAAATTAGAGTACCGTGTGAGACCCTTCTTCGATTATTTCTTCATTGCAGTCTGCATTATCTTGTTGAATAGCAAATACCGACTGTGTTGTTAAATTTGCGTGGTCGTCAGATGGTGTACAATCATTGTCGTTTTCATTAATTGCACTTAGAGTTTTATACGATGTTTGTTTTTTCACTGGTATTGTTTTGATGCCAATAGCGTAACCAATGCCAAACACAACTAACGTAACAAGCGCCGCTGTAATAATGACAGAATTGTTTTGCACGCGTGCGCAATGAGCCGCCCACATTATAGAACATGTAAATTGAACATACAACGACAACCCACTTTGTCGAACAATTGTCCTTAAGTGTGTGTCACGTTTGTTTTTAAAAACATGTGTGTCGGCCGCTAAAAACAATGGCACTACGATTGCAAACGACGCACTTACAATCATTAAAAGAGGTACAGCTGACACGTCTGCCGTAGTAAACAACGCAATACTAATAGCAACGTGCACAATTCCAACAAGTATTGTATGCCAAGTTTCATGATGTTTGTGAAAAATAACTATTACTGAAAGTGCACTAGTGCATGCAACTGCAAGAACGGCCCACAAATCCACAATTTCAGCTATACCTACTATGATACCAATATATGTCAATGGTGCTGCAATCGCAATGTTGTAAAACAAGGTGTTTCGTGTGTCTTTGCAATGCGATGGCGCGGTTTTTGCAAAAAAAAACGCAAAGCACGCAGACAATATTAACGATGTTATAAAAAAAAACCCAACATCAAACGGTGCTGTACGTAGTGTCGACGTTGCATTGTTTTTAATAGTTTGCAACTTTACAATGTTCTTGCAATTTGATTGCGTTGCCAAAGCAATGCACGCTATAGCAGCGCACGTGTACAACAACGCAATACACATTTGAAATTTATACACCCACGTTTCTGCATATCGTGCGTTTGGCATTGTGTAAATATTGTATCTATTTTTTTATTTGATTTATATTCATCTAAACAGAGTGACACATCAGTATGCAACTCTTTTTGTAACCAGAGAATCCGCCATTGTCATAAGACGGTTTGCTTCATACAACGTTTCCTTTGCTAATTCAAATGTTTCTATTTCATGATGTAATGATTCTTCCTCACAAACATTAATTCTAAATTGAAGTTTTTGTATAGCTAGTTCTGTGTCCTCGTCTAATACCTTGCCTGGTTGCGAAAAAGTAAAAGCGTCAGGATCTTCCCCCCCCCCTGTTGCGACTAACGGTTTTACTACCTTGCCTGGTTGCGAGAAACGATAAAATTCAGTTGACGCCCTGCTGGTAGTTTTGTCAAAATGTTGTAAATATTTAATGCTGTAGTCTAACAAATCTGCCGCTTCTTTTAATTTACTAATTGATTCGCGTATTGTTTGGGCGTGTAAGTCTTCAGGCGTTGAATTTCTTATCATTGCTGTGATACTTCTGTGCAGAGACTCGACGTTTTTTTTTTTTTTTTTCACAGCCCTCAATTTCAAACCCCGTTCAAATTCTGAATGTTCTGATTCTGAAAACACACCAGCACCGTCTTTACTGCCACCGTCACTAGCAGCACCAGCACCGTCAGGGTTTACACCGTCGTGTTTACGTTCAGACACTTTTGACGGACGTGACATCATCGCAAAGTCGCTAAATTGTGGTTCGGCGGGCGGCGGCTGATCATCGCCGCTTTCCGTATATCCATCATATTTTGGTTTTGAATATCTTGTCATTGTTCGTGGTTTGGCGGGCGGTGGCTGATCATCATCACTGTCGCTTTCCGTATAATCATCATTCTTTGGTTTTGAATACCTTGTCATTGTTTGCAATAAATAGGCGGTGCAAAAGCAACAGTAAGCGCAGTGTGCCTTTATACACAAATGAATGCTATGTTGCACCAATTAATTAAGTAGCACGTTGTTGCATTCACCATCGTTAGATTATTGATGCAAGTATGTGTGCGCGCCACTCTCGACGACGGTGTATATACGTAAAATTGTTGGATAAAGAGAGAAGCAAAGTATGAGCATTAATAAAATTGCCGCAGGGGCATTTGTTGTAGCATACAGTATTTATACTGGTGTACTAAGCACAAGCGATGTTACGGGAATTACTGGTTGCACAAGCTTTGTTTTAACATTGCTGGGTATTGCAACAATAGTACCGCGTTCTCTACCGAGCAAAATTTGTATGGCACTTGCCGCAATTGGCAGTGGCGCAATAGTTGTTTTCGCCGGCAATAGTTACGACAGAAATACCGATTACACAGCTCAACTAACAATATGGGGCACGCTGGGTGTTGCATGTACAATAACGTGTTTGGCAACTGTAAATGCAACTTTTGATTGGACGCATTTGGTTACCGACGACTGTAAATACCAACGACGTTCTAACTGTGTACGCTTGTCGTTAGATTATGCGTTTTCTGCAAGTTTAATGTTGTGTGTCGTTTCATTGTTGTGGGGGAGCACGGGACTAGCTGGCGTTGTTGTTGCACCTGTTGCATTGTTTACGGCGCTGCAATGCTCGTCGTACTTACTGTACCAATCAGTTACATCAAAATTCAAACATACGGATGACAAAGCATGTGTGCTTATTATGCTGTTAACAGTGTATGTTGCTGCTCTGGTACCGTTTTTGCTTGCGGCAATAGAAGCAACATCAAGCACAACAATCGAACCAAATGAAGCTACTGCACCACCAGCCGTGCTAATAATAGCAATCTCGTTTGTTATTTTGTTTACGACGTTTGTGGTGCCATACGTGCTGGAATTATTTAATTACAACACATACACCGACCCAAGCACAAAACAAAACCAAAAACTGTATTACTGCACAAGAACTTACATGCTGCACGTTGTACATTGCGCATTGTCGTTAATTGCAAAAGTTGTGTTACACTGCGCAATTATACTTGCGGCAATTCGCGAAACTCAAGTGTTAAACCAAGTATCCGACGACACAACACAGCCGCCGTCACTGGACACTGAAACCAGCGTATCTATTTCAATTGGCGCCACCATAGGCGTGGGAATTTTGTTAGTGTTTGTAGCTGTAGGATTCAAATGTCTAGTGTATCAAATACATCTCGTTTGTTTTATCTTGCATTTAGCTACTGGTATTGTGGCTTTAGTGCTGGTTGACGACAATGCTTACCGAGAAATGAATTCGAAATTTTGGATTCGGGACAAATGGTACTATAAATGTTTTAACACTGTGTCACAAAAGTATACAACTAGTGTAACGTGTGACGACCGCAACAAAGCATTTTTTACCGAAAGTAGTACCACAGCAACGCACACTATACACTACATGGCGTTAGCTACAGGATATGTTTTTATTTCAGCAGGGTGCCATTTAGTACTTGGTATGTACGAATGGAAACACAAAGACGCATATGCCAATTTTACTACCCCACCAGAAAAACTGTGCGCCAAAAAAAAGAATTAACAATCTCTGGCAGCTATAACCGCTGGATTAAGTTGTAATTCGGTCGAAGCGAAGTCAAATGCCCAAGGATTCTGTTTCACAGCGGTAACGACAATGTCCAGATTGTGTTTCCAAACATTATCCAATAACTCTAGCACGTGTCCGTTTTGTGCAACGGCTAATTTGATTAAATGTTGGTCAAGATGCAACATTTTGTCGGCGTATACAATAGCAAGACCTTCAAGCTTTACAGCAATTTCCACCAGTTCCTTGTTATTTCGGTACGTTTCAGATGCAAACTTCAAAGGGGAATAACACGGCGCTGCATGGCACACCACACCAGTTCTTATTGCAGCTAACACAATGGCCTCGTCGTTTTGCAATGCTGGTGCGGCATATTGAAGTGCTTCTCCAAACTGACAAACCATTTTAAACACAAATTGTCTGCTGGCTTTGAGACGGGGCGATGCATATTGAAACGCGTTTGCATTTAGCGCACACGCAAGAAAAACAAGGCCCTTCTTGTTTTGTAGCCTCGGTGACGCAAACTGAAGTGCCGAACCGCAATTACGTACTGCCGCCACAACAATGCTGTCGTGGTTTTTCAGTCGTGTCGAAGCAAATTGCAGTGCCATACCACATGACTCGACACCAGCATACACAATGTCGCTGCAATCTCTCATTGCTGGGTGCAAAAAAGCCAACCCTTTGTATATTGTTGCAACATACGTTTTTGCTTCGCGCTTTGTTTGCCGAGTGAATACCGTTTTGTGTGGTACGTTTGGTTTGCCCATTGTCGAAGTCTCCAAAAATAAAAGTAGATGTGCAATCCTAAAAAACTTATAATGTTTTTTTGACTTTGTACGATTGTGGGTTTTTTTGGGGGGAAATAAAAAAACAGTATAATATCAAAAATTAACACGCTATTTGTGCTCTGCTATGTCCGTGGCAAATGTTGATATTAGCGAGTAAAACGAAGAAAGCGGCGTTTCTGCTGTTGTGTGAAAGTTTATTTCGGCCGGTTTGTTGGGAAGTGATTTATAGCGCACTTTGCGTGCTCGTTTTACGTTGCAGTACAAAACTACGCCCAAACAAATTGTGCCCGATATTACAGTGCATAAAATAAGAACCAATACATACGTACGGTTATTAGAGGCAGTTGTCGGTGCTGCGGTCGGCGTTGCAGTCGGTGGTGGTGGTGGTGGTGGTGGTGGTGGTGTAATTGGCGCTGCTGTTGTGGCTGGCGCTGCTGGTGTAGTTGGCGCTGCTGTTGTGGTTGGCGCTGCTGTTGTGGCTGGCGCTGGTCCTGGCTCCATGGGGTCATAGTCCTCACTGTCATTGTCGTCTATCATGTAAAAGTCACGTTCGCCCCTTGTTACACCATCACTTTCGGCCCCTGGTGTTACACCATCATCATTTGACAAGCATGATGCCGGGGGGGTCCACCCGGATGTCGCAATTGTACCGGGCACATATTCATACACACGCGGATAGACACTAGTGATAAAAGTTACATTAAATTGTTTCATACAAGAGCAACTGTTGTGACAAATGCACTCCGAAAAGTTGTCTTTTTTGAAAAATTGAGGATAAACGGCACTTGGGTTACCTAAGTGTGACACAGCGTACGAGCTTTGACATGTTGAATAGCAATCTGTTACAGTTGGATTGAACCAAAATAAATAATGATTGGGTCCCTGATACGATACAGGGTGTTCCGAACTGTGTTCGTCTTGCCAAAATGTTAGGTTTAATGAACTGTTGCACCATCCAACCCCTTCATGCAACATATAAGCCAGTTCTGGTTCTGCTGTAAATGTTGTTGTCGACGTTGTTGTTAACGTTGTTGTTGTCGTTGTGGTTACCGTTGAGGCCGTTGTGGCCACAACAAAAATTGCAGCTAGACAAAACAGAATTAACATTATGCAATACATTATTAGTAAAATATGTTAAAGCATATAACACTTTTTTCGTTGTCTCAAGTATTTTTGTTTATATGCTTTTATCTAAACTTACTTGCAACGTCAGTTGCAAATGTTGCTATAAGATTAGCAAACGTAGAAAGTGGTGATTGCGATGGCGACTGAAATTTTACTTTGTTTCCGGAAACGGCAGTATAATGTGGTATGCCAATCCATTTAACTTTGCAATACAATACAACAGCCCAAAGACAAATGGCTAATATCAAAGCAGTTAAAAACAGTGCCATAATGTAAACGCGGTCATCTGTTTTACCTTTGGGGATAAGTGTTGATGGGGGCATGTAAATTGTCGTTGTTGTGGAAATAGTTGTGACGGTTGTTGATGTAATTGTGGTTGTAACGTTGTGCCATTTTTGTGTTTGTATTAAGTTATCACAGTGCGATAAGGCAGTGGTATCTTGCACCGCATTTGAAATGTTTTGTAGAGACGACCAGTTGTAATGACTAAGAAATGTGTCCGTGTACGGTTGTACATACGAATTAAAATCATCGAAAGTCAAATTTCCTGCTTGTACAAGTCTGCAACATTGTGTATTTTCAGTCCACAAGTGTGTTGAATGTGTTATTTGTATTGTAATATTTTCTCTGGTTGACGCTTCAAAATGTTCTTCGCGTTGACCACGAACATATGCAATAGGCCAGGTGCACTCTGAATCTATAGGGGTTCGTGAAAGCGACGGACAATCATTTCCCGCCAAATCAGATTTATTTGCCAACACACAATCTCTGCAAACACGGTCACTAGTGGAAGTCAGTGGCAGTTGTTCATACTTTGCAGCGCCGTCTGCACCACAAGGCGGCGTAGCCTCAATGCAGTATCGCTGTAAGAGATCAACACGCCCCTTAGTTTCGTAAAAGCATGTTTCAAGAGTTAACGTTGGTGCGCTTATAATTGCGTTAATGGTTGGCACCACGTCATTTACAAACAAGGAGTGTCTAATTTGTGTCAAATTATTGGTCAACAATGCATTAGATCGTTCGTTGACATTGTTTGTTGGCAAAACTGCTCCGGATGTTGTCAAAACACCAGTAAATACAGATAGGTCGTTGCTGGTTTGTATTGTTGTTAACGCTGATACGTTTGTAACATTAACGGAAGAGTAAAAATATGGCGGACAAGTTGCATTGGTGTCTGGTCTTACACATACAGTCGGTGTTTTTGATGTACCGTTTATAAGTGTCGTAAACGGTGGTGTTTGGCATAATTCGTGAGGTACACATGCCAATGCCCCTGAAGAAGCCGACCATTCATTTGCCAGGCATGCACTGCAAAAACTGCTAAAAATCAGTTCCATTGCATTAAGGGGTACATTACACACATTATCTTTGGGCACAAATGTTACGTGAGTGCTGTTTACTATAGTATCAACATTACCCAGTATTTCTTCGTAGCTACTACTACTTTGGGGTTTGTATATAATGGCCCCTATTGCAATTATTTCCGTGTTGACGTCTAATTTAATTTGGTGAGTATTGCAATAAATTGTGCCATTGAGAGGAATATCGTGTGTGACTGTCGCACTTAATTGTACATTAGTATTGTTGGTATTACTGCAATTAACAATTGTTGGCACGCCTAAATGTGTAGCAGACCAGTTCAGCTCTGTGCTATTGCAAATGCCGGGGGTACCATTATGGCACTGCAACTTACCGCAAGCAAGGGTATCTGCTGCAAAAAACACAGTGTTACCGCACGTGCAACTACCGCCAAACGAAGGTATCGACAAAGTTTTGTTATCGCTCGCAAAACGTGGTTGTAATTCCGAAAAGTTTTTAAGGGCACTGGTATCAACTGTTACAATGTTATTATTAATGGTTTCTACGGTTACGGTTGTAAAATACGGCATTAATATCTGACCAGCCAATCTGTGGGTTGAAAATCGCAACGTGTCACCTGTACGAACAAAAGGAGCATCTATCAGCGTGTCACCTGTACGAAATAAAGGAGCATCATTAAGTCGCATTATTTTCAGGGAAAAATTTGTAAGTAACTCAACAGTAACCGATGCATATTGGCGGTAGTAAAATCCTGCAGGACAGTATGTAGCGGGTGTAGTAGTAGTTGTTGTACTGGTTGTGGTTGTTGTTGCTGTACTGTCACCAGCAGAAGAAGAAGGAACAACAGTTGTTGTTACGACCGCCGTTGTCGAAACTGTTGAAAGCGTTGTTGTTGAAACAGTAGTGATAGGATCTGGCATGTATGATAGCATGGGCCAATGGTCAAGATGCGGATCACCTGGCGTATCGTCGTATGTTGTGGTATAGGAATAAGCTTTTATTGCAAGTATATCAGCAGAATGCAAAGTTCCTGATACTTCCCCTTTGTCTCTAGTGTTCGAAAACCCGCACATCATTTTATCAGGCCACTGTGCGTTAGTACCATCGCAAAAACTGTCAAAATAAGTGCACAGCTGGGTGTTATGTTCAAATTGCCACGCTACGCATTTGCTTTTGCCCGATATTTTCCAGTTGGGGATTGCATTGGCTGCTTGATATGTACCGAGCATTGTGGAACAATTAGCCGCACAGGTTTTCCACGACGAAATATGGGGTTCGGTTGCAAATTGACGGCCTGCGTATGCCAGTGGCACCATTTTGTGGTTGCCAAAAAACGACACCATGTCACCGTTGTAGGCAAATCCTTCGGGATTAACACTATAATCGTACGGTGCACAATGATAACCTACGCCCCCACTCCAGGGAACAGTAAAACATTCGTCTGTAATTTTCCAATTTACAAGATATTGATTTTTCTCTTTGTCTTTAGATGAGATTACCGCACACGGCAGCAATAACACAACAAACAAAACAAACACTGTATGCATTTAGAACTAACAGACAATGTCTTTACAAAATTTAGAAGTATATAGTACTTTTTATTTTTGTACCAAACGCCATTGCAAAATGATAAATCAATTACTGCACGTAGTTGTGTGGGTGATTGTTGTTAGTTGTGCATTGATGTGCGACGCCGGCACAAATCATACGTGTTTACAGGATAAAGACGTAAGATCAAGCATAGAAGCATGCGTAAATCAAAGTGCAATAGGCAATTGCACGGTGCCCCCGTACGGACATATAAGCAATTGGTGTATGACAAACGTGACCACGCTTTCAAATGCGTTTTTTAACATAACGGAATTCAACACCGACATCGCACAATGGGATACACAATCGGTAACGTCGTTTGTCAATACTTTTGGTTATGCGTCTGCGTTTAATCAATCGTTAGATGCATGGGACACAAGTGCGGTTAATAATTTCACGGCTACGTTTGCGTACGCTAATGCTTTTAACGGAAACATTGCATCGTGGAACACAAGTTCGGCGTTAAATTTTATTACAATGTTTTGGGGGGCAAGTGCATTTAATCAGCCGTTGGCAAGTTGGAATACTGGCTCATCTTCTTCATTTGACGCAATGTTTTATGACGCTGTATTGTTTAACCAGCCATTAAACTTGTGGGATATGTCGGCTGCCATGTCAGTGACAGGCATGTTTTTAAATGCAAGTGCATACAATCACGACGTGTCGTGCTGGAATGTTTCGTCTGTTAATGTATTATATCCATTGATGCTGTACAACCGCTCGTCAGCCACCACTAATCTCCAAGCAACGTGTTGGTACGACTACGAACGGCAAAATACAACATTAAGCAACTGTGGCACAGCAAATTGCACGCAATACAATGATGTTACCTACGGTAATACCCTGATTGTGTCAGTTGCAAACAACAGTGTTTACGTTGCGCAAAATGACACCGCGACAGCAGCAGCTTTAATATGTCTTATTGTATTGTGTTTAGGTGTATTTGCAACGTTGCTTATGTGCAGCGATATGACGTACATACCCCCACCGATAAAAGAAACATCGTTGTAAATAAATAATGACAACTGTTTGGTTGCCAGGTTGGCACCTTACGTCGCCTGTAGCAAAGGGCCCAACGGAAACTGCTGCACTGCAGGCTGCTGGACTTGCTAATTGGCCATTGCACGTACCGCCACCACCCGCAATTAAACGAAAGCCTGCAACACAAGCGCGCACATTTATGTGTTATGCATGCTCAGACAAGTTTACGACATCAAAGGCACGTGCAAATCATACACGGCGCCACAAGCAACATACAGTTGTGCACGCTTGCCCGTGGCCAGGCTGCGGTAAAATATTTGCGAGGTCCGACGGTTTACGCAGACATTTTCGTTGCCACACGTAAATATTATGTTTCACGCTGTTTTTTTGCCCTGACTTCAACTTCGTCTGCTCTTACACGTTTGCTGCTTAACAGCGGCTCTGAATTACCACCGTTACGCTTGTCAACTTCTGTTGGGTTTACAGCGACTGCGTGCGTTAAAAACATGGATGCTGGAACATGATATGCCATACCGTACAATTTAGGCAATTCACACGGTTCAATTTTGTCATGCAAAATATCTAATTCGTAAGGACTTATTGTTGGTTGAAATTGTATAATTGCCCCGTCTACATTAACACCACTAAACATATTTTGAAATTGATGCCGCAATCGAGTCGTGCTTGTAAAGAACGATTGCAAAACCATTTCATTCAATCTAGGGTTTACCCCCGTGCGCTCTGCGTTTATGTTGCGCCCAAGCACTTGGGGTGGGACATGGAAATGGAACATAATGTTGTACATTGTTTGATTCAACATTTGAAACCCATCTGTTAATGACATTAAAGATCGCGAAGCATGAATATCCTTTCCATCAGTAATCATGTGCTCTGTATGCTGCATGTTAGTGTTGCGTTTTTCAAGACTTGTGTTAGACCCGGCTAGTTTTGTTTGCGTCGAGTTTAATCGTTCACGCGCAACAGCCGATGTTTCTTCCAGTTTTCGAATGGAAGTAGCTCGGTTTTGCACAAGCGTTTGAAAATTGCTGTCTATTGTATTAATACGTGACCCAGCCACAGAATTTGATGTTTGTTGTTGGAACCATTGTTTTGAGGAACCGTTGTGATTGCGCAATGTTTTGTCAACCACGGTAAACACCGTTGGCCGGCTGTTGAAATGATCACGCCTGCGAATATTTTCGTACATTTCATTGTAAATATCTGTGTCTTCTAGTGCGTTGTAGGCCGAGCTGTTTAACAAACACCCACCATTTGCGGTGCGTATCGGCGGATTGACCATCAAAATATTCCACAACTCAGTGTTGCCAGACACATCCGACATGTCGCAGACCCACTCGCCGTTATTATAGACAACACTAACTGTACCAGGTACTGCAATCACAATTTTGTTTGCAACAATTCGCCACGCGCAAAACCCCGAAACGCAAATGCTTACTACGCCATCATGCAGGCACGTGTGCACCCAGTCTGGTGTTAAATCAATGCTTGCATATTTCTTGTTTTTAAAAAACACCGGTGGGTGGCGCACAATTTCACAAATCAAAGTGTGCATGGCATGTTGATGCACAGTGTGAGCCAATGAAACGCGTGCCACTTGATTTATTACCGATGCATTTAAAGTGTACTTGCTATTACCAGCGTCTTTATGTTTTTGCAGCAATATTAAAGGTTTGATTGCATCGTAATCGGCATAATGGGCATCAGTCATGGAAGTGTGTACCGGGCAAATATTTTGCTGCCGTACTAACTAATATAACTGCTCCAAATACTGTCGTGCCCGGAACCGCAAACGCCGCAGAACTTAAGGATATACCAAATGCAAACGTCCAAAGATGTTGTGTGTGCAAACACACAAACGACATAGTTGCCCACCACAAGACAATATCGTACCACGAAATTTGAAGTGACAACAAAATTACACCAAGTGTCATGAGAAGTGCATCTGTAGAAGTTGTGTTGCGCATTATATGCATAATACTATTTATAGAACATGTAACGATATACTTGATTGTCAAAGATGTATTTGTCGTATGCAATAAGAGACCAGCGTGCATCATGTTTTTCATTTTTTGATTCCAAAACGTGCTACATTCAAGAAATAGTGGACAACGATTGTTTTGCGGCAAAAACGCATAAATTGTGGATAAAAACAATTATTGCAGGCAATCGTACATCGCTTTTTGTATGCCCCAAAGCTTGCACATTACAATGCCATCAAATACCGTTTGTTCAACACCAATGTGCACAATCATCTTTGTACCCGCAATTTTTGTTTAGTGTGTCAACAATACGTAATGACATGTGCACAGCAAATGATATGTTTGAACGAATGCCTGTATCTCTATTTAATCCCATAACCTGGTCTATGTTTGTTTACGTTGCAAGCGTTGCAATTGTTTGCATTTATCTTGTACTATTTGCCGGTCGACCAATATACATGTATTGCAGCCAATCAAAACGCAATGCAGCAATGCAACACACGGACAACGGCAGTTATAAACATACTAGAACAAACTCGGTCACATTCACAACAAACCCTTGACCGATTGTTTTCTTATTTACTGTGCGAATCACCAAACAAAGTGCTGCCAAATGTGTACGGTGGATACACGTATTTGCATTTGGCCGCTCTGCATCGACATTATCGGGCCGCTGCTTTGCTTGTCATGTGTGGTAACAATACTGATGACACTGATAATGCGGGTGATACACCTGCAAACGTGGCATGTGATGCCGCCGCAGACAGTTCCAGTGTACAACAACATCGGTCTGCTGTTTTCTGGGACATTGTGTCACAATCGTGCCACCCACTTCAAATTGCATACATAAGCAACAATTTAGACGCGGCGTTTGTGTTGCTGCTTAAGCGTCAGATGACTTTGCAATCGTGTTCGTACTCTATTGTGCAACGTGTGCTAAACCGCAGCAAATTTGTTTCCCCTGCGTTACACGCTTGTCTTAAGTTGTGGTCGCCTACATCCAAGGCAACGCAAGTGAAACCACATGGGTTTCAACAAACACTTTTTACTGTTTTGCTTGTAGCCAATCGATTGTCGCAAGATACAACAATGCATTTGCCTTTAGAATTGTGGTTTTTAATTTTAAAAATTACACCGCCAATTGCGTAGTAATTTACAACTAAAACAGTATAGTCTGTTGCGTATGAGATGCACCGCGATAACGCAACGTAGTATTTTCCGCAAGTGGGGCTGCAAATGAAATCGATACGGTGGTATCGTCAGGTGTAACCGCAGTTGTTTTGGTTTTTGTTGCACGTTTGCGTGACTTGATTAATTGAAAAAGAAATACACAACAGGCACAATATGATAGAATTGCATGGATTTTTGCAATTGTTATTGTTGTATGCCAAACCGGATACAATAAAATGTTTGCTGCAATGTGGCACACGCCAACACAAACACGACGCCACGGCAAAACTACGTCTGCAACAGCACCTTTTACCAACAACAACAGCGGCAACAAAATATGCACAGCAATGTATAAAATAATTATTAATGACCGTTTGCTGGTAGTTAAATGAAACGAAAATATCGATAGAATTGTTGCCACAATCGACCACGTGCCGGAAAAACGAAGGCTAATGTCCGAAACCGACAAAGATAATGCTGGTACCGACACTGCTGCTACGGTAAACATGCCACATGTCAATAGCAACGTGGCTACTGTGTCGTCAACAGACCACATGACAATTGTAAATCATAAAGCCATAAATACTAATTTTGATCGAGCGGTGAATCTGCCGTTGCGTACATTAATTGCGTCGCAACAAGATATTTTAGCAATTGTTGCATTAGTTGCACACGTCGAACAAATGCAGAACAACGACACGGACATTTATGGACATGTAGACAACCAATACACGGCAGAACGTTCTGAACTGTTGCTTTTAAACCCTCAAATGTTGTGGGAATGCCAATACATTTTGTATGTTCTTATGATGTTGTTGCCCGTGTTGCGTGACGCAATATTCAAAGACGAGCCAGCTGCAGTACATGTTTTGATAAAAGACAAGTTTGTAAGTTTAATGAATACATTTTTGTGGGGCGAAAGACATAAACCAAACGTCAGCCAATATGCACTAACCCCACTTGAGTTGAGCGTACGAGTAACAACGTTAATTGAACAAGCTTATTTTACGGCGTAAAGGAGACGGGCTGCCCTAATTGAGCTTGCAACATTTGTGCCAATTCAAGTGCTTGTGGCTGCAGCGCAAGTACAGCATCAATAGCTGTACCAACTAATGCAAATTGTGGTTTCGTGTGGTACAAAGGTTCACACCGAAGTAAATCATTGTGTAATCCACCGTTGTCTAGCATAGCTAAAGTTGCAACAAACGCATTAGACGGCTCGGTTGTAAGCAAAACAGGCAATGCAATTAACATGTCCTTAAGCACAAGCAGTTCGTTGTTGCGGCGTGCGTTTAAATAGTTAATTACATACGACGCTTCTGTCATAAGTATATTTGCTTAATAAATTGCAGGTTAAACAGTAAATATGAACATAGTGTCAAAAGCATTTATTAGTAAAAACAGCGCTTGTCTTTAGCGTGCTATTAGCATGTAACAGTGGTTAAATAAGGTTTGGTTGGCGGGTGCTCACATCTGATACAAGTATATGTTGTTTTTTACATTAAATTGCAAACAATAAATATGGACAGGTCGCTTATTGCGCTTATAGCCGGTTTAATCTTGTGGTATGCGATAAAATACACATTTAGATGGGAACACAACACAATGCCAGATTGGCACGTACGCATGCCATACGTATTGTTGTGCACAATTACTATTATATTTGCAGCATGTGTATGGTTGCTGCCAACATGTTCGTACTCGTTGCATGTGTATGCGGCATATTTGTTGATAGTATCGTCCGTAGCACTTGCATTAGACATGCTGGACGGCACGTTTGTTATCCTCAAAAAATGGACCTTGCATCCTGCCCAATCTATTGCACCGGGGCATGCTGCGTGTGCATGTGCTCTTGCCTATTTAAACGGCGCTGCTTTACGTTTGTCTGCTGCAACAACATGCAGTGTATTTGTATCAATAGCAGCAACAACATTATTGTGTGTGTTTGTAAGTGTAGCGCAATCAGCACGGGGCGGATGTTTACAACGCAAGCGTGGAACAAGCAAATGGCATTGTATAACACGCGAAATTCACATGTTGCTGACAGCTGACAAACGCAACGTAAATGACAATGACATTAGTACAGTGTACCACGCAGCTTCAAACACTCATTACGAAGTAAAAATATTTTAATAGGCATCCCACAATAGACTCTATTACAACCAATGTATACAAAACTAAATTATTACAATAATCTCAAAAAATGCCTCAAATAAAACATACTTCGGACCAAAACAAATTAATTGATACGTTTTGGAAAACCACATCAACGTTGATATGTGTTGCACCGCCGGGGTGCGGCAAAACTACAGTGTTGCAACATATTGTTGCAGTAATTCATGATACCTGCAAGACAGAAGCAGTTGTAAATGTTGCACCAACAGGCATAGCGACACACCACATGCCCATGTGTCACATACCCAAGTGTAAAGTTGAAGTACAACCCATGACACTAGCACGGTTGTTAAAGTGCAACTTTGTAAACGATGTCCTTCATTGGAATGCTTGTCTTGGTCATGTTACGTTTGTGCATGTGGTGATTGACGAGTTTCCAATGGTTGACGCCGAACAGTTTGATTTGCTGTTAAAACAGCTTGCAGTGCTAAAAATTCGGTGGCGGCTTGTTCTAATAGGTGATCCATGCCAACTTCCTGCAGTGGGCATATCCATTTTTAACAGCCGCAAATTTCAAGCATTGTTGTTGCAGTCTCATACAATTGTTCCATTGACAACGCAAGTTCGGTTTTTAAACTGTCCGACGGGTGACATGTTAACATTTTGCACGTTGTTGCGAAAACGTCACGTGAACCGCAGTTGCATGTACATCCAAGAACGATTTCTTACAAAATCAAAACCACCGCCAGGCGGTGCCGGTGTTATTTATTTAACGTATTGCAACGCAGCACGCGAACAATTTGTGGCTGACGGATTAATGTACAGCCACAATGTTAATAAAACAATTGTATATTCAATTGTAACACCTGCGGGGAGAGAGCGATTTACATGCGGCCCCGTCATGATTACTAAAAACAACAAGGAAAATCGTTCACTTGTTAACGGCCGTATTTTGCAGATGGATGCTATTACAGGCACACCAAGTTTACAGCCAGATCCGTTGTTTCCTTGTGCACGTGTTCTTAAAAGCGACAAACAGCTGTGCATGCATTTAATCGACGACCACGGCAACGAACTTACTTTGAAAGCAACTGGCGTTCAAATAAATGCCAAAATTGTGCATACATTGCACGCTACGCAAGCGTTTGCAATTACAAAACACAAAGCACAAGGCTTAACGTTGTCTAAAACACAATATCCATACGTGATTATTGATCTTGATAAATGCCCGTCATTTGAGGCTTTGTTTGTTGCGTGCACACGCGCTCAAGAATTTAATCAAATTCATTTTTTGCCAATTGATTTGGATCGTATTGCAAATATGATTAGACAACCCATGAACCAGAATGCACAAACGTTTGTAGAACATGTTTGCGCGCATCTTTCTACGACCCAGTTAACTTAGTTAAATTAAAGAGGCCTTTACCTGGCACAACAACGTATACATTGTGATTCAAGACAAATGATCCCGCGACTATTACAGAAAGAGCCTTTACAGTTACACCCATTGTAGAGTGCGTGATATTTAATTGTGTTTCATCGGCAGCGCACACGCCAACAAAACTTCCGATCTTATCGTCCAAGCAGCCAACAGGGGCACCAGACAAAAACGCCTTTTGCGACGTCTGTAAACGTATTTGGTTGTATGCTGTTGGCCATGCGTGAGATTCCGATGCCCGCAGCACCGGAACAACCGCTATTACAGGCGCGTCTGTGTAAAATTCAGTCATGCGCGTGTTGCGCACTTGCGCTGTAACGCCATATACAAAAGCAGTACAATTGGCGCACACAGTCCGTAAAAGTAATAGTACTGATGTGTACTGCTGTGAAAATTAGGCGGCCGGTGCTGCAGTACCGAACGCGCCAGTGTGTAGGGCGAAATTGACCAATCGTTTATCACGTCCGCAGGTACATCGCATACTTGTGGTACTACAATAATTTGCATATCTAAAAAAGCATTAAACATAGCATTGCTAGCTCTTATTTCATTTGGCGTAAACACAAAATTGTGGGGGGCAATGTGTGTTGTGTGAGGATGCTTTATCAACATTGCCATTGTGTACAAAATATAACTAGAATTAACCGTCCACGGCTTAGGGGGGGTGTAATCACAGTTGGTGTAAAATGTCCCGTTGGCCCAAGGGGCGTGCAGTACAGGTTTGCAACTGGATATATTAGACGTATTGTCCGGCAAAAAAATCATGGTTTGTTTAATCTGCACACCGATATTTATGCCAAAACATGTTTGCTAATATCGTACCCTCAATATCGGCAGTAGTATCATGCTGTTGTATAAAAGCAAACACGTTAAATTGAGGCACAACTGTACAAAATGAATTTGATTGCATTTCAATTTCGTTTGCAGTCAACGCAAAACGATAACCGTTGTTATTTGTAATGTTTGACGCCGTGGTGGGTGATTCCACAAGTTGTTCGGCCGACGCCTGTACTTGCATTACAACATCTGTAAATTGTTTTGGTAAAACAATTTTTGTTGTTAACATTGGATGAAAAAGACAATCTTGGTTAAGATGTTCAAACGATGATAATGTTGTTTCGGTTGCTATCTTGATATCAGGTCTTTCTGTATACAAATGATGTAACGCCCACACTTTATAACACCATTCATCACAGTTTTTTGATACGTTTTGGTAAAACGATTGCAACGTTGTTTCTTGATAGCGTTTATAATACACGTTTAACCGTTTAAATATATCCGCCCTATCATAATTGTGCGTGTTTGGGCTTTCAGCGTCCTTCACACGTGTCAAAGTAGTATCGTTAAAACAATATATGCTTGTTACGGATAACAGTAGAGAAAATGTTTCAATGTTTTCTTGGTGAAAATACTTATCAAATTGGGCTTTAGATAATAAACGTACAAAATCACAAAATAATAAAATCCACGCAACCACGGAGCGATCTCTGTTCAAAGTATCGTATTGCGTCTTAATGTAGTCATACAGTACAATTAAATGCGTTTGTTTTAACATGTCGTTTGTCATGTTGGGCAAAAGCTTATCAATGAGTGGCAACATTCCAAAAACATGCCTAGGTTCAATTTTACAATGACGAGAGACAGTGTTATCATCTGCAATGGTCCATTGTACAACATGTGCACTTTTCGTAATGTCCATTAGCCCTGGTATATAAAGGCATGAAACACTCCAGTCTAATTTGCTCTCACTGTCAACACATACATTATTGCAATATGCAAGTTCTAGTTGGCGTGCTACTGATTGAGTAAATACCGGATCTACAAAATAGTTTACGAGGTCGTGTCTTACAGAACCATCAGTGTTGCAATATGTCTTTCTCCAAAAGTCTTCTATTGCAACAGCATCGTAAACATATTGATACACTCCAGGAAGTGGTAGCTTATCTATTTTTGGTACTGCCAGGGCCCCAGCATACGCAGTGCCGTGAAACAAAATATAATACAAATGTAAACAAGCAATGTATACATATGGAATTTTCACATTGTTTGTTCCAAGCCTGTTATGATGCAATTGCCAGTTGCCATTCACCATTGCTGTTGGATTAATCCCCCAATATGTTGGAACATTATTATGTCTGTAGATTCCATTGTTCCTGTTGTATTCACGTAACAACGGCAACAAAATAGCCACTTGCTGCAACGTAATACAATAATGCGAACGTGACATGTTTGATGTTGACACACTGCGCTCAATGTTGCATTTTACGTCTGCAATTGTAAGCAACACACGCCGACGGTATTCACCCAGAACTGCGTATTTGTTAGTTAGTGCACGATTACCATCAACTTTATCATATTCAGGTAAATTATTGTCGTCAACTGGTATATAACGAAGTAATGTACTAGTATCGTTTAAATTTTGCATTGCTGCAACAACGGTTTGCCGTGTCAGTGCCAACGTCGACTTTAACGCGGCGTGTACTAAACAATACGCGGCAACTGTTTTTAATTGTTTTTTACGTATAGTGTCACTAAAAGAAATTTCCTCAATTATTAGATGCGCTTCATCAAACTCCTCACTGCACAAACGAACTGACGTATTTAATACAAGTGGAATTGTGCCGTGAAGTGCATAAAAGACCAACGGTGCTGCTGTTGTATCATCAGTTATAGATAGTGTATCGTTTTTTATATCTAATGTATAACTTTTTCCTGTATTCATTGATTCCCTCCCTTCAAATATATTGTTGTCGTCAGTTTTTTTAAAGTTAGGGTGTACTTGCGTACCGTCTTCATATTTAAATTGTACCGTAAAGGCGTCTACAACTCGCGCGTTTATTGCAACACCAATACGGTGCATAAAGGCAATATGGTCCGTGGTTAATGGACTTAACAGCGTTGGCATGGTGCAGGTTATACGTTTGTATACTTATTAAATTCAACGTCACCTTTATACACAAATTACAAATAAAATTATATAAAAGTATACCACAAGCAATGTTTTTCAAACGTTCTATTATGTCATATTTGTTCACAATTTATAATTTACAAAAATTATGCGCATTAACGTCGGATACAATCGTCAACACACACTAGTATTACGGTTGATTGCGCCGGTTAATACACAAAACACACAATTGTTGGTAAACACGTGTGAAACAGTCAACAAAGGCGACACTCTAGTTTTACACAATGCAAACGGGCGCAAAGAACGTGTAATTGTTTCAAGAATATCGGTGCGAAACAATTGTGCACACGTGCTAAGCCGGGGACCACAACCGCAGTCGTATGCAACAGGTTCTCTTGTTACCTGCATAAAAATTGCTGGTATTGCGCGCGTTATTGACATGAAATATACCACTGAATTTCACGACGTAATGAAATCATTGAACACGGCACCATCCGGCGTGTGGCAATTGCTGGACGCCAATAATGCTGTTATACGACGCATGTTTTATGACCCAGACATATTTACGGTAAAAACAACACGTTTGTCAAAACGAGGAAGACATCATGCTAATGTTCCTATTGAAATTAGCGACAGTGAATTGCAGCAGTACTTAAATTTGACTGCATCCTGCAACGGCAATGCTATTGTCAATATGACCGATTTAAACATGCCCGACATATTAGCACAGCAATTGTGTTACGTTAGCATTCTGACAAAAACAAAAGATGCTGGCGTTACTGCTGCACAAGTGCAACACAATCGCCATGTATTTGCCAAAGAGCGGTTGCATGCAACTACGTTGATACGGGAATGGTTGCTTCAGTTTAAACACCACCCACTTGAAGAAATTATTTGGCGGGCTACAATTGGTCACGGACCGTGGAAAAAAGTTACAGGCGTAGAAATTACACCGTACTACTACTTGGATTGCAATGTGTTGGACGCAATAAATTCGCAATGGGTTATAGCGGCAATGTTGTCTACTAAATTGCAATGGGGCACACAAAACAAATTTGGCCACAGTGTGTACCCCCGATGCTGGATTGGCAGACTACGTACTGGCAATTCGGCATTGTGTATTGCCGACAGCGTTGACGACTGCATTGCTATTGCGATAAACATGTTTTTGCATCCTACATGTTTAAATCAACTAGCAGCATCAGCAGAATTAATCAATGTGCAGCCAACACGTCGGCAACAACCGCAACACGTACGTCGACCGCCGTGCATGCAATTGACAAATCCAAATGTATACCCTGCCGGCACAACATTAACAAACGCCAAACGCATGCAGCTTGCAACAGTGGCTTCGTATGTCTACCACCAAACTGGAAAATACATGTACTCCGAGCGCATGCTACAAATGATGCACCCTAAGTACAAAGCGGAATCTATTAAAAGCTTTGCAGCTGCACTGCGGCACGACCGAGTGTCAAGCAAACGTTTGACACCGCACGCGTGCGTTAAAGTTCAAAACAATTACCTGGCGTCGCACATGAAATGTCCATACACATCCGTTCAACAATGCTTAGACAAACTAAACATTGTATTGCCCGTTTCTAAACACACTGCTGTAATTCACCCGGGTATTATCGCAATTGCAGATTAAACGCATGCTTATTTGCCAGAATATATATATGTAAGTATGCAGTACATTACTGCAATGGCATCTACTAATGATCTGTTGCACGTGTTGCAATGCAAAGGATTAACGTTACAACCTGTTGTTGGCGACGGGGCGTGCCAATTTAGAGCCATTAGTGCACAGTTGTACGACGGCAATCAAGAAATGCACAACGACGTGCGCGCAACAATAGTGCAACAGTTACAAAACAACCCAACGTTGTACGAAACATTTGTAATAAAGAATGGAACGTATAAAACGTATTGTGAACACATGGCGTTGTCGTCGACATGGGGAAACCACACAACACTGCATGCCGCAGCAGACGCATACGGTGCTACGTTTGTTGTTACAACTGTTGGGTTTGAGCAGCCAGACGACATTGTAATTGTGCCGACTGCACTGAAATTGTCGGAGAACCCCCGGTATTTTGAAGGAAAAACTTGCAACATAGTATTTTATGTAGAATGCCACTACGCAAGCACAAGTGCTTCGAACTTCTAGAAGTGCTTTATGTGAGATACAAAGTAGCACAAGATTGTGTTTACATCGATGCCCATTTACTTAAATCGGCAAGATTGGGTGGATTATCCATCCAATTTTGATCGGGGGGCATTGTTTGTATATTTGCTGAACATTGTGACACCAATGGTATTTGATTTGAATGTAAAAGTGTCCACGTGCTTGTGTGACCGCGCTGCGTAACACGATCAAGTTTGCCGTTGGTTAGTGCATGTTGATGCACTTGCTGCAAAACTTTTACATCTTGCGTGCAATATTCAATAATCTTAGGCAAATCTGTTGATGCTGCAGCTGCTGCGCCAGACCACGTTTTAGTTATCTTAAGGGGCGTTGCAAACGATTGCAATGAGGTAAAGTACCCAAACGTGCAAGCAAATGCGTACATAATGTCAATGTGATTGTGGGTTGCTAAATGTGCTAGTTTTTGCGTCAAAGCAACATCAGCACTCGCTTGTGCAATTTTTTTGGCTAAAAATGGTAAATCAAATGCCAACCCGTTAAATGTTACTACAATTGCATCCTTGGGCAATGTTGTTAAATATACCACCATCGACACTGCTGTCTCAAACGTAAAAACAACATTGTTGCAAATAGCAACGCCGCACGTAAAATTGCATTTGTCTATATCCAATCCTGTTGTTTCTATATCGAGATAAACATAAAGCATTGTTGCAGAATACCAAAACGGACACAATGAGCATATACACTGGCCGGTATGTTGACCCGCTTTTAATTGTGGAGGGCAGCGTGTTTACAATTGCACTACTGACTATGGGAAACAGTACGCACTATACATGGTGGGCAATTTTGGGATATGTTGTTTCAACTTTTGCTACGGCTGTTTTGCCAGACGCAGTGTCGTACCGACTTGATTTAACAGCCGTGGCCACCAGCGTTTTTGTCACATTAGCAGTACCTGTCTTAAGTGCAATTGAATGCACCTTGTTTGTCGAAGCAATGAACGAAAACGGCACATTGCTGTATGCCATTGGTAATTGGTTGCTGCATTTTTGGCCGTCCGTACGCTTGTTGCGACGTGTGTCAATGCACACTGACAAAGTTAAATGCACTCACAACGCGGCTCGCCTGTTTGCATTGTACGTAGCAATTCAACGACCCAGCAGTGTGTACAAATGTCCAAATTACATGACCCCACCTGTGTTTCCACTGGCAGGAATTAGTGTATTATTTATTATCGAATATGTAATTTCAATCAAAATTCAGGCTTCACATAATGCTCAAGTTGCCTAACAATCACCCGGCTGTGCAAGCGTTTCGTCTGCAACACAATGTCTGCCACGGAGTGACAGCCCAGCATACGTGTTCGTTGTCACATTGTACGTTTGCACCACTGCAGCAATCTTCGTATTATTTTTGCAAAACAAGCTTGCATGCGCACGTATGCACGCAATACAAATGCACACTTGCTGAATCGCAAGACTGTTCCGGTATTTTAACATGCCCATTAACTGGCATTGAAATGAAAGAAAGAAATTACGTGCAACAAGAAACTATAAAAATTAACGGGCGGGGCGGAAACAGGTTTTTGCAAGCAGGGGTGTACATACCCCACACAAACAATACGAAACTCACAAAACGGAAAAAAAAACCCCCAGTTGTAACTGCTGCAATCATAACCACTGTTATAGCGGGCATCATCAAGTGCAAACAAACAGCTGAACTGTCTACGTTAAGTATGGCTGCTAAAATTGTAAAAAAACACACTCGATTTACCGACGCTTTGCAACAAATGATAAAACATTGTGCTTTGTATTCTTGCAATGAATTGCCGCCAGCATTTTTGGTGCAACACATACTAGAATATTCTAACAGAGTGTACAAAACATTGTCGCCGCTTCCAACGCCATCTGTATTTGTGGCAGTGTGCTTGTCGCTCTTGCAATCAGGGTTAAGCGCACGGGGCGTTGTGATTTTCCCAAGGGTTGGATGGGTTGCAGCAATGGCCCCACCACTCACGGGATACGCGCGAATAAAACACGTCCAATGCCGCGCTATGAGCATTTGCACACGCGCTTTGAAAGCAAGAGTATTTCAAAACAATGCCATATCGTCATCTTGTATATTTCAACCGTTACCCCAGTAGGTACACGCGCACACAATGGGTAATTGGGTATCATTGTGGTCAACAGACGTACTGGCAAAACCAAAACCTAAAGACGAGGTGGTTCGCGACAAATTACAAGATTATGTAAAAGGGTTAAAAATGGATTTAAAATGCATTACGTTGCAATTAGCAGAAACAGAAATGGCATTTAATGAATGTCATGCAACTTTTGGAATTACAACAGATTTGCACAATTTGCATATTGAACGCTGCGCGTCTCAAAAGCAACAACAAAGTGTTCAAGCCGCTATAACTGCTGTCACCGAACAACTAAATACTCTGTACCAACAAAATTTAAATCACAATACAATGGTGCTCATGAGAGAATCAGCAATGGTCATGCTAAAAACGTCGCAAAGCGGCGTAAACCCAGACAAAACGTTGTCGGTTATGGATGATTACAACGACAGTATTGAAGAAAAGTCAGAATTAGCAGCTCACATGTTTGCTGCCGTAAAACAAACCAATGTCGAACACGCAAACCCGGCGTACGATGAATCCTGGGACACTTTTGTGAAACAAAACACACCCGACCCACAACCAGCCCCAGCACAAAATGATCAAGACAACCCCAATACAATAATGCCGCACGTGCAACCACGCGCAGAAGTAGCAACACTTAAAGTAACACCTGTAACGTCTGGTTTGGAGTTGAAACCGGTAGCATTGCAATAAAAGTGAAGCGTCACGTATGTGTCATGCCTGATACACTTAATGTAGTATAAACACGCGTTAATCTAACTAGCAAATACATTTGCATATTTAATAAACAATGACAACAATTGAACTTAACAATGAGTCTCGATTAATAAGTTATTACGATAGATTTTTTAGTGAGGAGTTGTTTGATCAATTAATTACAATTATGACTCAATTTGCAGAAATATATCTTGTTCAACACACTTCTTTTGATCCAATCCAAATAGTACCTAAATTAGTTGTTAAACAAAATATAATTTCTGGTGCACAAGAGGCACATATACTTGAGCAATTTAAAAAAATTGTTGAGGCAGCTGAAAACAAAAGTGAATTAATAAAACAAGCATTTAAAATGTATGAATGTGAGTCCGGCACAAATACAACATCAGCATGCCCACCGCTGTTTCAGTATGTAACACAAGATGATGCGGACACAGAAAAACCTTCTTTGACTGTAACAATTTGTTTGTTTCCACAATGGTACGACAATTCATCAAAGGTTTTTTGTCATCAAATCGTATCCAAACCTAGAAAAACAGGATCACAATTAAAATTAAAATACGTACAATTAACTGAAACAGAAAAGTCAAAAACGAAGCAATCAATACCAAAAAAAGTGGAAATAGGATTAGATACACACGAGGAGTATAACTTTTGTGGAACATTTAAACGTGTTGAAACCAAAAAACTGATAATTAACTCTGTAATGACAAAATGGGCAGACACGCTTAATGTTGCTATATGTGTGCCTAGAGCAGGACCAGTTTTTGCTGATGGGGTAAGTGACTGGCTAGCCACGACAGACAACAATAAGTATGCATTAGTAACAGAAGGTCCGTTTTCAGCGGTTATATGGAGTGCGTATACGGATCAATCGTTACATGGGCCCAGTGAAAATTTAAATACAACCAGAACAAAACTTCTTGACTATTATTCAGAGCTACGAAAAACAAATGCCAAATCCAGATTTTACTACACTCTTTATTTAAACCAAGCTTGTTTTTCATGTGCCACATTAAATGACACAAAAACAAATTATGCATCACAATTCATTAAGATGGTAATATTTCTTTGTGAATGTGTGCAAGTTGCAACTTTGGACCGCTTTGTTGATGACACCACACAAAAGATATTTACAACGGAAATAACCAGAATTGCTAAATTAGTATTCGAGTGGCACTCAAGCATGGATAAACTAAAGGCCAATGAAATTAAAAAAATGAAACAAAATCAACGTATTTTGCCTTATCACATTCCTTTTTTGCAACTGGCTGTCCGTGAGTTTCACACGTATATAAAAACCCAAATGCAAATCAAATATGACGTACAGCAAAATGTAAGCGGGAACATCGTTCTTTATTATGATGTTATACAGCAAGAATTTGTTACACCTACAACAGATTTAAAGCTTACAAACGCTAAAACAAACGCATTGTTTCCAGTTTCTGTTGTTCGTGAAGGTACCCCCGACAACAAAATGAACGTAACCGGCGAAATAGAGACAATTGCCAACGGAATAACCGCAGCTGGACTTCAGAACACAAAGGATAAAGCATCCCCTGCCAGCGCTTTAAAACAAGTGTGTGCTTATTTAGACAACATCAACATAACACCAGACGAGTACAAAGAAAAACCTATACATTCAAATCCCTATATATTATATCCGGTGTCAAACATGCAAGCAATATTGTACACGGCATTAAAAGATGTTGTGGGTGAGTATGATTATAAAACCGACTACTTTTTTCGTGGATTACAATTTGCGGACAACACAATATACACCGACTTAAAAGTAGACGAGTTAAATCGCTACACAATTACAAATGATATAAAGTTAAGTGATTTTTCTATTGACACCGTTACCAAATATATTTCCGCTGTCAAAGATTCATTTGAAATAAACACGCTGTACAATTATGCAGATCAAGACGAAATTATTGGCATACAGGTGCCTAAGGGGAAAAGGCCAGCAGCATCTGGGAAGGGTGCGGATGGGGATGAAAGTAACCCAGCTGGGGGGGG
>Ga0206130_10000137_pt1 | contig 124119 bp, 114 predicted proteins | sample Helgoland_Spring_9_FD_148637 | JGI IMG/M metagenome (GOLD analysis project Ga0206130, IMG submission 148637) | Pelagic subsurface seawater microbial communities from Kabeltonne, Helgoland, North Sea - Helgoland_Spring_Bloom_20160512_1 | ecosystem: Environmental > Aquatic > Marine > Epipelagic...
AAACCCGTTCCTTTGTTAGAGAAAATAAAGTTAGTGGGAGAAGCTGGTCATGATGGAATCGAGCTGTGGCTCAATGATGTTTGGGAATTTGTTGCTCGCGGAGGTGAGGTGAGGTGAGGTGAGGTGAGGTGTCTGATGAGCTTCTTGCCTTATCATATTTCGGTCTTTCCCTTCCCTCTGTGATTGCGATCCGCCGATGGGGAGATTTCGAGGGTTGGGAGCACAAACTTGTTTTAGACGAAGCCCGCCGAAGATTTGCATTAGGGGCTCGCCTCGGTTCTACTTTTTTACTTGCGACTCCTCCAATGGAAAACAGGGAGGTCGAGCATCTTCCCGGGCGCTACCAAGAATTACTTGAAATCTGAAAGGAAGAGGGTGTAACCTACTTTGAATACATTAGTTTTTTCAATTCCGTAAATACTCTTGAAAGTGCTTGAAGTATGGTACAGGAGACTCAGGATCCAGATGCCACCTTGATTGTGGACGCCTTTCACAATTGGAATAGTGAGTCAGTTCCTGAAACCTTACGGAATATTCCTGCGGAGAAGATTAGTCATTATCACATTGACGATGCAGGAAGTTCAAAAACACCTGGAAATCAAACGGACCCAGACCGCGTTATGCCTGGGGACGGCCAGATTAACTTGAAGGCCGAGATCGAGATTTTACATGAAATTGGATATGACAAAACTGTGAGCTTAGAGCTCTTCAACCAAGATTGGTGAACAAGAGAGCCTAGCAAGACATTAAAGGTGGGTTTGGAACGCATGAAGAATCTCTTTAATGAATGAGGTACCTTGGGACTTCTTTGAGTCCTGTTCTCTTTCTACAGAAAGCTCGCGAAGGTAACATCTAGAAGCTTAGGCTTAGCCCAAACATTGGTGATGGATAACTTAAAGACTATGCAGGCCTCTTCCATCCACGGACAGAGCGGCTTCTTTAATTGATTCGGAAAGGGTCGGGTGGGCATGAACAGTTCGAGCTAGATCTTCGGCTGAACCGCCATACTCCATATGTGCAACCACAGAAGCAATGAGTTCGGATGCCCCATGTGCCACAATTTGAACACCTACTATTCGATCAGTCTTTTCATCGGCGACAATCTTCACTACGCCGTCAGTCGCATTTGTGGCGATTGCTCTTCCATTACCAGCCATTGGAAATGAGCCGCATTTGGTCTCAATATTCCTTTCTTTAGCTTGGCTTTCACTCAACCCAATATTGGCAACTTCCGGATCTGTGTATATTACTCCTGGAACCATATTGTAATCTACATGCCCAGCTTGCCCTGCTATAATCTCAGCACATGCAACTCCATCTTCTTCTGCCTTATGGGCCAGCATCGGCCCAGGTATAAGATCACCGATTGCCCGAATACCCGGGATATTAGTTGAAAAACTAGAATCAACCAGAACTCGGCCACGATCATCTGTTTTAACTCCCTGATCCCTCAAGCCTAGACCCTCAGAATACGGCTTTCTTCCAACGGCGACGAGGGCACGGTCGGCCACAATATCGGTTAGAGTTCCATGAGAGGAAATGGATAAAGTGGCATGATTTTTAGTTACTTTTGCCGATTCGACCTTGGTTGAGGTAAGAAAAGAAATCCCTTGGTTTGAGAAAATCTTGCGAGTTGCTTTAGCGATTTCAGGATCAAGCTGAGGGCAAATTTCTGGTAGAAATTCAATCACGGTCACTTCGCTGCCAAGACGGGACCATACGCAAGCCATTTCAAGTCCAATGGCTCCACCACCAATAACGACAAGTTTCGGAGGAACTTCATCAAAAGCGATGGCTTGATCACTGTTGACTATGATTCTACCATCGTAAGGAATATGCTTAAGCTCTACGGGTGCTGAGCCCGTAGCTAGTATAATTTCTTTTGCGTAAAGTTGTAACTCTTTCTTGCCGCCAGAAACCAAAACTTTTCCGCTACCTTGGAGTTGAGCGGTGCCAGAGAAAACCTGCACCCCTTTTTTGGTGACAAGGGTTTTAACTCCTTTTCCCAGTTGGTTGACCACTCCGTCTTTTCTCTTCATCATCGCAGAAAGGTTATGAGATACCTTCTCACATTCAATACCGTGAGCCTTGGCGTCTACTTTTACCTGATGATACATTTCGGTTGAGTGAAGAAGCGCTTTACTTGGTATACAACCTACATTGAGGCAAGTACCTCCAAGCCTTGAACTCCTGTCAATGAGCCCCACTTTCATACCGAGTTGAGAGGCACGAATGGCACAGACATAACCTCCCGGACCACCCCCAACAACGAGTACATCGAATCTATTATTTTCGGTCATTTCTGTCAGATTCCTAGTGCTAGACGGGCGGGTTCTTCGATAGCTTCCTTGATCTTTACGAGGAAGGTTACAGCTTCCTTACCATCTACAACCCGATGGTCGTAAGAATGAGCAAGGTACATCATAGGTTTGATTACCACTTCTCCATGATGAGCAACAGGTCGTTCTTGAATTGCATGCATACCGAGAATCCCACTTTGGGGAGGATTAATGATAGGTGTTGAAAGAAGGGAGCCATAAATGCCTCCATTGGTTATAGTAAAGCACCCGCCCTGCATATCCTCTAATAAGATTGTTCCATTCCGTGCTTTTTCCGCGTAACTAATAATGGACTGTTCAATCTGAGCAAAAGTCATTTGGTCACAGTCTCGGAGGACGGGAACAACCAAACCTTTTTCAGTGCCAACTGCTACACTTATATCATAGTAGTTGTTTTCAATAAGTTCATTTCCCTCAAGCCTTACATTCACGGCAGGTACGGCTTTTAGAGCATGCACAACTGCTTTTACAAAAAATGACATAAATCCAAGCTTAATCCCATTCTCTTTCACAAATGCATCTTGATGAGCTTTTCGTAAAGCCATCACAGCTGAAAGGTCGACTTCATTGAAAGTGGAGAGAATTGCCGCAGTTTGCTGGGCTTCCACAAGCCTTTGAGCAATTCTTTTTCGAATAGGAGAAAGTAAGCGACGGGTAGATCTCAAATCCTGCTTGATCGATGACCCAGAAGCAGGGACTGGGGCAGGAGTCGGAACTGATGAAGGTGAGGATGATGCACCGAGCTTTGATTTTTGGGCAAGTAGTATATCTGCCTTGGTGATACGACCATCTTTGCCAGTTCCTGAAATGGAATGAGGGTCGATTCCAGAATCCGCTAATAACTTTCGCACTGCGGGTGAATACTTGGAATCGTTTTGCTGTTGGAGTGAAAGCTCAGTGGACGAACTTTTCGGAGTTGGTGGCGATTCCACTTTTGGCACTTCGGGCGGAGAGGGCAGTGGATCATCGCTTGGTTCAGTCACTTTGGAATCTGAGCCGACCGGCTTATCTGCAGATTCGTCAATCTGAGCAATAGTCGACCCAATTTCGACTTCCTCGCCCTCTTGAGCCAGAAAAGAAATGACTCCTGCGGTTTCGGCTAATCCTTCTTGAGTAATCTTGTCGGTTTCAAGTTCATAGATTGGTTGATCTATTTCGACAAATGATCCTTCTGGTACTTTCCAAGAAGAAAGAATTCCGGAAGCAATTGATTCACCAAGTGCGGGGATAATGACATCTTTAGGCATTTTAATTCTTACAATTTAATTATTTTTGGACGGTTGCAGTGGATTGCCCAAGTGCGACCGTAACTAATTCTGCTTGCTCTCTTTTGTGAAGGGTGAGAGAGCCAGTTGCAGGGCTAGCCGTAGCGGCACGCCCTACATATTCGACCTTAGCCCCCAGAAGCTTTTCAAAGATAGGATTAAGGAAGGACCAAGCACCCATATTTTCAGGTTCCTCTTGGCACCAGACAATTCGCTTAACCTTGGAGAATGGTTTCATCACTTCTAAAAACTTTTTCTCGTTGAATGGATAGAACTGTTCCACCCGAATTATGGTTGCTTTGGGAGTGCGAATTTCTTCACGAGATTCAGCCAGGTCATAGAAAACTTTACCGGAGCAAAGGACCAGCGTCTCGGTTCTTTTGGCCGGTGTGGGATCTGGTAAGAATTCCTCAAATTGGCCATCGGTTAAATCTTTAACAGAGGAAATACATGATTTGTGACGAAGAAGGCTTTTGGGAGACATCACGACAAGGGGCTTGGCGTAGTCCTTTTTCTTTTGCCTGCGAAGTGCATGAAAGTACTGGGCCGGGGTCGTGAAATTGGCGACTACGATATTGTCTTCCGCACAACCCTGCAGGAATCTTTCAAGTCGGGCAGAACTGTGCTCTGGGCCTTGTCCCTCAAAGCCATGAGGGAGAAGTAACACAAGATCGGAAACAGCTCCCCATTTATCTTCTGCACTCATAATAAATTGATCAATGATGACCTGTGCACCGTTTGCGAAATCCCCAAATTGAGCTTCCCAAATCGAAAGCATGCTTGGATAATCTAAGGAATAACCATAGTCAAAAGCAAGTACTGCAGCTTCAGAAAGAAGAGAATTATAGACGCAAAACTGTCCGTTCCGGTCTTCCATATTTAGCAATGGAACATACCTTGTCCTATCTTTGGCGTCATACCAAACTGCATGCCTGTGGCTGAAGGTCCCTCGCTCACTATCTTGACCAGAAAGTCTCACTGCTGTTCCTTCAAGTAATAGGGTACCAAATGCGAGAAGTTCTGCCTGCCCCCAATCAATTCCGTGACCGTTTTTAAAGTTCTTTAATTTATTTTCAACTTGTCTTTTGATCTTTGGATTGATGCTAAAATCATCAGGCCAAGTCGAAAGGGCATGCATCACTTTTTGTAACTCTTGCAAAGGAACGGATGTACTAACTGGTGTAAAATCATAGGGTATTTGCTTGATCGCCATAGAACCTTCAAAGGTACTCGATTTTTTTACAGTTCTTACTTTCTCCAGGGAAGCGTCCAATTGCCTCCGCAACCGTTTATGAATTTCTAAGCTCTCTTCTTCCTGAAGCTCTCCATTCTTTACAAGCTGATCGGAGAGAATCGAAGAAATCTTGGGCATGGACTTGATCTTTTTGTAAAGTAGTGGCTGCGTGAAAGCAGGATCATCCGCTTCATTGTGTCCATGCTTACGATAGCAGTTGATATCGATAACAACATCCTCCCCAAACTTCTGCCTGTAGGCGAGGGCGATTTCAGCCACCATTGCAACAGACAGAGGGTCATTTCCGTTAACATGAAATATTGGGGCTTCGATTGCTTTGGCAACATCAGTACAGTAGAGGCTAGATCTTGCATCCGTAGGGTCCGTAGTAAACCCAATTTGGTTATTCACCACGATGTGCACGGTACCTCCAGTCCGGTACCCAGGAAGCTTCGAGAAGTTAAACACTTCTGCAACAACTCCTTGCCCAGCCATTGCTGCATCACCGTGTATGAGGATAGGAAGCACGCGCTTCCTGTTAGTGTCACCCCGAAGGCGTTGACGGGCTCGAGTCTTACCTTCTACGACACCATTGACCGCTTCTAGGTGACTGGGATTAGGAGATAGATGAATAACCACTTGCTGACCATTCGAGGTGGTGCGTATAGACTCATACCCCAGATGGTATTTCACATCACCACTCCCATGGGCTCCTTCTGGAACAAAATTCTCGGAAAACTCTCGAAATATAAATTCATGGGATTTCCCCATGACATTCGCGAGTACATTCAGCCTGCCTCGGTGTGCCATACCCATTACGATTTCCTCAACGCCTTCATCCGGGCACTTTTGAAAAATAGAATCCAATGCGGTTATAAGAGTCTCTCCACCCTCGAGGGAAAATCTTTTTTGGCCCACATAACGGGTGTGTAAAAAGTTTTCAAACTCCTCGGCCTGAATGATTTTTCGGAGGAGGCGAAGCTTTTCGTCATGGGGGAAAGAAGGTTGATTCTGATCAGGCTCAATTTTCGATTGAATCCATCTTCGTTTTTCTGTGGCCTGAATATGGAGGTATTCAACACCAATATTTCCGCAATAGGTTTTTTGCAGGCGGTCAAAAACTTCCGACATCGACATTTGCACGCCCCCAAGATAGTTGCCAGTAAAATGGACATCTGAGAGGTCCTCAGCGGTAAAGCCAAGCCTTTCCATGGAAAGTCGTGGGTTTATTTCAACTTTATCACGAAGAGGATCAAAAGTTGCCTGCGTATGCCCAATATCACGAAAGGCATAGATAGCACCGTACAGACGGGCATGAGTTTCAATCGATTGCTTATTACCGGTTTCAACAGATGAGGATCGGACCGGAGGAGATTCTTGTCCATCATTTGCGAGATGGAACCCTTCAAAGAAGTATTGCCATTTAGATTCAACAGAAGAGCGATCCTCTAACCACCTTTGGTAGTTGGAGTCAATTTCGTCAATATTCCAGCGAGTTGCAAATGTTGGGTTTTCCATCGTTTTTAATACAATCAGCCAACACTCGTATTCCTAATCGATGTTTTTAACAAGAAAAACTCTCCTTTTTCAAAGTTTTTTCCTTTCATCCTGTTGAATCGAACAATATGTGACGCTTTTGAGCCCGAATGATAACCGAGGAACCAGATGAGATGAATGGAATTTTTGTGCTTAAAAGCTCTAGAACTCCATCCCTTTGATGAAACTCTGGTTTGGTTGATGGATGGGGCCAATATATGAGAGCGTTATATGGATTCCCCTCGATACTTTCTGATATTATACAAGGATAGAATGAAAAGTTTTCTGGTGGTAAATCATCAGACCACTTAACTTGAGGGAAATGAAGGGATGGGGTCCCTAATTTGAAAATGTAAGGGGAGATATCAATGTTGATTGTACCCTGATAAAAGGTGGAGAGGTCAAACCCTCTTGTTGTCAAAAAAGGAGATTGCATACGCAGTGTCCCCTGAGGGAAACGTGGGTCATGGTTTTTCCCTGAAGCTATGCCATGTCCGGGTATAACCTTTGCCTTTACCAGATTCTGCAAATTAATATGCCCCTAAGGTTTTTTTATGGGCAAAAACACTTAAAGAAGCGATGTCCTGTTCCTTCTGAGCCAATCCGTACTTTTATGGGGTGCATACATCGAGGGCAATTGCCGATATACGCACTGCCATCTTTATTTTTGTATATGCGACCGTAGGTACCGCATTTCACATAATGAATACCTAGAAAAGATCTTTTTTGGGGATCTAAGTTTTCAGAGCCTTGGGACGAGGAAGCGGTCATGAACCGAAATTCTATTCTTCAAGTTTACCAATAAGGCTGTCAACATTTTTACCCACAATATTAGCTTGTACAGTAATGCCGTCTTGTCCTTCTATTACTTCAGATACCCAAGTTTTTACTCTCTCTTCAATAAATTGCAGCTTTGTTTCGGATTCTGGATTTGTGGCAAGTGCCACAAAACTTGTCTTTAAGTCCGATTGTATGGCATCCGTCTGCCCAAGCATTTCCTGTAAGGCTTGGTAAGACTCTTCAACTGATTTTAATTCAATTGCTTCGCTTTGTTTCTGAATAGGTTTGAGATAGTGTGAAACTGCAGGTTGCTTAATTGTTGGTGCACTTGAACTAGCATCCTTAAAGAGTTTGAAGTTATGATCTTGTTCATCCTTGCTAAAAAGAGCCCGCTCATTGAAAACTAGACCTGAAATCGCCTTGAGCTCTTTTTTCAGTTCCCTAAAGCGTTTACGGGAGTTTAGCTCATCTTCTTTGGAAACTTTACGTATGACATCCGCCTTTAACTTTGGGGAAAGAGCTAAGACCTCTTCAAGGATTTCTAGTGATTTTTGCAGCGCAACTTCCTGCGTTTGCAAAAAAGAAATAGCAGACTGTAAATATTGCTCTAAGTTTTCCTTGGTTTTGAGAGGTACTTTTTCATCGTCTATTGGAAGTTTCTTCCGAGTTTTTTTTGTAAGTCGTAGGCGCATGTCAGTGTATTTAATTACTCCTATTTGATGGCTTGAATCAAGCGGAAACCTTAGCACGCCCAAGTTTAGAAAGGGAATAAATACCAGAACCAATTAGCTTTTCTCCTTTGTAAATTGCCAAAACCTGGCCTGGGGTCAAGGCTCGCTGAGGAAAACCAAATGTAATTTCCGCCCTTGTGGAGTCAATGGGTGTAAATTCTAAAGGCGTTGATGGATCCCTGAATCTAGCCTTACCAAGCAAGGAAATTCCTGCGTCTGGATATTCGCCATCAAAGAAAGAAACCGATTCAATATGATATTGCTTCCCCCACAAGGTTGGCTCGTTCGTATTTTCAAAGGCAACAATAAGTTGATTTGTGCTTTCATCTTTACCGGTTACCACATAATTCTCATGGTCGGAATTAGAGGGCACCCCAATTCCTTTTCTTTGTCCTAATGTAAAGCGATGCAGGCCTTGGTGATAACCAACAACTGTTCCATCTGTTTTAACAATTTCTCCGGGTTTATCATCAATAAAGTTTGAAAGAAATTCTGGAATCCTTACTTTTCCAAGAAAACAAATTCCTTGGCTATCTTTTTTTTCCGCAACAGATAACCCAATTTCTTTTGCTAATATGCGCACTTCACTTTTTTGCGTATCCCCAAGCGGAAACCTGGCGAAATTAAGCTGTTGCTGAGATATTTGAGCAAGGAAATAAGACTGGTCTTTGTTTTTGTCGACACCTTCCCACAGTTCTGCATTTCCATTTTCAGCTATTTTTTTTCGGCAATAATGACCCGTGGCAAGGGCATCAAAATGTTTGCCTTTGGCAAAATCCATTAGGGCCCCAAATTTCATTCTACGGTTACACAGGATATCAGGATTAGGAGTAATTCCTTGGGCGTAGCCATCGACCATGGGTGTGACGACTTCTTTTTGATAAAAGTCTATAAAATTGACTACATGGAAGGGAACATGAAGAGATTGAGCAATCGACTTGGCGTCTTTTAAATCTTGGGCGCCTGGGCATTGGCCAAAAGGATCGACTTCATTTTGCCAAGTGCGAACATACACGGCTTCAACATCATGACCAGCTTGCAGGAGTAAATAGCACGCGATCGCACTGTCCACGCCACCAGATACTGCAACCAAGATTCTTTCTCTTTTATCAGTCATTAACCTTTAGAGTATAATTCCTGACATCAAGGGCAAAATTTTTCGATTGGCTCAGCTGAATCGATAAGGTTTTATTAGAGGAGGTGTACAACGATGGCGGAAAAGTTTTTGAATCCAGTCAAGAAAACGGATTGGTATTTCTAAAAAGAGATTGGAATGGAGGGTGCCTGCCTTACGATTTAGTAGAGCAAGCAGGAATCCTCGCAACCAATTTCTCTTTGATTGATGGTTCTTTTCGTTCATCATTAGGTGGTTATGTCAAGGTCGGTGCGGATGCTCTATTCCGCTTGGAGCAAAATCAATTCCCGTCACAATTACATCATGAAAGCGAAGTATTTTTGGCCTCTGATTTAAATACTTGGAATCCTTTTGCTAATCCCAACCGATGGAGAATGAAAAGGAGGCAGAATGGTTGGGAACTTTTTATAAACTGGGATGTACTCGCTGGGCATTCTCCATTTGCATTTAAATTTGTTACTCAGGACCTTACATGGTTGGAACCATGTAGCCATTATGTATCCGTTGAAGATGCTATGGGTGAGGGTAAGAATTACATCTTTGATTCAACCCGTACAGGTAAAGATATTTTTAGTTTTGATATCGTTAAGAGTCCTCGACAAGAAAAGCTCCAACATTGGCTCCAAAATAGACCAGAAGGAGATTTCGGGTATGTCCGAGATGGCCAAGGGAATAAGTTTAGACTTTTTGCACCACGAGCCAAGGGAGTGGATCTTTTGATTTATGATGACCCCAAGGGGGCGGTAAAAAAACGAATCCCCTTAGCTCTTAGTTCGGATGGTAGCTGGGAGGCTCAAGCTCAGCCAAGCTGGGAAGGATTGTTTTATTTATATGGGGTCACTCAGAAGCTTGATGATGAGAGCAGTGAGACTTTTGAAAAAATAATCTTAGATCCTTACGCTCGTGCTGTATGTAACCGAGGCGGTCCTGGCATCATACAAACTCATCCGAGGAAAGTTGCCAAGGAAGAACAATTTCATCCTCCTCATATTAAGGACCTTGTGATTATGGAAGCCCATGTGCGAGATCTTGTGGATAATATTGAGCCACAACCTGAGGTCCCCCTAGACGCATGGTTCCATAGACTGACAGACTGGATTTCATCCGATCACTGTTACCTGAAGCAAACGGGCGTTAATGCTGTTGAGTTTCAGCCAATTCAAGAATTCGATGCAAGAAGCCGGGACGAATATCATTGGGGGTATATGCCCGTTAATTTTTTCTCACCAGCTTCAACTTTTTCTAGTGATCCTAGTCAGGGAAATGGGGTAAAAGAATTTAAAATGCTGGTTGAGGCATTTCATAAAGCCGGTATCGCTGTAATTCTTGATGTTGTGTATAACCATGTCGGTGTACCTGGTCACTTACTTAACTTGGACCGTGAATTGTATTTTAGGTTAGATACCCAAGGTAAGCTACAGAACTTTAGTGGATGCGGTAACGACTTGAACTGTGAGTCAGAGCCAACCCGCAAGATTGTACTCGATAGTTTAATCTACTTGGTTGAGGTTTATGATATTGACGGTTTCCGCTTTGATCTCGGTGAACTTTTGGGAATCGAGCTTCTTTCGGAAATCGAAACTGAACTGAGGAAAATCAAACCGTCCATTGCTTTAATAGCAGAACCATGGAGCTTTCGTGGTAGGCTCCCAAATAAAATTAAAGACAGCACCTTCTCGCTTTGGAGTGATGAATGCCGGGAGAAGGTTTTTTCCTGCCTTGCACATCACAATTGTGAGGCAGAAGTTTACAAATTAGTAAGGGGCGAGCTGGATGACCCTTTGCACCCTTGGCATTCCGTGAACTATATAGAATCACATGACGACTTTTCTTTTGTAGACAGGATTTGCCAGAGTAGGGAAGTGAGCACCCAAAACTTTACGATTGAGATCGTGAAAATGAACCGCCTTGCTCTGTTTTTGGTATTATTTTCTCCTGGGGTTCCCATGATCTCCGCAGGCCAAGATTTCATGAGACACAAAAGCGGTAATTGTAATACCTACCAAAGAGGGGATTTGAATGCTCTGGACTACGAAAACTTTGCCAAGTACAACGAACTCAGTACCGAAATTCAAAAATTTATAAGGTTTAGATTATCTGATGAAGGCGAGTTTTTACGACCCGAAAAAAAAACTGATTGTGAGTATCAACAAATCTGCGACTTACCTCATGGAGTGGTTGCAATCGAGATTCATCATATCAAAACGGCTAGCGAGTATTGTATTCTTTTTAATTACACAGGCCAAGATAGGAGAGTCTCTCTTCCGGTAAAATGGATGGAGTCAGAATGCGTTCTTTCCAGACTGAAAGTACATAGCACTTTGAGTATAGCAGGCTATGGCTATTTTGTTTTACATTGATCTTCCTAAGCCTTTTTAAGAAAATCGGGACACGCAATAATCCCATACCTTAAATTGTGGAATGTGTGATGAATTTCATCCACTTGTAAGTAATCCATCACACCGAGGATCGTAAGTAAACCAATGGGGAATATATCAAGTCGGTCTTCGGGGATGAGAGGAAATTTTTTCCGGCGATCCTTTAAATCTAACCCGCACATCTCGCTTGCCAAACCTTTAATATAAAAACGATTAAGTTCACCGAACTTCTTGGGGATTTCTTGACCAAATAGCTCGACTTCCAAGGTTTTCCTTAGGTGTACAATCGTTCCACCTGAAGCGATCAAGAATTTACATTTACCTAACCCAGGAGCTTCTCTTTCCAGTATCCTTCTTGTTGAATTGATGACTAAAGACTTCAGCTTTTCATCAATGGGACTGAAAGGGTCTGGGATCAACTGCCGCATTAAAGCAACTGAACCGAGCGGCATACTTGCAGTTCTTGTAACATCCTTTTGGTTTACTTGAATTATTTCTAAGCTTCCACCTCCTAAATCGAATGCGTGGAAATCAGTAAGATGGTTGTACTTTGGGTCTGTGGTGATCCCTTGGGCAATGCCATTGGCTTCCTGTTCTCCCGAAAGAACGATCAGTGAAAGCCCAGTTTCCTCTAGGATTGCCTGCTTTAGTTGAGTGATGTTTTTAGTTCTGCGAAGGGCTTCAGTACCAACTAAAATACTTTCATAAGGATGAAACTTCTCCGCTTCAATCAAAAGGATTTTAATAGCTTTAACTATATGGCTAATTTTCTCATGAGAAATCAGCAACTGGATACCATCTCTTTTCTCACTTGAAATTCTGCATGCAAAGCTGGATTGATACTCCTCAATCAACCCTTTTTCACGGGTATATTGACCGACTAAAAGCTTCGATGTGTTAGATCCTATATCTAGGATTACATACCTACTCATCTTTGTAATTAAACGAGTAGTTGGCGGGACCGATCACTAAGGTGAACTCACCCTTGGCACTACCTTGATGGAACTTCTCAATTACTTGACTGGCAGGACCACTAATAATTGATTCGTGAAGTTTTGTAAGTTCACGGGCAATACAAATAAAACGGCCTGGACCATATGTGGACAAAATGAGGGCAAGAGTTCGCTCAATCTTATACCTTGATTCGTAAACGATTAATGATCCTTCAAACTCTCTCCACTGTTCGAGTAATTTAGAAACCCCAAGCTTTTTTTTAGGTAAAAAACCAAGGAAAAGAAACTGATGAGTAGGTAGACCAGATGCGGAAAGTGCAGTAAGAGCAGCGTTCGGACCGGGAACTGGAACAACCTGTATTGACTTTAGATGGCACTCTCGAACAAGCCGAAACCCCGGGTCGCTGATCGTGGGAAATCCTGCATCAGAAACAAGTGCGATATTTTTACCGTGCATGATCTCTGAAGTAAGAATTTTGGCTTGTTTCTTCTCGTTTTCATCCCTGTAGGAAACTAGGCTTTTTTTAATGGAATAGTGAGATAGTAATTTAGCAGTTACCCGAGTATCCTCACAGGCTACAAGATCACAATTGTTTAAAGCATTTTCCGCACGATGGGAGAAGTCATTGAGGTTACCAATTGGGGTGGCTATTATAAATAATTTCCCCGGCGAGCAATCTTTAGGCTCCACCTTTTATAAAGTTTAATTAGCGTAAACCGCCGCGATCAAACCCTCCAGGCAAGCTGTATTCCCAGCTTGCTGGACGACCCTGAGGCATTCGGTCATCATCTGGAGAAGCGGTAAAGCAACCAGATAAACCAAAAAGTAAGGATGATACTAAAAATATTTTCACCACTTTTATAAAGATTGAGGCAATCATTTGATTAAAGTTTCTCTTCATCTGGAACGACATGAATGTTATCTCCTGGTCTTAATTTGTTAGGTGTCCCAAAATGTGGGAGTATGTAAGCAAGCAAAAAACCATCTTGGGAGCTTTGTACTCTTATTCGGGCAGCTTTCTGCTGGTCTTTCCACAGAGTAAAAACATTTCCCTGTTCCACACCTCGCTCAAACCCCAATGGTAAAAGAATCATACCAGTTTTACTATCAATTCTCGAAATAGTAGAGGGTGCACCAATCTCAGAAATATTACTTGATTGATTAACCGCTATAATTTCAGACTGAGATAAAACTGGGGGAGCATTCGTTTTAACAACGAAAGGATTCGCCAATATTTTCTTGTCCTCGTCGACCGCTTCTCCTCCAGATTGTTTAGCTAATAACTCTGTGGTGGCATCTTCTCGTCCGCGATTATATTCTTTCACAAGAGCAGCATTTGCCTTACTCAACTCTCTTTTGTGGTCCTCATTATTTTGCTGAAGTGTTGCCTCAAATTGCTTTTGTTCGTCTTGTTGAGTTTGTTGCAGTTGAGCAACCTGATCTTCAAGAACACTCATTTGGGTAGTACTGGCTTCCTTGTACGCGGCTGCCTCTTTTTGTTCATTTTCAAGGTCTTCCTCTAAACCCTTAACCTTAACAATTAAGTCTGTAGCCTGATCTTCAAATTTCTTCCGCTCTTCTTGTTCTCTTGCAAAAAAGTTTTGAAATTCTCTAAGTTCTACATCTCGGTTTACAAGCATAGTGCGTAGTTTATTGATTTCGGTAAATTTGTCATGACGATCCTTGTAGAGCATACCGACAACCGTTCGGAGTCTATTTTGCCTGGAAACACCAAGGGTCACCGTTCCATCTTCATTCTTAATATCTGTTTTGGGAAACTTTGTTTCGTCTTCAAAAGGATCTTTGAAACCTGCAGGTGCTTCGAGTTTTTTGTTTGGATTTTCTTTCCATTGCTTACTTTCAGCATCCCAAACCAATGATTCAGGACCGTATTCTTTGTAGAGTGACTCCAAGTTTTCTCTGTATTCTGGATTACGAAGAATTTTGTCTTCAGAACTGCGCAGTGCAATAATTGCCTGCTCGAGAGGATTATCTTCATCCGGAGAAATTTGTTCATTCGCCTCAAAAACATCTGAGACAGCAGTCATTTTGTTGGATATGTCTTTCCATTGAGCTTCCTTTTCTGATTGAAGTATAGCATAGGCATTTTCCGATGTCTCATCTAGAAATGCATTAGATTGAGAATTATTTGTATCCCATTTCAGCCATAAGACCGCTAAAAGCCCCAACAGCGATAGTGTACTTAGTATCCTAAGAAATACGGATAATACTTTCATAATTACTTATTTTCCAAAAACACATATCATGCAAGTACTAATGATATAATTTTACATTTGCAATTGAAGGCATTGCCTAGAACACACGGATTTGATAGATTTGTGCCCGATCCAATCCGTGTGTCGATAAAATTTCAATTTCTAGCCCTAAAATGCAAAGATTTTCAAATTGGTGGTGGTTGAAAGATTGGTAGTTATCCCGAATTTCAAGTATTTTTCTTGATTGGTTGGACTCGTCGATCAGGTAGATATTGTAATCTTTTACAATGGAGTGAATTAGGTGCTTATCATAGCTTTGGGGAAAGCTTGGGAAATGGAAATTATATGCACCATCAAAAGTGATATCCAAATGATTAATTTCAATTGGAGATGGCCAGTTTAATTCGACAAATTCTGGATATTTGAAGTTTGTTTTTTGGGAAATCCAAAGATTTGGGGAATGGGTTGGTCGTGCATCTGAATTGATTAAGTTAGAGGCGGTGAACAGATCTTGATGCGGCGAAAAATTTACCATTGGTCCTTGAGGCAAAGACGGTGCTCCCGCTTTGATAGGATGGAATGGAGAATAAGGATTCTTGATTTTACTTTTTAATAAATTATTTTTACTGTGCAGAAAAATTCCATATGGAGTATTTCCTTCAAGTTGGATGCCAAATTTTTCATCTGCCTGTAGTTCCAGGAAATGCCAACCGGGTTTACCAATTTTACTCTCGAGTGGTAGGATTTGTTTACCTACTTTCTGCGGTTTAAAAGTAATTCTGTCGCTTATTAAGCATTTGCCCGGGAATGCTGAGTTTTGGGAGGAGCCCTCCAAAAGCTTGATCTCAACGATTGTCTCACATTGAAATTCTAGAAACGCTTCAATCAGTTTAATTTCAGGTGTCAGGATGGGGATCTGCAGAAGACAATGGTCTAAAAATGAAATGCTACAATTTGCCTCAAAATCCTTGGTACTTGATAAAAAAGTAGATGAAGCTGTAACTGTAGAGCTGAGTGCTTTATTTTCTAGATCAGCCTGATTTGGTATTGTCGTTTGCTGGTTATTGCGATTCAGATTTTTTTGTACATCCTTAAAAAAAGACTGATCAGAGAAATCTCTATCAGCATTACAGAGCAGGGCTGTTGCGACTCCACATGCACTTCCAAGATTTGAGAGGGTGGGGGTATGAACCAAGGATAAGTGTATTTCCGATGGACTAAAAATATTGTCACCTACCCAAAATAAGTTACGGATCTTTTCAGCCCTGAGACTTCTGAGTGGGATCTCGAATGGCTCAGCTATAGCGACTTGATTTCTAGTGGAAAACTGCAAACTTTCAGCAGAGGGGAGGGGAGTATAAGCAACGGCAACGGAATCAGGATAAGATTTTCCGGCTAAAATATTACAGGTTTTTAAATCAAAAACACTACTCCCTCTGTATTTCTTCCCCAAAACTGCATGATAAGAAATACTTTCGACATAATAAGGTTGAAGAAGTTCTGAGATAGGGGACCTGTTTTTAAGGTAATCCCATGCACACCAAGCAAGAGCTTCCGATGATATCAAGCCAGAATGCGATGGGCCATGCCATTCAATTAAATGCTCTCCCTCGAGGGAAATTTCCAATGATTCCATCAGGTCGACCTTTGCAAGTAATGAATTCTCCTCCCACTGCCAGGCAATCCATTTCGGTACGCAGAAAGGCATGTCCTTTGTTCCTTTACGAAGAGATATGACGCTGGAAAGTTTTTGAGGTAAGCCAACTGACTTTTTGATACTTTGCGATTGATCATACTCGACGGGAATAACGGCAGAAGTTAGACACGCCATTTGAGAATTAGCTGTACAATCAATGAAGAATTTACTTTTAAAAATCCTCTGGTGCAAACAAGTCGGGTCAAATACCAGAAGAGAGCGAATCGAACTTTCATCGGGTGTCAGCTCTATTTTCAGAGGAAGACAGTTTAAAAAAAGAGATACCCTTTTTTCATTTCTTACGATTTCCTGTAATACTCTTGATTGCCCCAAATGAGTACCTTCTTGATTGTCTCTCAAAATCCTCAAATATAGTTCTTCATAAATCCCACCCTCCCTCGGGTGAGGAAAGCAGTTTTCTGCCTCAATTGCTGCAGGAAATTTTGAATGTTGATTTAGAAGATTTCCCAAGGTGGAATCCGGGACCAAGATGGCAACATTTACACCTTTCCTCGCCGCCGAGATTGCCGCACAGACCCCTGCAAAGCCACCCCCAATAACTACAACATCTTTTCTTTCTGATGATACTTTCAAATTTTTTTAATAATTTTTAATTCGAATATTCAAGCAAACTCCCCATGTGAAACCGAGCTAATAATTTTTATTAAGTTTTATTAATAGTAGTGGTTAAGATATTTTAATATTGTGCATCTTCGGATCCTAGCCTAAACAAATTTCCGTGTCCGTTTTTAATTCTTATATTTCTCGCAAGTGAGGAACTTATTTCCTAAGTGGTCTAACACCATTCCGATCAAGCTTATTATTGCTTTGGGGCTTCTTGGTGGCGGGCGTGTTGCTGCGATCACATATTACGCCACCCCTAAGTATACGCGTGTCGGTTACCAGCCTACGCAACCCGTTCCTTATGACCACAGTTTTCATGCTGGGCAACTTGGACTTGATTGCAGATATTGCCATCACGGAGTTGAAAAATCTTCGCACGCAAATATCCCCTCCGCTAATGTCTGCATGTCTTGCCACAAAAATGTTAAATCGGATTCACCCTTACTTGAGGTAGTTCGTGAGTCTTACTTCGGCGAAGACTCAAACCGGGATGGCAAGCTATCCGAAGAGGAAGATGTGAATGGCGATGGTCTTCTCACTTCAGGTCCATCTGTACCCTGGGTACGAGTTCACAAAGCTCCAGATTATGTTTACTTCAATCACGCTATTCATGTAAATCGCGGGGTTAGTTGCGTTGAGTGTCACGGTCGCATTGATGAGATGGAAGAGGTGTATCATGCAAAGCATCTCAGTATGGCTTTTTGCCTGGAATGCCATCGTAATCCTGAAATGGCATTACGCCCCAACAGTGAAGTTACTAATCTATCTTGGTCTGCTCCGACAGAACCTGATGAAGATCCCGATTTAGCCCAAATTCATGCTGGGTTAGAACTCAAAAACAATTGGGGTGTAAACCCTCCACTCAGCTGTACTGGTTGCCATAGATGATTAAAGAAAATGATAGTCTACCCCTGCTTTCAGGAAAGCAATACTGGAAGAGCCTCGATGAGTTAGCGGAAACTTCTGAATTTCGTTCATGGGTCGGTAAAGAGTTTCCTGAAGGGGCAGAACTTTTAGACAATGTTCAACGCCGTGGCTTTTTGAAAACTATGGCCGCATCGTTCGGTCTAGCAGGCCTTGGCATGGCTGGTTGCAGGAGACCCGAGCATACTATACTTCCTTACGGTAAAAGCCCTGAAGAATTAATCCCTGGTATTCCCAGCTTCTACGCGACATCCCGCCCTACACCTTTTGGTTTTGCCCCTCTTATTGCTGAGAGTCACCAAGGTAGACCAACCAAAATTGAAGGTAATCCGTCCTTCACAAAATCAGGTGGTAGCACCGACATTTACTCTCAGGCTTCTGTTCTTGACCTATACGACCCGGATCGTGCAAAAGGATCTTTTACTCGTGAAACCCTGCGGCAGGGCAAGGACAGTTCTGTCCGCTGGAAGAAAGTATCCACATCTTCTTTGCTTTCAAAAATCTCAGACTGGCCCAATGAAGGTGGATTAGCAATAATTACAGATTCTTCTGATTCACTTATCAGGGAAGATTTGATTTCAAAACTTGTATCGGGCGGAGCAAAGCATCTTGAATACGAACCAATTGATCCTTTTTTGCCTGAGTCTTCCTTAGCTTCATCACTTAAGTCACCGAAAAACCTCCGTCTTATACCGAAACTAAGCAAGGCAAGCAAAGTGCTATCCTTGGATTGCGATTTCCTTGGAAACCGGGAACCTAATTCTATCATCAATTCTCGCCAGTTTATGTCTGGTAGAAAAGTTCTTAACGCCTCTGACGCCGGCAATATGAACCGTCTGTACTCAGTGGAGTCTGACCTCACGCTTACAGGTGGAGTTGCCGATCACAGGCTAAGACTGTCATCTTCGCAAATGGATGCTTTTGCAGCTCTTTTTTACGCAGAAATTCTCAAGCTTCAGAAGAGCAAAGATACAGAGCTCATTTCCCACTTGTTGAAAATTGGTGGTGAAGCTAATGTTGACACAAGCTGGATTTCAGAGTGTGCAAAGGATTTACTTAAAGAGCCGAAAAACTCAGTTGTTTTGCCAGGATTGCACCAAAGTAAAAGCCTTCATTTATTGGCCTTTGCTATAAACCAATCACTTGGTTCTATTGGTACTTGCCTTAACTACTTGCCTGTTCCCAAGAGATCGAGCTACTCTTTTGCAGATTTATCTACAGATGTTGATAATGGTCTTGTAAAGTCGATCATCGTTCTTGGTGGTAATCCTATTTTCAATTGCCCAAATTCAGGGTTGGGTAAACTTTTAGGCAAAATTGAAAATTCCGTCCACCTAGGACATGCAATTGATGAGACTTCTCAGCTTTGCCAGCATCATATTGGTCAATCACATTTTTTAGAAAGTTGGGACATAGGTTATTCTTGGGATCGATCCTGCATTGTTCCCACCCAACCTCTGATTGCGCCTCTCTATGACACCCTTTCTGACATAGAACTACTGTCTTCAATAGCAAGTAATACCAACTCTTCTCACGATCTGACAGTTTCTGCCTACAATAAGGTAAATTCTACAGGCATCTCGTTTGATGATTTTCTTCGCATTGGCGTCCACAAAACAAAACAGAATTTCAAGTCAGAATCCCCTGATGTTTCAGCCATTTTAAAGACTTCAAAACCTAACAGTATCCGCATAGATGAATCTTCTCTTGAGGTGCTGCTTACTCCTGACTTTCACACATGGGATGGGAGATTTTCTAATAATGGTTGGATGCTTGAGTGCCCTGACCCCATATCCAAGTTGACTTGGGATAATGCGCTTCTTATCAGCCCAGTATTGGCAAAACTTTTAGAATCCAAGTACCCAAATCTTGGACTCTTGCCAAAACCAACCATGTTGAACGAAAGTGGGCAAATTGCCCCAGACGCAGCTGTTTTCGAAAACGGCAAGCAAAAGGCGCCTATTGTAACTCTGAATGTAGACAATCACCACAGCGTTTCAGGTCCTGTTTATGTACAGCCTGGTCTCGCTGACTTTACTGTCGTGGCTTCCATAGGATTCGGAAGAAAACACACTGGTCGTGTTGGTAATGATCTTGGCTACGATGCCTCAAGTTTAATTCATTTTGGTGAAAGCAGGATTCTCACAAACGCAACCTGTTCTCCAACCGGTAACTACAAAACCTTAGCAAATGTTCAAGAACATTGGTCTATGGAAGGACGCGCAATTGTCAGGGAAGCGAATGCGGATGAATACAAATCCGATACTTCATTTGCCCATCACATGGGAGCCGAGTCTCATTCTCCTCCTATATATGGTAAAGACTTGGATAAAGACCTGGTATTTAAGTCACAAACAACTCCTCGTGGAAACTCTTCTTATGAACATCCTGATCATAATTATGAGAAATCAGAAGAACACGGTTTGCACCAGTGGGGGATGTCAATCGACCTAAATCAATGCACTGGTTGCAGTGCATGCGTTGTGGCATGCCAAAGCGAGAATAATATTCCAGTAGTTGGAAAAGATCAGGTTTTACGTGGTAGGGAAATGCACTGGATACGCCTTGATCGCTACTTCAGTTCAACTCAAAGGGATGGAGCAGAATTACCATCCGATGTTCAAGTTTCTTTCCAAGGTGTTGCTTGTATGCACTGTGAAACAGCCCCTTGCGAAACGGTTTGCCCAGTAAATGCTACGGTTCACGATGAAGAAGGTCTAAATGCGATGGCTTACAATCGTTGTGTTGGTACGCGATATTGTGCCAATAACTGTCCATACAAAGTTCGTAGGTTTAACTTTTTTGATTGGAACAAGAGAAAAACCGATGAAGTTTATAAAGGTCCATTAGGTGAGGAAAATGACCCAGTTTCAGCTATGGGTAAAAACCCTGATGTTACGGTCAGAATGCGCGGGGTTATGGAAAAATGTACCTATTGTACTCAGCGTATTCAGGAGTCTAAGATTCGTTCAAAAGTAAAAGCCCAAAGAAGCAAAACACTCGATACAGGCAAAGACGGAAAAGATCTTGTTCTGGATCGTAGTGAGTTGAAGGTTGCAGATGGTGGGATCCAAACTGCTTGCCAACAAGTTTGCCCAACCGATGCCATCGTTTTCGGAGATATTTCTGATCCCGAAAGTGAAGTAAGTAAACTAAAAACCAATCCACGCGACTATTCTGTATTAGGATACCTAAGCACTCGACCCCGGACAACATTTCTCGCGAAAGTTCGGAATCCAAATCCTCATATGCCGGATCATGCGGTCTCTCCTCACTCTGCTCGTGAGTATCACGATAAAGCTCACCCAAGTCACCACGATGAGGGGCATTCAAGTCAGCATTAATCATGGCAACTCTTTCAAATACCGACTCGACTGAAGATCGCCCAGCTATACTGGACAAGGTTAATCCTGCCCCGTGGAATGAACCTCCACTTGTTTTAAACAACCGCAGTTTCAACTGGGTCACAGAAAAAATTTGCGGCATCGTTGAAGGTAAAACTCCTACCTGGTGGTGGTGGTGTTTTATCACTGCAATGATTATTGCAAGTTTTACCGGTATGGGACTCATATATTTGGTCTCAACGGGCGTTGGGGTTTGGGGTAATAACAATCCAGTGAATTGGGGTTGGGCTATCGTTAATTTTGTTTTTTGGATTGGTATCGGTCACGCAGGAACTCTAATTTCTGCCATCCTTTGCTTACTCAAGCAAAAGTGGAGAACCTCTATCAACAGGGGTTCTGAAGCTATGACTGTCTTTGCCGTTATGTGTGCGGGAATTTTCCCTCTTTTCCATGTGGGCCGTGTATGGTTTGCTTGGTGGCTATTTCCTTTACCCAATGCTAATGCAATATGGCCTAATTTCAGGAGTCCACTTGAGTGGGATGTTTTTGCTGTTTCTACCTACTTTACTGTTTCGATCCTTTTTTGGTATATGGGGATGATCCCTGATCTTGCTGTTCTTCGAGATCGCGCCAAAGAGACATGGAGAAAATACTTTTATGGCTTTCTTGCGATGGGTTGGCGAAATGCTAACAATCATTGGCGAAACTTTGAGATGGCCTATTTGTTATTAGCCGGCCTGTCGACTCCCCTTGTTCTCTCTGTTCATACAATAGTATCTTTTGACTTTGCGGTGGCCAATTTACCTGGCTGGCACACAACGATATTCCCACCTTATTTCGTTGCCGGAGCGATATTCTCTGGTTTTGGGATGGTTCTTACATTACTCCTTCCTTTGAGGGCTGTTTTTGGTCTTCATGACCTCATTACCCAGACACATATAGACAACATGTGTAAGATAACTTTGGCTACAGGAAGCATGGTTGGCTACGCCTATTCCATGGAGTTTTTTATCGCATGGTATGGAGCAAATTCCTACGAGGGCTTTGCTTTCATCAACCGTGCTTTCGGTAACTACTGGTGGTCCTATTGGATTATGGTATCTTGCAATGTAATTTGCCCGCAACTATTCTGGTTCAAGAAAATTCGCGAAAACACCCCACTTGTTTGGGTGATATCTATCTTTGTAAATGTCGGCATGTGGTTTGAGCGCTTCGTTATCGCTAACACGACACTGTCCCGTGATTTCTTACCTTCTAGCTGGGGTTATTACTCGCCTACTGTTGTCGACATTTTCACCTTCTTCGGTACTTTTGGCTTTTTCTCCATCCTTTTCCTCCTTTTCCTCAGATTTCTTCCATTGATGCCTCTAGCTGAAGTAAAATCAGTTATGCCACAAGCTGACCCGCACGGAGGAAAACATTCTTAATTCGCTATGACGACTAAGACGATGGAGATCAAATACGGTATATCAGCCACTTTCAATTCGGCCAAAGATATTTATGTTGCTGCTGGCAAGATTCGTGAGGAAGGTTATCAAAATTGGGAGTGCTACACCCCGATTCCTGTCCATGGTCTTGATGCCCAAATGGGCGTCGGAAGATCAAAAGTTCCGTGCTTTACTCTTTTGGGTGGAGTAACAGGTTTTTTTACGGGCATGCTTTTGGTCTGGTTTATGAATGCTTTTGATTACCCATTAATTGTTGGAGGAAAGCCTTATTTCAGCCCAATTTACCCTTTTCCAGTTTTTTACGAACTTACCATCCTCTTCGCCGCATTTGGCACATTATTTGGAATGTTTTTTTTGAATCGTTTACCCCAACACAATCATGCCGTTTTTGAACATCCGAAATTTGGCAAAACTGGTGATGATAAATTTATGGTAGTGATTGAGATCGAAGATTCAAAGTTTGATGACCAGGCTACCCCTGCGTTCCTGAAAGATTTAGGTGGTAAAAGTGTAACCGTGATTAGGGAATCTATTGATTGATCTCATGAGATATTTTATTGCAATCTACATTCTACTTATCGTTATTACGGTTTCTATTCTGGGCTTTCGTGGAAGCACGACCAAGAACACTCCCCTGGAAGTATTTCCTGACATGGACAGGCAAGCCAAGTACAAAGCCCAAACTCAGAATTCCTTGTTTTCAAATGATTCTGCTGATCGTCTTCCAGTCTTGGGTACTGCATCAAGAGGAAATGCTTACAACCTTGAGGATGTTTTTTCATCTAAGCCTACCCTAAAAAGCCTTGCTTTCAAAACTGGTAAAAACAAATCAGGTGATTGGGTTGCACAAACCTCATCTGTAATTGATGTCAACCTGCCCCTCATTCGTTTGGGAAGAGAAAAATATGACATTCATTGCTCAATTTGTCATGGTGACTACGGAAACGGACTGGGAGTTTTATCTAAATTTGGTTTAGCCCCTCGTAACTTATCTGATCCTTCCAAAAAGGGCACTTACCTTGAGTCCTCTGGTGCATGGACAGATGGTCAAATCTACCACGCTATCTCTATGGGTTCAGCCTCCGGTATTATGCTTGGATTAAGCGACAAACTTACACCAAAAGAAAGATGGGCGATAGTGCTCTATGTTAGAACCTTACAGAATTTCGTAGGACAAGCTACTACTGTCAGTAAGAAAATTTGATCATGAGTACACATACAACAAATTCAAACTCTCCAAGCTTTGGCTTTTCTACCAAACTTCTGGTTGGAGCTGTGTTAGGTTTAGGAGGTGGGCTTGTTGGGTTAGCTACTGGCTTTAATAGCGGGGATAATGCTCCTTTCTTGGGTTGGCTCTGGGGATGCTCATTTTGGCTTAGTATAGCCATTGGGATGCTCATGCTCATCATGATCTTTCGTATATTCAATTCCAAATGGAGCCCAGTTGTTCGCCGTCAGTTAGAGCATGGTGTGGCGGCATTCCCGTGGCTTGGTATTTGTTTTATCCCTCTGCTTTTAGTTGTATGGTTTGGTGGTGAAAACTCAGGTATTCTCTGGTCTTGGGTAAACCCTAACAGTCCTACAATGGAAGCAAATGCAGTGATCACAGTGCAGGACGATGTACTGCACCAAAAGAAAGCTGGTTATTTGAATGTTTATTTCTTCAGTGTAAGACTTATTTGTTACTTTGCTGTTTTTTGTGGTCTTAGTCATTGGCTCAGAAAGGTTTCTTTCTCGCAGGATAAAGACGGCAATCCAGATTGGACGAGATTAGGATCCAAAATTTCTGCTGCAGGTATTCCCGCTGCAGCATTGGCCTTAACCTTCGGTGCTTTTGATCTATTTATGAGCCTTGAATACCAATGGTTTTCAACTATGTTTGGAGTTTGGTTCTTCGCATCTGGTATCAGAGCGGCTCTCGCAATCACGATCATTGCCTGTCTCTATCTAAAAACAAAAGGGGGTCTCAAAGGTTTATATCAACAGGCTCATCAATATGATCTTGCCTGCCTTTCTTTAGCTTTCACTGTTTTCTGGGCTTACATTAGTTTTTCTCAATACTTTCTCATTTACAGTGCCAACATACCCGAAGAGACATTTTGGTACAGCATACGAGAAATAAATCCGAACACAGGTGAGATTTCTGGATGGTTTTGGGTAAGTATGGGTCTAATATTTGGTCATTTCTTTTTTCCGTTCCTATATTTACTTTTTTACCGCAACAAGGTGGATGGAGGGAAACTACTGTTTATCGTGCTTTGGATACTCTTGTTTCACGCTTTGGACCTTTATTGGAACATTATACCTGGGAGAGAAATTGTACCTGGAGCTTTTGTTGGCTACGAAGCAAGAGGCGTTTGGGGACCTCATTTACTTTGGGGCTTATTTACTTTCGTTGGTGTTGGATGTTTAAGCACATGGGCAGTATTGAAGAGCTTTACATCCAAAGTTGCTGAAATTATTCCTATTAGAGATCCAAGAATTTTAGAATCGATTCACCACCATGAGTAATCCTACCGAACAAAGGGCTGATGGTTGCAGCATCTTCTTCACATTGATAATTGTCATCATATTGTCATGTGTATTTCTTTCAATACATAGTCTATTACAACCAAATAACCCTGAAGATGTTTCTTTAATGACTGATCAAGGTAGAGCCTTGAAAATAGAGGCTTATCAAAAAGAAAATCAGGACTTTAACTCAAGGCTAGAACTTTACCATAGTGATCAAAATTCCTCATTGGAAGTTATAATGTCAAAAATCGTATCCAAGTACAATACCTTGGGTAACAACAAGAATTAAACTGTATCGTGAAGCTAAACTCTGAACAGATCATAGATAAATCACTCAAGCTCGTTGTGTGCTTTTTCGTAGCCTCTGCAGGCTTATGGTTATTGGCAGCCGCTTTATTTGCGTACATTTCAGCTGCCAAGTTAACTGATCCATTTTTTCTCTCATCGTTTGAGTATTTTACTTATGGTAAAATTAAATTAGCTCAAGCTAATGCCTTTGTCTACGGTTGGGGGGGCAACTCCATTTTTGCAGTAACCCTTTGGATTGTTGCTCGCTTAGCTCAAACTGAATCTAGAGGAAGAGTCTTAGTAATATTCGCTGGTATTATTTGGAATCTTGCCATCACTTTTGGATTGCTTGGTATTTTAGATGGACATATGACGCCACATGAAATGCTGGAGATGCCTGCTGAAGTTTGGCCCGCCTTATTTATTTCTTACTGTGTGATCGCATTTTTTATTGTTGTAGTTCACCGTTCCCGTAAGAACAAGGAAACCATTGCTCCCCAGTGGTTTCTGCTTTCATCTCTACTCTGGTTCCCCATGCTTTTCTTAATTGCTTGGAATGGTTTAGAAATTAACCCAGCAAGAGGCACAGTTCAAAGTGTTTTATCAATGTGGTTTGGTCAAAGTCTTATTTGGCTTTGGTTAACACCTGTTGCACTTGGAGCTGCTTACTATATCATACCAGCTATTTTAGGAAGAGCTATTGATAAGTACTATTTAGCCGTCTTTGGCTTTTGGTGCATCGCAACATTAGCACCTTGGTCAGTCGTTCACCATTTGGAAGGAGGACCAGTTCCTATGTGGATTCCTGCCATTGGTACGGTTATGAGCATAGCTATGATTTTTCCTATTGCAGTAGCTTCCACAAATTTTCATTCAACTGCTTTTCTCGATATCAGCAAAGTTTGGGATAGTTTACCTCTACGATTTGTCATATTTGGAACACTATCCTATACAATCTCCAGTTACATTGGGGTTATTTTCTCGCTTCCATCCGTGGCTAAAATCACTCAATTTTCTATTATAAATGATTTTCATTTCAATCAACGAGTTTACGGTTTCTTTAGTATGATCATCTTCGGTATGGTCTATTACATCTTACCTAAAATTACAGGGAATGAAATCGCTAAAGGAGCCAAAGCGTTTCACTTCTGGACATCTGCGTTTGGAGTTTTAATTCTATTGCTGGCTTACCTGATTGGCGGGTTAACCCATGGTGTGTTGGCTCAACAACCTTCTTTAAGTTGGGCATCATCTGTAATTTCATCCGTTATGCCATATTTCCTCATTACAGAATTAGCATTTATTGTTCTTGGGTTCTCTCAGTTGGTTTTTGTAATCAATGTTTGGAAAGCGATCATTCCAAACCCCTTTGCTTTTTGGACCTGTGGTGATAGCCAGTCAAAACCGGAGACATCTGCGTGAATAATCTTCTCAAATTTACTATTGGTATTTTTCTCAGCCTCGGCGTTGCATGGCTTGCTTTTGTCGTCGGTGCTCGTGCTCAGTTTGGGGATTTGTCCCCATCTTCACAAAATCTTGATGATGATGGTAATATTCCTTTAGATGCTGACTTGTATCCTTTACCTTTATCAGGCACAGCCGAACAAGGCTCTAAGGAATATTTGGCTTTGGGTTGCATGACTTGCCATACCCAACAGGTACGTATGGTAGAAGCTGGTTTTGATGTAGAGCGTGGTTGGGGGCAGCGCCCTTCAGTAGCTAGAGATTATATACATCAGGAACATGTCTTACTTGGTAACACACGAATCGGCCCTGACCTAGCCAATGTCGGACGCAGGCAACCTGATTTAGAATGGTTACACAAACATCTATTTGAACCCCAGTCTTTGGTACCTCAATCCTTATGCCCTCCGAGTCCGTTTTTATACGACCAGGTCGACCAGTCTTCTGATAAATCTATAACTGTGGTTGATGATTCTAATATTTCTAGGTTTATTGTTCCTTCTATTCGTGCCAAACGCTTAGTTTCATACATTCGTTCTTTGCATCAAGATTATGAACTCCCTGAAATGGCATTTGTAATTAATGAGGAAGACGAGCCTGATGAAGCTGCTGGTAAAGAAAATCTTTTGGATTTTGATTCCAACCAATCATCCTTACCATCATGGCTAGATACACAAATAGCATCCGGAAAGGAAATATATATGAAAGCTGCACCAGGTGGCGGGCTTTGCTTTACTTGCCATCAACCCACTGGGGAAGGACTAGCCGGACAATTCCCGCCACTAGCAGGGTCTGATTGGGTTCTTGGTGATAAGGAACGATTGATTAAAATATCAATTTACGGTTTGATGGGTGAAATCGAGGTAAATGGGATAAAGTATAACAATGTTATGGCCCCTCCCGGGATTCCACCCGGATCTTTAACTGATCAACAAATAGCCGATGTTTTGACTTACATTAGAAATGATTGGGGCAATTCAGCTTCCGCTGTTACCTCACTTGAAGTTTCTGCTGTTCGAAGTCAAATTAAAGGAAGAGCACCCATGCAAATGTGGACAGCAGCCGAATTAAATGCCGTCGACGAGTAATTCCATGACAAAAAAGAACAACAATAATCAGTCACAGGGTTTAATGTCCGACCAAGACATGGTAGAAATTCACTCGAAACTCAATGTGGATAAGCACCCACCCACAAAAGGTTTTTTGATCGCGCCACTGGTTTTTGTCTTCGTGTTTGGTTGTTTAATTTTTGTCTGTTCCATCCAACTTGCCCACAGTACTAATCAATTTCAATTACATCCTCCAACTGAAATTGTCGTACTTACCGAAGAAGAAAAGGAGTCTTTAAGGATTGAGAGAAAAATTGAATCTGGAAAAAAAGTATTTGCTGTTCGTTGTGCGTCTTGCCACCAAGCAAATGGTCTTGGAATACAAGGACAATATCCTCCATTAGCTGGCTCAAAGTGGGTTACCTCGGACCCCGCTCTAATCTCAAATATCATCCTTAAAGGACTTAAAGGTGAAATTACGGTTAAGGGGGAGGTCTACGGCACATCCGCTGCCGTTAATATGGCTGCCGTTCCTATCACTGACCGAGAAATTGCTAATGTTACCACTTATGTAAGATCTGCGTGGGGAAACACTGCTTCAGAAATAACTGAAGAAGAGGTTTCCTTTTTTCGAGCGGACTCTGAAGATCAAGTTGAGCAATGGACTGGTACACAATTGGTTGAAATGTTTCCATCCGTTTTCTCAAATTAGTCAATTTTTCTTTAGCGTTGAGCTCTAATAGCTCAATTATATGATGGTTGTAATGAAACTAGTTACTGTGACCTTACTTTCTTACTGGTTTTGTACTGCAGCACTTGCGAATACAAGCTTTGACCCTGCTGAGACGCCTGAAGCTCACTTTAAGGAACTTCGGCAAATTATTTTACAACTCGAGGATCAGGCACCCATTTCGATCGAAGAAAAGAAGAGGATTGATATCGCTCGCGCAAATACATTACTTGCGAAATCTGCTGAAGGGTCAAAGGTAAATCTTAATCTTCAAGGGCAATCTGTTTACGAAGATCGTCCGAACCAATCCTATTACGGCAGAGAACATTTCTTTGGATCCCTCACGGTAAGGCAACCCTTATTTCATTGGGGAGCATTGAAAGCACAAAGTAAAATTGCACTTTTACAACAGTCTACAGTCAAAAATAACTTTACTCATTTGTTATCAGAGCTGAAATCAAAAGCACGGGATTCATACTTAGATCTAATCGTATTAAACAACCAAGTCGAACTTGGAAAAGCTAACCTTAACTCATCCAAAGAAAATTTCAAAAAGGTTGAAAAAAGAAATAAACATGGTTTGTCCAGTGATCTAATTGTCAGGGATGCAAATATCCAACTCCTCCAGCAAAAAATTATACTTGAGGATTTAAACCGTTCGTTAATCACAGCAAGAAACAAATTTGCTCAACTCACTGGATGGAGCGATCCATTAAAATTTCAAGAGGTCAACAATTCATTTATGTCCCTTCAACTTGATCATGATTTCGGGAAGTCAATTCCTCTTTTAATATCTGGTCATTCATCAAAATCTGCGAAACAAATAGAAGTTAGAATCAACGCTGAGGAGCAGAATTTGGTTATAGCCCAAAGTGGTCTTAGACCTAAAGTTAATTTGGTAGGTGCCTTCTTTCAGGATCAAGTTCCTTTGGCCAATAATGAGAACAGCTTTGTTCGAAATAATTATTTAGTCGGACTTGAAGTAAACTGGGCTTTATGGGATTCCTCCAAAAGTAAAGCAGAGAAACTAAAAGCATTAGCTTCTAAAAGAAGATTAGAACTAAATTTGGAAAGAGAGAGTAGATCTTTTCGTTTAGAACTTGAAAATATGAGAGACCAATTAAAATCAATTGCTAAACAAGTCAATATGGCAAGAGAACTTGTTATCCTTGCCGAGAAAAAATTGTCTATTAGCAAAATAGAAATGGAGTCTAACCGAATTACAATTTCACAATTCATGGATGCTCAAATCTCTTTAGACCAATCCAAAATCAATAGACTTCAATCAATTTGCCAATACATTAAGATCAGAAACCGTTACCAAACCTTTATTATTTCGGACTATGAATAACACAAAGAGTAAATTCTTTTCCATTAAAGTCATACTTTTTGTAGGAATCGGCTCTGTTCTTTTATTTTTGTCCTTCTTTTACAATGGAGTACAAGAGAAAGTCTTTGTTACTCGTGCCAAAGTGGGCAACATTAAAGATTCCATAAACGGCAATGTGGTTGTTCTTGCTGATCAGAGTTTTGATTTGCGTTCTGAGGCAAATGCTAGAGCAACCTTTTCTATACTTCTTCCTCATGGTAAACCTGTCAAAGTCGAAGCTAATCAAACATTATTTGTACTAAATAGTAGCGATTTGAATCGTAGTTTGAATCGTGTATTGCTGAATAAGACCTATTACGAAAAGCGTCTTCAGGCGGGATCCCAACTATCTTCCCAGATCGAGATTGAGGAGAAAGACCTCATTGCCGTGCGTGCTATTTCTGAAGTTGATGCCGTTGCCAATTTAGACCTAGAGAAGAAAGAAAATCATTTCCATAGACTTCGAATTTCTTTAGAGCATGAAGTTATATCACAAGAAGAACAATTAAAATTACTCGATATGGAAATCGAGCGTTTAAAAAATGAGATTGAGAAATGTTTTATTAAAAGCCCAATTGCAGGAATCTTGGTTTCTTCCACTGTTAAACCTGGGGATTTTGTTTTTGGTAGTCAAATTGTGGGGAAATTACTTTCGCATGCTCGATTGATCAAAGTTTCCCTAAGTGAGGAAGATTTTTCGGGTTTGCAGGAAGGGCATCTTGCAGGTGTTACTTTATTTTCTTCCAAAAATAAAATTCATGAAGGTGTTGTAGATCGCATTGCTGCAACAATTGATCCAAGCACTGGTCGCAGGGATGCTTTCCTTACCCTTGATTCGAATACTAGCCTTCCTATTGGTGCATCGGGTAGGGCTGAAATTATCAAACAAAATGTTACCCAGGCATTAATCATTCCTAGAAAAGCTCTTCTTGGTGATTCTATTTTATGTGTTAGGAATAATAAAGTGAAGATAACCCCAGTAAAGATCGGTGCATCAAGTCTTGAAACTATCGAAATCCTAGAGGGTTTAGCCGAAGGTGATCTGGTTATCTCTGAAACACCTCATCTTTATTATGATGAACAGAAGGTAAAACCATCTATCATCAATTGGAATAATTAATCCATTCTGTGAATTTGCTCACACTCGAAATCGCTTGCCGTTATGTAATTGGAAGAAAGCGGTCTATGGCAATGAGCTTGATAGGAATAATTTTTGGCATTTCTTTTTTTGTAATTACACAAGCTCAGACCTCAGGTTTTGAGGCTTTTTTTATTCGCACTATCCTTGGTACAAATGGAGCGATTAAGATTTCAGATCGTTTTCAAGATATGGATGGGACAGTCAGTAAAGTCTCTGAAGATGGAAAGTCTCAGTTTTTCTTCCGCTCTCGTGAGGAAGCAAGGTATACAGAAGGTATTGTTTTTCCTGGCGAAATCAGAAATGCTTTAGCAAGTTACCAAGGTATCACTGGAATTTCTGAAGTTCTTGAAGGTACTGCTGAGTTGTCAGGGGTGAGTCGTTCTTTCCCTGTGATTTTCCATGGAATTAGGCATCATGACCATAGTCAGGTTTCTGAACTTGATAATCAACTGATCGGGGGAGTTATGGATAATTTCACTACTGACCCGATGTCGATACTTGTTGGAAGTAGAATTGCTGAGAGACTCATGCTAAAAAAGGGTGACCGTGTTGTTATGAAGGGGGGCACAGGTACCATCCAATTGAAAATTGCTGGCCTTTTTGAAACCGGTGTCAGTCAAATTGATAAAAACCGGATTTACATCCATCTTTCAACGGCCAGGCAGTTCAAAGGAGAAAGATTTGCTGGTTCTTTTTTTCAGGTAGGACTCAGCAATCCAGAAAAAGCACCTGAATTAGCCGCACAAATCCAATACCATTTAGGTCACCGTTCAGTAAGTTGGCAGGAGCGGGAAAAAGTTTGGCTCGATGTTTTTAAGGCTTTACGCATCTCTTCTGCCATTACTGTTTCAAGTATTTTGCTTTTGTCTGGCTTAGGAATTTTTAATGTCTTTGCTATCATGGTTATAGAAAAAACCAGGGATATTGCGATTTTGAGGTCAATGGGTTTTTCTCGTTTTGATGCTTCAGCTGTTTTTCTCTGGCAAGGGGTGATCATATTGTTCATAGGTCTTTTATCAGGTTGTATTTTCGGTTTCATTGGCACTTATTTTATTTCAGAAATTCCACTAAGAATCCGGGGTATCTTTTCAACTGATAGCTTTGTTGTTAACTGGGATATTTCCCATTACCTCTGGGCAATCACCATAGCATCTGTCTTTGTTATAATTGCTAGCTGGATACCAGCCCGTAGAGCTGGAAAGATTGAACCCGCCAAGATCATTAGAGAAACACTTTAATTACGAAGTATCTAAGCGACCCATGAAACATTCTCCATTACTTCAAGCAAAAAACCTACGGTATTCTTTTAACGAGGCTGGTATTCCCACTCATGTTTTGAAAGATGTTTCTATGGAACTGCTACCAGGTGAGATTACCTCTATTGTCGGTCCGTCAGGCTGCGGGAAAAGTACTCTGCTTTACTTGCTTGGTCTCTTAGACAGGCCAGATAGTGGTGATATTTTCTTACACGAAAAGGATGTATTAAAGTGTGATGACCAAACCAGAACTGTTTTAAGAAATCATAAATTAGGATTTGTTTTCCAATTTCACTTTTTAATCAAAGAGTTATCAGTTTTAGATAATGTTGCCTTACCCATGCGAAAGGCAGGCCATTCAGCAACAACTTCACATAAAAAAGCTAGAAATGTTTTAGATAAATTTGGCTTACTTGATAAAGCTAGTCGTTTCCCTCACAAATTGTCCGGTGGAGAACAGCAACGTGTTGCAATTGCCCGTGCCATTATTAATTCACCATCGCTCATTCTTGCAGATGAGCCCACTGGTAATCTTGACAGCGAAAATTCAAAAATAGTTTATTCTGTTTTATCAAAACTTGCGACAGAAGAAAACATCTCAGTTCTACTCGTAACCCATAACATTGAGCTTGCCCAAAGTTGTAACCGTGTGATCAGGATGAGAGACGGGCGTATTATAGAGTAGGACGTTTTTTTTTGATTTCTTCAAAAGCTTGATTAATCCTGGCAAGCTGTGAATTTGCAAAATCTAAAAATTCGGAGGGCAGGTTTTTACTACTAAGTTTATCAGGGTGAAAATGAGAAGCTTTTTCGCGGTAGGCTTTTTTAATTTCTTCATTAGAAGAATTGCTTGGCAGACCAAGAGTTTCAAAAGATTCTTCTAGGGTAATAGTATAATTTGAAGTATTTATGTGATTAGGGTGGGGGGGAGAGTATCCTCCTTTAGTCCAAGATATTATTGTTCCTGCTGGTAGTTTTAATTTCTCTTCCCCAAGAAAAAGCAAGAGCAATTGATTCCGATTAAAAGTTTTACCATTGGATTGGACAATTTCAAAAAGACCGCCGAGAAAGCTTTGTCCAACTGTTATATCATATTTAATCAATTGGCCCAGTTCATGATAATCTTTCTCTATATGCCTTTTACTTGCCTTAGATTTCCTGAATACATTTTTGGCAAAATCACTTGTTTTTTTATTTAATTTTAGTCGATCAATTAGGCTTTGGGTTACTTTAATTTCTGACTCTGAAATCACTCCATCGGCTTTAGCAATTTTTCCAGCACAAGAGAAAAAATAGGCAAGATATAGAATTCGAGCTTGTTGCTCATTCTTAGGCACAGTTTTGTCATCATACAAGTGACCGATTGCAGCTCCTGCCATTGCTCCAATGGGACCAGCAAGCATTCCTACACCTGTGCCGACAAGTTTTCCCCACCAATTCATGAAGCTATTTTAAATCCTTTTGATGAAGGGATCAAAATAAAAGGTACACATTACCTACATATTTCTAAGGAAATTGACTGCTATAACTTTCTATATTGTGCCTAAGTTCGCCTGTAAGGCTCAGGGTTGGGCCCAATTGGGTTTCCTGTATTAGGTATAACTTGCACGCAACGATCGTCCCAAAGTTCAATCATGTTCATGTCTTTAGCATTGGTAATTTCAAGATCGGGTAGTCCATTCTTTGTAAGCCATTTTTGAATTGGAGGAATGGCAAGTTCAGGATTCTGGGCCCGTGCCGTAACGATTTTAACTTTATATCCAAGTTCCAACCAAATCTTTACTCGTTTTAGCATATTCGGTACTGGTTTTCCAATGTGCTCAAATCCCTGCCAGGGGTCGGCATTTGCCAGCGTTCCATCTAGGTCCACACCAATCCATTGCAAAGACTCTTGTTCTTCTCCAAATTGATTCATATCAGTCAAAGATAAGCCTTTGGTGTGAGGGACGCGTACATTTAGCTTTGGGGTAAAAAATTTATTATAAAGAAATCGAAACATAAAAGATTGCTATGACATTATACTTCGCGCATCCAATGAATGTATTCAAGATCATTTGATAATATGTATATTTTGGGGGACTATATAAATTACTTTAGCCTAGAAGGGGTACCGTGGCTTGTGCTTGCATGGGTTTCCATGTATGCAAGCCGTTCACTTGCTACCTTAATACACGAAATTGGCCATTTGATCCCAACTCTTTTCTTTACCCATGGACCTGTATCGATAAATGTGGGAGAGAGACCTTTTTATAAAAATATAATAGGCAGATGTGAGTTTCACATTTCTTTTAAGTCTCCCTTAATAGGATATGTTAGTTTTCAAGAACAAAGACTGTGCCTGACCAGGAAAGTGAGTATTCTCTTAGCTGGTCCGATTTTATCATTGCTCACTGTCATCATCGTTCCTGTCATAATTAGTGAGTGTGCTTTATTTATTTGGCTTGAAGTGCTGCTTGCCGGTTTTTTTTGTTCAAACCTGCTTTGTTTTTTACGGTCGGTGCTACCCTTTTATTTACGTGCTACTGAGGCGTGCCCTAAAGGAGTGCCCAGTGATAGTCTGCAAATAATCAAGCTTTTAAATGAGGGAGCAAGAATGAAGAAAAGTTAAAAACCACAACCTTTCTCAAGCCTGACGGTCGTAGAGAGTTTTGTATAGTTCACAGCTTTCATAGATCTCTTTGTGTTTCCCATTCGCAATTATTTTACCACCATCCATTACAATGATTCGGGTGGCCAATCGGATGGAACTAAATCGATGGGCTATCAGAATAGTTGTTTTCCCTCTTATAAGCTGTGCCATAGATTCATGGATTATATTTTCGTTTTCAGAATCTAGGGCAGATGTGGCTTCATCAAGTATCAAGATTGGAGAATTTTTGTAAAAGGCACGTGCCATGGCAAGGCGTTGGATTTGCCCGCCTGAAAGCCTGTTTCCATTTTCACCTAATCTCTCCTTTAATTTATTTGGTAATTCATAGACGAATTCTGCAGCATTTGCTTTTTCTACAGAATCAAGCAGGGAGTTTCCAGTATACTGTGATTTGCCAAGTTTTATATTACCTTCAACTGATAGATCAAATAAGAAGGGTTTCTGTGGCACGAGAGCAATTGATTCCCTTAGATTGCGCAAGTTGAGGTGAGTTATATCAATGCCGTCTATCAGGATCTTTCCCTCTACTGGATCAAAAAATCTAGGTAATAAGCCGGCAAGTGTGGTTTTACCTGCACCGCTAGGACCCACGAGTGCCACAACCTCGCCAGGCTCAATAGCTAAATTGATACTATGGAGGGCAGGGGACGCCTTATCTGATTCATCATAAGAGAAAGATACATTTTGAAATTGGATTTCACCAACTAGCTCTTTTGAAATCGGATTTACAGGATCGACCACACTTTCCTCTGCATCCAAGATGTCATCAATTCTCTGAATAGATGCAAGTGCCTGCTTGAGCTGATTTTGAATTGAACCAAGTTTTTTTATCGGCTCGTATGACATGTACAGTGCCATAATGACTGGAATAAATGCTTCCAGTTTTATTCCTGTTTTAGAGGCTTGGAATATAGCAACCGATATTCCAAGTGCAGTGATGATTTCAATAATTGGTGTAAGCAGGTGGGAATATTTGATTACCTTCATTCTTGCCCATAAGTATTCCCTGGAAGAATCTCTAAACCTTTGGATTTCCCTGTCTTCAAGGTTAAAGGCTCTAACTTCTCGAGATGCAGAAAGATTTTCGCTTAAGATAGCGGTCATACCGCCAGCAGTTTCCTGCATACCTAGAGCTTTAACCAATAGAATTTGTCCAATTTTTCTGATTGGAAAAATACAAATAGGTACAACTAAAAGACACAGTAAAACAAAAGACATGCCTTCATTCTGTAGCGCAATCAGAACGAGTGCAGCAACGGCTCCAACAAATGTAATGGGTTGTCTCACTAGATCATTGCTGATTGAAAGCACGGCATTTTGCAATTGTCCGGTATCATTGCTTACTCGGCTAAGTAAATCACCTTCCTGATTTTTGTGGAAGAAAGACAGAGGGAGTCTTTGTAGTTTAGTAAAAACTTGAACTCGGATTTTTTCCAAAACTTTCACTCCACAAAAGTTAATCAGATAAGTATTGAAATAACCACTTACACCACGAATTAGAAAAACCAATGGAAACCATCCAACATATAAAACTAAATCAAGCGTTTCGAGTTTTTGGGTGTCATCTATGGAGTCGCTTGGGAAAATTTTGGGGAAGATCTGCTCCATCATAAAAGGTAAACCAAACCCGCTTGAAACCCCATATATTATACCGCAAATGAGTGCCCCCGAAAAAGGAAGCCAAAGGGGCTTTAAGAGTAAAAAATAAGGAAATATTCGATCAACCTTAATTTCTTTTTTCAAACTTCTTTTCATTTAAACGGCAATCGTCACGGTTTAGATAGCAACCTTCCACAGATTTTGGCCTGCTCACGAAGGTATTTGGAATGTTGGAAATGAAGATGATCAAGTTGCTCAAAGGTTAACCGCCAAGTCCAATTTCCTTGAGGAATACCGGGTTGATTTAATCTCGCCTGAGACCCTAGACCTAAGACATCCTGAACGGGCACTACAACAAGAGGAGAAACGGTTCGGTATGCACAGCGAAGCATGTCCCAACTTACATCATGCCCAGAAACATTTAGGTAGGAGCGAAAGTTATCTTTAATTTCTTGAGATAAGTGGTCGAACCATCCTTTAGCCGTATCATTATCATGCGTCCCGGTGTACAGGACCAGATTCTGGGCAAGGTTATGAGGCAGGTAGAGGTTTAGGGAGTCGCCATCGAATGCAAATTGTAGAACTGCCATCCCAAGAAGGGAAGTATCATCCCTAAGTTTTCGAACTTCCTCAGAAATCAGCCCCAAGTCTTCTGCTAAGAAGGGCATGGAAGGAAATTTTTCTTGGGTAACCTTCCAAAAATCCAAGCCTGGACCCTTAACCCATTTCCCGAGTTTTGCATCTTTGTGTTCTGTACTTATGCTCCAATAGTCGTTAAAACCTCGAAAATGATCAATCCGAACTACATCAAAAAGTTCGAGTTGTAAAGACAAGCGCTTCATCCACCAAGAATAGTTATTCTCGGCATGTTTATCCCAAGCATACAGTGGATTCCCCCAATATTGACCATTTTCGTTAAAATAATCAGGTGGTACACCTGCCACATTAGTGAAACCCGATGCGTTCGCATTAATTTCGAATAATTCGGGCTCACTCCAAACATCGGCAGAGTCAGGGGCACAGTAAATAGGAAGATCTCCGATTAACTTTATATTTTTACTCTCAGCGAACTCTTTAAGTTTAAACCATTGCCCACGGAAAATGTATTGTAAGTACTGGTTAAATTTAAATTCAGGATCTTCCTTAACTTCATCAATATTTTGATGGCAGTCGCGTGGCCATTCCCACCAAGGAAGATTTTTGTATACTTTTTTTAAGGTCTGAAAATGGCAGTAAGGATCAAGCCATTCTTTATTTTTATCTAAAAAGAGTGAAAAACTTCCGTAAAGATGATCTAAGACGGATGTGTTAGTTGAAAAACGCTGATAAGATTTTCGAGCTACGGGAAAAAAAATTTCATATAACCCTCCATAATCAACTTCATCTTTTGGAAGGTTCTGCAGGGTTTGCAATTCACTGTTTAAGATTAGGTTTTGATCTTGAATTGGTTTCCAATCGATAAGGTAGGGATTACCTGCAAAAGAAGAAAATACTTGATATGGAGAATCCCCAAAACCGGTTGGGCCAACTGGACACATTTGCCAAAATTGGAATCCAGCATTTTCGAGAAATGAGATAAATGAATACGCACTGCCACCTAAATTTCCCACACCAGTATCCGATGGAAGGGATGTAAGGTGCAAAAGCCCGCCAGCTGCTCGCTGTGGTAACCATTCTGCTTCAATGCATTGATTAGACATAATGTATATTGTGCGAAATAACTATACTTACTCTGAAACCCCCCATCTTTTAGTAAATGGATAATAGACAAATAATGCTTTCCCGATGATTTCATTTTCTGGTACAAATCCCCAAGACCTACCGTCTAAACTATCAGTTGAATTATCGCCCATAGCAAAGAAGGCTTTTTTCTTAGTTGGGTTAATTGAACTGTTTCGGTCAGGAACTACTAATATGCTTTTATTAGATAATAATCCATCCGCTCGATAACCTGGATATCCTAGAGTATTTTCTTGATTAGGAGATTTGGAGAGAATTTCAGTTCTTTTTCTATTTTCGTTAAAAGCGGTTTTACCTGAGATTGGTTGACCGTTTCTAAAAAGTATGCCAGGAACACCTTTTCTAAGATCTGTTCCATTTGTAAAAATAGATTCGGGAACTCTCATCTCTAGGGTGTCACCAGGTTCACCAACGAGTCTTTTAATGTAATACTTATCTTCACCAATTGGACGTACAGGCATAGTTAACGAACGGTTAAATTGATCGATCTTTCCAGTTCTAAAAACTGCAGGGTCTCCAGATTTTGGTGTTACAAAATTATAACTCATACGATCTACAAATAAGGCATCTCCGAGTAAGATATCAAATGCAAGAGCGATGTCACCTTTTTGGAGAATTTGGTCACTGAGCTTAAGACGTTTCCCCATAAACCCATGATCTTGGGAAACAATTAATGGTAAGTCTCTCAGATCTTCAATTCCGGCAAATTTTCGAGCTAAGAGCTCGTCCAAATCAAACTCTGCTGGCACTAAAAGCTTGTGATCTTTTCCACCAATTTCAAAAATGTATTCCTTGAGTGTATTAGGAAAAATAAAAAACCTTCCATGAGGAAATGTACCTTGAACAAATCGGAATGGTGCTCCACTTTGGAGCTTGAGGTATAATTTGCCTTTACTTTCAGATTCCACGCTGAAATGAGAGGCACCTAGCAGAATCTTATCGATTGCCCGCTCCGCAACATTTGGAATATCCTCATTTCCCTCGTAAACCTTCGGCTGCATCCCAAAGAAAGATGGATACATCGAGTTTGTAGGAATAATAAAAGGTTGAACGAAAAAACTCCTAATTCCAATTACAACAATAGCTGCGACTAAAAGCATCTCCACATTTTCAACCCAAGATTTTTTGTGGTAGTACAAAGATCCTGATTTTTGCAAAGCTAGGTCTACTCTTTTTGCGGTTTTTTCAAGATTTTCGGAATAAACTGGTTTTGCTTTTAATTGCTTAGCCAGTTCAGTATTGGCTGACTCTAACTCCTCCCTTTCTTCAGACGAGATCACATCTTTTCGATAAGCGAAGACTTTGAGTCCAAGGCGTAATATTTCTTTTGCCCCTTTTTTTTCTGTGCGGCTTGCTTTTTTTGGGTTCATCATGAGTTAGGATGAGCTTTTCAATATTTGTACAAAAGCTTCTTGGGGAATATTTACACTTCCTATTTGTTTCATTCTTTTTTTCCCTTCTTTTTGCTTGTCTAAAAGTTTTCTCTTTCGGCTTATATCTCCCCCGTAACATTTCGCGGTCACATCTTTACGCATTGCACTGATGGTCTCCCTCGCAATTACCTTACCTCCGACACCTGCTTGTAAAGAAATCTTGAAAAGCTGACGGGGCAAAATTTCCTTAAGTTTTGAGCAAAGTGCCCTTCCCCTCGTTTCTGCTTTATCTTTGTGTACAATGGTTGAGAAAGCATCCACAGGTTCAGAATTTACTAATATTTCCATGCGTACCAAGTCTGATTCAACATAATCATCCATGTCATAATCCATAGACCCATATCCATGGGTTACACTTTTTAATCGGTCATTGAAATCTACAAGAATCTCATTGAGTGGAAGATGGCAGGTAAGCATAACCCTAGTTTCGTCTATCGTTTCTGTATTACTACATGAACCCCTTTTTTCGGTAACAAGGGCCAGTAAATCACCAATACAGTGATTTGGGGCATGGATTCTTGCCAGTATCGTGGGTTCTTCAATCTTTGATATTTCAGTGGTGTCCGGCAACTCCAAGGGGTTATCAATCTCTAGCTCAATGCCTGTGGTCATATGAACTCTGTATACAACACTCGGGTAAGTTGAAATGAGGTCAAGATCATACTCTCGGCGAAGCCGTTCTTGAATGATCTCCATATGCAAAAGGCCAAGAAATCCACAACGAAAACCAAAGCCTAAAGCTACAGATGTTTCAGACTGAAAGGTGAACGCTGCATCGTTTAAGCGGAGTTTCCCAACACTTTTCTTCAGTTTCTCGTAATCGGATGTATCCAGCGGATAAAGACCGCTAAATACCATGGGGCGAACATCCTTGTAACCGGGAAGCATTTCTTCCGCCTCGTTATCGGCTAATGTTAAGGTATCACCGATTTTAATTTCAGCTACATCTCTAATTCCGGTTACAATATAGCCAACCTCACCTTCATTTAAAGATTTTGTTGGTACTGGTTGGGGGCAGAACTGTCCAAGTTCCTTAATTTGAGTTTTACGTTTATCACTCATCAGAAGTAAGTTTCCACTTTTATGGAAAGAACCTGAAAACACTCTGACATAGCAGATGACTCCCTTAAAAGAATCAAATTGATTGTCAAAAACGAGGGCTCGGGGCTTGGTGTAATCGCTCCATCGGGGAGAAGGAAGGCGGTGAACAACCGCTTCAAGGATTTCATTTACACCAATGCCTGATTTCCCACTTGCATGAATTGCTTCCTCAGCGGGAATTGCGAGGATGTCCTCAATTTGTTTAGAAACTCGGTCAATGTCTGCACTGGGTAGGTCCACCTTATTAATAACTGGAATAATTTCTAAACCTTGAGACTCGGCAAGTTGCGCATTCGCAAGGGTTTGTGCTTCCACGCCCTGTGATGCATCAATTAAAAGTAATGCACCTTCGCAAGCGGCTAGGCTACGAGATACTTCATAGGAAAAATCAACATGCCCGGGTGTGTCGATAAGGTTAAATAGGTACTCTTCTCCATCTTGAGCCTTGTAAGTCATAGAGACCGGGTGACACTTGATCGTTATGCCGCGTTCCCGCTCAAGATCCATCGAGTCAAGCAGTTGGTCTTTCATATCACGCTTTACCACAGTCTGTGTACTTTCCAATAATCGATCGGACAAGGTAGTCTTGCCATGATCGACATGCGCTATTATGCAAAAATTACGAATCTTTTGAGTTTCCACCATTAAAAAGTTGACCACTGAAATTTTCCCTCCGAGAAAGGAGGATGAAAATTAACGCGGGAATCTCTTTCTCTCATATTTATTCATAATGGACAAGAATCTACTTCACGGTACTCATACAGCACTCATCACTCCCATGCAAGATGGAGACGTTAATTATACGGATCTATCGAAGTTACTTGAAAGGCAATTAAAAGGTGGCGTCACTGGCGTTGTGCCGTGTGGTACAACCGGAGAGTCCCCTACCCTTCGTGAGAATGAACATTTGCAGGTCATAAAGGAGACTGTTAATCATGTGGGTGGCAAACTTCCTGTGATTGCGGGAACCGGTGCAAATTCTACAGAAGAGGCACTTCAGCTTACTCAAAAAGCAGATAGCTTAGGTGCAGATGCTTTTCTTTTGGTAGCCCCGTATTATAACAAGCCAAGTCAAGATGGGTTATTTTCCCATTTTTCAGCTCTTGCTGAAAGAACGGAAAAACCCATTGTTCTCTACTCCATACCTTCTCGTTGCGGGATTGAGATATCGACCTCAACCGTATTACGACTCAGGGATAAGTACCCAAATATTTGTGCACTTAAGGAGGCAGGAGGTAAGTCTTCGAAAGTGTCCGAGACAATGGCTGTTGTTGATGATGACTTTATTGTTCTTTCAGGCGATGACGGGTTGACTTTACCTTTTATGGCTTGCGGGGCAAAAGGAGTGATTAGCGTAGCATCAAACATTATCCCTGAAAAAGTCTCCGAATTAGTTTCTTTTCTTCAAAATGGTCAATTGGAGGAAGCGAGAAAACTCCATCTATCAAACTATTCTTTTTTCACCGATATATTTTGTGAACCAAACCCAGTCCCAATCAAAATACTCTTACTCTTGAAAGGGCTAATTTCATCAGCCGAGGTAAGACTTCCCTTATGCCCTCCATCAGATAAGAATTTGGATTTATTAAAGAAAATAGCAGCAAACCTAACAATTTCATGAGTTTCAAAAAAATATTATTGAGCGGAGCCCGCGGACGAATGGGACAAGCAATTAAATCGATTGCTGAAGACCACCAATGCGAAATCTCTTATCCGGTTGATCTTGGGGACAATCCGCAAGAGTTTATGGGCGACTGTGATGTTGTCATAGATTTTTCATTAAGAGATGCAACTCTTCCTTTAGCAAAAGTAGCAGCAGAGTACCACAAACCCATGGTGATTGGCACAACCGGTCATGAAAAACAGGTTCGAGAAGAAATCGTCACCCTTACCCAAAAAATTCCAGTTGTTTGGGCAGGTAATTTTTCAACCGGAGTGAACCTGTTATTTTATCTCACCGAGCAAGCATCCAGGGTATTGGATGCAACCAGCGACTTTGATCCAGAAGTAATTGAAATGCACCATCGTTTAAAAAAAGATGCCCCTAGTGGTACCGCTGATCGATTACTGGAAATCCTTAAGGAATCTAGAGGCCTGGATGATACAAACCTTTGCTATGGACGTGAAGGAATGGTTGGAGAACGCCCAAGAAAAGAGATCGGTTCGCACGCTCTTCGTGGAGGTGATGTTGTAGGAGAACACACCGTGATGTTTGCGGGTATTGGAGAGCGAATAGAATTAACTCACCGGGCAACGGATCGTATCATTTTCGCAGCTGGTGCCCTGCGTGCATCGAAATGGGTAATCGACAAGGCACCCGGTCTTTACTCCATGCAAGATGTTCTGGGTCTAACCAGTTAAATATTATAGGTAATATATGATCGCTTTTATTGAAGGAAAACTTATCGAGTGCCAATTAAATATGGCAATTATTCAAATTGGTGGAATTGGGTATGAAACCCTTATTCCTCTAACTACATCAGAGAAGTTGCCTGCCCTGGGACATAATGTTAAACTTCACACACACGCAGTTTATAAAGAAGATTCGCAAACCTTGTATGGTTTTATTGATCGGGAATCCCGTGACTTTTTCCAAATGATTGTAAGTAAGGTATCAGGAATAGGCCCAAAGATTGCCATCAACTTACTAGGTTCCCTTTCATTACCTATGCTCAAAACTTCTATTGCCAGTGGAGATGTGGCCATGCTGTCCAAAGCGCAAGGCTTAGGAAAAAAGACGGCGGAAAGAATTGTTGTTGAACTCAAAGATAAGGTTTTACCTAAATCAGTAACAGCAGAATCTGCTCCCTCGTTAAACCCAAGCGAGAATGGGGTAAACGATGAAATACCTGTTGAATTTGTAACCTACCAGGATGCTGTTTCCGCATTATTAACGCTCGGGTATAAAGCTACTGATGCAGACCAAGCGATTCGAAAAGCATCTGATGCACTAGGTAAAGGAGTGAGTACCGAAGAATTAATCCGAAAAGCACTTGGTCGTTAAGGATTTTGTAGGGTGGTGGATTGAATATAGGAGTCTACCACCGCAGTAGCATTTTCAACGGCAACGGAGATAGGATCCCCGCAAGCCATATAATAAGCAATAGCCGTCGATAAACGACACCCTGTACCACGGCACCTCCTAGTGTTTTTAATGCGTTTTTTTGTAAAAACTTGTGGCTGTTGATCTTGTTGGAGAAGGATATCGGTACATGTCGGGCCAAGTAGATGCCCTCCTTTGATCAAGACGGCTTGTGCACCAAGCTTTGAAAAAACCTCAGCAGTAAGGATTGCATCTTCGGCACTTTTGCATGTTAGACCAGTAATCTCTTCAACTTCCAGCGCATTTGGAGTTACCAGAGATACCTTACTAAAAAGCTCTTCTTTGAGAATATCAAAGTCTTTAGCATTAATAAGCTTTCCACCGCTCGAGCTCGATAAGACAGGATCGATTACAGTTGGTATCAAATTGTGTTTATCCAGAAACTTGCTTACCACATGAATCGCATAACAATCCGGTAACATGCCAATCTTAATTGCATCAATTGGTAATGCTTCCGATGATTTGAGCTGGGATTTCAATCCCTCCATGGAAACCTGGTGAGATGAAAAAAATCTTTCATCACTTTGCGCTGTTATCGATGTAATCGCAATCACACCCTTTGCCCCCAATGCTTTAACGACCTCTAGGTCTGCGGTTATTCCTGCACCAGTTGAGCTATCTGATCCCCCAATGCAAAGTATTCGTTTACTCATTCACTGATATAAACCTTATGAATTCAGAGTATTGCCCCACTCCGTGATGCCACCGCTAAGGTTGTACAGGTTTTTATACCCTATTGCTTCTAATGATTTACATGCCATTCTACTTCTAACCCCAGCCTTGCAATATAGTATGATATGGGAACTTGAAGAAATGAGTTCGGGGAACTCAATTTTTTCAGGCTGCTCAAAATGTGCAAGTGGGATATGAATAGATGGTGAAATTTTGGATAACTCCCTTTCCCATAGTTCTCGGACATCAATAATGAGATCTGTTTTTCCAGACTCGTTCATTGCTATCATTGTAAGGGGGTCAATTTCTTGAATGCCCAGGTCTTCATCCTTCGAAGTAGCACACTTCAGGTTTATTGGTGCCAAGGATGTGATATTTCTTGATTCAGGTCTCAGGTTAACCTGAATGAATTGAGTTTTAAGGCTTAATGCATCAAATAATAATAACTTTCCTGAAAGCGTATCCCCAATACCAGTGATTACTTTTATAGCTTCATTTGCTTGTATAGAACCAACAATGCCAGGAAGGACACCAAGGACACCAGATTCTGCACAAGGTGGTAATGCATTCGCGGATGGGGGCTCTGGGAATAAGCAACGGTAGGTTGGTCCATTATTGTAATTAAACACACTTACCTGAGCAGAGAATTCGAAGATAGATCCGTAAATCAGAACTTTGTTAAATAACACACTTGCGTCGTTAAGGAGGTATTTAGTTTCAAAATTGTCACTCCCATCCAATATAATTGAATATTCCTCTAGTCTTTCCTCTATGTTTTCTGCACATAACCTGTCATTAAAATATTCAATTTTTATGTGAGGATTTAACCGTGATATTTTATTTTTGGCAGTTTCAGCCTTATATTTACCAATATCATCATAGGTAAACAAAATTTGTCTTTGTAAATTTGACAGTTCAACTAAATCGCTATCAATAATCCCAATTCTACCTACACCGGCTGCGACCAAATACTGCAACGCAGGGCAGCCTAGACCACCCACTCCTACAATAAGTATAGATGACTGCTGGAGCTTTTCTTGCCCGGATTCTCCAATCTTATCAAGACCGAGATGCCGTTGGTAATGAGATATTTCATCGGGTGAAAAATTACTCATGTTAAAACAGTTGTTCGGATAACTTTTTCTTTCCTCGAAAGAGGATTGTTACCTCGCTCGGTTAAATTATAGGCATGATCCCAATCTTTCCATACGGGGTCGTATCCCTTATTTTGGAGAAGGTCAAAAATTTCTTTTGGGCTACGGTCATCAGAAATTTCAAATTGTTCCAAAGACTTTTCTTCAACGGCATATCCTCCAGGATTTGTTTTAGAACCTGCACTGAGAGTGGTTACCCCCAAGGGTAAAAGATTTTCTCTTAATGTAGCAGATTCGCGTGTGGAAATACTAAGCTCTAATTCATGGCTCAATATTCTGAAAGCACAAAGAAGTTGGACAAGGTCACGGTCTTCTAGCACGGTGGCGGGATCGGTTTCACCTTTACACGGGCGCAGTCGGGGGAATGACATAGAGTAAGATGTCTGCCAGTACCTTTTTTCAAGGTAAGAAAGATGATGGGCAGCAAAATATGCATCGGTTCGCCAATCTTTTGTGAGGCCATAAAGACAGCCAAGTCCAATTTTTTTGATTTTGGCACAACCTAGCCTGTCAGTGGTTTGAATGCGCCAATCAAAATTCCTTTTTTTCCCCTTCAAATGATGCTCAGCATAACTTTCCCGGTTGTAGGTTTCTTGGTATACAAAAACAGAATGAAGACCGTTTTCTATTAAAATCTCATATTCATTTTGCTTTAACGGTTGGACTTCAATGGAAAGATTGGAAAAGTATGGATTCAATATGGTAAGGGCATCCTTTAAGTACGAAATATCAACAACTTGAGCAGATTCACCTGTTACAAGCAGAATGTGCTCAAAGCCTTTTTTCCTCAGAGAACCTGCTTCTTTTATAATTTCCACTGGGGTCAGTGTTTTCCGTGGGATCTTATTGCCGAGACTGAAGCCACAGTAGTCGCAAACATTGTTACATTCGTTCGACAAATACAAGGGAGCAAATAAACGAATCGCTTTGCCAAACCTTTGCTCTGTTAAGCGGTTACTAAGAATCGCCATTTCTTCAAGGTAATTCTTGGAGGCAATTGGCGAAATGAGGGCGGCAAAATCCTGCAACCCTCCGGCACCCTTATTATGTAAAGCCAATTCAACATCTTGAGGCGCTATATGCTCGATTAGCCTTGAAACATCTTCCCAATTAGACTGGTTGAAAAGCTCAAGGTATGTTTCAGGTTTCATTACCCTTTAGTTTAAAAAACTAGTTAACGGCGAACTTGCTTTGGCAAGGTTAGATGTTTGCCCCAAACCTGCAAGGAAACCGGCACGCCCTGCTTCGGCCCCTAAGCGAAAGGCTTTAGCCATACTTATTGGGTCCTGAGACACTGCCATCGCTGTGTTAATTAACACGGCATCAGCCCCTAACTCGAAAGCTTCGGCTGCCTGTGAAGGTTTTCCAATCCCAGCATCAACTACTACAGGAATCTCCGCCTGCTCGATAATAATGCGCAGAAATTCTCTACTTTCCAATCCTTTGTTGCTGCCGATAGGAGAACCAAGTGGCATCACTGCAGCTGCCCCAACCTCTTCAAGTTGCTTACATAGAACTGGGTCTGCATGACAATACGGCAACACAACAAAACCTTCTTCCACAAGTTCTTTGGTTGCCTGTAAAGTTTCCACAGCGTCGGGCATGAGGTACTTAGGGTCTGGGTGAATTTCTAACTTCAACCAATTGGTCTGGAGTGCCTCCCGGGCCATTTGAGCAACAAAAACAGCCTCCTTTGCATTCCTTACACCGGATGTGTTTGGAAGAATTTGAACATCTTCCTCTGTTAAATAAGACAAAATGGAGTCATGATTTGCAGTGGGATTGGCTCTCTTCATTGCAACTGTCACCATTTGCGTGCCACTTGCTTTGACCACTTCACCAAGAGCTTCCCCAGAGGAAAATTTTCCCGTCCCAATAAAGAGGCGAGAGTGAAAGCTTTTCCCTCCTAATGTTAAGCAGTCAGGTTGTTTGGCCATAGTATTTTAGTGATTCGGCTGAATAGTTTGCTAAGTAAGATCCAAAGTCATGGTGGGAGCTAATGCCGGAACATACGCATATTCCCTTTGCCCCTGTTTTATCTAGTAATTGAAAATCTATTGAGGTTAATCCGCCAATGAGAAAACAAGGGATTGGAGAAAGAACAGATATAATGTCGGTAATATCCTGAACGGACAAGCTAGGCGACAAATCAGGCTTTGTGGAAGAATCTCGTATTGGTCCAATGCCCACATAATTACAAAATCCTAATGACTTTACATCTTGGGCATCTTCCAGAGAGTGCACGGTTCGGCCAATTATTATATCTCTATCAGGTTCAAGTCTGGTCTCCGAGGGGAGTGAATCATATTTTCCGAGATGCACTCCATTTGCTCCCAATGCTTCAGATAATAAGTAATCATCGTTGATGATGACACATACACCAAGAGCCCTAGCTTTTGAGATTGATACCTTGAGCTGATCCAAATGAAAAGATGAGAAATTGGTTTTAGACCTTACCTGAATGAGTTTTATGCCTGCTTTAACCATTTGATCTACTTGCACTGCATGGGATGGCTTAACATCATCCGATGTTAGGCAATAGAGTGGATGTGCTAAAGGATGCATCCCTGGAAGAGGTTGATTTTGGAGATGCACTATCACCGAATATGCAATCGTGACATGTTTTGTAAGGAGTGATTAAACTCCTTGTAAGCTGCAACTGGATCAGGTTTCCCCCAAATTGAGCCAAGCAAGGCAACTCCGTCAAATCCAGTTTCTACAATTGTGCTTATTTTATTCCTTCTGATGCCACCAAGAGCGTAGACTAGAGGCCTTTTGGGTTTGGCGTCTAATTTATCGAGAGCAAATGCAAGACGAGGCAGGGAAACTTTTGGTTTGTGACCTACTTTGGAAATAGATTGGAAGACTGGGCCAAAAAAAACATAATCAAGTAATTCGGTTTCAACCTGAAGTTCATTGATTTGGTGAAGGGAGCGACTGCGTGCACAGGGAACTTCTCTTAAGGGTTCATTTGAGCGATGATGGTAGCCTCCTAGTTCAAAATCATTAAGCAGTTCTGGAGCTCGATGTAACACGATTCTATTATGATATTCCGAAGGAACCTTTTTAAGTAAACGAGCAATACTGGACGATGAGTGCTCAGGTTTACGTAAATGGAATTTTGTGACCCCAGCCTTGAAAAGATTAATCATCATCTTATTTTCACCCTCCCTAAAGTTAGGAGATGAAATAATTGCGATTTGTAATGATGAGCTCATCCCCCTTGGGTGGCCTGTATTAACAAAAGTCGGTCATCCTCTTTAAGAATCATGCTTTCAAAATTTTTAGCCGAGATTACTTCTTCATTTAAAGCGATTGCCCACCCTCGAAAATCTTCTAATTTCAAAGAATGCAGAAAGGTTTTGAGATCCACATCATGCTGAGTTTTGTGTGGGGTATCATTTACAAAGACATTCATTTAGGAACTATATAATTCCCCGCCTGATGTGTTGAACTCCTCCGCTTTCTTTTTCATTCCATCAACAAGGGCATCTTGCTCAGAATCCATTCCATGCTCTTTTGCATACTGCCTGACTTCTTCGGAGATTTTCATTGAACAAAAATGGGGGCCACACATCGAGCAAAAGTGGGCGGTCTTTGCATTTTCCTGGGGGAGTGTTTGGTCATGAAATTCTCGGGCTTTACTTGGATCCAATGACAAATTGAACTGATCTTGCCAGCGAAATTCAAAACGGGATTTTGATAAAGCATTATCCCTAAACTGAGCGGCGGGATGCCCCTTTGCTAAATCGGCAGCGTGGGCGGCTAATTTATAGGTAACCACACCCTCCCTGACATCTTCTCTATCAGGCAAGCCAAGATGCTCCTTAGGGGTAACATAACACAGCATGGCACAACCATACCAACCAATCATGGCGGCACCAATCCCGCTTGTAATGTGATCGTACCCAGGCGCGATGTCTGTGGTCAAAGGTCCGAGCGTGTAAAAAGGAGCTTCATGGCACCATTCAATTTGCTTCTCCATGTTTTCCTTGATCATGTGCATGGGAACATGTCCAGGGCCCTCATTCATAACCTGAACACCATACTCCCATGCCCTGGTAGTAAGCTCGCCTTGGGTTTTTAGTTCTGCAAACTGTGCTTCATCATTGGCATCAGCTATTGAACCAGGTCGGAGACCATCACCGATAGAGAAAGAAACATCGTAGGCAGCCATGATTTGACATATTTCATCCCATTTTTCGTAAAGAAAATTCTCTTTGTGATGGGCAAGGCACCACTTTGCCATGATCGAACCGCCCCGGCTCACAATTCCTGTCATGCGTTTGCTGGTTAAAGGAACATAACGAAGCAATACCCCTGCGTGTATGGTAAAATAGTCAACCCCCTGTTCAGCTTGTTCAATTAAAGTATCCCTAAAAACTTCCCAGGTTAAATCTTCGGGCTTGCCTCGTACTTTTTCAAGAGCTTGGTAGATGGGAACAGTTCCGACTGGTACCGGACAGTTTCTAATAATCCACTCTCGAGTGCGGTGAATATTTTTACCAGTTGATAAATCCATCAATGTATCTGCACCCCACTTGGTTGCCCATCTCATCTTTTCGACTTCTTCCTCAATAGAGGAGGCTACTGCAGAGTTCCCTATATTTGCATTGATTTTAACAAGGAAATTACGCCCAATTATCATCGGCTCTAATTCCGGATGATTGATATTGGCCGGTATGATCGCACGACCGCGAGCAACTTCACTTCGAACAAACTCAGGCGTAATTTCTTTTGGGATAGATGCCCCGAAATTTTCTCCGGGGTGCTGGTGTTGCAAGCTATTTCGGTCGCTATCCTCAGAGCACTCAAGATCTTGAGATAGAGCCTGAAGCTTCATATTTTCACGAATGGCAATAAACTCCATTTCCGGAGTTATAATTCCATTCCTTGCGTATTGCAGTTGAGTGACCGCTTTTCCTGTTGAAGACTTTCTTACTTTAATGTTACCGCGGTCATAATCTGGTAAGTCTTTTCCTTTCTCATCTGACCTTTGTGCATGCAAGTCCGAAAGATATCCGTTGTCTGCTGGGGTGGCTTGCCTTCCTTCAATCAAATCAGTATCCTTGCGGCCAACAATCCACTGCTCTCGAATGGGGGGAAGGCCAAGTTCATGCTGCCTGTGAAACGCAGGGTCTCCCCAGGGGCCAGAGGTGTCGTACACGCGTATCGGATCGTTATGAATCTCGGTATCTTCTGATGTTCTGGTCGGAGATAAATTGATTTCCTTCATTGGCACCCTAACACCCGGATTTTCTCCGTCTAGGTAAACGCGTTTTGAGTTGTTTTGGCTGTCTTCGAGATCTTCGACTTTTTTTATCATAATTATGAGGTTGGTGCCGAAGAAACACTGCTTATGGGCAGTGAGTTTTCCCTACGGCGTTACTGTATCGCATCAGGTTCAAAGGGTCACACTTGGATCGTAAGTGTCTCTCAGTCTTCGCCTAAAGCTCCCCTAAACTTTAAATCATTCAAACGGGAAATATGAGAAATGCAACCCTAAGAATTAAACTTTTGGTATCTATGCAATTTCATATCTTCCATCCGCACGCTTGGAGATATAACCTGAAAGTTCGAGGGCAGTTAAGGTAGATGCAACTGAGTGTACTGGCATGGCTGTCTTGGAATTGATTTCTTCGCTGTTCATTTCGCCATCGGCTTCTAGTGCCTGCATGATTGTATTTTCTTTTTCAGAAAATTTTTCGCTACTTTGTTTGTTCACATTATCTTGGATTTGTTCATTCGTTATTCCTGCAGTAATGGAATCAAAATCCAGTGAAGGAAGTAAATCATCGATAATGTCATTTGCATTTCGGATAAGAGTTGCCCCTTCTCGAATCAGTTGGTGGCAACCGAGGGAACTTGTTTGATCAACCCGCCCGGGTACTGCAAACACAGAACGCCCCTGTTCTCCAGCAAACCTAGCGGTAATAAGGCTACCTCCCGTTGCTCCAGATTCAATGACCACTGTTCCAGAAGAAATTCCTGAAACTAAACGATTTCTCATGGGAAATGTTCTTCGATCAGCTTTTCGCCCAAAAGGAAATTCAGATAGAACCGCCCCAGTAGCTATAATTTCACGATATAAACTCAAATGTTCAGGCGGGTATATAATGTCAATTCCGCTTCCTAAAAATGCAATGGTTTTCCCTTTAGCGTCCAGGGCAGCTTGGTGGGCAATTGCATCAATCCCTCTAGCCATTCCGCTCACTATACAAAATCCTTTCTTAGCCAAATTAGTTGATAGTTGTTGGCAAATTTTTTGAGCATATAATGAAGGCATACGAGTGCCCACTATGGAAATATAAGGGCCATCAGGCATTACACCTTTTTGGTATAATCCTAGCGGGGTGTCGTAAATTTCATGTAGCCCTCTGGGGATTTCACCATCAGTTATGAAAGACGCATTATGCTTTGCTAAACTTTTAACTTCTTTTGCCAACCAATTTTGATTATTAGCATCCTTGATTGCTGAGACCATAGCTGCCCCAATCCCACTGACCGAAAGAAGTTTCTGTTTACTTGCATGTAGAATTTTTGTGGGGTCCCCTTCTAAAGCCACCAATAATCGGCTTGTACTAATCGGACCGAGTTTAGGTAAACCATTAAGTAAAAGAAAAGCTTCTTTTCTGCTGATATTGTCAGGGAACACAATTTCACAATCTCCCAAAATGTATCAAAAAGTAAAGACTTTAGATTGAAAATTAGAAATACTATCTTATTAATTCGGCTAGTATCTTAATTCTTGATGGATGCCTTAGCTTGCGCAATGCGGAGGCTTCAAGTTGACGAACTCTTTCACGGGTTATAGACATAACACCTGCAATTTCCTCAAGGGTAAATTTTCGGCCGGGGCAATTGACGGAAACCCAAATACAGGTCTTCCTTAGTCTTTGTGCTTGGGTACCAGTAAATTTTGGAATTTGGACGGTGCCAATCTTATGAGCATACATCTCTTAACATAACACACGATGAAGCCGTATGCAAAAGTGGAGTCTTACACAATATCTTCTGCGCTCAATGGATGTCCAGTTGTTAAGTTTCTTGAGGCAAATTTATTTAGCACTTCATCCCATTTGCTTGGACACATGCCATCTCCCGGTCTGGCAATACGCAAATTTTGCTCACTAAGCAATTCTCCCTCTCTTACATTCTTACAAACAAGAATAGATCTTTTAAACCTTGAGCCCTTTTGCTTCTTACCCTTATTTTTCGAATTGGATGGGCTGATCTGCATTCCCTTATGTGCATCCCTAACCGCATTGCACAGATCATTGAATTCATTTGGAAGTAAGGAAAACCCTCCGTCAATTGAAGTGCTTTCTTTGTCCAGAGTCAGGTGCTTCTCAATCACACATGCCCCAAGTGCTGTAGCTACAACCGCCATAAGATGACCGTGTGAATGATCTGATAGCCCAACTTTACAGCCAAATTTTTCTTGAATTGAGGGAAGAGATGATAACTCAAAATCTTCAATTTTAGCGGGGTATTCACTGATGCAGTATAAAAGGATAACTTCCGGGCATCCACTTTGCTTTAGTGTTTTAAGAGCAAGATCGATTTCTTCTTCATTTGACACTCCGATACTTGCCAGAACAGGTTTTCGTAACTTACCAATCTTTTTTAAAAGGGGAAAATGATTAAGTTCAAAAGAAGCAATTTTATAAATGGGTGGGTCTATTTCATTTTCCAGAAATGCTACTGCTGACTCGTCAAAAGGTGAACTGAAACAAATAAGATTTTTTTCTTTTGCCCGTTTTGCTATCTGGGAGTGCCATTCCCAGGGAGTCATGGCTTTCTCATAAAGCTCGTGGAGATACTTTCCCTTCCATAGACCTTCATGTAACAAAAACCGATCGCATTTGGAATTAACAGTTATGGTGTCTGCCTTATAGGTCTGTAATTTAATTGCGTCTGCACCAGCATCTGCAGCAGCATCCACAAGCATTAGTGCTTGATTGAGACAACCACCATGATTACCAGAGAGCTCAGCTACGATAAAAGGGCGAGAGTCTTTTTGAGATAAGGCTGGTATTTCCATAACTCAACCTTGCAAAAAATTATCTTTGGATAAAATCCTGAAGCATGTCCTTAAGCAAGGACTCAGTACAGTGTTCAGAATTTTTATTACTAGCGTAAACAAATCCATCACAGCACTCTTTCCCGCCTATTATACCAATTTTATTTCCCCAAAATGATTTAATGGGCTTGATAACAAAGTGATCATCAAATTCTAAAACATTACGGGATTCATCTTCGGGTATTAAAGTCTCGTGCATTTTCTCACCCGGTCTTAACCCGATCACATCCCATTCGCATTTGGGAGCAATCAGCTTGGCAATCTCTCCAACAGTGCAGGACGGAATCTTGGGAATAAAAAGTTCACCGCCAACCATGCCTTCTAATGATTTGAAAACAAACTCGACACCCTGCTTTATAGGTAACAAGAAACGAGTCATTTCCGGATTTGTAATAGTTAGGCTTCCGGTTGCTCTTTGCTTTTCAAAAATTGGTGCAACGCTTCCCCTACTCCCTACAACATTACCATAGCGAACCACTGAAAAAATAGTACCCTCTCCTCCACCGTAACTATTGGCCGCAATAAAGACTTTATCTGAGCATAATTTAGTAGCACCATAGAGGTTAACCGGATTGACCGCTTTGTCAGTACTGAGAGCTAATACTTTTTTAACTCCCGCTTTTAGTGCTGCCTCTACAACATTTGTTGCTCCATTTACATTGGTTTTTATAAATTCATGGGGATTATATTCTGCGGCAGGAACTTGCTTTAACGCGGCCGCATGCACAACAAAGTCAACTCCCCGCATCGCAAGTTCAAGGCGGTCTCTATCTCTTACATCACCGAGGAAAAAGCGAACCGCTGGATCACTAAATAATTGGCTTGCCTGCATTTCACTTTGCTTAAGCTCGTCTCTAGAATAAATGATAATTTTCTTCAGCTGGTACTTGGCCAATGCTGCCCGAACAAATTCTTTACCGAAAGAACCAGTTCCACCCGTGACTAATATGGACTTTCCATCAAACATTATTTTCAATCATGTAGACTTTAAATATGCGAGTCGATTCGAAAGAAAGAGTTATCTTTTTTATTTAAAAGATTGGCAGAGTCTTTAGCACTTTGCTATTTCGTTGGAATGTCCTCAACATGGATATCAACTGTTGGTGAACCCAACGCTAAGCTCGCAATCATAATTGGAGAAGTACCAAAAGATGTCATTATTTGAGAAACAGAGCATCATGCAGGTGGTATATTTTGGTGCTGTGAAAATATAAGTTATAAAAGTCCCTACATGCTTCATGTATTGAGCTTGTAGACTCACACACTGCTACTTCAATTTTAAGCAAAAAAATAACCGATTTCATCGCTCTTGCTTACCATCATTTACCAGTCGTCAAGGTAAGTTCATCCGTTTCTAATTCTTCTCTTTATAATGCAGTCCTTGCCTTGGTTATTTCAAAAATTGAAGCGACTGCACGGGATAGAAGAACAAGATATGCCACTGGTTTTGAACATCAGTATCAAGTTTTTAAGAATTTACCCGGATATTTATTGTCAGGTGTACCTTCGGAGTGGTCCGGTCTTGGAAGGAATTCTTTTGTATTAGTTGTTGGTGCTGGTCCATCACTTGATGTGACTTTTCCGATTAAAAAAAAAGGATTTCTTAGACTAATCATTGTGACCTGTGATAGTTCAATGAGAGCTCTAGAAGTTGCTAATCTAACCCCAGATTTCGTTATCAGTATGGATCCTTATAAGTCCTTTGAGAGTTGCTCGGGAGGGTTTTCACCCGGCATTGCAATCCTGTCCTCTCAATCTCACAGCAGTTGAGCTGAACAATGGAGGGAGCCAGCGAGATATATTTCTGGTCGTGTGTTAGCTGAGGATTTTCTTGCTAAAAAAGGTGTTAGTAAAACAAATATATTGGCAGCAAACAATGCTGGTCTAACTGCCCTTGCATTTGCAAGTTTCCTGCGTCCTTCCTTAATTATTACAATTGGGATGGACCTATCATCAGGCGTCCACGAAAGCGATCGGTATGCTAAGAATTCAGGGAGGCAGCACATTCAAGTTCACGCCGAACACTACCATCATATACCCGTGAATTTTCAAAAAACAGTAAAGACTCATTTTTTGTCTTACTGGCAAGAGACCGCAAAATAATTTCTGAAATTTCTTTGAGGTGCCCTATTTTCAACTTCACGGATCGAGGTGCGGTTTTAGATGGAACTACCCTTGTTCACCCGGATGATGGTGTTGAGTTAATTAAAGCTGTAAGTGATAACATTGAGCCTTTTGAGGCGAAAGAAGAACAGATCGAACTTAAAAAACAAGTAACTGGAAGAGGATTGGAAGTAGTTCTTTCACTTCTTGTTTCCTATTGCGACCAAATATGGGATTTCGTTAATAGATGCGAAAAAGGTAATCCAGCAAACGAGATACTGCAGGATATATGTAATGATTCTGAACTTGCATCCTTTCTTGGAGACTTTGCATTTGTCGTAATGCCTAGGCTTCGACCCTACTTTGCAGATGAAGAAACTTTGTTGTACGCGGTACGGGCGTTAAAGAGAATTACCTATGTTTTAGAGGATGCAATTTTGGAATGTAGCCCATCTGAAGATTTTTCAATGAGTAAAATCCTGACTCGTGGTAATTAATTATCCATTTTAGCCTACAGTTTCTCTAAGGCTCTGGAAGTTCTTTCGATAGCTAAATCAAGAGATTCATATGAGTGAGAATTACTAATAAACCAGTTATGGTGTGGATGAAAGTACAGACCTTCCCCTGCACAAAGCCTACAAAATTCTTGAATCTTAAATAAATTATCATCGTTCTCAATAAAGGGATATGGCATTGATGTAGGCCCCGTCATGGAAAGTGGGATATCGAAGCTCTTTGCGACATCTGTAAGCTTGGAGCAAAAATAAGTTCCTTTGGCTAAAACTTCCTCTGCGACTTGATCTCTTTTTGATATCGATAAGGAAGCTATGGAAGCGGCCATAGCTACCGCATCATTCCAGCAGCTTCCAGTGAGAAAAACCTCTGAAGATGCTGCTTTTTGCTTCTGTTTTCCCACACACGCAGAAATTGCATAGCCATTCCCCAGAGCTTTTGAATAAACAGCTAGATCAGGCACGAAATTAAAAAAACAATGGGAGCCATTATCATGAAGCCTTCCCCCTGCTCTTACATCGTCTAAAATAAGTAAGGAACCTGCTTTTTCGCATAGCTCACTTACTTCTGACCAAAAAGTGGGATGAGGCATCACGGATTTGGCAAATGCGGGGTGGTGGTAAGGGGTTAAAATAACTCCTGCAATTTTATTTCCATGTTTTTTGAATATCGATTGAAGCTGGTCAGTCTTGTTCCATTCAAACTCTAAAATATCCTGCCTGTCTGAGGGGATTCGGCCACCCATTCCTGGGTCACACCAGGCGTCGACGCCATGGTATGCACCTTTAGCTTTTACGATGTAAGGGCGTTGGGTAAATTGTCTAGCAACTCGGATTGCCCAAGTTGTAAGATCAGATCCATTTTTGGCAAATACGGCCCAATCGGCAAAATTTATCCTATCCACAAGTATCTCAGCCAGTTCAACCATTTTTTCTGATGGTTGATTAAAGACGGCACCCTTTTCTCTTTGTTCGTTGGCAGCGTCTTCAATTTCTTGATTGGAGTAACCGTGGAGAATCGTCCCAAACCCACACATAAAATCCATCCACTCCTTACCATCCACATCCACAAAAGTATGACCCGTTGCTTTATCACAATAATGTGGAAAGCTATCGGGTAATCCAGCCGCCGGAGCAACATGGCCGTAAATACCCCCGGGGATAACTTTCTCGGCTCTTTTAAATATATTTATGGAGTTATCTAGCATGAGTTTGATCTAAAGGGGAAGGAACTTCACGGGATGTCAACCTAGCCACAAATCCAAATTTATCGAGCAAAGGAATTCTTCCACGCACTTTTATATTACCGAGTGCAGGATCCGCAAGTGGGTTAATCTGCCCACGAGTTCCCCGAATAGCTGATTTTAAGTCTTTGAAATTCAAGATGACGGATGAATCTTCATGGGAATTTGCAGAATTACATGTCCATTGAGAATTTTTTAATTTAGAAATTCTCCCTAGAAAATAAGTTTCTTCCAGATAAAAGTCGATAGTACCCTCTTCATTGTTCATTAATTTTTTGGCATCGGGGTGATAATTTAGATAGCAGGAGGTTGCCTCCAGCCCGGCTCTAAACAGGATGTTCACTTTCTTTCGGTCCAAGTTTCCATTGTATAACTTTTTTATTTCAAAAAGAGTTTTTATGCCACGAAAGCTAATCATTGGATTACGGCAAAGAGGAATAATTTTGGGAATAGCGAATCCATTTTTCGCAGAATGTAATAAATTTTGGTTGGTAAAGACGATTTCATTACCAAAGGTCAGACCAATTGTTGAATTTGTTATAATACGAGCAGAAAGCAGTTGCACTGCTGGCATATACTTTTGAAGCTCAATGCTTACGGTCTCTAAGGAACGAGCTACTGCCCATGCGGAAAGCTGTTCTTTAGCTGGGACATCAATCATCTTTCGCAAGGCTCTGAAGTATTTCAATCAAGGGTGGTTGTCTGGGCAATACTTCCCGTAAAGAAGGCATTTCTTCTAAAAGCAATAATGGCAGGTCCTGTGGTGACTGGATGCTCAAGTAATTCCCTTTTTTAAGGATCCAATAGTTCAGGTTATTTGTTTCCTGTGGCATAACTCCACCACAAAGATTAAAAATCACAGGAGTCCCCATCGCTATTGCTTCCGCACTTAATCCTGCCCCAGGGCGAGCTACAAGGCAAGAGGCCTTAGACAGCAGTGCAGCCATTCTCTCTTCATTAACTACAGGCAGTGCAATAAGTTTAATTTTGTTTTCACCCTCATGCTCGCGTAATTGCTTTAAGGTTGAATCGTTTTTTCCGCAAAGTGCGACAACTTGATTATAGCCGTGGGACTTGGGTGAAGCTACCAATCCCTTGTAAATAAGGTGGTGGTTATTTGTCCCGTTAGCCCCTGTACCTAACAAAATATATTTCTCACTTGGGTTAATACCCATAGATTTTAAAAGTTCATCAGCCTTTTCGAAATTATTATTTTCATAGAAAGCTTTCCGGAGGAGTAATCCTCCCGTTTTTATTTTTGATTTCGGCATCCCATATTTTTCAGCAGCTGAGCATGTAGATCCAAAAGGACCTGTAAATAAATCAGCCTTCGGGTTGACCCAGTGCCTACTAAATCCATCGCCGTCTGCGAATTCACCGCAGTATATAACAAACTTAAGATCAGGGTTATGGGTTTGGGCTATCTCAAGGTATGCATGATTAAGATGAGCATGCACACTGACAATAATGTTCGGCTTAAATTTCACTAAGAAGTCGTGAAACTTTCTTTTCCCAATTAAGGTCTTTGTGCCACGATGAAGGTTGGCATGCTCAAGAAACCAAAAATAATATTGATGGGCCCAAGGAGCTTTTTTTTGAATAAAATTATATAGTTCAGTACCAAATCTGTAGAGAGCCGACGCTGATTCTAAAGGGTGGTATACTTCAGCTACTAACCCAAGTTCTTTCCACCAGTGTTTAAGAGCAAAGGCTCTCATGTCATGCCCTCCTCCGGTCGAGGCACTAAGAATGAGCAGTTTCATGGTTGCTTGGAGTCAAGTAGGCAGTTGCTATAAATCAATCCTTACAGCCCTTGATACCCTGAATTACTCAAGTTCGTGAATGAATAAACCGCTTCTTAATTTTGGTTCAAACCAGGTTGTTTTTGGGGGCATAATTTCCCCCGCATCTGCAATGGCAAGAAGCTCAGCCATAGATACAGGATAAAGGGCAAAGGCTACCTTCATTTCTCCAGAATTCACCCTTCTTTCCAATTCCTCTAGGCCACGGATACCGCCGACAAAATCAATTCTGGTATCTTTCCTTAGATCCTTGATTCCAAGAATGGGGTCGAGAACTTTTTCTGATAAAAAAGATACATCAAGATTATCTTTCGGGTTGTTTGAAGAAATTATTTTTCTAGGTGTTAACTTATACCACTTGGAATCAAGATACATGGAAAAGGATCCTTTAGCCGATGGACTTTTTGCAGTAGTCAATTCAGACATCTCAAAAATTTCTGTAAGCTTCGCTTGAAATTCTTCCTTGGTTTGCCCGTCAAGGTCTTTCACCACCCGATTGTAATCAAAAATCTTTAATTGATCATCAGAGAATAAAACCGCCATAAAGAAATTATATTCTTCGGTGCCGTCATGGGCCGGGTTTTGTGCTTTTTTTTGTTGCCCCACCCTTGCCGCTGCCGCCGTACGGTGATGGCCATCTGCTACATAAAGGTCTGGAATGGTCTCAAACTCAGATTCTATCGAGGCTATAGATTCATGATTGTCAACGATCCAAAGCTCATGCCTAACACCATCATCTGCCACAAAATCATAGATGGGATTTGATTGGATGGTATCAGCAATAACTTGGTTAATTGAATCCAGTCCGCGGTAAGAGAAGAAAACGGGTTCTGCATTCGCATTTTGGGTTTCCACATGCCTTACCCGGTCATTTTCTTTGGCCGTGCGGGTAAGTTCATGCTTTTTTATATGACCATCAAAGTATTCTTGATAATTACAGCATCCCACTATGCCTGTCTGCTCCCGGTCATTCATCGTCAGCCTGTAGATGTAAAACGAAGGTTTATCATCTCGCTGAAGAATGTTTTCTGAACGCAAAAGATTTAAATTCTTTAAACCTTGCTCATAAACATCAGCCCCATATGGGTCGATATCGTCTGATAATTCCAGTTCAGGTTTTATGACCCGTAGAAAAGAATACTTGTTACCGTCTGCTTCCTCTCTTGCCTCTCGGGCATTCAATACGTCATAGGGACGCGATGCGACATCTTTTGCGTATTTTGGATCTGGGCGTAATGCTCTAAAAGGTTTAAAAATGGCCATGGTGCTAGGAAGGAAGTAATAAAATAGAAAAACTAAGCCTTACTTTTCAATTTTTTTTTCGTTAGAAGCAACCTTTTTGGCTTTAAATTGCTCGATCAGTTTCTTAGCGGAACCAGCAGCCAGGGTGCTTTTAAGGAGACCACTTTGCTTCGGTATACCCGAGACAGCTGCCTCCTGGTTGGATGATTGCATCTCCTCTAAAATCTCTCTCCGAAAGATTGAAATGGATCGGGGGGCTGAAATCCCAATCTTAACGGAATCCCCCTCAATTTTGGTGATAGAAATTTCAATTTCATCACCAATTTTTATACCTTGCTCTACTTTTCGAGATAAAATCAACATGGTCTCAATTTTTAAAATTAGAGACCTTCACCGCCAACATCTAGGATGTGGCGGGCAGAATAATCTTCATGATTATTGATGATACATTGTTTGCCGGTTAATGTCTTACGATTGACAATAATGGGACCGACAAGATTAAGGGAAATTTTATTAGCTTGCTCAGGAAGCAAGGTGACGATGTTTAAAATCATCGTATCCTCAGGTCCAGTGATTCCAAGAATCTTAATGTCTGTATCTGCAATTTCGACAGAGTAATCAGGAAGAACTCCGCCAGGTTCAAGGACAACAAAAGCCAAACCATCTTCTTTTTCTTCCCTCAACCACATAAAAGGTAACTCTTCCTTATCAAACATGAGTTCCATTGCTCGGATCTGAGAAAAACCAAACAGTCCTTGCGGTAAGGAAATCTTGTTTTGACTTATAGAAGCATCAATCTCCGGATTATTGGAATCTTCCCCTAGGTTAAGTTTCATAGGCTAAATAACTTACAGGTAATTCAGTAAGGATGTATTAAGCAGTTGTGCTCCTACTTGCATAGCTGCTTGATAAGCTGTGGACACACGAGAAAGCCTCATGATCGTCTCGGAAAGATCAATATCTAAGTCACGTGATATTCTTTGATCGAGTTGCATGAAGTAATCTTCATCATGAGCTTTGACTGTTTCCATACGAACCATACTAGCGGTAAGTTCACCCATCTTATCGATAATGTTGTCTTCAAGCTCGATGAGCTTTTTCTCAGAATCTTCAACTTCTTGGGAATAGAAAGATGGCGTAGCTTCAGCTAAACCATCTCGAAGTTCAACCAAAGTATTGACCACATCTCCAAGTTCAGCAGTGCCACCATCAGCAGAATTTAAAAATGAAGTGATTGCACTTTCTTTACCCACATAAAATTTGGAATTATTTTCTGATCCCGTGTAAGAAACACTTACAATCTCACCTTTTTCGTTGCGGTGATCAAGAAAGGTTTTAGATCCAGTAGCAAATGAGAATGTGTCACCGACACGGGGTCCTGTAGGTGCAAGACTTGTAATTGGCTCTTCTGGCTCGATTAGCTCAAAACCCGCAATACGGTATGGACCCGGATCATTAGGATTTTCTTGCCATAATATCGTTGCCTCTAGTGTTTCTTGCCCCACTTGGACTGTAACTTTTTGGAAGTCTTGAGGGATGTTGCCATCTTGAAAAAAGTATTGACCCGCGTCTTCCACTTTGAGTCCAACTACATTTCCATTTGCATCAACAACAGCCTTGGCTAATGCATCTGAACCCGCAGCACCAGCTGTAGGAACTGTAACTTTCGGCGCATCTTTGCGGGTGGCATCAAATTGCAGAACATGCTGAAGAGGGTTGTCAACAACCTCCCATATATAATTCGCAACTTGTGACTGTCCATCTACGCTCGGAATCAGCTCGGAATCTGGCAAAATCATTTCTGTGGACCCAAGAAAATCAGCTGATGGCAAGAAGTTATTAAAGTTATCACGAAGGCTTCTATAATATTGGCCATCATACAGGACAATATCTCCTGATTGGTATGTTTTGTTTGAAGCCCACTCTGTGCCTTGGGTGCGAACTTCAGCAGGAACTTTTAACATTTTGTTTTCAGCTAAAAGTGCTTCGAAAGCTTCATTACTATCTATAGTAGCCGCATCTGTTGCAACATAGTAAGCTTTTTCTTCCTGGTGGTAGATGTAATCACCAGTATCTAGAGCAAGTTGAGTATTGTCCGCTGCACTAGAAAAAACTTTTTCTTGTCCCTCTTTAGGGAGGGTCGTGAGCTTAAATACTGTACCGTCGCTTCGGGCTGAAGCCTCACGAATATTGGCTACAGATGCGGACGGGTTGCTGGGGTCAAATCCATCCACAGTAGTATCTGTATTTGAATTAGCAGTCGCAATAAAGTATTTATCAAGAGATTCGTCATAGATATACTCACCTTTTAATAAATTAAAAGGTTCGCCTTCAGTGATCTGTACAACATTTGGCGGGAATTCATCTTGAATGGAAAGCCACAACGAACTGTCAGTTACTAAAGCATCGTCGGTTGGTATGAAATACTGTCCTTCGAATTGTTCAACAGGTTGCTCAAAAGTAATCATCTGGCTAGATATGACCTGACTTCCTTCAGCAGCAGCGGCCAATCTATATGCCTGAGTTTGATGGTCGAAGTAAACAGTTCCCTCAGACTCTGAACCCTTAACATCAAAAGTTGCCACTGGATAAGAAATCGTTTTGACCTTTTCTTCCGCAAGTAAATCTAAATCTTCAGGAGTTGCACCTACAGGTAAGGCATCTTTGGAAAAAAGTAGAATATCACTGTTGTGGCTCTTGGCTTCTGAGAATTCATTAAATAACCTTCCATCCAGTGAAACATGAAATTCTTTGAGCGACATGCCTGAAGCTTCCACACTCCAATCCTCTCGATCAACACTGTAACCTGATGGTAATTCTTTCCAATAATTCGAACTAGCTAAGGTTGGCTTGTGATTGAAATTATCATTAATTTGGGACTCCCAAAGTTTGCCTTCAAACTCAATAATGCTACCGAGTTCATAGGTTTGAAGTCTCTTCCAGGGATCTGAATGCGTGACAGAGAGATTTGTTGTACCATCGGTAGAAGAAGTACCCACAATAATCTCTTGCGTCCATGTCGGATCGATAGAATCTTTGGGAATTTCCTCAAATGTGATACCCTCGTTATCAGCATTAACTGTTATGGGACTAAAACTGTTGAGGTCAGCTAAATCAATTGACTGAAAGGCAGATCCTGTAAAATAAACAGGAACACCGTCAACAGGGGCAGCAAAGTCAATGTTTGCTGTTGTGGCTTGATTCTCAACGGCAACACTTACATCAGTTACAATACCATTTATTTTGGTTGAGATAGAAGCGATAGATGATCCAAGACTAGACCATTTCGATGAGTTACCCGGATTTGTAATATCATAGTCCGTAGAGTCAGTATCACTACTTACGGCAACAGAAGCTTCGTAATAAACTCCGTTATGCCTGACCACAGAACCCTGTGGGTAATTAGAAACATTCCACTCAGTGGAGAGAGAAATTGCAGCATCAGCGTCAAGGGAATAGAACGCTCCGCCATCTTGAACAACATCACCAGCCGAATAATTGGCAAAGGAGTCAAATTGACCTTTCATAATCTCTCCGGCAACCACAACCTGTTTATTGTCTGCCTGAAGAACCTCACCGGCAGAATAGGCTAAGTTAGGGTTGAAAGAAACAAGCCCTGCAGGGTTATGGGGTACATCATTGCTCTGGGTACCGTTGGGGTCTAAGACCTTGTGCCATGCACCATCATGAAAAACAAAATCATTCTGAGTATACTCATCAGGTCCCCAATTCCCTTTAACTGGAGCCTTAAATTGAAGGAATCGAGGTGCTTCAGGGTCGGAGATATCGTCATACACACGATCTCCTGCTTTGAAAGAAAGTTTGTCACTCCAGAGCGAAAATGAACCGTTTGGCGACTCAAAAACTGCATCATCAACAGCTTTTTTCTCCGAAGAGGTCAAGTTTTCATAGGAAGAACCTGGGTACAATGCTTCAGTCTGGCTTACCCTTTTGGCCTCAATTTGATTTGGGTAATAATGGTTTGGGTCCCACTGGGTTAAATACTCTGCCTTGGCGTTGTAGGTTTTACCTGCAGTTCCATAAACTAGTAAATCACCATTAGTAGAAATTTCGGAATAAAGTTTAACGCTACTGTTTCTCGGGGTATCTGAACCTACTGAACCACGGATAAATGCATTATAGTTTTCCCCATTGAGTGGGGTAAAGTCAGCAAGAATTTCTGGATCAGAATTTACCAGTTCATTTGCAAGTTCTGTAATTTTTTCCGTAGACAGTCCATCGGCGGTTGCTTTGATAACATATTCTCTGCCGTTTAGGTGTATGACTACTTCCTCTCCTGCTTTTATTTGCCTCAAACCATCGGCTCCAACCTCACCAACAAAACTGGAGTTCAGGGAAATGATAGAATTCTGTTCTTTACCAAGTTGAATCTCGGAATTACTGAACTCAGGTTTGAGTTGTGTTCCTGCAAAAAGAGCCCGCCCTCTGTGCGTTGCATTTATGCGATTGAGTGCCTCTTCAATAAGTTGGTTAATTTCATTACCATAGGTTTCCATTGCAGGACCATTTAGGCTCGAGCCTGCAACTCTTGAAATCTCTTGAGCTCGTTGGTTTAGTTCCCTCAGATTATCAAGGTTTAGGTGCCCCGCATTTATAAATTCCGAAGCGTAAGAGGCATTTCTTTGGTACTGGGCAAGCTTTCCCTTTTCAGTATCGATGTCAATAACACGACCCAAACGCATACCATCATCTTCAGGTAAAGTAATCTTTTGGCCGCTAGATATTTGTTTATCCAACTTGTAACGCTGCATATCCAGATCACGAATAGTATTCGTGATGGAGTCGGAGACGCTAAGATTTGGTAATCGCATTTAAGTAAATTATTTAACTAAGCCAAGCACAACAAGTTCGAGCATTTTGTCGAGAGTATTCAATACGCGGGCAGATGCCTGAAAGGAGCGTTGGAATTGCATCAAATCCGATACCTCTTCGTCTACAGATACTGAGCTTACCGCCCGGCGCTGATCCAAAAGCAGAGTCTCGAGTGATTTTTGATGATCAAGGTTATCATTAAGATCTGACAAGGAGTTACCAATGTCAGCATTCATTGTTGAAATGTGAGAGGTAAATTCTCCATCATTGGCTAAATCGCCGATTTTAAAAGCAATCTCGTTGGCACCTTCAGCAAAATCATGGGTCGACTTAAGATTATCAACTGTGAGGTCGTTATCAATCCTAAGACTGGTGGCAAGATTCCAGTCATTTTGTAAAACTGCATCAAAGGAAAAGTTATCGCCAATAATAAATGCTTTTTCTCCTTGTTCTATCCTGAATGGAATGGTTTCGTAACCAAGCAGGAGTGATCTACCGTCGTCGGCCGTTCCAACTAGTTTGTCATTGCCAGGATAAGTTTCATCTACCTCTAAAGTAACATGCTGCATTCTTCGTGCAGAAGCATAGAATTGGTAAATGTCTGAATTATTCGGGTCATCCAGGAATAACTTCAGGTCATCACTTTCTCTCACCAAAGCTTGATTAGGGACTTGTTCTGGAAAAATAGGAGTAGTATTAACGATAGTAAATGTATCAGATTCTGCCGTAGGCAAAGTCATATTCACTTCATCCCTAAATAGTTGTAATTCTCCGGTTCCCTCAACCCCATAAAGCCCATACTCTTCTTCCATAATGAGATTATTTCCAGCAACCGCACGGGTAAGGAAAGCATCGAATCCAAATAAATATCCACCCTGCTCGTCATCTGGGTTGTAGATACTGTTAACTTGTGTGGCAAAATCTGAAACGAGATCATTAAGGCTCGTTCGGAATCTTTCCATCTCTTCAGATCTTGCTGATTGATATCCATGGATAGAGCCCGCATTCAAGTCTAATTCTATGCCGTCCGAAAAAATTGCATCGGAGGAGGGGAAAGAATTACCCGCATTGAGAAGGTTGAATGTTGTAATCTCCCCATTTTTGACTACGGCTTCGGCGATACCTATATTCACTTCTTGAAGGACACCATTTGAGAGGTTGTGTCCGGATGAAGAAATTTTACGGATAATGCTCGTGGGTTCCGCATCAATTATTTTTGGCTTAAAAACATGAAAGTTTTTGGACCATTCAGCAGCAGAGGGATCAAACGAAGCAAGAACTTCCTGGTCAGTTATGATATTCGGAGAAGAGTCTACAATGAAGTGTTGGTCACTCCCTTCGTCATAGTAAATTTCGTTATCAAAAAATTGAAGCGACCCCTGACTAAGATCTAGTTTTTTAACCGTATCCACAAAAGAATTCATTCTGACAAAAGAATCAGATTCTTCGAAGTTGGGGATATCTCCATCAGGCACATCTTTTATGGTCAGATAATAAAGAATTTCATTACTGGTATTAAGGCTCGAGATAATATCACCCTTAGTGAAAGAAACCTCACCATTTTCGTCTACACCCTCAGGTTTGGAATTAGCAATTGAAGCCAGGTTTTCTCCGATAACCCATAAACTGTCTAGAGTCTGGTCACCTGTCGCCTTGGATGATTCTGTGCCATCTTCACTAGTACTAGTAAGAATTCCAGATAAATCAGTTCCTTTATTCAGATTCTGAAAGGCTTGGTAATAGGTACCTTGATATAAAATAACTTCACCAGCTAAATAAGTACGACTAGCTGTACCATCTGTTCCCAGTTCTTCAGAAATTGGGGCAACTTCTTCCGTTGCTTGAAGAAACTTTCCTTCGTAGTAAATTTGGTCACCTTGCTGAAAGGTTTCAATATCTGAATGTCTTTTTTTAATTTCCTGTACCTGTCCGTTTGGCCAAGTGGAAATTTTCATAAACTTGCGAGTGTCACTGACATCGTCACCTTTTTGACTATTTGTAAGAGCTTGGTAGTAAGAATCTCCCTGATAAAAGACATCACCTTCTTTGCGAGCAATCTCAGTTAAAACGGGAACTGTGTTAGACCTTTGTCCACCCGTTACATTCGAGATTTCTCCTCCATCATCAACCGGGGCATTAATGCCTCCTTCTCCGCCAATGACTCCTTCTGCATTTGCAACTGCATCATTAGCAGTAACATCGACATTTACAAGTGCATCACCTTGCTGAACTTTATCCCCCTCCTGGACAAAAACCTCATTAATGGTCCCACCTTTCGGAGCAGAAACAACCTCGCCAGTATCTGTCTCGATAAGATTAGATGTGGGCTTTGGGGGAAGTAAAGAAACTAAGATCGGTCCTTCAGAGTCATTATACAATGAACCTCCATCCAATACTTCAAAGCGACCCAGATTGCCATTGGCATCAACCTTAGCTCTTACTTTTGCAGTTTTACCATTGGGGTCAGAGGGTGATGCAATTGCAAATTCCTGGCCCCAGTCGTTGGTGATATTTTTGGGTCCCATAGGATCAAGGAGATTTACCTTCTCATTCGCGGTCCCCTGGACATACAGATTAAGGAAGCCAGACGGTTTTCCATCCACTACATCTTCTTCGACTTTGAAATCCATCAATTGAGACAACTCTTCAAGGAGAGCTTGCCGTTTATCACGGTAAGTTACCGCTTTACCTTTATCCTGAAGTTCAAAGCGGCGTACTTGCTTGTTGGTTTCATGCAGTTGAGCAAGCACCCGGTTTACATCATCGACTGATCTTTTGACTGTTTCGGAAAGATCTTCCTCAATGGAGTCCAGACTACTTCCTGCATCGTTAAACCTTTTAACTAAGGTTTGAGTTTTATTAAAAAGTTCCTGTTTGATGGTTGGCTCATCTGGAGAAGCAGATAGCTCTTGAAATGCATTAAAAAAGTCATTGAGTGCCCGAGTAAGGCTGCCTGGAGCAAGGTCACTATCATGAAGGTCATCAAGACCAACATTAATACCATTACGGGTGATGGTTTCACCCAATGCTCCCTGAAGAAGATCTAATATTTCTTTTTGTGCTTCTAAGCTAGCAGTTTCTGACAGTTCATTGACAACACGTTTGTCCAACAATTCAGATCTCGCATGCTCCAAGCCCGCCGCCTCAAGACCAGATGTTTGTAGTTCACCAAAACTACCATACATTACACCTTCCCGAGCCAAAACCTTTTGGCGGGCATATGTTTCATCATTTACATGGGCTAAATTTTGGCCAGCAATTTCCGCAGTCTTCGCGTGATAGCGTAAGGCTTCGCTGTTTTTGCTTATTTCTCCAAGTAAAGACATCTTAAAATATCAAAAATTATGCAGACTCGTTAATACTCGACCGGTTATGAGCAAGATTTTGTACATTACCGCTACGGCTGTAGGTTTTGGAATGGGCACTGGGATTAGTGACGCTGAGTATCTGTTCTGTAACCTCGGATAAGCGGCTGAGGAGGCGTTGGTTTTGCTCAATCTTTGATCGAATCTTGCTGATTAAGTTATTAATTTCTTCAACCAAACTTTCAAACATAGGCCGAGTAACATCGGGAAAGTGAGGAATAAGTTCCGATAAATTTGATTCAGCAGGTGCTCCAAATGAATGGGCTAAGCTAGTTACAAATCCTTGCCTTCTTCTTTGCAGCATTTGGCTTGCTTCCATTTGAGTTTGAACAGACTGATTGATTTCGAGGAGACTTTCGGGTCTGCGTTCTAAAATGTTTTGCTGTTGAGCAGAAAGCAAACCAATCAGCCCTCCGTATTCCTGAAGTTCATCACGAAGTAAACCGAGTAGATCTTCCCATTTGAAAGAGGAGATAGGAGCAGTATGTTGTGTGACTGATGGCATAACAGATGGTGAAGTTTAGTCCTTTTTAGAGTCCTGCGAGGGTAACTCAGGTTTTGTAAGTTGTTGTTGAAGGATGTTAGAAACCCCAAACCCGCCACCACTTGCGACGCTTTCGGATATAGCATCTGTGAAAAAGTGGCGATACATACGGTGGGCTCCTCCATCTTCATTAAAAACTCCCTTGAACATGGGCTTGAGGGCTTCTTTAAGAAATTGTTTTACGAGCACAGATTCAAATTGTTGACTGACTGCTGCTATTTTTTGGTTTTCAGAGGCATTTTTTGAATGAGCCATCTCCATGAGCATGGAAGTATCCATCCCCACATATTTATTCCCTGTGTCGTTTATTTCCATGCTAGTTGATAATGAGTTCAGCCTGCAATGCCCCGGCATTTTTAATGGATTGAAGAATGGAAGTCATCTCCCTCGTGGTGAGACCTAACTTATTAAGTGCTGAGGCTAATTCATTAACAGTTGACGCACCTGGAGGATCCAACTCATCAAGTGATTCAAATCGTCCGACTTCTTCTATGAGTTCAGCGTTTTCTCCTTGTAAAACTTGTGTGGCACCTTGGGAAAATGGAAGCGGCTGGCTTACACCTGTTGTAGGATTAAGGAAAAGAGTTATATTACTGCTACTTACAGCAACTGGAGATATGCGCACATTCTGAGTCGCAACAATTGTGCCAGTCCGCTCGTTAATAATCACGCGGGCTGGGATATCAGGCTTCACATCGATACCACCGATTGCAGCAATAAAATTTGTAGATTGTCCTCTGAAATTTTGAGGGAGGCGAACATTAACCACGCCCCCGTCTTCTGCGATGGAAGTACCTGGGTAGAATTTGTTGATTGCATCTGCGATTTTAACAGCGGTTAAATGATTGGGTGCACGAAGGAGAAGGTCAAGTGCACCTGCCCGCAATACGTTACTTTCAATTTCTTTCTCAACTAAAGCACCATTTGACACAATACCAACTGTAGGATGGTTAACTTGTACATTTGCACCACCCGCGTTTCCGGCCGATAGACCACCAATTGAAACAGCACCTTGTGCAACGGAATAGACCTTGCCATCCGCTCCTTGTAAAGGAGTTTGAAGCAAAATTCCGCCTTGTAAGGAGTCGGCATTACCAATGGATGATACAGTGACATCCATCCTGGAGCCCTCTTTGGCAAACGGGCCGATATTTGCGGTAACCATGACAGCAGCAATGTTTCTTGATTTATCTGCCTTGTCCGCCCGGATTCCGAGCCTTTCTAAAGAATTAAGTATACCCAGCTCAGTGTATTCGATTCTTGAATCCCCCTGCCCTGCCAATCCAGTCACAATACCATAACCAAAAAGTTGATTACTTCGAGCACCACGAATGTCGGTGAGATCTTTGATCTGTGCACCATTTACTGAGAAAACCCCGAACAGAAATACGAGGAAAAAAGTTGTGCGAAAAAATGATGTTACAAAATTCACTACGCTTAGAATGGGTTGACGATTGCAGCTAGTTTTTGGTACCAACTCTCCTTCTGTGCATCATTCAGACTACCTTTGGATACAAATTCTATTTGTGCGTCAGCTATGTACTGAGAAGCAACAATATTACGATAACGAAGACCGTCTTTAAAGCCAAACCCAATGTCCTCCTGTCGGACGATACCCTTCAGCACTGCATAATAACTTTCACCCGAAAAGGTAACCATCCTGGCACCTTCAAGAATAAGGTTACCGTTTGGAAGAACATCAATAACCACCACGCTTACCCGCCCTTTGAGGTCTTGCGTGTTAGCAATTGACCCACCTCCTTGATTGGAGGATTTAGACTCGATTTCAGTACCGGGCAAGCCACCGTTGTGAGTCCCCATTTTACTGTTGGCAAAAAGGAATTGGTTCACTGCATTTTCAATTTGTGACTGTCGGTTGCGTACTGAATTTTGAGATGCAGCAAGAGAAGAGCTTTCGGCAACATCAATCGTAATTAAGTCGCCAACGGCGTGAGCCCGTTTACCTGCAAATATACTACGATGGGTATTGGTGCTCTTATTCCAAAGCGATGTGGCGTTCGTATTGCAGCAAAGCAATAATGCTAAAGATAGCCAAAAGGAAAGTTTTGATATTGAAAGGATCATAGGTGAACTTTTACGCTATTCTCATTGAGCACTTTGGCGTGAAAAATTTTGTCAGAGGATAGGTTTTTAATTTTTACCAGACCACCTTCCACTCCGCTCTCAAGGGCCATCCCTTTCATTGTCACATAAATACCATTACCCGAAGCAAACACATCAACGACTTTTCCTTTTTGAACAAGAGTGACTTTTGAAAGTTGATTCCAACGAATGGCTGCATTTGGTTTTACATTGGACGATAACTGATAACCGGTAAGTTTCGAACTTGCAGGGACAGCACCTGCAAATTGCTTGAGTACGTCAACTGGGCGGGCGGTAAACATAGAACCATCAAGGCGGGCACCACGGGAAAATTGCTTATCGCTAAAAAATACATCAACATAATGAGCCAATCGCACGGGTTCAGCAAAATCACCCAATAACTTACCTTGATCCCAAACACTGAAGCGAACAAAAGTGCTTGAGACTAATTCGTCAGGCATACAGTCATTAATTTTGATAATAAAATTAGAACCGACTTCAAATGATTGCCAATCTCTCGTAAGAAAAACAGATACTTTACCAGATGCTTGATATCTGTGAGCAAGAACTTCACTAAGCTTTTTTTCAACTAGAAGACGATCAATAGTAACTTGGCTTGCAGGAATATACTGCACTTCACGTAATTTTGAGTTCTGAACAGGAACGACGAATCCCGAGGCTTTAACAAATTCTTCTTTTATTACTTTATTGTGACCAAATGTAATGGGCTCAAGGAATCTACCAACTTCACCGTGCATGAATGACGATGCAATGAGAGAAAAAATGAGTGTAAAGTTACTCCTCATCTTTATCTTTTAAGTTGATTGACTCGGGCAAGCATGTCGTCCGATGTCTGAATCGACTTAGAATTAATTTCGTAAGCACGTTGAGCGATAATCATATTCACCATCTCCTCTACAACATTAACATTAGACATTTCTAGGTAGCCTTGTTGTAGAACACCAAAACCATTTTCTCCAGGAGCTCCGATTTCTGGAGCACCACTAGCTTCTGTTTCGGTGAATAAATTGCCACCCTGTGCTTTCATACCAGCAGGGTTTGGGAAACGAACAAGCTCTAGCTGTCCAATAATTTGGCTACCATCAGCAGTTTCCACAGAAACTTCACCCGTCGGTGATACAAAAACATTGGTAACCTCAGGGTCAATTTGCAGACCCGCAGCTAAAGGTAAGGCATCAGCGGTAGTAATTTGACCATCAGGACCAATCTTAAATGCACCATCCCTTGTGTAAGCTTCAGTGCCGTCTGGTTTTTCAACCTGGAAAAACCCTACCCCGTCAATGGCAACATCCATTTTTTCGCTGGTCTGAGTAAGCTGACCTTGGGTGAAAATTTTAGCAGTAGATACAACTTTGGTACCGTTACCCATTTCCACTCCTGTAGGAATCACATTTCCTGCACCTGTCTGCCCACCGGCTTGACGAGGATTTTGGTAGAGAAGATCTTGAAATTCAATTTTATTCTTTTTGTAACCCGTGGTGTTCACATTGGCAATGTTGTTGGAAATAACATTGAGATTAAGTTGTTGGGCCTGCATGCCTGTTGCTCCAGAATAAAGTGATAAGTTCATAGTTTAAAAGTTATTGGGTTTGTCCTAAAGTTCCGATGGCTTTTCCGATGTTTTGATCAAAAGTCTGGATCATTTTTTGATTGGCTTCGTGAGCTCTAGAAACTTCGATAAGGCCAATCATCTCCTCAATTGCAGATACGTTGCTACTTTCAAGGTAGCCCTGCATGATAGTGAATTGCTCCGGTTCTGCTGATTCGGGAGTAACGCCTTCTTCCTTGGCCACAAAGCCTCCACCCACTTTTTGCAGATCTGTAAGAGGATCCTCAAAAACAAAAACCCCAACTTGGCCAATGTTTTGACCGTCTTGGTATATTAGGCCTTCTTTATCAATACTTAAGTCACCACCACCTGGAACTGTTTGGATAGAAGATCCCCCAACATCTGAAAACTCATGCCCCATACTATTTACCATATTGCCGTTGGCATTAACATAAAATTGACCATCACGGGTGTAAACAGGGTCACCATTGGCGTTCATTAAGGCAAAGAATCCGTCTCCGCGGAGAGCCATATCCATTGGGTTATTTGTTTCCCTCATTTCACCCTCATTAAAATCAACTTGATTTTTCATAACCGGAAAGGACCCAGGCATTTCATTACGAAGCCTGTCATGCGTACTTCGAGCAATTTCTCCGCCTTCAACTGCCTCAAAACTAACCGCAACTTTTTTAAAACCAGATACATGACTGGCTGCTATGTTGTTAGCAATTACATTTTGGTACTGCTCGAGACCTCTTAATGCTGATGCGTTTTCGTATAATGACAAGTTCACGCATCATGATAAGCAAAATGCATGCCATTCTTTCAATGATTAGGGCAGAAATGGCGGAGCTAAAAGTTAGCTACGGAAATTACAAGATGGCGGAACTGTTAATATTCGCAACCAATGGTTAGAAGACGCCCGTCCTCTAGGTGAATGACAATCTTTTGGGGAATATCGTTCTCGGTGACAACCTCCACTTTAGGGCAATTGGCCTGGTCGTAAATAACTTCTGTTTTCTGATCAAGAGAGGAATCATCATCTTGATTTTTCAAACTAGCATGTTCATTGGTATTCTTTTCAAGAAATGGTCTAAAAGATGGTTTAATACCACCTTTTGAATCTGATTTCACTCCTCTACCTGAAAGATAACCTTGCATGATGTTGGTAAAAGCAGTTCCCGTACCGAAAATTATTTAAATTGAGCAAGGTCTTCCTTGCTCATATCCAAGACAAGGCTCAATTCAACCCTGCGGTTTTTGTCGTGCTGGTTGGGATAGCGGGTATCATTAGGTTTAGTGTGACCATGCCCGGTTATCCTTTCGAGTTTCTCTTCTAAATCCCCAGCGGAGTAATAATTTAAAGCGTCCACCACTTCCTTGGCTTGAAGCAAGGACATTTCCCAAGCTCCCTCGCCATTTTTTCCCTTGCTGGAATTAAGGTGATTAGTATGAGAATCAACACGATAGACAAGAACATGCTGGGATAAAAGCCATGACATTCTTAGTATAACCTTTTTACCGTGGGGAGTTAGACTTGCGGAAGAGTTTTCGAAAAGCGGTTTATCATCACCGTGAAAAAGGACGACTTTTAGTCCTTCTGAGGTTGCATCTATTTGTATGACCGAGTCATCAATCTCATGGAGTTTAAGGCGAGTATACCAGTCTTGAGCAATACGGTGTAAAACATCAATGTCTATCGATGTAGTATCGTTTGTATTTCTCATCGTGGTATCGGAACGCCCAACGATTTGGTCGACCATGCTTCCTGGTCTAGCATCTTTTTGCTCAATGGGAGTCGATTTTGGGACACCAGCTTTGTAGGGATCTCGAAAGAAGCGCGTAGTTGCAATGATTACTTCTTCATCTTGAGATAGAATCCAAAGAACAAGAAATAAAGACATCATTCCAGTGACAAAGTCGGCATAGGCAACTTTCCATGCCCCACCGTGGGCAAAAAATCTTTTTTTCGAAAAGACCTTACTCTTAATGGTGAAGGGCATAATTGGAAATAGAGGGGGGGTGAGGAATTAGGCTCCTTTCGCGGCCTCTTTACATTTCTCTTCTAGATCGTCAGCGGTAGGTTGGATTTGCTTGTCCAATGAACGCCGTCCAATTTCAACTGCCATGATCGGGGATAGACCGGTTGCAAATCCGGAAACAGATCTTTCGACTATCCTGTAATACAAGAACTCTTGAGTTTGGTTAAGTGAAACAAGACGCCCCAAAGGAATACCAATACCATAAGCAAGGAAAATACCTAGAAATGTTCCACTAAGAGCAGCCGCAACTTTGTAACCAACTGATTCTGGATCTTCCAGATTAGACATCGTGTTGATAATGCCAAGAACCGCTGCCACAATACCAACACCTGGTAAAGCATCAGAGATCATTTCAATTGCTTTAACTGACCGGGTTGCTTCCGCTTCCCTACTCTGTAATTCGGCATTTAAGATTCCCCCAATTTCACCAGGCTTACATCTTCCATCTACAATAGGTCTGAGTGAGTTGCATAAAAATTCTACTAGTCCAGCATCATTTAAAAAGGATGGATATTTTGTAAAAATAGAACTATTTTGCGGGTCACTCACATGTTCATCGAGTGCTGGTGTGCCCTTTCGACGACCAAGCATAAAAAGTTCGTATAGTAAAACGAGGAGGTCAATAAATTTACCCTGGTTAGCAATACCTCCTTTAAAAGCCTTTATAAGATCAGACTTTAAGCTCATGAGAACACTCTTCGGACTGGAGACTACGAGGATGCCCAGTCCAATCCCACAGATAATCATGATCTCCCCAGGGTGTATAAGAGAAATCGGATTTCCTCCAGCAGTTACGAACCCTCCTATACAGGAGACGAAAACGATGACCATACCAACAGCTAGTAACATATTAAGAAATTATTTAGAGTCTAATGTTTGAAAGTTTGAACGGAGACATAATAAAGAATGTGATAGAATTTGACTGATTCGCCCTTCGGTCAAGCTAAAGATTTGCGCAATTTCTGACAACTTTAATTCTTCATAGTAATAAAGCATTAGAATTTTTTTGCTTTGATCTGGAAGGTTTTTGATAAGTTCGCGTAAAATTTTCACTTTTTCTTTCTTTTCGGCTCGCTCGGGAGCGGAAACTTCCGTGGGGTCTGAAAGAGTTTCGGATAAAGGTAAACTATCATCGTTACCTCCCTGCGCATCCGAGGAACCACCATCAATTGGAATGAAAGTTACTGGCTGTGTCTGTTTAAGCAATTTCTCGTACTCAGGTTGAGATAAGCCCAATTCATTTTTGATTTCTGATATAGATGGTGCCCGGTTGTGTTTAGACTCAAAAGCTGAAATCGTAGCTTGTAAGGATCTAGCTTTGGCTCGATTAGACCTTGGAAGCGAATCAATGCGCCTCAATTCGTCAAGTAAGGCACCTTTAATTCGCAAAGTTGCATAATTACCGAAAGCTTTACCTTTAGTGGAGTCGAATTTATTAACAGCAACGACAAGAGCTCTGGCTCCAATTCCGTACATGTCTTCTGTGTCGTAACTTTCAGGAAAGTGGTGTCTTAGTCTTGAAACGATAGACTTTACAAGGGGAAGGTAGTTTTCAATCCATTCGTTGCGGGTTTTATCGTCCTTCATTGCCTGCCGATATTTCTCGGCTGCTTTTTCCATTCCTTTCAAGGAATAACCATAGTCTGCTTGAGCTTGAGTAGTCATTGAACTCTTAGATTTTTGGTTGAGGTGAATGGAATCGCAATCATGAAGATAAACCTGAATTAGCTAAGGATTTATTGGTGGAATTCTTAACCTTTTGATTAATCTTTTTGCTAGGGTTAGCAGGTGTTTTCACTTGTCGGCTACGGTCAGTGGCCTCAGGGGAAAGGGAGTCTTTTAATTCGGTATTTGGTGCCTTCATGATTCCGTTTAAGGCGAAACCAAGAAGGAATCTACCAAATATTGAAAAGATCAAGCACCCCGCTGTTCCATATACAAGGGCTGTAATGGTGTCTTTTTGGAGAAAAGTGGAGAAAAGGAAAAAGATGATAAAACCAGCAAACCCAGATAGGCAAAAAAAGAACTTAGCGTCATCTTTTATCATAATTTATAGGTGTTGGTATGAGGAAAAGCCTTTTGCGTAAAGCTCTTCAGGAAAAGTTCGTGAAATCATCTGGTTGAGTACACCTGTAGTAAAATCTCCGGTGACATTCTGGCCGTTACATATGCACAAAGGAGTAAGGTTACTTCTGATAATCAAAGGCCAAAGTTTGGTGGAATTTGCAATTTCATCAAAATGGGTAATAGCTAGGTGTGTAGCTCCAAGGTGATTCGCTGTATTTATATTCTTAAATAAAACATCTTTGTCATAGGCACCATTAATCACCAAAACTCGGGTACCAACCTCCAGTTTGTCTAATGTAGCTTTGGTTGTAGACCAATCTTCTAAGTTAGACAAAGATAGACCAGGGAAGTCTAAATACAATGGAGCTTGATCGGTCGCTTCAGGAACAGACTCAGCCTGCCTAAATAAAGTGACCCCAACTACTTCACAGAAGATCCTCAGAGCGTCATCTGGGTTTGGCACTCCACTTTCCACCTTTAATACCATGGGGCATGTCTTGTTCATGAAAACTTCATGAGCGAGGAATTTGCACAAGGTAGTGGTTTTACCAACTCCAGGCGATCCAATAAGTGCTACTTTATTAGTTGTTTTTAATTCAGTTGATGACCTGTATCGATCCGACAAACCAACCGTAATGTGCTTGAGTGCATCAGCCAGAGGAAGGTCTTTAAAATCATTCCAATTAGACCAAGATTGAATATCTCGAAGTAATGTTTGATCAAACCCTGTTTTTTGAAGAAGCGACAGGGTATCATTTTCAATAAGAGTTCCGGGTGCAGGATTGAGGGGGTCTTCAAGAGGAGTATCTTTACCTCCCGGGGCGCGAGCATCACTTGCATTGTTATTTGTGGAGACAATAGCTGTGGGTGCTGCTTTTTCTTCAAGTAATGATTCAGGCAAAGTAGACTCGATTTCTTCTTTTGTATCTTCGACGGGAGGTTGAATTTCAGCAATAACTTCTAATTTAGGCGAAGATATAAAACGCTTCAGGCCTTCGCCTCCAACTTGCCTAACTGAAAGAACTTTAGCGTTATCGCCAAGTTTCTCCCTAATTACCCGAACCGCTTCTTCAGCAGACCGGACAATAAGCTTGTAACGCTTTCCAGCGTTTTGCTCACTTTGCTTTTCTTTTACGACTTCCATAGTAAATTAATTAGGCAGCAACCGGGACATCTCCAGGCGCTTGCTGTTTTTCCATGGCATTAATAATTTCTTCCGGCAGGCTTTGATCAGCAAGAGCTATGGCACCAAATGGTTCAATTTGAGTCTCCGCAGGCAATTCCTGGTATGCCAACACAACAAGCTGTGGATAGGAGGGTTCCATAAATCTTCTGAAAGCTAATCTCAATTCAGCAGTAGTAACAATAACTGGAGTGATACCACTTTCGCTCATTTCTTTGATTTTTGGTTCAATCTCTTTGATGATGCCTTCGGTGAGTTGAGGGTCCATAACTAACCCGATGTCAAATTGACTTCGTTTGACCCGAGAAATTAATGTTTGCTCAAGCGTTGGCTCAAAAGTCATCGCCACAAGTTTATTTGTATCCGATTCAAATTCTTTTATGAAATACATCCCCAATCTTTTTCTCGTTTGTTCAGATAAGTCATCAGGGTTCTTGGTGAGACTTGCCATATCTGCAATCGTTTCAAGAATCAGGGTTAAATTTTTTATAGGTATACGTTCTCTAAGTAAATTTTGCAGGGTTCTTTGGATGACACCAACATTTACCAAGTCGGGAAGTAGTTCACTAACCAAAGTTGGGTTTTTGTCTTTTATCAGGTCCAGTAATCTCTGCGTACCTTCTCTTTCAAGAATGAGGTGAGCGGTTCTTTTAAGCACATCAGATAAATGTGTAACCAAGACAGAAGACGGATCAACCACGGTGCACCCTTCGACTTCAGCATGGCGCTTTTCATCTTCGGGAATCCACATGGCACTAATCCCAAATACAGGTTCAGTGGTGGGTATACCGTTGAGTTTGCCTGCATCTCCCCCGCCCATACTCATAGCAAGAGCTCGGTCTGGTATCACGCTTGCTCGTGTGATCTCTTTGCCGCGAAGTAAGAACCTGTATTCATTTGGTTCAAGTTCAATATTGTCGCGCACACCAATAGTGGGTAAGAGCATCCCCATTTCTTTGGCAAAATTAGTTCTGGCACCAGTAATTCTTTCAAGCAAGTCACCACCTTTCTTTTTGTCGGCGAGAACCAAAAGACCATAACCCATTTCAAGACCAAAAACTTCTTGCTCAATCGCACTTTCCATGGGGGAGAGTTGTGAGGCGTCTGGAGCCTGCATAGCGCTATCTCCACTTTGCGGAGAAGGTAAACCTTTAGGAGGGGTGGCTCCATGGTTTGCAATCTGTGGGTTACCCGAAGAAATGTCCTCGAGAGTGGCATCTTTGGATTTTTGAGAGAAATAATAAGCGGCCCCAAAGCAAGCGATAGACAACAAGAAAAATGGCCAGAATGTTTCGGAAAGAAAGAAAGCAAACATTAAGAGCATCGCTCCTGCTATGCCAATTGCTTTAGGGTATACAGTTAGTTGCTTGCCTACAAACTCACCAAGGTTGGACTCCTCGGATGAACGGGTAACAAGAATACCGGCTGCAATGGATACAATGATTGCCGGGATCTGAGTAACTAAACCATCTCCAATTGAAAGTATAGTGTAAGTTTGAAGGGAATCAGACATAGTCATATCTCGTTGAAAATATCCAATCAAAATACCGCCAATAATATTTACCACGGTAATAAAAATACCTGCGACTGCATCCCCACGTACAAATTTACTCGCACCATCCATGGATCCATAAAAGTCTGCATCTTTTTGGATTTTCTCTCGCCTTTCCAAGGCTTGTGCCTCCGTGATAACACCAGAATTCATTTCAGCATCAATAGACATTTGCTTTCCGGGCATCGCATCCAATGTGAACCTAGCTGTCACTTCAGCAATTCTCCCAGCACCCTTTGTGATGACAACAAAATTGATGATTACCAAAATTAAAAATATGACTGCACCCACGACATAATTGCCTCCCACCACAAAAGTTCCAAAAGAATAGATGACTGAGCCTGCATCTCCGTCCAAAAGTATCAAGCGGGTTGAGGCAACATTGAGTCCAAGCCGATAGAGTGTAACCGCGAGAAGTAAGGTGGGGAATACTGAAAACTCAGGAGGGTCTTTGACATAAATTACTGTCAGCAGAATGAGCAAAGATATAGCAATACTGAAGACCAGAAGAATGCTAAGCAAATCCTTGTGAACTGGAAGGACGAGTAGAAGAACGGCACCGAAAAGACCAAAAACGAAGCCCAAGTCTGAATTCCCCCCAAAACGGGAAAAAAAAGAGCGAATATTTTGCCATGTTTCGCTCATGAAAATGCTTTAGCAGTTGGCAGTTTAGCCAGCAGCCTTCTCGCTTTAAGTCGATGAAAATAATAAGCGTGTTTTTTGTAAACATCCGCTAAAATAGACGCTACAACTTGATACATTTGAAGAGGAATTGGTTCACCTACACGTCCCAATGCAAAAAGAGTTTGAGCAACTGGTTTGTTCTCAATCATAGGAACTTCATGCTCCTTTGCTATTATTTTTATTCTTCTGGCCAATAGATTATCTCCTTTCGCGACAACAATAGGAGCATTATCCGTGCCTTTTTCATATTTTAATGCAACCGCATAGTGAGTTGGGTTGGTCACAACAACATCCGCAGTTGAAACATCAGCTACTCCCTGCCCGCCCAAGAGTTCCATCGCTTTTTTTCTTTGAGCTGTTTTTACCTCTGAGGAGACTTCTTTACTTTTCCTTTCTTCTTTTACTTCTTGCTTGGTCATTTTCATCTCATCATCATGCTCTTTCTTTTTAATGAAGTAGTTGATGATTGCTATTATTGTCAGCATTAATAGCAGAATAGTGAACATAACGAGGAATAATTTATATATAAATTGCGGTAGATGCTGGATGGGTACAGGAGCATAAAATATTGGGTCATCCAGAAAAATTAGAAGGGTAATCCAAACAACTGTCCCAATCGCCAAAAATTTCATTAAATCAATGAAAAATGTTTTTAGTGCTTTCAGCCCAAAAATTCTTTGCGTTCCCGTGATTGGGTTTAGTTTATTAAATTTTGGCTCTATCGCTTTGGGAGTGAACCTAAAGCCAGTCTGAAGACCCTCCGCAATTAAGGCTGCTAAAAAACAACTTGCAAGCATTGGGATGACAATTAGAGACAGAGAGAAGTATGAGGATGTTAGAGTATGAGCAACGCCTTCCTGACTCGCCTGTATCGAATTTATATTCTCAAGCATTGACCTTGTAAAGACGAGTAATTCAGAGGCTTTTGCGGGTGCTAAAAATACAATCACTAGCAACCCCGCAAGCATTGTAAAGGTCATCGCGATCTCTGGCGCTTTCGCAAACTGTCCTTTTGATCTGGATTCAGACAGTCTTTTCTCGGTTGGAGGCTCAGTCTTGGAACTCTTATCAACATCGGCCATATCAATAATTAATTATCCGTTTTGAATAATATCCAACATGATAGAGACTGATCGTTTACTGCCATCGAGAATGTAAGAAGTAATGAGTAGAATGGAAGATACAAGTAAGACCAAACCTGAGAGGATTCGGATTGAAAAACTTGTCATAAATACATTCATTTTGGGGACGGCTTTCCCCAAAACAGCAAAAGAAATATTAATCATAAAATTAAGGGCAATAAAAGGGGCAGCTATTAAGGTGCCGATCACGAAAACATTAGAAATTTCCCGAGCAAATTCCACCATGGGGCTAGCGGACAAGAAATAACTCCCGATAGGCAATATTTCAAAGCTTAAGGTAAAGGCCTTGAGTATGTCGTAATGTATGCCTGCTACAAAAAATATAAGAAGACTAAAGTAGTATAAGAGAGTTGTGATAGTCGCATCAGTGGATCCGAGCAAGGGATTAACACTGCTGCTCGCCATAAGACCGATCTCATAGGAAATGAGGTGTCCGGCAAGTTCAACAGCAAAAAAAATCATACGCACAGTCATTGCTAAGAGAAGCCCAATACAAATTTCATTTAATGAGAGAAGTATGGCACCCGCAAAGTGGTTGGCAATTTCGAGATTTGCGGGAACTAGGGGATTTATAAGAATGGACAGTAACAGACCAAAAGCTGTTCTAATTTTAACGGGTATTAATTTTCCCGCAAAAAGAGGAATTCCGAGAAAAAAAGCTCCCGTCCTGAGGAAAACGAGTACCCATACAACGATTTCCCCAGCCTCAATGGTCATTGTGCCATTGTTGGAATCAGATTAAACATCGATATACAAAATTCAGTCATTGTTTTTAAGATGAAATTTGCTGAAAGCACAATAGCCAGCGACACGCAAACAAGCTTTGGGACAAAGGTTAGGGTCTGCTCTTGCAAGCTGGTAATAGATTGCACAAAGCTAATCACAAGACCCACGACTAGAGCCGTACCAAGAATGGGTACTGATATAAGTAATCCCGTTTGCAAAAGGTTTCTCATGATATCTACAGCAAGTTCCATTGTCATAATCTTATCCTCCTTGTTTTAGGAAATATTAAAGCTGTTCACCAACGATTGAATAACCAAATACCAACCATCAACCAAAACAAATAAAAGTAACTTGAATGGCATTGAAATTACAACTGGTGGCATCATCATCATACCCATCGACATCAAAGATGAGGCTACAATAAAATCCACGATAATAAATGGAATAAATATGAGAAAACCCATTTGAAAAGCAGTTCTAAGTTCACTCAAAACAAACGAAGGAACCACAATGCTCAAGGGTAACTCATCGCGTGTCATCGCACCTTGCTTAGAAATCTCAAGAAAAAACTGGGCATCTTCTTGGCGAGTCTGATTAAGCATAAAATTTTTCATGTGAGCAGTCGCAACCATTAATGCATCCCCTGACTTCATCGAATTCGACATGTAAGGCGTTACCGCATCGTCATAAATTTTATCCCAGACAGGGCCCATCACAAAAAAAGTAAGAAACAAAGACAATCCGACGATAATTTGACTCGATGGAGCGGCATTCACCCCAATTGCGTTTCTGACAAATCCTAAAACAATTACCATTCTAGTAAAGCAAGTCATCATCATAATGATTGACGGGCCTAAAGTAAGAATCGTCATAGCAATAACCAATTGGATGGCTACGCCAAAGTCCCCCTCATCATTCGATCCGGTCACATCAATCCTTAGTCCAGGTGCACCTGTTCCAGTAGTTTGCCCTTGTAGGTCTCCTATTTGGAACCAGCTCAAGAAAAGCAAGAGGGTCAGGATTCTAAGATAAGCTTTCATCTTTATTTGAAGATTGAAAATCTGTGATTGAGTCAGTTTCTTCAATCTTGGACAAATGACTAATCGCGTTTGGGTTGATTCCTAGTAGGTGTTTTTCTGATCCGTACTGGGCTACCACAAGATACTGTCTGTTACCAAGTGGACATGTATCGGCAATTAAGATCTTGCCTTTAGTTTGACTAAAAGAGCGAAACTGTTTTTTCCGATTGTATTGCGTAATGAAATAGGCGCAGGCAGCAAGCAAACCTAAAAAAGCAACGACCCTAACCCACATCCAAGAAGTGTCAGGTATCGTATCAGCAGACGAAAAAGTTGTTGCGAGCCATGAAAACAATTTATGACCTTATTGAATTAGAGCTACAGTTAAAGTTACGATTAGACTCAAACTGGAGAGTCTATGATTTCGGTTATTTTAAGCCCAAACCGATCATCAATCACAACCACTTCACCATGAGCGATTAGTTTTCCGTTAACAAGTAAGCCAACAGGGTCTTTGGCGTTCTGCTTCAGTTGTATTTGAGCACCTGGGCTCAATTCGACAACTTCCTTCATTGGTAGTTCTGCCGTGCCCAACTGGACGGTAACACTAACCTTAACGTCCATAACAATATCCATTTTTTTACTATCCATGATTTTTTCCAATCAACTTAACTGCGTCTGCAATACTTTCGTTTACTTGGAAGGCAACTTTCTCACCTTCCAGTCCGACTTCACCCGTGAAGCAGGTTCTATTTTCAATTCTTAATTTTGTTTTTTCGATGAGCGAAGAGTCCATCTCGATCACATCATCAACATCTAAATTGGTTAAGTCTCGAAGTGAAAGTTCAAAAGCATCCCACTCAGCTGAGACTTGAACAGGAATATTATCATACACTTCATGCCATCTCGGCGGCTTTGGAGCCTTTTTTTCTTCACTTGTTGCTGCAGCAAGTAGGCGACTCAAAACAGGTTCCATTGTGTAATAAGGCACTGCAATTCTCATTGGACCAGAAACATCACCAAAGGATGCCTCCATACTCATAATCAACACCATAGCGTCCGAAGGAGAAGTTTGTAAGAATTTACCAGTACTTTCAGAACCAATAATACTTGGGGTAAGTGACATGGTAGACTCCCATTGCTTGCACCACTCTTGGAGTATGATTTGATTGAAGTCCTCGACGAGTGCTTTTTCAATGTCAGTTAAACCTCTTTCTTCCGGATTAGTGGAACCTCTTCCACCAAGTATTCGGTCTACAACAGTTGCGGAGAGGTGAGAGTTAACATCAAGAAGACAAACTCCATTGAGTTCCTGCATCTTAAACATCGTGACGCACGATGGAGTTTTGATAGACTGGGTGAAGTTAGAGTAAAGATCAGCTGTTAAATCTTCTAATTCCAGATTAAATTCAGTACGCAAAAACATCGATAAATGCCCTGCGAGGTAATAGGCAAACTGCTCAGATTTAGTTCGGAGTTTACTTAAATCGGCATCAGACAGAACGATTGGATTGGTAAAATCGTATTTTTTGCAACTTAAGCCTGAGTTTCCTGAAACCTTCGTCCCATCATGAAGGAATATTGGTTGTTCGGAGGAACCTTCGATCTCTGATAAGTCGAAGCTTTCATCTTCAAAATTGGAGTCAGCTGCCATCGGAATTTGTTGTTATTGGACTACAAACTGGGTGAAGTATATTTGCCGAATCAGATCACTTTCACCATCTCTGTACTTGCGGAGAACTGAAGCAAATCCTTTTTTTAAATCCACACGGACTCTTTCCTGAAAGCCATCTAATTGAGCATCTTCGTAACTGTAAGCCCCCATGATGGCGAGAGCTTTGTCACGAATGCGGTGTTCATTCATTTCTAGAACTTTTTCAAAATCACCTGCCAAGCCCTCCAACTTCAACTCAAGATTGATGTACCTTGATTTGATAGGTCCTCCAAGGTTTGTAATTAATGAAGTAAGCTCATAATATTTCTCTTCCCCGGAAGGTTCCATATCAAGAGGTTGACCACCTTCAATTATTTGAGGTTTGATCGTCTCCTCAGGTTTATTCATCTTGATGAGGAAAAACATCGCACCAACTGTAAGTGCCGGTGCCAGAACGATAGCAATCAAAGCGGGTACAAGATTGCCACCACTTGGCTTGGTATCAGTGGAAGGATTGTTTTCAGGTAGTTCGTCTAATTGAGCTGCACACATATCTAAAGTAAGTTGAGTGAAAAAAACTATCGTTTGAGGTTTACTGCTTCGGTTAAAATCGCATCTGATGTTGTAATAACCCTAGAACCTGCCTGGAAAGATCTTTGGTATGAAATCATGGCCGCGAATTCGTTGGTTAAATCAACATTGGAAAGCTCGAGTGCGTATTGCTTAATCTTACCATTCGATCCAACAGCTGGGATGGAGTTGTCAAGGACTCCGGCTAGGTTTTGACCTTCCTGCCCATTGGAGTAAAAACCGTTCCCTACTCTTCTAAGGTATTGAGGGGATTGAAAATTAGCAATTTTGAGCTGGCCTGATTTCCGTATAATATCTTCGCCTTCACGGCTTACTACAAGATTTACAACCCCATCTTCTTCGATCCTCCTGGTTAAGAGAGTTTCGCCATCTTCAAGCCCAACCGTCATTGGTTTGCCGTCAACATCAAGCAACTGAAACCGATATTGGTCACGGGTAACAACCAAGCCTTCTACTGTTGACTCGAATGCCCCTGCTCGTGTGTAGAAAAAGTCACCAGTGGTAGGATCCTGTAACTCAAAAAAACCACCAGCATTGGGTAGCGCCTCCCCTTGAATCGCGATATCTAAATCGAGACCAGTTACCTCAATTGTACCTTGATTGAAATCAGATGAAAGTGAACTGACATGAACGCCTGTACCGTGCTGCTGGATATTGTTGCTTGGAACCCCATCCGCACCAGATTCTGCATCATTGACATGCATGTAAAAGTTGTCAGAAAAATTGGCCCGCGAAGATTTGTAACCCAGGGAATTAACATTGGCTATATTATTACCTAGAACCTGCAAGCCTTCGGTTAAGCTTTTCAAGGACGACACCCCAGTATGTAAGGAAGGAATCATAACCTTTTATTGGTTAGGCAAACTCACTTTGACTATAGTTGAGGGGTCATAGTCTTTTCCGTCAACAATGACTGAAATTTGACCTTGATCAGACTTTTCAACAGACTTAACCATTCCACTAATCTCTTCACCTTGGTTCTTTATGATGACCATTTTACCAAGATAAGCTTGGGCCACCATATCTTTTTGCGAGTCAGCAAAGGTTTCAAAGCCTTTTGAAAATTGTTCCATTTGCTCCAAGGATGCTATGTTAGCCATTTGAGAGATAAACTCTGTATCTTTCATCGGTTCCAAAGGATCCTGGTTGCTGATTTGACTTGTGAGGAGTTGCAGGAAATCTTCCATCTGTAATGTGGCAGAACTCTTAGTGCCAGCGTTAGCTTCAGGTGCAGTTCTTGGGTTGTTACTTAGATTTTGTGCTGAGGCGATTGTGTCGATCATAAATTTTGTAAGTTAAGCGGCAAGGGAGTTAAAATTATCCATTTCTTGATAAGAACTGTAGATGGCAATTTTAAGGTTTTCTGATTCAGGAAATGATTCTTTGTTTAGAAATGAAATTTGTGCTTTGGAATTAGAATCAGGACAAATTAACGATAGAGAAAGTGCTTTGCCTTGTTTCTGCAACCGAACGCCAAGTTTCCCTCCATCGGGTAAATCAAGCGCAAATCTAATTATTTTCTTATCAAATTTTGATACGTAAGCAATTCGAGGAGATATAGAATCCTGAAAAAACCTTTTAAGTTCCTGCTTAGAGTGATTAGGGTTTAGCACAACCTTGGGGTCTATCGATACGGAAGAGTTTGAGATCGTTTCAACGGAGTTCATGCTGGTTTTATTTAAAGCATTTTTTGCGCCACCACCTCTTTTCTTTTTTTGTTCGTCTTTCGCCTCTGTATCTTGGCTATTGGAAAATAAATCCTTAGCCAGCTTGTTCCCCGCAGATTCCTTAAGAATTTTGGGTTCTTTCGATGGGAGTTGAGTTGCAACCCGATCAAGAAAAGATGGGCTCCCCCGATGAACGATAGGTTGATTTATACTTGGGCTTTGCTTCGCCAAACTTGAGGAGACAAGAGGAATTTGCTTTGCTGATGACAATACTGCACCCGTCTTTGCGGTAACAAATGATGGGGTTGGTTTGATCGTGGATCGCAAATCATTCGCTGTGGGTTTTGCCTTAGTTATGACAGTTTTGACTACATGATTACCTGACTTCGCTGGCGTTACCGATTGATTTTTATGCTTGGTCGAATGGTGGCTTAAATTGGATGCAAAGGTTGAGCTTGATTTAGGCGGAAGCCAAAAAGAACCATTCTTGCCGATAGATTGATGATTCGGTTGCGTTGCTACCAAAGTCTTAGGCGAAGGGTTAACTTGGGCAACTTGATCCATTTGAAATCAATTCTGAAGGGATGCAGGTGCATTACCATTAATGTCTAAACTGGGTAGTAATCCCCGGTCTCGCATTGCAAGTGCATCCGCAAGTTCAATCATTGCGTCATCATCGCTATTTAGCATAAAGGCAATAATGGGAGCCTTGTCTTCAGCTTTGAGAAGTTCGAAAATTGTGAGGGCTTGTTCGAATTTTCTCTTTTGCCTCCAGTTTTGTATCTCAACACTTGCGACTTCGGGTCCCATTTCGACCCACCTTTTGGAGGTGTCCTTATACTCTTTTAACTTTTCATCGCTCAAGTCTTGCCCTTGCTTTGACTCAAAATCGGCAAGTCGATCTTCTAGATCTTTACGGATCTGGTTAAGCTCACGTTTTTGCTTTTCAAGCGACTCCATGTCCATGGAAATAGCTGACTCTCTAGCGTCCAGTTCATTCTCTCTTTCAATTAGCCTTTCCTTTAGAGCTGCTAATTCTTTAGAAAGTTGGTTCATGGAGTGAGTTTCGGCTGGAGAATAACTGGTATCATCAGCATCAAATTCGACACTGGTAAATTCTGCTTTAATTACTGGCTTAGGCTTGAATAAGGCATCGTAATTAATGGTTAGCATGATGCCTGCGCTCGCCACTGATAAAATGACGGCAGCCACAACAATAAGAGAGGGTGATATTTTCATGATAATTGAGAATTTAAGTTGTAGGCAAATCGGCTAGTAATAATATCATCGATTTCATTTTCCTCTTTTTTTTGTTCGTTGTACGAATGTTCTTTTTGCTGCTTACCTTTAAGTTTTTCTAAACTTTTAAAATCAGCGTCTGATTTGAGAAATATAGTACGTTTTGCTTCTTGAATTTTCTTGGCATTCTGGAGTTCTCCATGAAGTTCTATAATCTTATTTTTCGAGTCAACCACAGTACGCTGATGGTTTTGCTCATCTTGACCATAAAAACCTGAAGATCTTTTATGCTTAATATAGCTTTGTAATTCTTGAAGTTGCTTTTCCTGAGCATGAAGAGATTCCCCAAGTCGATTAAATTCCTCAATTGACTTTCCGTAAGATTCGAGGCTTTGATCTCGGGCTAATTCTCTCAAGTGCAACAAGGTTTGAAGTCTGAAGGTAAAGGCTTTCATGATGAGATGGACTTGAGGATTTCAAAGCTGTGAGCTCTTGGGTAAAGCTCATCATATGATTGCTTTAAAAAAGAAGAAATCATATCGTATTTGGCTATAGCTTCATCAATTTTTGGATTACTATTTTTAACATATGCACCAACATTAATGAGGTCTTCATTTTGCTTGTAAGTGGAGAGTAGATCCCTCGCTTTTGATATTTGGGCGATCTCATCCTTGGTACAAACAGCACGATCTAAACGACTCACACTTTTAAGGACATCAACAGCTGGAAAATGATTGGCGTTTGCAAGTTGCCTATCGAGAACTATGTGACCATCAAGAAAGCCTCTAACTGCATCTGCAACTGGTTCGTTCATGTCATCACCTTCAACTAAAACGGTGTAGATAGCTGTTATTGATCCTTTGTCAGTAGAACCGGTGCGCTCTAAAAGTCTTGGAAGAACAGAGAAAACAGAGGGGACATACCCTCGACTAGCAGGTGGTTCTCCGGCAGCTAATCCAATTTCTCGCTGTGCCATGGCGAAGCGCGTCAATGAATCCATTAAAAGTAAAACTTTACTTCCTTGGTCCCGGAAACCTTCAGCTATCGCGGTGGCAAGAGTTGATGCACGAATTCTCATCGGAGCAGGTTGATCTGAAGTAGAGACAACGATGATCGATTTCGCCATTCCCTCTGGACCAAGATCATTTTCGATAAATTCTTTAAGCTCTCTTCCTCTTTCACCGACTAAAGAAATAACATTAACATCTGATTCAGACCCACGCCCAATCATGCCAAGAAGAACTGACTTTCCCACACCACTACCAGAAAAAATCCCGACCCTTTGCCCTTTGCCTAGTGGCGTGAAGGTGTCAATGGACTTGATGCCAGTGCTAAAAGATTCAGATATGAGTTTACGGTCCAGCGGACTAGGAGGCTCTGAGTAAAAACCATCTCTTGCACCGGCCATTAATGGTCCCTTGTTGTCGATGGGTCTACCCATACCATCAATTACTCTGCCTAATAAAGCGTTACCAAAGGGTACAGAATTAGAATTTTTCTGAGAAATAACATTACAACCGGGGTGAATAAGGTGAATACTATCAAGAGGCATTAAGAGCACCTTGTTTTCTAGAAAGCCAACGACCTGTGCCTCAGAGGTTTCCTGATGCCGATCAGATGTAATCGAGCAAACTTGCCCGATACAAACCTCAGGTCCTTCTGATTCAATGATCAGTCCTGTTACTTTTCGCACTGTACCTATTTTGTCATGGGTGCGAGCTCCCTTTATACCTTTCTCAATAAAGGAAAAGCGCTCATGTAATGAATCAATCACCCTGAATCTCCTCTTCTACTCTACGAAGTTTTGTTGCAATTCTTCCGTCAAGCAGACCAAACCTGCTTTTAACTTGGCAATCCCCGGAAATAAGAGATGAATCTTCAAAAAACTTTACATTGGGGTAACCATCAAGCAAGGCATCATCGCCGTCGATACCATCAAAAATTCCAGCTATCGCACTGGCAAACCCTTCATCTTGTCCAGTATCCGCCTGTGTTGGTTCTTTATCTTTATCCGAAAGTGATTTCAGAAGACGAAGATCATCAGGAGATAAAAAGACCTCAAGGGTTTCCTGATCATCAGTAAAATCTTCGATCATCGACGTTACTAATGACTTGATCATTTCAGCATCGAGCTGGATATTTCCGAGTACGCGCTCAGTGGTGTTCACGACTAAGGTCGGTAATCGAGCACTTAATTCATTCAGTACACCATCAATTTTATCTTGAAGTAACCCAAGCAAGGTTTCTTGCCGGAGAGAATATTCTTCCCGAAGTTTTTTTATTTCTTGCTGGTAAAAAGCGGCAGCTTCTTGCTTGCCTTGTTCGTAAGATTTTACCCGGTCTTCTTCTGCAACAGAAATCGAAACTGGTGCTTGGGCAATGGAGCTTACCGTAAACCCTTTAGGGGTGCGGGGAAATGAAATTGTTTTACTGTACGACAACGTCGCTTCCTCCAGTATCGAGGATAATTTCTTCGTCCTCTTCGAGTTCTCGAACGATTTGAATAACTCTGTCTTGTGCAGACTCAATTTCAGAAAGTCTTTTTGGACCAAGAAAACCCAGTTGCTCTTCAAGAGCTTCCACTGCTCTTTTCGACATCGTCGAATAAATTACTTTCTTTAGTTCAGCGGAAGCGTTTTTCATAGCAATCACCAAGTCATCCTGATCAACTTCCTTGGTAATCTTTGAAATATCCCCTGCACTGAGTCTAACAAGATCTTCGAAGCGAAACATTCTTTGCCTGATTGAACCACCAAGCTTTGGATTCCTTTTCTCGATACTTTTCAACAATTCCTTACCCTCGTCTTTTTCAAACCAATTCAAGAGTTCTGCGGCTGATTTGACCCCTCCTGTCTTGACACGGGGAGATTGACCTTTTTTGCCCATTCTGCTGCCGAGTGTGTTAGCCACTACCTCGATTTGGTCCATTGGAGTGGTTTCCATCGATCCGACTCGCTCAATGACTTGTTCCTGTATGTTTGGAGGCATCATTTGAAGAACTTCTGATCCTTTGTCGGCATCTACATTAGCTAAAACAAAGGCAATGGTCTGTGGCTGTTCAAATCTTAAAACATTATATATTTGGCCCGGATCCATCTCTTTGATGTCGTCCATGAAGTCTAGGGAGTCTCGGACGGGGGCGATTCGGTTCATCATGTTATTGGCTTTGTAATCACCATGTGCCAACTCGAGTGTCTTTTGGGCAAAAGACAGACCACCTAGATTTGAATTAACGGACGATTCGATAATTTCAGAAAATTCATCCAAAACACAATCCTTTAGTTCTTGGTCGACGATCGCAAAGTCACCTATTCTTTTACAGATGCTCTCTGAGTCTTTTGAATCAAACCTTTTCAGTAAAGTGGATGCCGCGTCTTCCCCTAATGCTATCATGAGCAAGGCAAGCTTCTCATGCTTCGACATTTTTTCATAGCGCTCTTCAACGCTTTCTTCTTCTTCTTCGACTTCTTGCATCGCCTCGGGGTTGTTAGTTGGCTACATTATTGATGAAGTTAGGATGATGACCCAGTCTCCAGGTATTTCCTGAGAGCAGTACTCACATTATCTGGTTTTTCCTGAATAAGGTCATTAAGAAGCTCGGGAGTTAATCCACTTCCTAAACTCCGGGTTCCTGCCAACATTTGTTGATCGTCTTCATCTAAAACTTGTACTTCCGCTTCACTTGGTTTGAATTTTTTAAGCATTCGTAGAAATACGAAAAAGATTACAAGAGCTAAAATAATGCCAAGAAGGTTTTTTAGGTGGGGTCCATAGGTATCCAAAAGATGCTGAAATTGGTTCAATGTTTCTCCGGTTGGACCGGCAAAGGAAGGCTGAAATTCAACTTCATGAACCGTCACATGAGTTGCCAAATCAGACTGATCAAAACGAGCACCAATTGCGTTTACAACTGCACCGTGAATACTGTCAATTTCAGCGGGAGTCCGGGGTGCATCGCCTTTTGCAATGAGAACAGCAGCACTTCGGCCTATAATCGCACCAGGTTCCTGAACTGTTTCGTTAAGAGTACGGCTAATCTCAAAATCGGTGGTCTTCGACTCTCTTTTTTCATCACTTTGGGCCATGATAGGATCATCTGCGGAGGCATCTTGGCTAACATTAGGAACATTTGCACCCATACCAGTTGCGGTATTCTGTGGTTGTGTTTCAACAGTGGTTGCTGAGTCTTTATCTGAAGTTTGAGTTCTAGGCACCTGACCCTCAGGGTCAAATTTTTCATCCAGAAGAGTGGAAGACTTTGTGTCCAAATTTACAGATACTCGGGCGACTACTTGATCCTTACCAACAATACGGGCAAGCATCGTTTCAATCTTCTGCTCAAGTCTTCGTTCCTGTGCTTGGTAGGCTTTCATCATCTGTCCAGCAACTCCAGCAACTCCGTCAGTATCAGCTTCGTCAGAGAGAAGATTTCCCTGGTTATCCATCACTGCTACATTAGATTTATTAACTCCCTTAACAGCTCTCGCGACAAGAAACTGAATGGCATTAACATTAGACTTATCAAGGGTACTACCGCCAGTATCGACATAAACTGATGCACTGGGACGGTCATTAGGATCCTCACTAAGAAGCAGGTTGTTTTCTGGTTTAACGACAAATACTTTGGCCGAACGAATTGCGTCCATCATTGAGATGGTTCGGGCTAATTCGCCTTGGATGGCACGCGTATGATTAGTCCTTTGCACGAAGTCACTGATTCCAAAATTTCCTTCATCAAAAATTTCAAACCCTACATCACCACTCTTAGGTAATCCTTTCATGGCTAATTCCATTCGCATGGCCGCCCTTTTGTCCTCAGGTACAAGGATGGTGTCACCAGATTCGCTGTATTCAAAAGGCACCTGGTTAGATTTGAGAACATCAACAACCTCACCAAGATCTTTAGCATCTGCACCACTCACAAGGACCCGCATGTCAGAGCTACCCCCGGACCATGACAAAATACCAATACTTAGACCTATAACACCGATTATGGCTACACCTAACCCTAGCTTTCTAGAGGCAGGGAGTTGTACCCACAACTCGCTTAGTTTATCAAATCTTTCTTTCATTCAAAAGCCCTACACTTGCATTCTCATCAATTCTTTGTATGAATCAACGAGCTTATTTCTAACTTCAATCATGAGGTTAAATGCCACGCCAGCTTCCTGTGATTTTACAACTGCTTCGTGGATGTTGTCTGAGCGACCCAAAATTAAATCTTGGGTTTCTTGCTTCGATATCTTTTTCTTTTGATCTACACCTTTGACAAAATCTTCAAACATCTGTGCAAAACCGGGAGCCGTAACCCTTTCGGTCGAAGATGTTTTGTCAATTGCAATGGGAGAGACTCCATTGGAAATAGATTGGCCTGCTAAATTATTTATCTGAGAAAGTTCAGAATTCTGTGCAAAGCGGTTGGCTCGTGCATTAGGTTGCAGGTTTGGATTTTGACTGAGCAGATCGGTCAAACTTGGTAAACTTGTGATTGCGTCCATAATTATAAAATTTATTTACCGATGGCTAGTGCTTGTTGCGCCATTCTGCGGGATGTTTTGACAACGGTTAAATTAGCCTCGTAGGCTCTCGAAGCGCTGATCAAGTCGATCATTTCCCTGGAGACATCAACATTAGGCATTTCAACCATCCCGTCTTCATTCGCATGCGGGTGACCTGGGTTATAAATCATGCGCCCGGGTGTCTGATCATCATAAACATCAGTCACTCGAACCCCCTGGTATAAATTCTCGTCAACATACCCCGCAACTCTTCTCTCCGGTGTCTTGATGAATTCCTCAAATGCCACTTCTTTTCTTTGGTAAACATTCCCATCTGCATCTTGGGTGGTGTTAGAATTGGCAATATTTTGGGCAATAATTTCTAGGCGAATTTTTTCAGCAGACAATGCACTGCCGGTAGATTCAATGCCTGGTATAAGATTCATGGTCATAAATTAAACCCTCCCCCTGATAGCTAGATTAAGTTCTTTAATAGAACCCCCAACGGCTCCGCTGAGGTATTCATAATTCAAGGCATTACGATTCATGGCGAGCATTTCTTCATCAAGTTGGACAGTATTTCCATCCATTCGAACAGGCTTGGCTTGTTGGTCTTCTTGGCTTCGAGGTAAAAGTGACTTTACTTTGCCAAAATCTTTACGATCTACTGCCCTTCTAAGTTCAACGGAAAAAGTCTTTGGCAAATCCCTCCTTTTGAAACCTGGTGTTTCAACATTTGCTAAATTATTCGACAATGCTTCATGACGCAAATGGGTGGCGTCCAGTAGTTTTTTAGAAACCAAATAGTTTTCTTGGGAGTATAAATTGTCTAGAATTACGGCCATTTGAGAAAAACAATGCAAGGATTGCGCCAAATAAAAGAGCTACAATTTGGACAAAATTAGTATTTCACAAGGCACATTTGGTTGGATGTGGCCTGATTTTAACCAACTAGGTAATTTTTTCCCCCTTCAGAGCCTAATTTTATTGTCTGATTTTTTTTTTGATGAATGATGTAATTTTCTCACATGAAATCTCCAAATTTTGAAAATTGCCAAATCTGGTTATGCCCAAAGGGAAATATTTTGAATTGCTCAGAGTCTTTTTCATCTTGGGTTGGGCGGAGTACTCAGGAATTATTAATGCAATCATTTCGAACCTTGATGACATCTTTTAACCGGTCATGGGGTGTTCTTTTAAAAAAAGGATTTCAGCGAGAAAACTTCGAGTGCTTTTTACCTTTTAATGACAATGATAGCAGTTCTTCATTGGGAGTTCATTTAACATGCTTGAGTTCCCCTGACTATACCATTCTGTCACTATCCCCTGCCCTTGCTCCACACGAGGACTTAAAAAAAGCATTCATGGGAGACCTAATGAATGATCCCCGTGCCCTCGCAAATACTCTGATTCGATTACAAAAAGCAGAGAGTCGTTTATCAGACTACATAAGTAATTTTCCTGGCATTTTTTTTACCCAAAGAATTGATTTAACCTTCAGTTATCTTTCTCGAGGAATCCAAAAGCTTTTCCCAAAAGAATACAGAGAATTTTCAAGAAACGGTGGTTTGTTTGTCAGTAAGATATTTGAGCAGGATCGGGAGCACTTCCATCACATGCTATCCACAAACTCTAAAAAAGCTGAAACTTTTAGCTTCAGTTATCGAGTTGAGTTGCCTCCATCTGGGCAGCTTATTTATTTATTGGATGTACGCACACCGATATTAACTGCAACCAAGCGGTTACTCGGTTATGATGGTGTTTTTATCGATATTACCCGTCAAGCTATCGCAGAGCATCGAGTTTCAAATTCTGTCTGGAGGGAGGGCCTTGCCACATTAACCAATGGACTTGTACATGACTTCAGTAATTTGATGGCGGGCATTTATTCAATATCAGAATTGTACCATGGGATGGTTGAAAAAGATGACCCCATGGCTAACGGTCTTGGGCAAATTCGAAAAAGTACGATGCAAGCACAGAAATTAGTGAGGAGAATTATTGACTTACATCGTGATAAACCTGCCACGCGGGCGATCCATGACATTCGCTTATTACTTAAAGATCAGATGGATTTGATTCAGATCATTATTCCGAGAAGTGCGAAAATTAAAACTGATTTTGGGAAAAAACCTCTCCCCGCCTTTCTGGAAGAGACGGGATTTAGGCAAGTCGTCCTCAATCTTGCAATTAATGCTCGCGATGCAATCCCGAGAAATGGAAAAATTAAGATTAATGCCCGAATGGTTAAACAGGGAGATGTAATGATGAAAAACGCCTGGGGAGGTGACCGCGTTGCACCAGGGAGGGGGGCGGAGATTTCATTTAGTGATAATGGAGGAGGCATTTCAGCAGAAATTGCGGAATATTTATTTGATCCTTTCTTCACAACTAAAGAGTCTTCAAGTGGCTCAGGCTTTGGCCTTTATAACTCAAAGCTTTTTATCGAGGATCATAATGGCGAGATCAGTTTTACATCAACTCCTGGGCATGGTTCTGTCTTCTACCTGTTTATCCCTTTCGCCTTGGTTGATGAAGATGAGGATGAGGAGATACAAGGGAAGACTGCAAAACGAGCTACTCGAGAATTTTCTAAAAAAAGGAAATAAGGTAGAATTCAATCCTTACCTGGAACTACTTCCCCATCCTGATAATGAATGACTGAGCGAATTTTATTTTGGTCATCATATAGTATCATTTCACCATGAAGAATGCCCTCCTTGTAGTGGGCCTCAACCCTAGACCCATCCTTGGATTTTAAAACACTCAATCCATTAAGTTTACCGTTTTTATATTTTTTAATCTTGGAAGCATTAAATTCGTGAGTTTCCAGTATTCCCTCAAATCTGTTTTTGGTGACACTATTAATTAAAATCGTCGAGTAATCCTCTTCCGTCTCCAGTTCAAACTGATCTTCAAATTCCTCATCTGATCCCTCCCATGTAGCAGGATATGGGTCTTGGTTATCTCTGCCTTCTTCGATTCCACAATGCACCAGAAAAAAGAGAAAACTTAGAATAAAAAGACGGATGTCTAAAGTTATCACTTTTGAATAAAATCCACAAACTCGTATAGCTTGGGGTCTCGGGTTACCTTTCTGGATGAAGATTTTTTTACCTTGATGCCAGTTGTGGAATCAACTTCTTCCGTAGGAGCACCTTGTTCGTTATCCAAGTCTCCCATCTGATCCTCCAATGCATTGGGATCCATTCCCTCCTCAAGCTTTCTTACGACTTCTTCCATCTGATTATCCATTTTTTCACCAGTCAAATCGCACATTTTTCTCATTAAGGAACCCATTTGCTTTGGGTCAGGGTTTTCATCATCCATGCCTGCCATTGAGTTCTCAAGTTCTTTCATTACCACATTGGCCTGCTTTGGGTCTAATCCGTCAAAAGGGTTCCCTTGGTCAGATTGCGTGGGTTCCGGTAACTCTTCATCTGCATCACTAGAATTGCCGGTAATGGAAAAAGCAGACAACAGTTTTTTCATTTTATTACCATTACCATCTGGGCAAAGCGGAATTTTGTCAGCATATGAAATGGATCTAGCAAAAAAAGAATAAATCTTACCGGTGGATGGGGAATAAAACTCGTAAATTGGCATTAGAATTGTCTGTTCAGTAAAATCTCTGCTAAATAGAGCGTATCATAAATGGCAACAAATCCTTTTCGGTCAAGATCGCAATCTCAAGGAATCAGCTCGATTACCTTATTGCCATCTTTTTCACTTTTATTCTACAGGGACTCACTGGTATACCCCAACCGGCGTATCTGGAAAAAGTAAACGCTCACGAAATACTTGTACTTTTCGCGAAGGAGGTTTTTGATTACCCTTTTTGGCTTCAAGACTTGAGCCATTTCCCCTTATTTTTTTTATTTTCTTGGCTTTGGGCAAGATGCTTAGGCCCGATTAAAAGAGCATACTGGAAACCTAGTGCCAGCCTTGTAATAATTTGCGTAGGGTATGCTATAGCTAACGAAATGACCCAGTTCTTTATTCCAAATCGTTTCCCCTCTCCAGGAGACTTGTTCATGAACTTACTTGGCACTGTAACTAGCCTTTATTTTCACAGGCTTTATTGCTTAAGATTTATTCAATTTAAGCCCAGTGAAAGCTAAGAGTTCAGGGCATTTTCTCGTTCCATAATAGTAGGGTGTGAGTAATGGAAAGCAGAAATCCACTTATGAGGAAGCGGGTAGGTTAAATTTTCTTTATAAAGTTTTCGTAAGGCTAGGACTAAGGGCATAGGTCCCCCCATCATTTCCTTCGCAAAGTTGTCTGCTTCATATTCATGCTTCCTGGACAACATGTTACTGATCGGGCTAAACCAATAGGTAATATAACCTAGGGTTAATGATAGCAGCACCAGTACTGAGCATAGAGAACCATGAAGTTCACTTGGAAATTGGGCCGATTTGTAAATCCATGTGCTAGATAACGCAAAAGCAATGACGCCAAACATACACAAACCTGTAATAAAAGAGATAAGCAGTTTTTTGGGAATGTGCCCTTTTATATAGTGTCCTACTTCGTGGGCTAAAACAGCCTCAATCTCTTCGGGTTCCATTTGCTTGATAAGTGTGTCGTATAGTACAATCCTGCGAAATTTACCAAAGCCTGTAAAGAAAGCGTTAGAATGCCCAGATCTTTTACTTCCATCAATGATTTCGATGGTCTTAGCATGAAAACCACTTTTTTCAGCAAGAGCAATTAGTCTCTGCTTCAGTTCCCCATCCTCAAGAGGGCTAAGTTTATTAAATAATGGGAGGATAAGCTTTGGCCACAAAACCATCATAACAAGTTGAATACTGAAAAATACGCAAAACGAAATGATCCACCAAAAGTTGGGAAATAGAATAGAGCATTCTCGGTACAGAAAAATAAGCAGAGAAAGCATTGAGCAACCCAGAAGTAGACCAATCCCAACCCCCTTTATTTTATCTGATACCCACAGTTTTTTTGTCGATTTATTGAAGCCATACTTTTCTTCCAGCACAAATTGATTGTACCAATCCACTGGTATTTGAGGAATTTGCAGCAAAAATAAAAATAAACAGGTAATCAACGCACTCTCCCATACTCCGACTTGATTAGAAGTACTGAATTCCTGAAAATACCATGGCATAAGGACCAAGAAAACGGGGAGGAAGATCAAAAAGCTAAAAATTTCCTCAAAATTCGAGAGACGGGATTTCTCAGTCGCATAGTTTGAAGTTTTATTCCAAGTTTCAACATCCATTATACTATTTATTCCTTCTGGGGGATTGGGCTGTAAATGTTTGATTTTACTCTGGTTCTTCCACTTAAGTATGAGTTGACATAGAAGCTGTAAAAAAGCGGCTGTTATAATGAAAATTTGAAAGGCTGACATTTTTTGAATTATTAACAATGTTGTTATTTTGTCGAATGGATTAGGTTAGTTTCCAAGATTGATTTAACCAGAAAGAACGCTAGTATAAAAAACAATGGCTCAATCTGATCATCCTAGTGAGGGAAGCAACCCTTTATCTTTTGAAGAGGCAATAAAATCCTTAGAAGACATTGTTTTGGGCTTAGAGGAAGGTGAGGTTGAATTGGACTCTTTAGTTACCGAATACAAAAAAGGGGTGACCCTCTTAAAATACTGCCGATCAAAAGTGCAGTCTGCAGAGGTCATACTTAAAGAAGTCAGTGAACCAAAACCAACCAGCACCGAAAATATTTCTGATGACAAATAGCCCTATTTTGGAAGGAATAAAATCCCCTACTGAACTGAAGGAGTTATCTTCTTCAGACATTCAATTGCTTTCCACTGAAATTAGAGATCGGATTATTCATTCTACTTCAATTAATGGTGGTCATGTAGGTCCAAATCTAGGCGTGGTTGAACTGACAATTGCCTTGCATATAGCATTTAATTCTCCTCGTGATTCATTTTGCTGGGATGTTTCTCATCAAGGGTATGTCCATAAATTACTCACTGGAAGGACTGATGAACGCTTCGATAAAATAAGGAATTCGGATGGATACAGTGGATTTCTTTCACGAGATGAAAGTGAGCATGATTCCTATGGGGCGGGTCACGCTGGCACGGCCTTATCCGCTGCCCTTGGTATGTGTATGGCGAGAGACCTTAAAGGTAGTGACGAACATGTTGTTGCTATTGCAGGAGATGCTGCATTTACCTGCGGTATTACACTCGAAGCTCTTAACAATATCGCTTGCTCTACCAAAAAATTCATTCTCGTGCTTAATGATAATGAGTGGTCGATTGCTAAGAATGTAGGTGCTTTCTCCAAGTACTTCAATGAGCTGATCGCTAACCCCGTTTACAATAAGTTCCACAAAGATGCAGAAGCTTTTCTGTCCGCAATGCCCGGTGGAAAGTCATTGATGAAGTTTGTCTCAAAAGCTAAACGTGACACCAAGGAGCTTCTTGCCCCATCGAGTATTTTTGAGAAACTTGGAATTAGGTACTTAGGTCCCATTGATGGTCATGATATAGATTCACTTGTTCATTTTTTCGAATTTGCAAAAGAGTCAGATGAGCCAATCGTTTTGCATATTCTGACTGAAAAAGGAAGAGGTTATCCGGTTGCCCTCAAAGAACCAGAGAAGTGGCATGGTTCTGGTCCATTTAATAAAGAAACTGGTTTAATGGCTAGCTCTCCTGTGGATTCTCCACCGAAGTACCAAGATGTGTTTGGAGACTCTCTTTCTTTAATCGCAAAATCTGATGACCGAGTAGTGGGGATAACAGCCGCGATGCCTAGTGGGACCGGATTAGATTCTTTTCAAGAGAATTTCCCCGGGCGTTTTTTTGATGTTGGTATTGCGGAAGAGCATGCTGTTCTTCTTGCTGCTGGCATGGCCTGCAAAGGCCTTCGTCCAGTATGTGCGATTTATTCAACTTTCCTGCAACGTGCTTTTGATCCCATTGTCCACGATGTCTGCCTGCAGGATTTACCTGTAACTTTTTGTCTCGACCGAGCTGGGCTTTCCCCTAATGACGGCCCCACACATCACGGCCTTTTCGACATTTCGTACCTTAGCTGTATTCCCAACGCTGTTATAATGCAACCCAGGCATGAAGATGAATTGCAGAATATGCTATACACCTCAATTAATCATGGAGGGCCTGCCTTTATTCGTTATCCAAGGGGAACTGCTTTAGGAGTACCGATTTCATCATCACCCGTTAAATTAGATATTGGTAAAGCCGAGATTATGGAGGAAGGCACACTTGGCTCTATTTGGGCGATCGGAGATTTTGTCCAAGAAGCATTATCGATTAATCAAATGTTTTTTGATAAGTTTGGATCAAAATTTACCATTGTAAATGCAAGATTTATCAAGCCCCTAGACTCTTCTTTACTCCTCAAACACGGCAAGGAATTTGACCTTATTGTCAGTATTGAAGACGGAGTGCTCAAAGGGGGCTTGGGCTCATCCATTTCGGAACTTTTGAATGATAACAATCTAAATCCAAAGGTAAGAAGGTTTGGATGGCCTGACGAATTCATTTCTCATGGGAGTTCTGTGTCACAACTGAGGAAGCAGCACCACTTGGACACCCTCACAATTTTTCAAAAAATTAGTCAGGATATATCTTACAAGCTAAATATGGAAAAACAGTTAGTTTCCTAGTCTAGGGAAAAGCACTCCATCTTTGTAAGTTGTAGTCATACTTAATGGCTTCACCCTCTTCAAGTCTGCAAAAAATCCATGTTCCACTTTCAGACTCATAAAGGTAACCTTCATTTTTTTCACCATTCCAATATTGTGATCTCGTCCAATACCAATTTCCATTTTCGCTAAAGAACCAAAGTTCTGGGGTTTCTGGATTTGGGGAAAACCATGACCATCCCCAGACCGTGTGAAATGACCAACCAGATGATGTAAAAGCATAAACACCAATCCATTCTCGATTCCATCTTTTGGGTAAATCGTTGGTACCAGTGGAGTCACCACCAAGGTTTGGTATAATAATGATTTTAGAAGCCGCATGGGTTATAAGACCTGAGCTATCCGTGGCTAAGATTGAAAAGTTATGAGAGCCAGTTTTATTTTCGGGTACAATTCCTGAAATTTCTAATTTATTATTTTCCGTAAACTTGGAGGATAGCCAATCTGGTAATGTGGGGTGAACTACAAATGGCTCGTTATCTAGATCGAATAAGTGAATTAAAATCTCAACTTCCTCAAATTGTTTGAATGTGTATTCCTCTGCAATAAGGATTCGAGGTTTATATCTCGAAATATCTTTAACGAGCAGACTTTGATCAAAAGTGAAGATTTCACCTTGTGAATTTGAAAGATCAAAGCTGATCTCATAACTAATATCCTCGTCACTTTTAGGTGGTTGACCTGATAACTCCCCTGTTCCATCAGTTTGAATGTCTACATGCAACCAGTCGGGGATGCTCGAGTTTCTTTCAAGTAAAACACTGTCATCGGTCCATGGTCCAGTTAAGAAATTAAAAGTGAAAAAAGAGTTTGAAGAGATTGAATTCGGTAAATTTTGAGAAATACCTGGGCTATTTCTAGGTGAACCAAGGCTACCAATGTACATTTCAGAATTACCCTCCGGGTCTTGGCCGGAGTAAGTGAACAAAACATTGTTCTGACGGATCGGGCTTATGGTTTCAATTTTTGCAATACCTTGCTCATCAGGATTAAAAAAATCTTTGATACCCAAAGTAACAGGATCAAGTTTCGCGATATATGTACCTGGAGAATAGCCATCACTCACTTTACGATCCGCTAGGTATATAGGTTTCGTGTAAGTTGCAGAGAAAAGTAAGTCTCCTTCGCTATCTATTTTAAAGTCTGTAAGCCTGTCTGTTCCCTCGCCTCCAAAACTTACCAGGGAAATACATTCTAGGTTTTCATTAAATTTACCGATGAAAATATCTAAGCCTGAAAATGATGAGACTTGATGGTCTTGGACTGTGATCGTTCCCTCATATTCACCAGATAGGAAAAAAGAATTTTCAGTGTTGTTATATCTTAAATATTTACTTTTTACAGAACCACTACTGTCTATTATCGAAATGCTTTCCTCATTCACACTTCCTTTCATTTTCGAGATAAAAGATGAATGCCCTTCCCCGCTGTAAATATCATTAGCCCAATTAAAACTACCATCAAAGTTACCGGCGACTATTGTATCATTACCTAGTGAAGTATGCCCAATGATTTCATCCAGTGCTATTCCGCCTATAGTGTGAAAGCTTTTCAGCTCCTGATCTTGGAGTAGTGCCAAAAACCCGTCCTGAATCCCATTGGAAGGGAAAGAGCCTAAATTATTATCGAAATATCTCCCCCAGAGTTGACCAGAGATTGTTATCAAGCCGTCATTGGAGCTAAGTCCTGAAGAAAAAAGGTCTCGATCTGATCCAAGAATTTTAACCAAACTAATACTTCCATTACTGGTTAATTCCGCGATGAAAACATTATGGCTATTTGAAGCAAAATACTTTTTGCCACCCATAAAAAGATCTTCTTTAAATGTTCCGAGAACAAATATTTTCCCTGTTTGATCTTGGGTTACATCACTGATGACGACTTCATTAGAAGATTTAATTTGGACCTTTTCCTCCAAGTGTAGATTTGAGTCGGTCAGTAAAATGAAACCATAACGCAAACCAAGTTTATTTATGGTATTTTCCTGATAAGTGATATCGGTAAGTGCATTTCCGACAACAAGCTTTTTTTGATTTTCTAATTCTATAATACGATTAATTTTACCTTTTCCCTGAATAGTTCTCTCTGAATGAAAAAAAGGAAGACTGTCAGCGGAAACCAAATTGAAATTTCTTTGAATTTGGTAATTAATAATTAAGTCTGATTTGGCTCCATCCGTATCATATGAACGAATAATTATTTCGCCAATGGCAGCAGTATTGGGAGCTAAACCTGAAAGAGTCGCTCTCCCCGTGCCAGTGCTTTGGATCGTTATAAAATTCGGTGCCTGTAAAAGAGAGAATTCTGCAAAGTTTCGATTTTCCAAAATAATTTCTTGGCTGAAAAACTGTCCCCCCATTAACATAAGGTCTTCCATTTCTTTAAATACAATGGGAGCATCGCTTTGAAATTTAATAAGCATTAATTCGCCAGATTCTGTTTTATCAAGATTAAATGAAGAGTCTAAGATCACTCCTTCATCAGAATTTAACATGATCCCGATAGAACCATATTTATTTACAGCAAGTGAAGAATTCCCTTCATTTCCATCTCCAATAATCAGTTCTTCCCAAATTATTTTACCATTCATTCCTTGCAATTTGAGAATCGAAAGATCTCTTAAATTACTTCCCTCATTCTGACTCAAACTATTCGTGCTTTGAGTGAAGCTAATCAGCGATATAACATTACCAAAGGGACTCAGTTCCATCGATTCAATAGCAAAATCTTTCCCAGATTCCATTTCATGCAACCACTCTAACTCTAAACCGGATGACAATTTCATGATTACAGATGAGTTGCCGTCGGAGAAGCTGATAACCTCATTCTTAGGGGCAACTCCATCTCCACCCGTATTCATCTTTAATGAATCAGTATAATTACAACTTAGATAGATCTCATTCTCCGCAATTTTCAAGAATTCGCATTTACTAAAATTATCTGATTCAAAGCTGACATAAGACTTTATCTGTAAAAGTTGATCAAGGAGAAGTAATAACCCATACGAACTGGCACCTGATTTAGCCACATTTGTGGCTAGGGTGACTCCGAACTCATCGCATGCAATCCCACTGAGAAGGTTATCCCCACTTTTACCAAACTTAGCATAATTTTGTACCTGTCCTCTCTCATTCAATTTAAGAAGAAAAATGTCGAGGCTTTCGTCATAGGACTCAACTGATTCAATATCAGTAAAGTAAATATCTCCCCGAAAACTTCCTCCCAACAGTATTTGATCATCTTTTGTTACTTCAATTTGGAGTTGCTCTATAGTATGGTTTGAATGAAAGGTTTTCGTCCATAGCAAATCCCCATCCGTAGTTATTTTGCTCAAAAATAAGGAACGAGGGTATTGGCTGTATATTAATTTATTTCCGATGGTAAGCTTTTCAGAAAATGTACCAACTAGATAAAGATGTTCACCTCGATGAATTATTTTGCCAAGTTTCACATCGCTACCGCTTAACTCTATTATCCAATTCCAGTTTTTTAATTTTGTATCTAGCTCACCAATAAATAACTCGTTGGATTGAACTTGGATTTGTTCAGCAACTAAAGATGAATTGGAAGTTTTAAGATCATCGACCAATGTTCCTCCAATAAAGAAAGTTTCTGAGTCAGATATAAGAGCATGAAGAGAGCTTGTGGAATGCAGGTAAGTTGCGTGAGAAAAATTGAGGGGGGATTTATCGTAAATCTGAACAATCCTAAAATCTTCCGCTGTATTACCTTGGTCATCAGTCACCTGGTAGGTTAGCTTGAATGCACCTGTCTTATTGTAATCTATTTGAGGGGAAACGCTAACCCTTCCTGTCAGGTCTGCACCTTGATGACTTGATGCAAAATACCCAGTTTCTTGAAATTCGCCTCCCTTATTAATTGAAACAAACTTGTCACCAACGAGTTGAATAAAAGGTGGGATACTATCAATTATCTCCACTGTAAAAGTTTTCGTAGTTTGCCTTGCATTTGATGATGCCACAATAAAACTTACATCGGTTGAACCAATTAATGTTTTAGGTACAGTCCCAGTGACACGAATTTTAGTAGTAGAAATTTTCTCTAGTTTTAACCAGTCGGGCCCCTTCGTCATGTAACTGTCGAAATAACTGCCAGAATGTAAAACCTGAAAATCAACAGCTAACAACTCATTTTGATTACCCTGGATAAGGTCATAACCGGTAATTATTGGGGCACTATTATCTTCAAGGATAATCACATTAATCAGGATTTCGTCATACTTTTTACCATCTGTTACACGAAGGGCGAAGGAGTCAGTTCCGCTGCCTGTGAAGTTTGGAAGGTAAAGCAAATTGTCGATCGTTTCGTTGTTCGACTCCAATATGATTTGCCCAAGATTGGGTGCTTTTTGGCTATTTATCTCCCAGGTAAGAAAGTCGCCTTCAGGGTCGCTTGCAATTAATTGGTCTAGGTTAGCTGAGATAAGTGATCCCTTTTGAGAAAAGACCATAGTGATTTCATTCCCAGATTGTATAACAGGAGACTGGTTTGTCCCATTGCTTTCTAGCATGAGGTCAGTGGTTGCAAACGCCCCGCTCTCATCCAGTACAGATATAGTAATCGGAATAGACCTACTGGCTGCGCCCTCAGGAAGTGAACCAGATAGGACCACCCCTTCTTCTGCCTCTACCATTTGAAAATTGTAAGAACTTTTCTTGGCCCATTCAGGCACAAAAAACTTATAGAATAAATCGCTCGAATCTTCATCTTTTGCTAAAATCGGGATATTAAATTGGGTCCCTCCTTGAAATTGAAAAATATTGGCAGTGGGCTCGACAAAGTACGGTGCATCTGGAATAGCACGCAGGTACACTTCAACCTTTAAGTCAGAATTCCTTATGCCATCCGATGCCCTGAGGTAAAATTCATCATAACCATTGAGATTTGCTAAGGGAGAATAATCAAATACGGCAGGTCGAATACCTTTGCCCTCGGCAACTAACGCACTGCCACTTTGCGGCTCTTTACTTACAGACCAAATGATTTCTTGGTTTGATTTTTCAGGATCAGGATCGTAGCACATAAAATTTTGAGGGGGGACCCACCCTCTTCCTCCAATTCCATCTTCGTCCATGAATACCCGCACTTTCTTGATGGGGATATCACTGGATGTGGAGTGAAAAACAGGGGGATAATTGTCTACATGTATCGTGAGATCAAAAGATTGCTCTATGGTAGTCACTCCATCTGTAGCTTCAAATTCCAACTTATACCTGCCAATGTCGCTTGGCTGTGCAAGCCCAGAAAGAATCCCTTTCCCTGTTGCTTGCTCAGCTGTAAACTTCAACCAGGGCGGCAAGTTACTCGTGCAGTTAATCTCTAGAGCAGTGCTATCTGGAGTAGAAGCTTCAACCACATAATAATATTCGCTTTCATCGTTCCAGGTAATGAAATCAGAGCGGAGGCTGGGAGGGACGGATGTAAAAATTGGTGCGTCATATATATTATTCACAGTTACACTTATTTCGATAAGTGAGCTCTTTGTCCCAGCATTCTCAACTCCTCCATCGTCGCTAACTTCAATTGTAAAAAAATCAACACCTGAGAAATTGGAATTAGGTTGATAGACAAGGTTGGTTCCGTCTGCTTCCAATACCGCAGTCCCATGAGAAGCGTGCTGTGAGATACCCCAATGCAAATCCTCTGGAAGTGTATGATCATCAGTTGCAGAAAAGGAGGGGGAAACCCAGGAACTTTGCTCGTCTTCTGTCATTACAACTGAAAACTGGTCCTGCTCAATATCTGGGGGATAATTGTACACAATGACATTGACTGATAAAACCTTCGAGCTACTAAGTTGCATTTCATCTACAACGGTAAAGGTAATATCTACTGGCCCTTCATCTAAATAGGAAGGACTGCCGCTTAGGAGAACGATACCAGAAATTTGCAACATAGAGTCATCAATTTTGACCCAATCAGGCTTATTCTCCACCATGAATTGGAGATCCGAAAGAGAATCCCCATCATGGATGATTATTGTCTCGTTGAGGTCTTCATCGTCGGAAAGTGTTATGGAAGCAGGGAAATCAGCAAATGATGGTTTATCATCAACAGGTTCTATCGTTACCTGAAAAGAAGAACTATCTGAATTGATTCCATCTGTGAAAAGTAATGAGAAATCGTCAGATCCCGTGTAATTCCCTTCAGGCGTGTATTGGATAACAATTTCTTTTTCTACATTTATTGATACAGCTAAGCTCCCATGTTTGGGTGCTGAATTTATTAAACTCGTTATTTTTTGATTTTCAGGATCGATTATAAATGCATTTTCACTTTCCCAGACCTCGTCCTCTTCGATGGTAAAGATGTTTTCATCTGGGAAAGAAAATAAGGGGGCGGTATTTTCATTTAGTACCCGGATGGTAAAAGATTGAGTTGAACGGTTACCGAAAATATCCACCACATCTAACACAATGGAATACTCGCCTTCTTGGCCAATGGGTGGGATCCCCCTTAAGATAGCTTCTTCGTTTTGAGTATTCACAAAAGATAACCATGGGGGAATATTGCCTACAGTGCTAAGGCTTAGGGTTTGCCCCACATCCCCATCGACAACATTTATTTGATACTCCCACGGATATTCAACAATGGCATCATTATAATGAGGATAACTTTTGAACACCGGTGTATCCTCTATTTCATTTACCACAACCGTAAATGAAACAGTATCACTTGCATTGGTATCATTCTCTTCAACAACTTTAACCGAAAAAAGATCAATTCCGGAGAAATTACCATCGGGTACATAAGTTACCGTGGTGGAGTCCGCCTCATTGACAATATTTACTTGCCCATTGGATGGAATTTCAGAGACAGACCAATTAAAGTTGGTAGCACTCTCGTCAGTATCAGTAGCTACAAGAGTAACATCTGCCCAAGCAGTTGGGAATTGATCTTCATCCATGTAATAGATCCGGTTGGCATTTCCATCAATTACAGGAGGAAGGTTTTCCGGAACGACAGCAATGAAATAGGATTGTTCTACTTTGGCCCCGCTCAAGTCTTCCAGCGATACATATATGGTGCTGGCGGTACCATCGTTATAATCTTGCCATGATGGGGTACCTGTTATGGTTCTATTGTCATCAGACAAGACTAGCCAATCCGGTAGAACTCCAACTTCAAAACTTAAGAGGTCATCTTGATCAGGATCATAAATTTCAAAAGTGTGAGAATATAAAATGCCTTCGCTTGCTTCTTCTTGAAGGGCAGGAGATAGAAATTGCGGGGGATCATTAACACTCTCCATAACAATGGATACGGTAAAGTCCGTGGATTTAGGGAAGTTTATATCGTCATCAGAAATCCGAACTTGAAACGTTCTTGATCCAGTAGAATGGATTGCGGGAGTAAAGATAATAAATTCATTGGAATTCGCCGCTTGGTTCTCAAAATCCACAGTTCCATCTGAGGGTGCTTGAATAAGAGAGAAGCTGATGTAGTCATTATCTGGATCAACGACCTCCACATTTTGCATGGATTCGAGCCAATTGTTACGGTCAAAGTCTTCAGTCAGCGACAAGCTTACACTCGTAGACTCTACGCCATTAACAAGAAATTTTGGAGCATTATTACGCTTGTATACAGTGAGAGAGAAAGTTTGCTCAATGGGTGAACTACCTGAGTTATCATTACAAATGATAGTGAAAGTGTGAGTACTTATGTCATCTGCTTCACTCACTACCTCATCACTTGGAGTTCCAATTATCTCGTAAAACCCAGTTTCATGATTAAGCAATAGATCCAAGCCGATGGGGAGTTGGTCACCTTCCTTAATTTCAAGGACAAGCGAATCGCCGTCACTATCCTCCGCTTCTATGGAAATTTTAAATGGTTCACCTACCATCGAATGCGGCAGCACTTGGGGTACAGAAGTTATATTAAGGAATGTGGGGGCATCATTGATAGATGTAATGATAACTTCAACCTCTTGGCTTACAGATAAGTTCTCACTACTTAAAGTAAGCAAAAAGTTTTGGGTACCATGACGATCTAGGTGGGGAGAGAACTGAAAAACTCCTGTACTTTCATCTACTGAGACATCCCCTAAAACCTCTGATTCTGTTACGATGCTCCAAGTAAGTGCATAACCAAATGGATGACTGGCGTTAAAATCATAGATCAATTGCCCTGAATCTTCTGAAATCGTAAAGGAGGTTGGTGTATTACCATCAAATAGGGGTAAAAGGGTGGGAGTTTCCGAGGAGCTTGTCCAAGCCGGGTTGAAAAAAGCTTGAAGGCCACCACTTGCAGATCCCGATGCACTCTCTTCAGGTGAACCAGCAATGATCATACCATCACTTGAGGCAACAGGCGCAAAGGTAGTGTTTCCCGCAAGGACGCTTGATTGGTTTAAGTCGAGAGTGGAAAATAAATTCCAGGCGGATGATTCCCCTGAGTTATCGTAGATGTATACCAGTCCGTGTGTGCCTGAACCCGGCGAGCTCGTGATTAAAAAATCACCTATTGATTGAAGGTCAGTTGAAAAAAGTTGATTCGTACCATCGTCGGGAGGGGAGATTAACGCAACCTCAGTCCAGATCCCATCGAGGTTTTCAAAGATATAGACAGCCCCAGTATCTACACCACCACCATCACCCCTCAATGCCCCGATGAAGATGAAATTGTCAGATATACACACGGTATGACCAAATTGATCGTCTACTGAAAGTGAACTTGGGGTGATCTTTTGCGATTCAATCCATGTCCCGGAGTCATTTATTTCAAAGATATAAACAGCGCCAGAATCTTCCCCGTTAACACTATCCCCAGCATTAGGTGCTCCGATAACGAGTAAACTCTCATTGAGGTCGAGATCGTACCCAAAATAATCACCACTTACTCCATCACTCGATCTAATTGTTTCCCTAAAAGAAAGCGAATCATCTGTCTCATCTATATCATACAACGAAACCTCACCGCTGCCTATTCCATGCTGAAGCGAACTCACCGCAAGCAAGTCACTTGTTATACTAAGGCTGTAACCAAAAATATTTGGGATTTGCGGATCTTCACTGGTTATCTTTTGGATAAAAGAATAATTTCCATCCTCATCTTTGCTGTACAAAAAAACCGACCCTTCGAAGCTCGAGTCATTGGGGGCAGAGATAGCAAGGAGATCATTGAAGCAAGATAAAGATGCACCAAATTGCATCTGACTATTTTGAAATTCCACAGGAGGGGCTATTTCCTGAGTCACAGAGAAAGATAAATCACTTGACCGACTGTAAACATATACATTGCCGGTCAAAGAATTCTCACCTGAGGCGCCCGCAATAATTTGATTTGATGAATTTACTGCAAGAGCATAAGAAAACTTTCCGTCTGATTCGGGAGCAGGTGCGTGAATAAGAGGACTTCTTTCATAGGGCATGACTTCAAGGAGACCATACTGTGTATTTGAGTCGGGGTTATAATAATAAAAACTTTCTTTTTCACTCCCGGCAAGTTTCGGAGAAAAAAGTAAATAATTATCTGGACCAATACTGCCATTATTAAAAAGTGTGGAATTCGATAAAACCCTACTTTCCAGTTCAGTACTCAAAACTAATTCTTCATTAGAATCATTTTTGAAAATGTAATGACAATTGGATAAAGCTTGGATTTTAGGAAAGTTCTCATCGCTCACCGAAAAAGACTGTTCTGCTTCATTCCAGCCAATATTGATAACTTGGTATTGTGATACGGGAGAGAGAACAGAAAAGCCCTGAATCATCTCAGTATGTTCAGTACAGAAGTTATAGAGGGAACCATTATAATCAGATGGTATGTTTACTGTTATTTTTTCCCCAGAACCTGTTAGGGGAGCACCGCTCACAAGGGATGAACCCACATCTCCAAAACTCTCCCCAATCATAAAAGGGTGCGAGGTAGATATGTCCATTGCGATAAATTCGTAGAATCCACCCCTGGTAAGATTAAAAGTTGAGAAGTTGATTCCCTGACCATTCCCATCAGTAAATTGATAGTAGGGATAGGAAGGTTGCCCACCTGAAACCGTGAAAGTAGAAGATGGTTCAGTAAGAATGGAGAATTCCTGAAGCATACTTGTGTGACTGGTACAGAAATAATGAAGCGAACCGTCAAAATCAGATGGGATACTTACTGTAATCTTTCCACCGGTGCCAGTTAGGGGATCACCAACAACAAGGGAGGATTCCATATCTCCATAGCTCTCTCCGATCATGAACGGATGAGAGCTAGAAACGCTTACGGAAGTAAAAACATAGGTGTGGCCACGGTAAAGAGGAAGGGTGGAGAAATCAGGCACCTGACCTTCAGTATCAGTGAATGTAAAGTAGGGGGCACTGGAATGCCCATTGCTTACAGTAAAATAAGACTCTTTGAAGATGCTTTGTGCATGCACAAGCATCGTACAGGGGACACAGGCAACAGTAAGCAAACACAAATTCATTATTCTAAATGAATAACAAACTTTTCGCAGTGATTGCATATTTATACAATCAACTAAGAAGAATACTTTTGCAAAGCTTTTAGAGCTTAGTACGAAGGCTTTACGCAGATAAATGAAAGCAGTACAAACCCAAGAAAATGAGAAAATAATGCTCCAAGCAAATAAGAATGGAGATTAGCTTGCTAAGGATGTGAAATGATCAACGGAGTAGACAGAGTCAAGTTGGGAGAGCAGAAAACTTGTTGGTATAAAGTTGGTAAAAAGTTCCTTGGATTCCCCCTGCTTTTGCATAACAACCGATGTGACGGTAATCTCAGGCGTTTTAGGCGGAGCAAAAAGAATATCATCATGCGAAGCATTTAATCTGGAGTTAAAAAGGTCCGGAGTGAGATTCCCACCAAGGTGATCGCTTCTGCCCGTTGCAACATGGCAGGTACCTAGAATTTTTTCATCCTGAATATCTTTGCCAGAAAAAGGAAGCAGTTGAGTACCAAATCCCAACTCACCAATAATCCCAGTTGCGGGATCATCTTTAAGCTGCTTGTTTCTGTCATCTACTAGGGAAGCATTTCCGTTGAGTAAGATTGCCTCTTGTATAGCCCCATCAGAAACAACCATTTCAGCAATGGTGCCGTCAGAATACCTGAAGGGGAAAGAACCGTTTGCACCTGATGGAACAAAATAAACTTCACCCGCTGGCAAATTAGCAACATCAGGCATGCCTGGAGGGCAAAGACCATGACTTTTCTGTGCACTTTGCTGGTCGCAGTTAATGGTGAGAGAGAAAGATTTGTCATGCACTTCGAAATTTAATTCGAATGCATCAGCCTGATCCAGAACAAGTCGAAAAACTTCTGCTTGCTTGCTTATTTCATTGTAATCTACCGCAAGTCCTGAGCCCAATATTATATCGTTCACTCCGTGGAGTGTGGCACCACGGAAGTTGTACTTCTTAGCCATTGCAGTAAGCGGTGCTGTAAGAGAGTAATCGGTAATCGCCAGGATTATATCATACTTGGCACAAACATCACTTTCAAGGGAGAGAGTGTTCCCGTTTTCGTCCTGTACATCATCAGCGGGGTCAAGATTACTTCCTCCTGTAGTTTTAAATGCAAGGAAATCCACTGAGGAATAGCCTACCTCATGCATTGTCCCTTCCAAAAGTTTGTCGTAAAAAAACTTTTTAGCGTACTGCTGGACTTGAAACCCATCTTCTTTCATGAATGAGAAGTTTGTCATCAAATCTAAATCGGGCAGATCGATTAAAATGCAAGCTGTGAGCTTCTCTTCTGTTTTCCCAAAGCAAGTAGTTAACAGTCTACTGAGTGAAAAAGATTCAAATTCGGATAGTTTTGGTGTGTACATCTGATCTATGATATAAAGTTGTTATTCTATGCCAAATAATTCTTAAAGAAAAAAAACGTTAATAGGTCTGATTGTGAGTGTTATTTCGTGAGGTAATGGCAACAGTCTATAAAAATACTACGCCTATACAGGACAAAAGGCCGTATATTGCTACAACAAAAACATCCATTTTCAAAAGAGTATCATAGTCAAACTTGGTCTTGAGCCTTTTAAGTTTTACGCCACAAAACAGACCTAAGGGGAGAACAAGTAAAACAGGCAGAGTGCGATGGTCAAAAAATGGGCATAAAAGCGTACCGCTTAGGAGGCAAAAAAAATATAGACACACACCAAAGGGCTTACCAAAAAGAACGATTGAAGTCTTCTTTTTATTTTTTCGATCCTCCTGATAATCACGATAATTATTTATGATCAAAATCGTATTTATTATACAGCCCATACCTAAGCTAATCGGCGAAGTAAAAGCCCAATCGACACTTTGCCCACTCAAAAGAACATAATGGGTCACCTCCACCGCAACCAAGCCATAAAAAAGAATAACAAAAATATCACCTAACCCATTGTATGCAATTGGTTTTGGTCCACCTGTGTAAAGAATGGCTGAGGCAATGCTGGCAATCCCAATCCAAAGCAAATGTACGGAACCATCGGAAACCTGCAAGATGATGGTCCCTACAAAAAAACCCATGAGCAATACCAAGTAAGAAGCATTCCGGATAGACTTTGGCCTTATAGCCCCGCTGGAAGAGAACCTCTCAGGGGCAAGGCTACGATTATCGTCAGCTCCTTTTAGGCAATCGAAGTAGTCATTCGAAAAGTTGGTACCAATTTGTATCAAGATTGAAAAAAGCAGACACAAACCAAGCAATAGTAAATCTATTTCGCTACTGCTTCTGTAGGCAAGGCAACCCCCAAGAAAAACAGGTATTATGCTTGCGACTAGAGTTTTAGGTCTCGAAGCATAAAACCATGAGGTGAATGGGGTAGCCACAATTTATCTGCTTATCGCAAGCGGGAACCGAAAATGAGAGCGATATTTTTCCTGTACCCGACGAAAACCTTCAGGTGGAACCGGCAATTTGTAAGGCCATTGAACATCAATTTGCAAAGCAAGGTAACCATGACTGGGATGGTGCTGATGGCGGTGATTGAAAGGGAATTGACTTACTTTTATTAAGAAATAACGCTCATCTTCAGGTATCCAACTGAAAGAATATGGAGGAGTCTTCCAATCTTCATTTTCGTGACCATGCAGAGATACTGGGCCTTCATTTGTTCTATTGAAATACACAGTTCCACCAGCATCCTTATCAAAAGAATCAATAATTTTCCCTTCTTGATCATTACCAACGTTATTGAGGTAAGCGGAGTCCTCCTCCGAGACAACTTGCTCAAATGCAACCGACCCTCCAGCATTTCTCGCCACCATGAGAAGAATGTATTTTTCAGTGGATTCTATCGGAGGAGATGTAGGGTTGTACATGTCGTCTAAATTCTTGGTCGCTGCCTCCACCAAAGAAAAGCCCATTCTTTCCAGTTCTACATCAATCGCATCGACTAAGCCATAGGCTGTACTTTGGTCTTTTACCTTCCCTACCCCTTCTATACCCCAGGGCAGGAAGCCAAGGAGACCGCCAATCAAAAAACCAAAAACGGCAAGAGCAATAACGACCTCAAGCAGGGTAAACCCTGATCTGATTCGTGTTTGAGATGTATTACGACCCTTCAAAGTCTGAAATTTCTAAGACAGCAAATCCGCCAAATTTTCTCATCAAAATACCCGCAATGTTATTGGGATCATCGAATCTTATTTTCTCGGATGTGCTACCAGGGTTTGGTGAACCATTTGCCAGAACAAGAAGCAATGGTTGGGGCATGCCACCTGATATACTTTCTGGGGATGTAAGGTTTCCTGCTTCATCAAATTCAATAAATTTAAATATCGTACCGCCTGACGATTCTTTTCTTTTTCCTTTAAATGCCTCTGTAAGCTTAAAATCCTCATTGTCGTTGCCGCTCCAAACACAAAACGCATTGGTCCGCCAGCCCTCTGCCCTTTTAGAAATCGATTTATTATTGGGGACAAAATGCACGCCTTCATTAAGGGTGATTCCTTCTCTTTTAATATTCCAGGTATCCGTTGTGTTTGCGTCTCTTGTTGCGATTTCTAGATACCTAAAAAACCTGTCCTCATCCTCTGGGTCTGCGTTTATTAAAATTCTGGTTTCTAGTCCTGTTGATGCAGCGATTGTTCGGGCTTGGTGGAGGACTCCCAAAATATTTCGTTGGGATGCACCCAATTCTGCCCCTCCTCCTCCGAGAAGAGAAAATCCAACGATTCCCATCATTAGCCCCATAACCGCTAAAACCACGAGAAGCTCGATTAAAGTAAAAGCTCTTTTATAGTTGCTTGCCACTAGAAGGAAGAGGTTGCCGTTAATTTTCCCCTAAGTACTTTTGAATATCCCAAGAAAATACATTCTCCGTGTCTGTTTCACCAGTCGGATCTTGGATTACAAAGATGCCTACCTGATCTCGGATAGTCCGGAGTTTATCCTTTGCTTGATCAACATCGCTTGGATCGTAATCGTTTTTGAGGGCTTCCACAATCAAGGATAGAGCGCTGTCGTTAAGTTTAATTAAGCCATCTCCATTTTGATCTACTACAATGTAGATGTTTCTTCCTCCCCACGCATCGGAAAGATATTTCCCATTGTTGGCCTCGTTCAAAGTGTCAATATTTCCAAATTCATCCTCCGAAAAAGAATGAAACTCTTTACTCTTTCTGTTTTGCTCAAGTAAATCACCACTCAAACTCTCCCAGGTAAAGTTATCCGCATTCCATGATTTTCCCCGAAGAGAGGCAATAAAAGCATCATGCTTTTCATCTTCACTTAAATTTGCGGGTACTCCTTCACCCTCCTCAAGCAGGAAGGGAGGGAAATATTTATAATGCTGCTTGTATTGATAGATTTGGGTAACCCAAGACTTAAATACAGCTTGCGTCTTCGTGCCTTTTGATCCGCTCAGAAGGTCAAAAACCTTCGGACCTATAATTCCCATTAAAATTCCAATAATGGAAATAACTACGAGAAGTTCAATCAGGGTGAAACCAGAATTTTTTGGGTTTTTATGTGTTTTTTTCATGACTACCATTTTCCGGGCTCAGTAGCGGGAATGTTATCTTGGTCCTTAGGTTCCTTGTTAGGGGTTGAAGTAAGTTCATTGGCAAAAATAGAGGCTTGGCCGTCAGGTCCTTTACTATAAAGGAGAAATCCAGTATGCCCGTCTCGTCTGGGGTACTCGTAAACGTAGGGGTTTCCCCATGGGTCGATTATTGCAACAGTATCACTGATCTCTCTGCCTTCATCGTCAACAAAAATTAAAGTTGTCTCTACGCCCATCATGGTCGCAAATTTATACTCGGAGTCATTTTCAGGAAACCCAAAACTAAAAGTATCACTAGGTAGAAATGATCTACTTACCTCGTCAGGTTTCAACTTGACTCCACTGCCATCTTGAATCCCAAGCAATGCTAAGAGTAAAAGCTCATTTTTTCCCACTTCTGCTGTTGTTTCTAATAGGTCCGTAGAAGGATAGTCTCCGTTCTCAGCTTGATATTGCTTCAGGGCAAGTTTGAGGGCTTCAACCTCGCTACTTGCCTTCTTTTCATCTTTGGCACTAAACAGGAAATTCGCACCGGTAAAGGTTATGCCAGCCAAAATCCCTATAATTGTTATCACCACAAGTAGTTCAATCAGAGTGAAACCCTTACGAATTAATATAGTTTTTGAATTCATTAAAACCATTAGACCATCCCTATGAGTTTCTTTTTGTCAATGAAATCATCTCAGCCTGATTTTCTTGGTAGAATTTGATTGATATTTCTCAGTTCAGGAAACTGGAAAAGGTATAAAACGCCGAGGTAGCAGATCAGACCAGTAGGAATAAGGACAAGCAAACTTATCAAATCTCCCCATTTCCCCAAAACAACCGGAAGCTGGATTGCAATTATCTCAATTACACCGCACATGACCAGTGAACCGCCGAGAACGGGCAAAATATAGAGAGGCCTGGTTGTGAGGAGATTGCTTAGGTTAACTTCACGAGTTTTTAGAAAAAGAAAAACTGTTTGAACAAGGGCAGCTAAAACATTTGCCCAAGCGAGACCATAAACTCCATAAAATCTCATCAGCACCACACTCATAAGGAGGTTCACCGACATACTTAGGATCGCGGCATGCAAGGGTGCCTTCATGTTTTTCTTTGAATGAAAAACTTTCACCAAGAAACCAGAACCCGCGTAAAAAGGCAGAGCTAAAACAGAAATTAAAAGAATTTCTGAAGCTAACAGCACATTATTCGATGTAAACATTCCCCAGTTGAAAAGTAAGGACAAGATGGGAGTGGCTAATAAACCAAGCCCAAAGGCAGCTGGAATAGTAATACCTAGGGTAAGCCGAACCCCTCTGGTTACGCATTCTTTAAACCGACTTTGATCGGCATCATTCGCACGCTTGGCTAATTCTGGGAAAAGGACGGTTGAAAGTGAAATAGCAAATACGCCCAAGGGTAACTCAATCAACCTGGAACTGAGGAATAGGTAGGATAAGGCACCAGAATCATCAAGTGAAAATGCAAGGAACCTGGAAACCAGAATATTGATTTGCGTCACAGCAGCTCCGAGCGCACCGATCCAAAATATTTGGTTAACTTTTTCAAGTTCCAGTGAGGATTGAAGGTCAAATTTATATTTCCATCGAAGCTTAACTTTTAGCTCAATTGCAGGGAACAACATTTGAAAGAGTCCACCCAGCACCACAGCTCCACAAAGATATGCTGCTAGATCATCTAGAGGTACATTTTTCCAAACCCCAAAGATTGAGAGGGTTCCAATCATGGCAAGGTTTAGAATGAGTGGAGATATACCTCCTGCGGCAAACCTACCATGGGAATTCAATGCACCGATTTTGATAGCTGCACAACATATAAAAGCCACATAGCAAAATGAAATTGAATTCAAGTGGGAGGCGGTTGACCACTTCGATTCTGTAAGCAAAGAGCTCAGGTAGTAGGATGCAAGGCAGACGAGTACACTAAGGGAAAACAATGAAACTGAAAGGCGGGAAAGCACTTTATTGAGTAATTCAAAAGCAGATTGAATAGATTTTGAGCTTAAGCTTGAGGCATATACTGGTATGAATGCGGAGCTCAATGTTCCCTCACCCAGCATCCGCCTAAATAGATTTGGTAGAGTGAATGCCAAGATAAAAGCTTCCCCAAAAAAAGAAGTTCCAAAAGCAGTAAAAAGCAAGATATCCCGAGCCAATCCCAATAGTCGCGACAATATGGTCAGGCTACTTAACAGGAATGCATTACTGAATACACCTGTCATAATTTAGAAATACAACTTGGGGCTCGCTCAAGTAGAAGAGCAATTTTCTAAAAGAGACTCAGCTTCTTCCAATGGGTCGTCATGCCCCTGCTTTCTCGCGAGATCAATAGTTTTGATAAGGATACTTTTTGCTTCATCAATATGCTCCAAAGCTAAATGACATTTAGCTAAGCTCAGAGCAGCCATCATCCAATCCTCAGCTATTTCAAGGCATTCCGTAAAAAGTTTTTGTGCATGAAGGAAATCATTTTGCTCAAAGTAAGCCTGAGCCAAATTATAACGATGAAACCTGTTGGTTGGGTTTGCTTTAAGCTTCTCCGTAAAAGCAAGGATCTTATCTGCCATTAATGAAAGATACTATCCGATTTTGAGACATACTGCAGTGGAATTATCAATGCCGCCATTTTGGTTGGCTAAGTCAACAAGGTGGGCAACTGCATTGGCAGGTTCTTGATTTTGAATCGCTTTTTCGAGTTCAACTTCATCAACCATATTAGTAATACCATCTGAACAGATTAACAGAGTTGTACCTGATGAGATTTTAAATTCTCCGAGATCCACTTCAAAGTCAATATCCTGCCCCATGCAGCGAGTTAAAGTATGACTGTAGTGCTCTGGCATATCGAGGGCAGCGTTTTCTCCGTGCTTTTCAATTAATTCATCACGTAGGGTGTGTGATTTGGAAACTTTACGAAACCCGTCACTGTCTAAAAGAAAGATAGAAGAGTCGCCAACATGCGCAAACATAGCCTTACTGCCTTGGATAGAAACAGCAGAAAAAGTGGTCCCAATTCCATTCTCACCCCCGACGAGTTCACCGCATTCTATAATATTTTGATGAATTTTGTGGGTGATTGCATTAAATTGCTCGAGATTCCCGCAGTCTGCTGGTGAGGAAACGAGAGAGTCAAAGAATTTAACCGCGAGCTTGGAAGCAAGATTTCCGAATGGTAAACCACCCACTCCATCAGCCACCGCAAAAATTCCTTTATTGTTATCTGCAACAAAGGAGTCCTCGTTGTTTTCGCGAACGAAACCAACATCACTGTGTCCATGTGAGTTCAAAAGCATAAGGCTAAGTAACAATTTCTTTCATAGCATGAAAGGCTGAAAGTCAATTTTCAAAAAAATATCTAAACCGACAAAGGATGGAATATCAGCTGAAATCTTCCTCCTCAGAACCGAAAAGACTATCCCTTTCAAACCTCTCCTTTGGGAGCTCCGCCAAAAATAATTTACCATATGGCTTACGAAGAATTCTTGAATCTAAAATAACCAGTTCTCCAAGATCTGTCTTCGATCTTATAAGTCGCCCCACACCTTGCCGGAATCTCGTGATCGCATTGGGCAAAGTAAGTTCAAAAAAGGCTTTCTTTCCCTCCTTCAGAAGCTTTTCGTTTTTTGCTTCCATTACAGGATGATTTGGGTTCTCAAATGGCAAACGGGTTAAAATCACTTGAGATAGTGCTGGCCCTTTTGCGTCAAAACCTTTCCAAAAGCTTTCGGCTCCAAGAAGGAGAACATCGCCCTCTTCCATCATACGAGACCGGAGTTCAGACCTCGAATAATCAATACCTTGGGCATAAACAGATCGTTGCTTTTTTAGCCAACTTTTTTTCAGATGCTGGTAGCAATAGTTCAGATCCTGGTAGTTTGTAAACAAAGCAAGCGTGCCTCCCTCTATCGAGCCTGCAAGAGAATCAAGCGATCGAACGAGGTAATCAAGATACTTTGTCCTGTCTTGACTCATGGGTTCAGGGCAGTCCTCAAATACCCTGATGTTCATATTAAATTCGTAGTCAAAGGGGGATTCCACAATAGTATGCTCTCCCGTTTTGCAACCTGAAGCCTCTATGAATCGCTTGGGCTTACCATTATGGGTAAGAGTTGCACTCGTCATTATTACCGGTGAATTTTTTCCAAAGAGCTCCACCTCCAATATCTGAGATACATCCAAAGGAGCACTCCTAAGGTGAATGATTTGCTTTTGCTTGCCTGTTCTTTCAATCCAATAAACACAGTCCTCGTTTTTCAGCTCTATTATTTCAGAAAGCGCATGAATGTAACCTTGGAATTTTTTAGATTGATCAAGCAGTTCGATTTTTAAGGTTTCATCCTCACAATTCTCACCAAGCTCAATTAAGCCACGGGCGACCTTACTTAGGGGAGGAAGGATGTCCATCGGGAGCTGATTCGGTTCGAGGAGTCTCAATCTGTCTTTCTGTCCAAGGTTCGCGGTGTGTAAGTGATTGAAAAAATCTGAAACTGCATGGATTCCAGACTCCACATGATCAAAATCCGATAATCGCCCCACCCTTTTGAGTAGCCCTTTTCTTTTTGCTGGATTGTAGACTCTTCGAAGCGAGCTCTCCAACGCCCACGAACTTATGGAGATACCAAGGTGCTCACTGGCTTCATCAATCATCTCGTGAGCTTCATCAAAAATCACAAAGTCATTGGGAAAAATAACCCCATCTGCATCATTGGACGGAGATACCCCGGCTCCCAGTAAGGAAAAAAGCAAACTATGGTTAACGATAACAATATGGGCTTTTTCAACCTGGGCCCTCGCTTTCCTGTAAAAGCAATGATCCGAGTTACACCTTTTACTTGAACACATCGAAGAATCTGCATTTACAGCATCCCATACAGTTGACAAAGGAGGCGGTGACAGTTCCTGGCGTATACCCTCTTTCGCGGCCCCATCTGCCCACTCTGCAATTCGTTGAAGCTCTTTTCGCTCCCTTGACTCAAAGAGCTCACCCTGCCCGAGTAATGCTTTTCTTAATCGCGTCGTACATAAATAATTGGCTCGACCGACGAGGAGAGCACAACGAAAATCCTCAAAAGCATGTAGATCTTCGCTTTGAGAGAATAGTTTTTGAATCGAAGGAATATCTTTATGTAAAAGCTGTTCTTGGAGGTTAATGGTATTAGTCGCGACAATACAAGGTCGGTTGCTGTACTTAGCTTGCAGAATAGCAGGGATAAGATAGGCCAAGCTCTTCCCCACCCCGGTGCCAGCCTCAAAAATAAGGTGTTCGTCTGAATCAATTGACTTCAGTACAGCATGGGCCATCTGCTCCTGTTGAGGGCGGTGCTCAAACTCTAAAATCTTTTGCAGAGAACCCTCTTCTTTGAACACTTCGGTTACAACCTGCTTTAAGTCGAGTGTATTTTCGTGACCTTCCAGGGGGTCAATGAGCTTGATCATTTAACGCTGGATAGGTCAGGGTCGCACAAATGGATTATGCATTTTCTCATACCCCACTGTGGTGGTTGGCCCATGGCCTGGGCAAATAACCGTCTCATCGGGCAGTGTGTAAATATGCTTCAGGATAGAGTGCTGTAAGGTATCCATATCTCCACCTGGTAGATCATATCTACCTACACTTTCCCTGAAAATTACATCGCCTACAAAACAAACATTTTCATTTTTGAACCAAAAAATAATATTTCCAGGGCAATGCCCGGGGCAATGCCGTACCTCCACCTCGCTATCCAGAAAACTTAGTTCTTCTCCGTGAGCCACCCATGTATCTATTTTTACAGGCTCCATCCTCAACCCTGGTATCGCAAAAGTTGACATTATCTCAGGTTGCTCAAACATCACCCTGTCATCTTCGTGGCCGATCACATGAATATTTTTATCATTCAAGCTTTCTGCCCCGGCCATGTGGTCCCAATGGCCATGGGTAAGCCACATTTCCCGAAGAACTAGGTTTTCTTCCTGTAAAAAAGAATTAATTTCCTCCTTACACTCGGGAGGAGCGTCAATCAATACGCAGTCCTGTCTGCCTTCTTTCCAAAGAAGGTATGCATTTGTCCCAATGGGACCAAGCTCTATCCCTTTGAATTTTAATGAGTTCATGATTCCTCATCTTGCATGAATATCAGTGATGCCCAAGATAAATGAGATGATTTATGGAATTCGCTATTCTTGCAACTTGACGTATTGAGGTCCGATTGATTTATTTCGAGATCGAATTGGGGTAGTAGCTCAGTTGGTTAGAGCGCCGGCCTGTCACGCCGGAGGTCGCGGGTTCGAGTCCCGTCTATCCCGCCATTCGCAATCTTCGTCAGATTGCGTCAATGTGCGTCCAAAATCCACTATTAAAAGGATTTTCCGTGTAGCTGGCCCTTTTCGGATATTTTGCAAGGACTTGCTTGATCTGAAATTTGAAGTGAACGGGAAGAAGTTAGTTAGGGTGAAGGAAGGCACAAGTAATTACCGATTCGATTTGGTTGAGTAAGGCCCTTACTTACACCCCACCACCCTCAAAACAGCTTTCTTTAACTCATCGCTTAGACTGCCCCATCTTTCGACAATTCGGGTCAGTATTTGACGGTCTATCCAAGAAATCTCAGTCATCGGTAATCTATATATCGATTGTCTGCCCACCCCAATTCATTGACAATTCAGTGTAATCTTATAATCATGCGCTGCATGAAGTTAATGCAGCCTATTACCTTAATTACCTTTCTGTTTACCCTATCACTTTGGTCGGCATCTCCAGTACCGTATTCGGGTAAGCTTGATATTCGTGGAGTTAATTACTTTGGAGAGGCTCAGTTTGCATTTTCTTTGCACGATGGGAATGGAACCACTCATTGGAGAAATGCCAATCAGCCAAAAAAAACCATTAAGATAACGATTCGTAATGGCAGGTATAGTGTTCTCTTAGGTGGACAGGGAATGAATTCATTAGCACCGAAATTATTTCTGAACCATGATAAGCTTTATTTAAAAGTGGAAGTTGATATGGAAGATGGAGAAGGTCTTCGTCATCTTGCTCCAGATCAATTAATTACGGCTACGCCCCGTGCATTGGTGGCGGAGGTTGCGAAAGTAGCCAAGGTTGCCGAAAAGGTGGGCAATGGAGCAATCACCCTTGATATGCTTAGTTCGGAAGTTTTGACG